>JACCDR011405077.1_pt1 | contig 15512 bp, 28 predicted proteins | sample 7446431 | NCBI WGS metagenome assembly JACCDR01 (sample SAMN15323443, study PRJNA562643) | freshwater metagenome | isolation source: river surface water | place: USA:Blue River Watershed | collected 2017-08-17 | reverse complement strand
GTCATCGTCGGGCGCTTCGGACAGGAAGACCGCATCGACAGCGTCACGCTCATCAACCTCTGCACGGGCGACAGCCTGCGCCTCGATGACTTCAACGCCTGCGCTGCAGGCCAGGACTACACCTGCCTCGCGAACATCATGCGCCAGACGGCGCAAAAGGTCCGCTGAAAGGAGCCGACGATGGGGACGGGAAAAGAGAAGCGACACGAAGGGCCCGCCGATGACCTCGTGACCTCGCGCGAGGTCGCGAAGACGCCGGGCAAGTACACGCAGGACGATGGCGCGGGCGCACCGTCGATGAATCTGCTGACGCCGACGCAGCGCGACGAGATGATGCTGAACCTGAAGCTGCGCATCGTCGCCGCTGGCGCGCGCTGCAACGACGCACTGCAGGCCCTGAAGATCCACCAGCTCATCAAGAAGCCCGAGCAGATGCACTGGTTCTTCAGCCTGCTCATCGACGTCGCGTTCGCGCAGCTCACGGGCTGGGCGACGCGGTCCATCTTGAAGCTGAAGACCGGCCAGATCGGCAAGTACGACCGCCTCGCTGGTCAGGCTGCCGAGGCGCAAGACGGCGCCGCACTCGATCATGCGGACGGACGCGCGGCGATGTTCCGCTCGATCTCCGACGACACGATTCGTCAACGTGTCGCGATCCTCGGTGGGTTTACGAAGATGCGCACGGTGCCTATCGTCGCCGCCGCGCTCGCCGAAGACGCCGGGCAGGCGAACGCCATCAACTACCTCGCGCAGCTGCAACGCAGCATGGACATCGCGTTCCAGACGCTGGGCGAAGAGGGCGTCAAGGGTGCATCGGACGCCGAGTTGATCGTGTTGTTCGACGCGATGGACGCCGTGCACCACTCGAGCGAGGTCTACGAGCGCCTGTTCGGCGAGAAGCTGAAACGCTACCAGACGTCGGGCGTCGATCGTCTCGGCAACTCACAGGAGATGATCGAAGGCGGCAGCAAGCGTGACTGGGTCGGTACGCGTCACCTCGACCGCCGCGTCGTGTGGGTGACCCACGAGGACAACAAGACGAAGTCCCTGTGGTTCTACGAGATGGGCCACGAAGAACTGCCCGCGGGGCATCTGCACTCGGTCCACAACAACCGCTGGCGCCTCACGGGCCTTGTGCCGCGCGAGTTCTGGGAAGAGGCCGTCATGAAGTCCGAGGCGGAGCACGGCGAGCCTGTGCAGACGTTGCAGGACACGAACGCGACGCGTGCGGCGCGCGGTGTGCGTCCAGACCATGCGAAGAACATGAGCGCCGCGAAGGTCACCGCGAAGAACGCGCCGACCGACGACGAAGCGCGCGTCGTTCGCTTGTTCGGCGGTCAGTAGTGCCCTGGGGACGTACGTTCCTGGGGTTCACGACGGAGACACACAGTCGCGTCGTGCACTACCTCTACGCGTGGCACAAAGAGGATCGCATCTACTGGGATACCCAGTGCGGGCTCGAGTGGGCGCATCGCGACAACTACGATCGCGCGCGATGTCCACCGGTCTACAAGAAGGCGCCGACGTGCTTTGCATGCATCGTCTATGAGCAGAAGATCCACGAACAAACCGCTCACCGGAAGAGCCTCTGACGAGCACGGCGTTGTTCACGAACGTCGCGCAGCGTCGCCGGGTGCCGAGATCATGTGCCCGCGGCTCTACACTGCGTGCCACTCGATGATGTTTCGCGCGCGGGCGTACACGTGTCGAAAACCGACAACGTGCCTCCTATGCTTGGTCGACGATGGCTACCCGCACGCCATCACGACCGAGGAATACGAGCCGGCATGATGACCACGAAGAAGAACGGACAGCTCGACACCTACTTCGGACATTTTCTGGGGCCGCATGTCGTGTGCAGCGGCAACGTCGAAGTCTGGGATCAGACGCTCGGTTGCCCCGAGTGCGGAAAGGAGCTGTGGACCGGTAAGACGTCGGTGCTGGAGTTCGAGGCCGAACATCCGTTCATGTTCGACGAGGCGCATGATGACGGTGACGAGTGCCCATGGGCGGACGTCACGGACGTCTGCAACAGCTCTTCGCCAGTCGGCGGGTGGCGCTATCCCTGGTACAAGCCCCTGTGGTGGGAGGGAACGAAGCTCTACGACTGGATGGTTCATCCCGAGCACTACACGCGCTTCCACGCGAACACGCATTTGGACGTGCTCACCGAGCACGCGTTCCCCGAGGACATGCACACCAACCATGACCCGGGGGATGAATGCTGAGCGACTACGCCGAGATCGAGAAGCGTGTTGCGCACCAGGCATGGGAATGGGAGCGCTACCCTCGCATCCGTTCATCTCTCGACGGCCTCGTGCACCGCACGTTGCGCGTACACAGTATTCGACACGTGGTGCACGACGAAGTCATGCACACGCAGATGCCCATCACGGGCTGTGGACAACGGCTGCCTATCCCTATCGTCGGCGAAGAGACCGCGCAGCAGATGGGCTTCTGTTCCGAAGACGTGCCGCTCACGTGCATGCGCTGTGCGTCGGAACTTCCTGAAGACGGTGACCGCGAACGCAACGTGATGAAGCAGGCGCTGTTCGGCCAGCTCTACGGCAAGACGTCGACCAACGTCGGCGCCGCCATCGGGCGCATGAGCGGGAAGTCGTACAGCCTCAAGAAGATCGCCCAGCAATTTCTCGGCCCGATTCGCCATCGTGTACCTGCCGCGCCTTCGAAGCGCCCGGGGCGCTGGGTGCGCCGCATGCTCGCCCGCGCCGTGTGGGCTCTTCCGTAAGCACGATAAACCTGACATTGTAGGAGGCCGTCATGCGCATGCCGTGGCTTTGGAAAGACCCAGGCGGAGTGCTGCACGGTGTTTCGAAAAACTCCGAACCAGCGGGCTTCTACGGACACATCCAGTCCGTGAAGTACACCACCGATTGCAAGATCAAGCTGTCGGTTGACGACATAAACAAGCGCACGAAGATCGAGGGCCAGCGGATCTCGTGCATGGGCTGCATGATTGCTCCGTCGGATCCGGCCGTGATAGAAGGGGAATAATGTCGTGGGTCAACGGAAGCAGTCTGACCTTCGGGTCGCCGAAGGCGCATGCAAAAAACAAGCGGCTCGCGCTTATCAAGCGCCGTCAGGAAGCTCTTCTTCGTCGACAGCAAGCGGAGGAGCGCGCCCGGATGGACTCGAACATCGACGAACTGGCTGGGGCTCTCGACGACCTGTAGACGAGCCCACGCAGCAAGACCTCGTCGACGAGGCGACGCTCGAGTGGTGGGAGTCGTTCGACTGGGACTACGGTTCGTTCTGCGATTGCGGCAACGAAACGTGTTCTGAATGCATGACGCAGGAGAGCTGGTGGGCTTCGCTCGCGCCCCATGTCCTCTTCGAAGACGCGGACGGTCTCGTGCACGCAACACGGGCGCACGACTACGGCGCACTGTGCGGCAACACGTTCTACGCCAACCGCGCGGGCTCGACCGATGACGTGAAGCGCATCGCGGGCAAGGCGATGGGCAAGCACATCACCTGCCTTGAGTGCGTGTTGATCATACCTGAGGTCGAATGAGCATCTTCGACGGCCCCATCACAGGTGTTGGTCCTGCGATATCCAAGACCGAGCCTTTCACCGTGGTCGACGATCTCGACCTCGTACACCTCGCGCGGACGTTCGTACGCCCGGTCTATGGTGGCCACGGCAACATCCACGAAGAAGACATGGAAGCAACCGAGTGCCTCATCGAGCTGGAGCGAGCGTGGCGTCGCGAAGACGGCCTCGTTGTCACGTGCCTCGAATGCGCGGTGATGTTGTGACGGTTGCGGATGCCCTCACGCTCGTCTCGATCGCGGGTTGGCCACGTGTCGAAGAAGACGGCGTCGTGCATGTGATGTACGGCTACGCACGTGCGAGCGGCGCTTGGCACTACTGGTGCGGGACGATGTTCACACGCGATGCGCACGTGATCGAAACCACCGACGAGTACGTGACGTGCGTTGCCTGCGCGGCTCGCGAAGAAGCTGAAGGAGGGCTCAACCCCATTGCAGGAATTCATCTTGGATCCCGAACGTGAATGCCTGCGCGTCATCGACGCGTGCGCGAAGCACCTCTACGACCGACGTGGCGTACGGGTGCATCTTGACGGGCTGGTACATCGGCTCGGCGAACATCGCGACAACGGCTTCTTCGGAAACAACACGGGTTGGTTCACGCTCTGCGGCGTGAACTACGGCCAAGCCGAAGGATGTCTCGAGACGCGCGACCCTCTCACGTGCGTGCAGTGCGCCGGTGACAAGCGATGGTGATGTGTGGCGACAGCTGAAGATGACAGGTGGTCGATGGGCTACGTGAATGAAGACATGGACCCGAACTTCGGCGTCGGGTCGTATCGTTACGTGCTCGACGGCATCGTGCATCGTGCAGTGTGGCGACGTTCCGCGCGCGTTTTGAGGAATGGACAGTGGTCACAAGAAACATCTGCGTGGATGTCGCTCTGCGGTGATCAGGCGAAGAACGAGGACCTCAAGGACGACTCCCCCGTGACATGCGTCGCATGCCTTGCGCGAGGCGGTTGATGCCCGCCTACTACGCACGGTGGACCGACGACGAGGGCGTCACGCACTGGGTCGAGTCGGAAATCAACAAGCGCTTGTTCACGAGCTGCGGACGTCAGGTAAAAACCGAGGGCTGGTTCGCGGGAAAGCCGTCCTTCAAGTCGACGTTCACCACGCCGAACTGCATCGCGTGCTTCGTCGAAGCCGACCACGACATTTGGAGGTCACCTCCGATCGTTGACCCACGGCTTGGGTGAGCGCCCGCGCGCATCTGTTTTTTTGGCCCTCGCATACGCGCGCCAGGTTCGCGACTGCGCCCTCCCTATAATTTCCACGTGGGGACACCAGAAGTAACCGACGGTACGCCTGCCTCCGAAAAGGCGACGCCACCGATGGGCGTCCAGACCACGACACTCATCGTGCTCGAGGGACTCATCCGCGGGCTCGATCAACATTTGACGAAGTACATCGACGAGCAGCGCGAGCAGACCGCGAAGTTTTATGCGACCCGCATGTTGCCGCTCGAGGAGCGGGTCATGAAGCTCTCGATCGTCGCGTGGTTCGCACTTGGTATGGCTTCGGCCGCGCTCCTCGTCGGAGCAGCCGCGATCGTTGCGCTGATTCTCCGGTAGATCCGGGCAAGTCGGCGGAACACCTATAATTTCCAGGTGACGCCTATCCCGCTCTCCGATGTCGTTCGGATGCTCGACGCCGAGCGGTGCAAGCACGCGCAGATCGAGACGAATCCGAAGGGGTTCTTCGTGCACGTCCGCGTTCCCGAACACGTCGCGGAGCGCCTGCGCGTCATCCAGCGCGATGTCTTGCCGTCGAACGCGACGCCGCAAGAGATCGATCACATCACGCTCGTCTACACGAAGAAGGCGCTCGAGGACCATCCACCCGAGAAGGTTCACGCCGCGCTCGAGACGATGCGGCAGCACGGCGAGACCACGTCTCCGATCGATGCACGTCTACAGGGCTGGGCGTACTTCGACGGCGCGAGCAAGGACGACAAGCCGGCGACCGCGCTCGTCGCGCTCGTCGATGCGCCTGGGCTCGAGCATCTGCACGTCGACCTCGCGCGCGCCCTCACGAACCACGGCATCGAGCCGAGCAAGGCGCACGCGTTCACGCCGCACATCACGCTCGGCTACCTGCCGCAGCACGGGCGCGCGGAGAAGTCGCTGCCGCCGATCGACGCGACGTTCTCCATCGACGCAGCGCACGTCGCATCGCGCGACCATCACGAGATTCCTCTGACGGGACGCGCCGAGCTGGGCCTCAAGGCCGCCGCCGCCGCGTGGCGAGACCACCTCCAGGGCGGCAAGGCCGACGACAAGAAGCCGAGCGACTTCGACGGCAAGCAGCTCGCGAAAGGCCGCGCGCACGAACACGAGCACACGAAAGAAGGCCCGCTCGCGACCGAGATCGCGATGGACCATCTTGCCGAGGATCCGAAATACTACGACAAGCTCGACAAGATCGAGAAGAGCGCAGGTCTGCCGCCGGGGCTTCGCAACGCGCTCCTCGGCGGCGGCGTCGGCGCGGGTCTCGGCGCGCTCGCGGGGATGATCGCGCCCCAACAGCAAGACCAGTCGCTCGCGCGGCGCGTGCTCCTTCCCGCCGCCATGGGCGCGGTCGGCGGCAGCATCGCCGGCGCAGCGCATGCGGCAGGTCGGCCGGCGGCGGTCGACTACTCGCTCGGCGAACAGGCCGCGATGGAGTCGCTCAAGTGACGGCGCGCCCGATCTACGTGGGCGTTGGGTCCTGCGAGTGCGGGCGCGTCGAAGTTCGTCTCTACCAGGTGCCGAGCACGAAGCCGACACCGCACCTGCTCTGCGACCTTTGCCTCGAGAAGAACGGCTTCTCGGTGCCCAAGCCGCGAACTGCGGACGACATCGAGACCGTCAACGGGGAGATGCGATGGAAGCGCTGATGTCGAACATCACGCGCGCCGACGAAGCCGAGATGGACCTCGGCGCCGGCCACACGTTCGCGTCGATCGTCGACCCGCGCGATCGGCTGGTTGGTTGGTTGCACTCGCATCCCGACGCGCGCAGCTCGACCGGTGTGGTCTGCCAGTCGTTCGTGGCGGTGCGCCAAGGCTTTGGTTCGCCCGTCTACGAGATCGAGATCGTCGGGCCGTTGACGCTCAAGCCCGAGGTTCGCTGCGCGACATGCGGCGACGTCGGCAGCGTGAAGGCGGGGCGCTGGGAGGCGAAGTAGCGATGGGCCTCTTCACGTCTCGACGTCAACCGAACCGCGTCCTCGCGCCGCGTCCTGACGATCCACCCGCGTCGCCGAGCATCTACGACGACGAATTCAACGGCAGCAGCCTCGCTCCGAAGTGGACCAACGTTCTCGGAACGATCGATACCGTCAACCCGGTGCATCCCTACGCGTCGGTTGTTGGAAAGCACCGCGTTAGCTTCAACGATTATCGGCCTGGTTGGTTGATGTGTCAGCCCGTACCGAACGTGACCTTCGGTATTTATCAGCCAGTCACGTTTGATACCGACTGTTGTGTCTATGCACGTATGTCGTTCAATACCCGCTATCAGGCGGTGTCAAACAACGATTCCGATTTAGCGATTCATTTGAACGCTGATGCTGGTGGCTCACCGGACCAAACGAACCTCGTCTACATGAACCTCAACGAGTCCGACGCGAACACCGTTTTCGCGCGCGCTGGCCGCATCGTAGCGAACGTGTCTACGATTGCAGGTACAACACGTAACGTCGGTCCCCAGTCCGCAGGAACTGATTCCCTAGTTCAAAACGCTTGTTACATTCTTATTCAAAAACTGGGCACTGTATATAACTGCGCCATCGGCGAATATCACGGTAATTGGCTTTGGGTTGCGCAACAAACGATTGCGTTTACTCCTGCGTGGATCGGGCTCGTGTTTGCCAACGTAAACAACAATGCACCTGGCAACGCTATCATGGGCGTCGACTACGTGCGTTACGTTAGCGGGAAGGCTCTCCCGTGAGCCGCCGTCTCGTTCCTCAATGGGTCCGACAGGCCGCCGACTACATGGACCCGCCTCTCGTTCGTCATCCGTACGACGACGAATTTGACACGGACACGTTGGACCCTGCGTGGACGATGGGAGGCATCGCCGGCGCGACGTGGAATACAACAGATCCGATCGACCCGTATGCCGCCATCACGACAGGTGGAGCACGGTACGCAACTCAAACCATGCCCTTCGGCAAGAAGTCGTGGTTTCGCATTCAACCGCAAAACGCCGCACAACAGGTGACATTGGACAAGGCAGTCGTTGTGCCTACCAATGCATTTGTATCGTCAAAGATGCACTTCACGTCTCGCCTCGCGTCCCAAGCAGTAAACGATGCGGTCGTGGGGTTCGGGTTGTATCAAGATGCAACCTTTGCTAACGGCATAAACATCGCTTTGAACAAAGGCACGGCGAACGCCATCCAAGCGCAAGGTACGCGGCACATTGCCGGAGTTGCGACGACTATCGGCGGTGTGTCTGGTGATGAAGACAATCGAGGCCAACCGTTCCACACGGTGGGCATTCAAAAAACGGGCACCCAGTACGATGTGTGGGCCCTTGCGTCTGAACTCAATTGGTATTGGCTTGGACGCATTACGTGGACAGGGACGCCGCTAGTTTTGCGTATCTATGCATTCAATAACGCGACGACTGCGCCCGGCAATTCTGTCGTCGGAGTAGATTATATTCGATTCTCTCGAACGGGATTCCGCACATGACGGCACCTTGGATTAACCAACGTCCTAAGAATCCATCGAAATGGGACGATGAGTTCGAAACAGACCTCATGCATCCGAAGTGGACGCCGGCCTACTCCACAACGGTCGCCCCCTTGGTTGAACAGCCTTTGAATGCCGCAACCGGGTCCTCAACGTTCACTCTCGAGAACGCGCATCGATTCAAGCCGTCTTGGTGGTGCCGTCAAGACGTTGCTGCAGGCGTGCAAAATAACACTGCAGGTTATGGGCAAGATATTTCCGATGTTCCTCGAGAGTGTATTTTTGTTGTTCGAGGTGGCCGAGGTTCGCGACGCACGTCTGCCTCAGATGGTGATTCTGAATTCATGATGCGCATGTTGGCCGATAATCTGACCGATTATTGTCTAATCATGTGGGACTCGTTCGCGAGCATTGTTTCGCCGCTATTTGCGCGCGCTGCTCCAACGAGTCAAGGCCTCGCCTATTTGAACCTTGGCATCTTGCGTAACTACTTCACCTTCGGCGAGCCCGCCGAATACATCGCGATGCAAAAGCGAAACAACACGTGGGATGGTTGGGCAGCTTCAAGCGCGGGCAACTGGGTGCACTTGGGGTCGTTCACGCACACCGTGCCTCTGACCCGCGTCAACCTCACCATGGGTAACATCACACTTGCAGATCCCGGCGCAACGATCGCCGGTATCGATTTCTTTCGTGTCTACGAAGGCACGAAGCTCCCGTAGAGGAACAATATGGTCGCTCCTATCCTCACCAAGTCCTGGACCATCACGCCGAACGTTCGGCAAGCCTACATCAGCCTCGCTGACACTGTCGGCTACGTGCTCTACCAGAACAAGGCCGCGATGGTGGCCGCGGGTTGGACGGTGAAGTGGACGTGCGACGGGACGACGGGTCCGGCGAGCGATGGTGACAACACAGATCGCTGGCTCAGCAAGGCTGACGCAGACAACCGCGGCGCGAACGCGTCCGCGGCGCAGTCGTTCGCCGTGTTGCAGAACCAACAAGGCGTCCAAGTTTTGCTCGCCTTCCAAGGCGCGGCTGATCACAACGCGCGCATCTCGTTCTCGCCCAGCGGTTCCTTCGCGCGCGCGGCCACCGTGACGTTTCAGCCGACCGCCGCTGATGAACTGATTATCCAGCCGCCCGGTGATTCGTTGGTGAACTCGACGACGTCTGGTGACCGTGTGATGACGATCTGGAACTCGAGCGATACGCGTCATTGGTGCTTCGCATTGTTCCGCGCGAACACGCTCCTCACCTACGTCGGCGTCGAGCGCATCAACAATCTCTGCTTCCAGAACATCTTCGGAACGACGGGTTCGAACGAGATCCCGTACGTCGGGTATCGATTCCTGACGGGCTCTCGCGCCACCGGCGCAGGCAACCCTTGCGATACATGGCCTAACGTTGCGGCGGGCGCCACGGGCATGTTGGGGTTCGTCGCACGTGTGTTCACGGGCGGTGCGTTGCGCGCATTGCGCGCTATCGCCATCGGTCCGAATGCGGCCTTCGTTCCCGGCACGTCAATTACTGTGGCCAACGCGGGCACGTTCACGACGGACAAGCCCGCGCTGCAGAACGGCACGACTTCGCCGATGTGGCCAATGTATCTCGTCGGGGAACGAACCGCGAATCTCGATGGCGTTCTCGGTTATCCGTTCGACTGGTGGCAGATGTTGACGGGCACCATCACCGTGCCGGCGGTCGGCGACTTCATTCCGGGCTGGGACCCTGGTGACACGCCCGGCGTCACGCCGGTGCGTACGAACTGGCTCGTGTCGCTCGGTCCCGCCATTGTTCGGCCGTGGCGCAACGCGGCCGTCTCTTTGGAGACCACCTGAGTGGCTTCATTTGACGCATGGGTGATCGATCCGTTCCCGTTCTTCGGGCTTCCCAGCTCGGTGAACGTGGCGGTGTTCGTTGGATCGACCGTCGCGACCGTCAGTGACAGCTACGACGAAGGCTTCGACACGGGCTACGACGTCGGTTATGGCGACGGTTACGTCGACGGCGAGAACGCGGGCGAGATCACGGGCTACGCCGACGGCTATCTCGATGCGAACCACAACGACTACGCGTATGCAGGTGCAGAGATCGTTGTTACAGCGTCGGACTATGCAGGCGCGCCCGTCACAGGTTTGACACCGACGTGGTCTGCCTACTACAACGCGGTCACCGGTGTTGCAGGGGCGGGGCCCGCGATCGTCGAGATTGGCGGCGGCCACTATCGCTTCGCGCCTACGGGCACGGCGCCCGCGGGAATTTTGAATCTCGGGGCTGCGACGCCGCGCTACTTCCTCTACGCCTCGATCAGCTCTGCGTACGTGTTCATTGCGTACGATGACCAGGGACAACCGTTGGCGGGTCTTACGCCGGTTTGGGTGAATCTCAAAAAGGTGTCAGACGGTTCGAACATGCCGCAACCTGCGCTCACGCCGCTCGGCGGCGGTTTGTACAAGACGCAACTGTTCATGGAACACGTTGTCGGCGTGATTGATCTTGGCGAGGACGCGTGGCCTCGCTACACGCACTACGATTCCGAGAGCTATCTCGGCCCTGGCTTCGCGATCGGTTACGCATACGGACGGGAGGACACGAACATGTTGGAAGTCGTGCAGAACGTCGACAAGCTCGTGTCGACGCGCCTGTTCAACGCGGCGACGGGCCTTCCCGAGGCGCTCATCGATACCGTTGGCGTCGTCGTGCAGCTCAAGAAGGCGGGCGGTGCGTTCAGTACCATCACGCCGACCCTGACCATCCGCAACACGTACCTCGACATCGCGCTCGTGGGCATCACGCACCTCGATACGCTGGGCATCGCGGACGTCACCATCGACGCGCCCGGACGGCTGCCTGCGCAGATCAAGTTGAACGTCGGCATCGACAAAGTCGCCGCCATCAACGCCAACACGAACAGCCAGGTTTCGACGGCGATCACGGCGATCAACGCGCACACGGATACCGACGTCGCGACGGCAATTTCGTCCATCAACACGAACACCGACAACGAAATCGCCGCTGCGGTCACTTCCATCAACGCGAACGTCGACGCGGCCGAGACCTCGATCAACACCAACGTCGATAACGCGGTCATCGAGATCAACGCGCACACCGATGCTGCGCTCGCAGCTATGTCGTTTCCGACGGCGGACGCAGTGCGCGACGCCGTGCTCGACGCGTTGCTCTCCGACCACGCCATCGTAGGCAGCGTCGCCGACGGCATCGCGGTCGCCGCGGGGCTCCTGCAAGGCAACTTCATGATGGACAACGTCGACAACACGAACCCGAACGGCCAGACCGCCGCACGGATGCGCATCTGGCGTTCGGCAGCGGCGATGGCGTCTGCGACGTCGGGTGGGTCAGGCGCGCAAGGCGCCTTCGCAACGTTCACCGTCGAGACGAGCTACGAGGGCCCCAACAAGATCCTCTCCCACAAGGTGACGCGCGTATGAGCAACGGCACTGGGCTTTCAACAAAAGGTCTCGTCAGTGGCGGAGGCGGCGGCGTTACGCCCACGCCCGAACCGGACGTTCTCCTGCCGCCGCCCGAGGAACTGATCCTCGACGTCGACATTCCGCACAAGGAGATCATCATCGTGATCCCGACGGCGACGAACGTCGTGCTCATGGCGGCGGAGAACATTACGGCCAACCTGCTTGCCAAGCAGCCCTCGGCCATCGCACTGCCGAGCCTCTACAAGCGCGCGTACCTCGTAGCGCACGAGACCGACGAGATCGCGCTGGTCAAGGCCACGTAGATGGCGACACCGCTCGAGAAAGAGGTTGCGAACCTGCGTCTGCAGCTCAACGCACTCGAACGAGCTGCGAAGGACGCCTCCTTGCCCGAAGCGGTGACCAAGATGCGAAAAACCGTGAAGTGGTCCTCCATCATCATCGCGACCGCGCTCGTTATATCGGCGTTGATCAGTCGCTTCCGGGATACGAAGATCCGCGCGCTCGAGGAACGTATCGAGCGACTCGAGAAGGCTTTGCCGCCGCCAAAGTCCATGTAGTATGGGATAAACATGGAACGCGCGATCGAGATTCATCCCCGCGACAACTACGACCCCTTCGAGATCGAGGTGACCGAACCGGGGCATCTCCGGCGCATTCTCACCAGCGCCAAGCCCGACAAACCGACCATCATCCCAGCGTCGATGGGCCATCCCGTCCAAACGTCGATGGTCGAAATCCCCGCCCTCATGTTCGAGGTCGACCCGAGCAAGAAGCCTCGGAAGCGATCGTTCATCTGGCTGCCGGCCGGCACGAAGCTGACCTACCCCGGCAAGCTGGAGTTCCGTGACACGTACTTGGACGAGGCCACCGGCGCCCCGTTGATCCTGTACGAGGTCATCACCAATGCGTCGTGAAAAACAAGAACCGACCGAAGTGCCAGTACCTCGAGAAGGGCGGATACGCCTGCGACATCACGCTGCCGAAGCCGAACCAGTTGTGTGCGGCTTGTCGACCGTTCTGGGCTGTTGCCCGAGGCAAAGGAAAGCTGGCACCTGTGCGGAGGTAGTCGCGTGACGCTCGCCTACGTCTTGATGGGGATCGTGGTGTTGTTCGGGGTGATGGACGTCCGCGAATGGTGGGATCGGCGTCGTCGCGACCGCGCGCTGTAAGGCTTGTCCCATAAGCGCGCATCGTGGTAGCAACGAACGATGTCGCGAACTATCATTACGGTGACGTCGTGAGCCGCGCCGAAGACCACGCCAACAAAATGCGCGCGCTCGCGGAGATCGACGCGTCGGGCGTCCGCCCCGGCCAGCGCTACCAGCACTGGAAGGGCGCCTTCTACACGGTGACGTCGGTCGGCCTGTTCGAGAGCACACTCGACGCCGTCGTCGGATACGCGGGCCCCGACGGCATCACGTGGTACCGGACGTTGCACGTCTGGTGCGAAGAGGTCGAGGCAGGCGTGCCGCGCTACAAGCTCGTTCCCGACGACGATTCGCCGGCGCCGCGCCGCTGTTCATTCAGCGAGGCCTCCTGCAAGGCTGCGGATTGCCCCGAGCACGGCATCTTTCCGTCGCGCGAGCCCGCGCATCCGATGATGCCGCGTGAGCGGAGAGGTCGATACCTGTGAAGTTCCGCAAGACGACCAGCAAGACTGTCGCGCAGGACCTCAGGGCGTACGCGGATTGGCTCGAGAAGGACGCCAAGCCCGTTACGAAGAAGTTCGCCGCGGAACAGTTGAACATTCATCTGGACGTTCTGTTGGGCGATGACGCCTTCGGAACGGAAGGCCAATGCGACCCGAGAGGAGACCACCGTGACTAGACCGAAGTGGGATGTCTACATGATGCGGCTTGCGTATCTCGCCGCCACCCGCGCTTCGTGCGATCGCAAGCACGTCGGCGCCGTCATCGTCACGCCGGACCATCGGGTGGTGTCGACAGGCTACAACGGCGCGCCCGCTGGCATGGAGAGCTGCGACGAAGTCGGGCATCAGCTCGTCGACGGCCACTGTGTGCGCACGCTGCACGCAGAGTCGAACGCCATCGACTTCGCGGGGCGCGCTGCGCAAGGCTGCGTGCTCTACGTGACGGTGACGCCGTGCTGGGACTGCGCGAAGCGCATCATCAACAGCAGCATCATGCGCGTTGTCTACGACGAGCACTACAACAGCCGCTACGGCAAGAGTCAGGACGTTCCCGAGTACCTGCGGCAGGCAGGCATCGAGGTCGTGCAGATGCCGGAGGGCCTCATGCGCCCGTTCGTCGACATGCTGAAAGCAGTCGACGCGCAGCTCAAGGACGACGCCTGTTGCCTCCTCTCGCAGAACCCGGGCGGGCAACACTCGCTCGATTGCAAGCTCGGGGATCTCGCGCAGCAAGCAGGCGCGGCCTCCGACGAGATCCTGGGCAGGTCGTAACCGATGCCGCGGTGGGAGCTGCTCCTTGGCATCGTCGCCGCGATCGCCGCTTTCTGGCGGCAAGCTGTCGCTTTCGTTGCCTGGATGAAGGGCTGGGTCATCGTGTCGAAGAAGACCGACTACATGACCGGGACGCTGATGCTCTCGTACCTCGAGAGCACGATGCGTCGTTCGAAGACGATCGATGCCGCGTACGGTTCCGCGATGACATTCGTGCGGCCGCTCGACCGCATCTATCGTGTCGTGTATCAGTCGCTCGCCGGTGCGCGCCAAGTGTTCTGGAAGCGCGGCAAACCGCTCTGGTACGGCTCCGAGTCGGTGTCGAATCAAGAGGGGTCGGGACTTCGTCGGGACTATCACATGCGGTTCTCGTTCCTGCGTGGAACGTACGACTGGGAGAAGCTGCTGGTCGATGCTGCCGCGTGGGAAGATCAAGTTCGACAAGGCCACGGCAAGACGACGACGCGCTATCGCGTCTACTACCACTACGGCACGCGCTTGGCCGACTTCGGCTCGGGCAGCAAAGGCGAGCTGACGCACAGTGGAAACGCGATCGCATCGCCCGAATCCGATTGGAACAACCCGACGCGCGGCGTTCGACTTCTGCAGTGGTCGTTCGATGATGTGCAGGGCGAGACCATCGTATCGACGATGGACTCGCTCTCGCTGCGTCCCGAGCTGACGCAGCTCGCCGACGAGTTGAAGTTCTGGCACCGCTCGCAGACGTGGTACCAGCAGCACGGTATTCCGTGGCGCCGTGGCGTTCTTCTGTGGGGTGGGCCTGGAACCGGCAAGACGAGCTTCGCGCGCGCGATCGCAGAGCTGCTCGATCTGCCCGTCCATGTGTTCGACCTCGCGGGGATGAGCAACCAAGACCTCAAGCGCGCCTGGCGCAACATGCTCGAGACGTCGCCGTGCATCGCGTTGCTCGAAGATCTCGACGCCGTGTTCGAGGGCCGCAAGAACGTGGCGCCCCCGAGCGCGATGTCGCAGGGCGTGACGTTCAACGAGCTGCTGAACTGCATCGACGGCATCGAACGTGTTGACGGCATGCTGCTCGTTGTCACGACGAACTGTCTCGACAAGCTCGACCCTGCCCTCGTCGACCGCCCCGGGCGCATCGATAGCAAGGTCGAGTTCAAGTCGCTCGATCATGAAGGTCGCGTGAAGATGGCGACGCGTATTCTCGACGACGTCGAGCTGGCCGTGAAGCTGTCGATGGACGGCGCCGAGGATTCGGCGGCGCAGTTCCAAGAACGGTGCTTCCGCATCGCGCTCGCGCGTCGGTTCTCCGAGACGAGGGCGGCATGATCACCGCGGACCAGCTCGTGCTGCACGCCGTCGGCGACTACATCTTGCAGTCCGACTGGATGGC
>JACCDR012169231.1_pt1 | contig 15514 bp, 19 predicted proteins | sample 7446431 | NCBI WGS metagenome assembly JACCDR01 (sample SAMN15323443, study PRJNA562643) | freshwater metagenome | isolation source: river surface water | place: USA:Blue River Watershed | collected 2017-08-17 | reverse complement strand
TCTGTGCTTTTGCACGAAGTGTCGCCTTCTCATTCTTCTCTTCACGTTCGATGATTCGCTTCTCTTCTTCGGCTTGCGCTTTCTTCTGTGCGACGATACCGATCTGCTCTTCAGTACCGAAGTAGAGATCCTTAAGTTCTGAAGGGATCTTCGCTTCTTGCATGATACGTTCTTGCATAATGTCCCGTTCAGGTATGAGTTCGTCGATCGCCTTCTTTTGTGCTTCCTGATTCGCTTGTGGATTGTTGATTTTATCGAGGTATGTAGCCGTATCTTGAACACCGGTATCTGTTACCGGTGCGGTGATATTGCTTGCGATACTATCAATAGAACCGCCCGCCTTCTTGTATTTATCAAGTGCTTCACGAACCCTCGGATTGATTTGATATGATACGAACAAGTCTTCAGGTGACGCAAAGAACTTCGCAAAGTCTTTCGCAGACGATTCGAGAAGTGCCATCTGTTGTTCTGCTTTCGATCCTTTCGCTGTGTACGGATCATTACGGATCTCGTTAAGCGCGAAACCAAAACGATCAATAGCACGCTTCGTGCGTGATGCGGTTTCGGGATTGTATGTATAAGAAGTGTTCTGTGACTGTTGCTTCATGATCTGAATCTCTTTCTGTCGTTTCGCTTCCGCAGCACGAACTTCCGCAGATACTTGACCTGAAGTTTTTGTTTTGTTCATGACGTCGATCGCGTCGTTAATCGAACCACCAGTCTTCTTGATTTCTTCTCACCACCTGACTTACTGAAGTTTTCTGCAAAGTCATTACCACGCGCAGCCGGTATGTCGTCACGATTGATCGGTATTTCTTGTGGCGTAGCAACTTTCGTCACAAGAGTCGAAGTATCAAACGAACCATCAGGACGCAACACACCACGACCGGGGATCATTGACCCTTCGGTAAGTCCCTGACGTGCGTATTGAGCGATCTCAGCATCAGTCGCATATTGTGACGGCGCCGGGGTAGAACCACCCCCGCTTGCCTTCTTCGCATTGAGTTGCTTCTGAAGATCAACTACCTGCGTGAGAATATCGACTTGCTTCTGAAGATTCCCTTTCTTCGCACTATCCATAGCGAGGTTACTCGCCTTCGCCTGTTCGCGTGTCTTGAAAGTTTTACCCTTTCTGTCCTGATAAGTTGCCATATATTGTATTTATAATAACACTATGTTGCTGATATGATTCGACTCGAACTGAACATCTTCTTCGACTTCTTGTCGCCCTCAAGAAGGAACTGAGCGATCGCAAAAGTCTCACCCAGTGAAGCGTTCGAAAGTCCTATGATGATCGCCTGATTCTTGCACAAGAAAGAGATCCGCTTCTTCGAGAACGGGCTTGCGGGGCTACCCGTATTACCCACAACGAACGTCCGGTCCTTCGCCGTGACGCCGTCATTCAGTTCTTCGAGAATAGAAACAGTCACGTACCCGTCGAGATCCTTAAAGAGAAGATCGAGGAACCGATAAAAACGGAACTGATTGAATACTTCGTCTTCGATTCGTTTGAAAAATACCTCAGAAGAGATCGGGAAGACCGTAACATACACGTCACTATCCCAGTCGATCGTGCCGGTACCTTCGACACGGACGTACTGCACGTTGTCGATCGTACCATCGAAGTCTGCGGATCGTGTGAGAATAAGCCCACTCGCACCGCCGTATAAGCCCGACATCTCTTGTACGCCCCCGGCTGCGGTGAACACTGACGTATCACCAGTCGTACCGAGTTTGACCGTCACGGTGCCGGTCGTGCCTGTCACCGCGACACGAACTGCATAGGTATCACCGACGATTGCCCCGATATCCTTGATCAGGTCGTACTGATCGATATTCAAAGTGTCGAACTCAACTTCAGTACCATACACGGTACCGTTTGCGTTCGTCGCGTACGCGCGTACGTAGTAGTGCGTATTCACTGAAAGCCCCGTCATAGACGCGGTGAACGTTCCTACAGTACCCGATACGGCTTGTTTGTTGTTCGCGATCGTTGGTAGCGTTGACGTATTCCAACAAATACCACGCGCAGTAATTGTGTAACTATTATCAGTGATCACTTCACCGTTACCGGTTGCGGTCGTAAGTGCGATATCAGTGACCGCACTTGTTTCAACTTCAGGTGTCGCAGGTGGCGCAGACTGTACCGCGTCATAGATCGTAAGATCGTCGTATATGATATCCGCGCTTGATCCACCACCGCCTATTTCCCAGTAGCCACCATCAGCAGACGCAGGTGTAAACGCCGGAACTTGTAGATATATTTCAGGATATACGTATGTGAATCCGGTCGCATTGATAAACACACGCATTGAATAATCCGAAAGGATATCCCATCGAACGAAGTAGTACGTCCCCGGTACAAGACTGAGTCCATGATTCGCGCTTGCTTGAAGAGTCGCACCATCGTATACCTTGATCTGAGTCGCGGTGATCGTCATGTGTAGACGGTGACTTGCATTTCCCGCAGCGTTTCGTTCAGTTCCTAGACCTGATACAGAAAAGAAGTTGTTCGAACCGACGGTAGTATTCCACTTCACCTTATACTGAATAGTTGTATTGTTTCGAGCCGGACCACCTGATCGTGCGCGGTAACAAAGACCTTCGTCACCGGCAGTTCCGGTGAAGTATAGATAATCACCATCAATAACAAGACGCCCCGGCGCTGCTTCGCGTTCTAGCCACGAATTACCTACATCGTTACTCACCCCTCTATTAAAATCATCAGAAAAATTAGCCATATTTTATATCGGTTCCATATTACCGTTACCACCATTCCACGACCACGCATTACCAATGAGCCAATCGTTCGTGAGTGGATCATCGGTAAACGTTTCTGTGAAGATCGTCGCAACTCGAGCGTCGTTCAGGGTAGTAGCCCCGGTGATGCCTTGAACATCTTCTTGAATGATCTTGTCACCGGCTTCTGTAACGATATTGCTCATAGTTTATTATGCGACTACACCCTTCTGATTCTCAGTGTTCGTTCCGATCGGTGTGAACTTGATCCATGAATCCGCAGCCATGACCGGTGTTGTCGGCGCAGCACTGAAGATTATCTGTGGTGTCACAGTACCGCCCGCGTTCATGCGGATAATTCCCTTGAACTTGATCCACACGTTCGTCGCACTTGTTGCATTGATCACCGTCGCAGCGACTTGCGTTATGTACGCAGAATCCTGAGTCGTACCGGTTGTGTTCGCAGCGACCGATTGAGCGATCGCATTGTAGAGAATCGAAGTGATCGAAGCCCCGCCCGCAAGAGCAAGCGCAAGTCCTACGGTACATGTCGTACCTGACTTCGTGATCAGATACATGCCTTCGAACTCATACGTGGTGAGTGCGAGAAGTGTGAAGGTGTCCCCCGCAGTAGGGAAAGCAGACTGTACAGACGTACCAGTACCAAGTGCGAACCCGCCCGCAGGTACAATCGAGAAGTTCAGACGCTTATCGAGAAGTGTCTTCACTGTCATCTTCTTCGTCGCCGGGGTTCCCGAAGGATCGTCGACTACAGGAACAATATCCGTTTCATCGAGTGTGGTAATTTCGGTGAGCGCTGTTATTTTTACGTCTGCCATATATTTATGATTAAGATTCTGTTATTAAATACGAGTTCTGCGTACTCGCGTCGGTCGTTTCGACTGTCCACTTGATTATACCGTATAGACTTGACTGATTTGCGGTATATACCACCCCGTCGATCACGACTGAGTCACCTGCGCGTGCCTTGTCACGGTCGACGTACTTCGTCCATGAGTTCCCATACAGGGTATGACACACGAACATCGTGTCGTTTGTTGCGGTCGTGAGTGGAACTGTGAGATAAAAGCGTCGGTCGTTGTAGAAACATAGTACATTTTCTGCGTTTTCACTCAGAATGTTCGTAAGAGTTTCCTTGATCGAGTCCGAGATCACTGAATTATTGACCCCGAGGATCCCGATCTGCTGATCTTTGTACCCGATCGAACGAACTTCCTTCCCAGTGAAGAACCATATATCGTTTTCTACCCACGTCATAGCCTTGCGTGAGCAAGCACCGTAGTTTCCTGACTGAAGTTCGAGTTTTGGTACGAAAAGCGACACGGTAGAGTCGTACACGAACGTCATTTTCGTGATAGAAAGTGTCTTGAATATCAAAAGAGTACCGTAATAGTTCACCAAGCCCACCACGAAGTCGGTTCCGTTCGGTTTTAGTATGTCGGAACCGGTGAAAGTCGTCGGTACACCCACGTTTGAGTAGTACACAGTCAAAGGTTGAAGCAAAACCCCGGCAATAAACAGACGATCTTCGAAGATTTCCATGATATTACCCTTCGGTGCGCTTGCGTACTCAGTAAAAGCGGTACCGGTCCACTTATACATGCTTTCTACCGCGTTTCCGAGGTAGAGATTGTCGTCATATACCGCATATCCGAACTTCGCCCCGGCTGTGAACGTCGGTGAGCCGGAAATGTCGTACCATAAACGATCTGCATACGAGTATTGCTGTAGTTTCGTACCCTTCCCACGAATAAAGAACGTGTCACCGTTCTTTTTCTTGTAGAAAAACGGGCTATGCACTTCCTCATCAGGGGTACCACCGAACGGTATGTACCCGGTGTCTTTGATTAAAAACCCTTCCTCAACAAAGTTCATGTTCACCGGCACTTCTCGCCCGGCTGAGTCGTCAACGTCGATCGCTTTAGTGAGATCGTCGCGTAGAATTGTGAACTTTTGTTTTTGAATAGGCATATTAGAAGTTGAAACCTTGACCGTTACCGATTAGATCTTGCTGATTGAACATCTGCGCCCCGCGTTGGTTCGTTTCTTCGTACACACTCTGGTGTTCCTGACGTTCCTTGAACATAGTCTCACGCTTATTCATGTAGTACGTGGAAAGTTCTTCATCTTGTAGGTCCTCATGAGCGCGTGCGACGGTACCGTACACAAGCGGTTCATGGAAGTATGAATCGATCGTCGGGTTCTGTGCTACCGAAAGAGTAACAGGCTTCGGGTAGTACTTGAACGTGAGTGATGCGGTATCGACGGGGTACACCTTAAGCGCACCGTTCTCGACTGTCACCATGCGATCGAGTGTTTTTGCATCGAAGTCTTGAATCGAGACTTCTTCGAACCGTTCACCTGCATCATTGAACGCCGGACCGTAAAGAGTTCCGACGGTTGACGCGAGTGTATATGAGCCGGTTGTAAACGTCGCAGTACCCTCAAGAATACTGTTGTTCGTGTACAAACGACGGTACATGTCCTCATAGTCGAGGTTCAAGTAAATGAGAAGTGTAGCATCAGGAAGAATCTCACTACCTGTCTCGAGTAGTTTCGCACGTACCAATGTTAATATCTCAGAAGTTGTCATATAAGTTATGCGTACCTAGTCGCCCCCCGGATCTTCTTGAACTGCTTCGGTAGCATGTTCGGTGCCTTCAGTGGCGCTACTGTCCGATCGAGTGGTTTCTTGATCCCTTTCAACTTCTGCTCAGTCTGAAGTTGTGGTGGTAAATAGTTCGGTTGCTTCGGAAGAACCTGCGGTGCCATCTTCGTCTTCGCCGGTTGTGCCTTCATGATCTTCTTCAGTGCCGGTCGTGGTGTAAGTGGAACTGCCGGTGCCATTTTTGGTAGCAACTTACGTGGACGTGCTGATACTTTGATCATCTTCTCTTTTGTTTTGTTACCTAGATTCATGGTGATTGAATGTTACTTATTAAACCCAATAAGTCCCACCACCGAAGTGATGGGACCGATGGGCTAACTAAGTGTAGCGCGAAGAACTGCACCGTGTGCGCGTGTACCTTCGAATACTTTTCGTCCGTAAACGAGAAGACCCTTACACGTACTCACGAATGAGTTCGGATCTGATTCTGAAGGAACCACAGAAGTCTTCATGATTTGCGCTGCAAATGACATGTAGTTCTTGTTTCCTGCGAGGAACCAGTAACCAGTCGTATTGTCACCGTCAACGAGTTCTGAGGTGTAAACCTTGAAGCCCGCGATAGATCCAATAAGACCTTTCTCTACGACCTGACTGTAAGCAGTCTGGACCGCAGGGATAAACTCAGGCGCCTGAAGAAGAAGTCCTTCAGCCTGTGAGTTGATCACAAGGAATCGATCACCCTTTGGTGAAAGAGACTTTCCGAGTGCTGTACGAAGCGCAACAATGTACTGATAGATCGTACTCTTTGTGATCCCTACTGCTGTCGCAGCATTGATCGTGTACGCTGTACCACCACCGATTGCACCACCTGAGTAACCAACACCATCAAGATCAGTGATCGTGATAGAAGTTGTCGAAGAGAAAGCAGTTACGAGGTAAAACTGAGTGTGTCCAGTTGCCTTGAAGTAACCACCAACCATCGCTGAAGTCCAAGTTGTACCGACTCCTGTAACTACACCAGTAGTAACAGCCACGGTGACTGTACCTGTTGCGTAGTTAGTTCCGATCGCGTTTGAAGTAACGCCGTCTTGTGCCTGACCTACGTTCTTGCGACCGTAAGTAAGAAGATCGTCGTCAATCAGTTCCGACATATCGTTCTTCGTGTTCTGAGCGTACTCAGTCATGGTGTCGATATCGTTTTGGAACTTATCAACATCATCAACGCCGAAAGCGAAGTACTTGAGTTGATCGATCTCAAGATCCTCACTTGTAGGGTTAAGATCTTGCTTTACAAGAGTCATGCCCTTTGTGTAGGTCGAGAGAGTGATACGCGCAGCAGTTCGCACGCGAACCTTATCGCCCGCATCTTTGATCTGCCCTTCGTACTTTGTGTTTGTAATGAACGGGTACAACGTATCGTTGTACAAAAGTTCAACCGTCTTAAGCGCAAACTTAATCGGGGTGAACGCTGCTAGTGACTGGCTCATATAATGGTAAGTGTTAAAAACTTACCTGAAGACTATTCGTTAAGCCGTCCCGCTTCCATATCTGCTTGAAACTCCTTAGATAGTTTCGCGAACTTCGCAGGGTTTTCCTGTGCAAGTCGGTTCCAATCTTCGAGAGTACGTGACGCTTGTGGTTCTTTCGGACCACCGGTACCACGTTCGAGTTCAATACGATCTGCTTTAGTTCGCTCTTCCGATGCACCGATATCCTTCGCCTTATCGAACAGGTAGATCTTCGCTACATCACCGAGAATACTTTCGATATTTTCAGGGACGTTACTAGGATTAAAATACTTGCTCTTGAACTCTTCTTTCGAAGCGCTCAACTCAGGGTACTGTGCTACGACGGTTTCGAAAGCATCATTGAATCGCTTCTCATTGTACGCTTGTCTCGCGAAACTAATTGCGGGATCTTTGTAGATCTCTTCCTTAGCCCTGCGAGTAACGTTCTCTGTATATGCGACAAGATTGTTTCGAGCGTCTTCGTCAAGTTCCTCAAAGCCCGGAAACAGAACGTCTGAATCTTCTTCAGGGTTCGTTCGAGTTTCGATTAAAGGATCGTTCTTTGCCTGAAGTTCAGCAATCAGTCTGTCTTTTTCCTGATTTTCTCTGAAGAGTCGCTGTGCTTCTTTCGATGATTCCGAAAACTTAGTCCGGTAATCAATCTCTTCACCGCCTTTTGGTGAATCGTCGTTCGCTGTGTCCGTCCCCTGATCGTGAGTATCTTCTGGGTTGGCACCGTCTTGTGCGTCCTTAATCTCTTGATCGAAAGTGTTAGGATCTTGCGTCATAGGGTTTTCTTGACCCGTCCCTTGCGGGGTTAGGGTATTACTTCGATTATAATACTACTTGCCTTTCTTCTGAACTTCTGGTGTGGGGACAACGGCTTCATCTTCACCGCGTACCTTAAGCCACTCCTTCATCAGTCCGAGTCTCTTCGCGTCCTTTTCAGGAACGTGTTCGAGATTGAGACTGATCACGCGCATCTCTTCGATACCCACAGAATCTTTTGCAAGTGCTTCTGCAAGTGTAAGAGGTACTTTTCGAGTCATTTCGATCATAGTAACTGTTGCTTAATTTGTTGCTCTACAAACGCCTTCTCTACCTTTGGGGTATTGAGAAAGATCTGTAGTTTTCTAATAAAATGCAATTCCGTCTTCAGGAACATGTCGTCATGATCCGAAAGACGTTGCGTCGTCAACTTCTGAATGACCTTCTCTTGTTCCTGTTCAAGGAACTGAGCAACATCATCATCAGTCAACTTCCGACCTGCAAGCGCGACTTCCCACGCCTTGAACGTCACCTTCTCTTCGTCATTCAAGTCGAGGTATGACGATACCCCGAGTTTCTTTAAGTACTGATCAAGTATGCTCATACGTTTGCGGGCATTACTTGATCAATAGGCATACCCGGGATAGGTGCGCCACCGTCGACCGGTGCGTTCGGATCGACGACGTTCGTTTGTGCTTGCTCTTCGGCTTGCATAACTTCGTCGATCTCTTCAGGTTCCCACTTGAGCAGTTCGAGTTCTTTTCGTCGTGCGATCTTGAGTGCGACCGGATTATCAACAAACGAGTTCTTGATATACGCGATCTTCTTAAGATCCATATCATCGTTCGCTTCGGCTTCACTCTTGACCATCACCTTACAGTCATATCCTTCCGGGTTCTTCCAATCAGAAGGCACCACTTCTTTACCGTAGTAGTTTCCATCACGTCCCTTCTTATACAACTTGAAGCGTCCTGAAGAGTTCGCATTGAGTAGTTCGTACCAGATCTCACCTGATTCCTTCCATGCGCGACGGTATTGCTTCGCCCCTGCGTCCTGACGTGTCTGTGACTGTTGAAGAGTAAGTTGAATCTCACCGAGAGTCGCGTTCATCTTGTCTTGAACACCACGCTCAGTCGGTGTCTGTGCTACTGAAGACTGAATAAGGTTCTTCATGTACTCGATCGTCGCAGTCGTGTCCTGAAGTGGTTCGATACGCATCTGCTTCACGATCTCATCAGGGTTCCCCGGAACGCCGTACATTCCGAACGGCTTTGCTTCGAACGCACGCGGTGTGAACGTGCCGTTCATCGTATTGAAAAAGTACATTCCGAAGTTTCGGTACGCGCGGTTCTCAAGGTCCTGAGAAATGTACATGTTCACAACCTTGTTGAAAGTACGAACGTTGTCACCGGTTCCATCGGACCAGATATCATTCAGATCAGGATCCTCAGCCCACGTTACGATCGGTACGCGCTTGATTCCGATAGCATCAACCATCGGCTTGTCATAAAGGACCACTGAATCGGCTGCGAACACAATCAGGTGACGTACGAAACGTCCTTCGATCGGGTTCCATATCATCTTGTATGACTCATTGATCTCTACCATCACATCATTCGCGCGGTATTCATCATAGTTATCAGCACCGAGAAGTGTGAGTCGTTCCTTACGACGTTCGTATTCTTCTTGTGACTCAGCAGACTTGATCAGTCCTTGCTTCGAGTCGAGGTATGTCTTCAGTTGGTACTTCGCTACCGCACTGAACTTCTTATTCGCAAGAATGACACGAAGCGGTCGGAAGATATTCTTGTGGTGCATGTATGACGCACTCTGAATATCGAGTGGGTTCGCTCGAGGATCAATATCGATATCGTACGGATCAATAAGATCACAGAAAATCTTTCCATTATTCCACCCCCACTTCTTGAATGAGCGACCTTGAAGCCCGGCGATCTTCTTATCGACGTTGTCCTTGATCTCAAGGTTCTGATCGTCCATCGTGTACGCCCACATCTCATTCAAAACGATCTCACCACTCTTGTCTTTATTAGAACGACCCCGAGTCTCGAACTTGAGTAGCGGGGTTTCATCGGTTTTGCTTATGCGAGTCTGAATAGTCTCGCGCATGATCGGTATGTTGATCGCTTGACGCTGTGTAAGTCGGTTCGTCACAACCTTATCGCGATACAGTGCGTAGTTCTCGTTCCACTGAACGAGTCGTCGCTGTTTGAACGCAGCAGAATCTTGTTTCTCGCGTTTATGTTGCTCGACTAAGATAGAAGTATCCATGTAATAAATGATAACACATTAAAAAAAGTCAATGGTGGTTATTCCCACTATATACCGAACTCATCATACATCGGTTTCACACCACCCGCTTGCGTGCTTTGTGTATATTGCGTGATCCTGATCGGATTGTGTGGAAGTTCCCATGCAGAAAGTGCGGTCGCGAACACGGTATCATCGTGAAGACCACCGGGAACGACTACCTTCGTGCGCCCCTGATCAGTGAGCATGTATTGAAAGTAACTGAGTTCTGCCTTCAGGACCGGATCATTGAGCAACTTGATCCGCATCTGTTCCATCTTCAGTTCGAGGTTCGTGAGTATGTCCATTCGATTACCTTCATTGAACTTGATCGGTTCAAGTGCAACACCAGTTCGATTAAGGTCCTCAACAACCGGATCACCGACCCCGGTAGCGTCGATAAAGCCCCGGGGACGCCCAAACTTGTAGTACACTTCACCTATTTTTGCCTTCTGAAGGTTCCAGTCGACCTGATTGAAGCGGTCCAAGTACACCTGTTCGAACGTATTCAGGTCGATAACACTGATCGAAGTGAAGTCTTGATACTTCGCGAGGTCCACACCCATCTGATACATGTGGTGCGACGGCTGTTGTGGCTCGAGTATGCACACTTCGTCGATCCTTTTGAAGAAGGAAGTCGCTGATTCTATGAACTTACAGTAGTATTCCTGATCGATCATAGCCTGTGGCATACCATCACGGCGTTCCTGTTCGATCATCTCAGGGGTAACGACACCTGTTTCATTCACCGTAAGCACTTCACAGAACCAGTTCGGATTGTTCTTCGCCATTTCAAGCAGTTCGTACGCATGATTCTGACCACGCGGGGTAAAGTTGAAGATCGCCCACCCGTCGTTCGCAAGCAGAATCGGACGTATGAAGTCCCACACCTTCGGGTTCGTGATCGAGTATTCAGAAAATACAACACCGACCGGGTTCGTACCAACACCAGACTGCGCGAAGTTGTCGGCACCCATGAGTTGAATCGCTGATCCATTGATCAGTTCGATCCTCAGTGTTGTTTCGTTCTTCTTACGAATGATAGACGGCGGTATATGATCAAGAAGTTTGAAACCGTCGTTGTCCATGTTGTCCCAGATCACCTTACGCGCCTGAGTGTACTCAGGAAGGAAGTAGAAGTACGTACCGACACGCTTGCACGCTTCCTTCACCATGTAGTTGAAGTCCGTCTTATCTTTTCCGCTTCGGCGGTGCCACACTTTCACCACACGTTTAATACCACTGTCAAGCGCCTGAAGCGACGGCAACTGATATGAGCGTGGGGTAAACTTATGCGGTATCGTTATTTCCATTGTTGACTGTGTAATTAAGTACGTTGATCGTCACACCGCCGGGGTTCACCGGTTGATCCTTGTCTTCTTTCGGGTACGAACCTTTCAATTTGTACGCATCACGAAGCGCCGTACCCTGCGTGAAGTTCTCAGGCGTTCGTACAAGCGCAAGCGTATCAGGTCGATAGCCCGTTTTCTTGTTCGGCGTAAAGTGTTCGATCGAAAGTAGTTTATGCCCGGGAAGTTCTGCGATTACTTCGCGGATCTCGTCGTCGGACATCGAAGGGTCGAAGAAAATGCGTTGCAACGTGGACGCTTGCAGTAGTTGATTGTGCTTTTCAGCAAGCAATTCATCAGAAAATGCGTTCGCGAGTGCCTTCTGTACGTTAGGTTTTGTAAGGTTTTCAGAAGCAATACTCTTCGCGACATCATCACTCTTCACATTATAGTTTTTTTTTGCAGCGAGTGTGCCGTTCCCTTTCGTTTTAATATAATCCTTCACGAACCCTTTCTGCTTAAGAGTCATGCGAGTGCGGGGCTTTTTTGTAGCAGTCTTCGTTGTCATAGTAACAATATCTTCATACCACGAATCATACCAAGTCCACCATCAAGATCCGGGAAGAACTCAGGAAGTTCCTGAACGATCTTGATCTGATCAGCAGTAAGTAAAAGACGTTCGTGACCTTGTTTATGATTCACTAACCATTCATAGATCCTTCCCTTTTCGATATCGTATGGTAGTCGAAGCATATTATTTTTTCTTCTTAACTCGAGTCTTGCTTACTCTTTTCTTTCGCTCACCCATCTGCTTAATCACATGAGACATAAAGAACTCTTCACGCTCGACTTCCATCTTATTCAACTCAAGGCACTGAGTGATCATAGACTTGATCTGCGCTTTGAACTCAGGGACCGCATCAAGTGACATGGTGAACTGAAGTCGCTCATACACGCGAGTCTTCTTACCATCAATAATCTCGTCCTTACCATCATCGATCAGTAAAGAACCGAACACCCCGGCGTTCACGACGTTATCTTTTAAGAGCATATCCTGAATCGTCAACTTAAGACTATGTATTTTCATACCTAAATCATATCACACAACACAAATCGTGCGATATCCACACCATGACACTTCGTGACACCGTGACACATGGCGTGACACATAAAAACCCCTAGTGTCACGGATTATATGGCTCTATATACAGACAGAATAGGAAGCGTGACACTAGTGACACTATAAACCGGAAGTCCGTACCATTATATATAATATATTATTACTCTTACGTAAGAGGTAGAATATAGTGTCACAGTGTCACGCTCTTGTCATTCTATGGCTCAACTAAGCCGTAGAAGTCCCGTGACACATGCCCGTGACACTACAAAAAGCGTGACACTATAGTGTCACGGCACAAAAAAAGATATGGCTCAAATAAGCCATATCTTTTTTTACACCCTTTTTAGAACTCCATTTCGTGCTGTGCAAGTATCGTATCATTTGCAGTAAAACTGAATCCTTTTTTCAATTTAAGACCAGTCCACCCACGACCTTCATGTACCCGGACCTTCTTGATCTTCGCGAACTTATTCAATGGTTGACTCAGCAACATTCTACCAAACCGGTCCGGCGTGAGTTGGAACTGTCTATGATCACCCAAGAAGGCTTTATAGGCAGTAAACATGACACGGTTCAGTATTGATTCCTTATGCTCATAATCAGCATCAAAATGAGTCTCAAGGAACTCAGCAAGCGTATCAGACTCAGCCTTGTACTCTTCGATCAGGTCGTCATGACCCTCAATAACCGTGAACCCGCGCATCTTACGAAGATCCTTCAGACCCTTGATCATTCGATTCAAGATCCCGGAAGACTCTTCGATCAGTTCCTCATACAAGTGCGCGTTCACCATACCTTCATCATGGAACGAACGCGGGAAGTTTATAAACAAAAGACGACGATAGATCCCGTGTTCAGCACTCAGTGGTAGATTGTTCGCAGTAAGTACACACTTCACCCCGTTCGTCGTGTCATAGATCCCATTGATACCCTTACGCTCGACCCGGATCTTCTTACCGGACACCAGTAGCCCCAAAGAGTTACCCATCTCAGAACGCTTCACATCAACTTCATCGAACCAACAAAGAGTCTTACCCACCAGATCAGAACCGCCGAAGCGTGCTGCGTCACCGGTGATCTCACTCAGTCGCTTCTGTACTGCGAAGTCCCCTAGAACGTGCGACCAGATATTCATCAAAGTACTCTTACCACTTCCCGGACGACCTATCAGTGTAAGCATCTTCTCATACTGCGTATCATGCGTAAGAAGTAGCCCGGCGAACTGATCCATCACACGCACCGCATCGGGTGCCACCATAATATCTGCGTCGAGAAACGTATCGTATCGAGGACAGGTAGCATCTTCGTCATAGTTCACGACACTCTTACGCTTTGAAAAAAACTCAGACGTGTGCGGTCGAAACTCACCACTCACGATATTGACCCACCCATTATTCACATGGAACCATTCACTATCAGCATCGAAGTCCTCAAGAGTCTTCCCACGGTTCGGACGTGTAGCCCGGAACCGCGCAAGAACATCTTTCGCGAACGCTTCATGCGCCTTCTCTTTCAATCCCTCATTGATCAGTAGTTGTATCACTATCCCGCGAACAACAGATCCCGTCATCTCGTTATATATTCCCTGCTCGAGATCATAATCCCAGTACACCTTGTCTTCACCGTATTCAAAAAGTAAGTGTGGGTATATGTGCGCGACGTATGTATGAAAAGCAAGCGCGTATGATTCCTTCAGTGCCTTGTATGACTTCACCCAGTCCTTATCGTCGAAGTCAGGGTTCTGTACGTGCTTCAGGAACCGGGTTCGTTCCGGGCAGGGATCGGTGTCTGCGATCTGTTCTACACCCAACGCTTCGAGTTGTTCGTTAATTTCTTGTAATGGGGTTTTCTTTTTAGTTTCTTTTTTCATGCAGTCTTCATCGTATCATAAGTACGAAAATTATCAGAACGACATTATCCACATGTGGAGAACGAATCGTTCACAAATATTGACACCTATGATACCATATCGATATGCGAAAGAAACAAATAGAGTATTACCTTTTAGAGAAAAGGAACGAGATATTATGGTCAATGTCTCAGCAAGATTATTCATTAGCACAGATAGCATGGGTGTTTGGTATCTCTAAAACGGCTGTACATGGGCTTATAAAAGACATGCCGAAAGGTTGGGTATCACCGTGGGTGAAAAAGGAACATAAAGGTGTTGATTTTTATCGGGACAAAGAACTACTTAAACGTACCTATACAACATGGAACAATCTTAGAGATCGGTGTGACAATCCACAAAACCATGCGTTCAAAGATTATGGGGGAAGAGGTATAACTTATACAAAACGGTGGCTCAAATTCGAGAACTTCTTAGATGATATGGGGGTAAAACCAAGTTTCAATTTAAGTATCGATCGTATCGATAACAACGGAAACTACAATAAGTCAAACTGTAGGTGGGCGACATCAAGTGAACAGGCGAATAATAAACGAACAAAAGTATGCAAACCGAAGCAATAAGAATGAACCTTACTGAAGCGCTTGATCTGTTTTCAGAGAACCTTATTGACATCAAAGAAGCCTTACATTCCAACATAATTGACGATATGAAGGCGCTCGGGCAGGTCGCACACACAGACGACGAAAACCTTCTCGAGGTTCGCACAGAAGTTCACCGCCTACGTGCGGAAGCCATCACGCACGACCGGAACAAGGTGATAAAGAGGATCGTCGCGCGACTTACACCACGATCCCCGGTGCATACGTCGATCACTGAAGAAGATATCGCACGCGCGCGGGAAATGCCGATCGAAGAAATGTATTCAGGTCGCTTGTTCAAGTCCGGCGGGAAGAGTCAGTGCGGGCTATGCCCCTTCCATAAGGAACGCACGCCGTCCTTCCACATATATAAAGACAACCGGTACAAGTGCTTCGGTTGTCAGGAACACGGTGACGCGATCGAGTTATACATGAAGACGAATAGCGTGAAGTTTATTGACGCAGTAAAAGCCCTCACGGGAAAGTAAGTATGGAAAAAGAATATATAAAACTAGCAAGCATACCTGAAGACGAAAAGATCGTCGCGACAACTACGTACGGTGGGTATTGGTATTGGGATCTGAAATATCCGTTTCATCACTACGTTGAACCACGATATTTAATTGCGACAGAGAGAGGTATTTATCAACTCAAAATGATTCCT
>JACCDR011344300.1_pt1 | contig 15528 bp, 14 predicted proteins | sample 7446431 | NCBI WGS metagenome assembly JACCDR01 (sample SAMN15323443, study PRJNA562643) | freshwater metagenome | isolation source: river surface water | place: USA:Blue River Watershed | collected 2017-08-17 | reverse complement strand
CTACGATATCGAGAACGCAAGGGTTCACGAGATTTTTCTTTTCAAGTGAAACGCAAGGGGGCTGAAAATTATCAGGAGTTACTCACTTCAGATCGAGTTTGTCCCTAGCGGCCAAAAATTTAGGCCGCTTCAGAGTTCAGGTCTTTTTGTGCCAAGGGGATTATCAAACTAAAGCAAGTATGTTGAGAACCTTCTTCAAGGCTTAACTTGCCATTGTGGTGTTCTGCGATACTTTGCACAAGGGACAAGCCAAGACCTGTGCCCTTTCCGATGACCTTCGTGGTAAAAAATGGTTGAAAGATTTTGTTTCGAATATCCAATGGAATTCCAAAACCAGAATCGGTCACAGATATCGCTATCTCAGACTCTTTTGTTACGAAGCTGATTTTGATCCAAGGACTTTCTTGATTTTCAATGGCATCAACAGCATTGTTGAGCAAATTCAAAAGAGCCTGAGCTATTTGCCCCGGGTGACACTCAAATCGCATCTTCGGAATCTCATCAACCTTTAATTCGATCCCTTGATGATGAATTCGATCTCGGGAAACAGTCAGAACATCCGAAATAATTGTTTGCAGCTCTTCAAATCGAAAGCCATCTTGTTGACTTTGACGTGAAAGATTCTTCATGCTCTTAACAATTCCAGCAATTTTAAATGTTGTTTTGATAATGACATCCAAACTGGCGCCAATTTCCGTTGAGGGAATCGGAGTTCTTTTGATCAGATATTTCAACGTTTCCGATCTCATTGTAATGACTGCCAAAGGATTATTGATTTCATGAGCAATCCCTGCGGCCATTTCACCAAGGGAAGACAGCCGTCCAGCAACTTCTAAAGACTGTTGTTGTTTTTGAATCATTTCGCTTTGTACACGTTGAGCCGTGACATCCTTAATACTCACAATAACGGCGACAGGCCTTTCTTGGTCTGTTTCAAAGCGTGGAACTGCGGTGATACTTAACCAAGAAATACTTCCGTCAGCTTTGACCAATTTCATCGGAAAATCAGAAACAATCACTCCGCGCGCTTGCGCAATGGCCGAAGGGTGGTCTTCAGGCAAGCAGGGCTGTCCATCGATATGATAGGTCTTCCAAATCGGATCGATGTTTGAGCGACCTAAAATTTGGTCAGAAGATAAACCCAAGATTTTAGGTGCTGAAGGATTGAGAGCCAAAATTTTCCCATCAGTACCGTGCATGATGACCCCGTCTTGCAAAGTGGTCCATATGGTATCCTGAACTGATGCCATCTCGATCAATCGCCTCAGCTTGCTGTTCCGAAGATAGGACGCCAACCCCCCTAGAAACACTGCTGTTGCGAAATTGAGAACGATGGTCCACGGATTTGTATTGACTGTACCTAAGGGTGCAAGAAAGGTTGTAAATGACAATAAAAAGGAACCACCAGCAAAAACGATAGCTTGAGGAAGGTAAGTCAAATAGTTGAGGATACCAATGATGACCAGCGCGCATCCTGTGACCCAAGCTGGATGCAAACCATGCTGCAACGATACGAAAAATACATAGGCACTCGCAACCAAACCCCAAATGGTGATCCACCATTCGGTCAAAGATAAACTGACTCCTCGCCTGATGAACAGCGATCCCGTCAATATAAGAGCTAAACCGATACCTATTCGAATTGGCCAAATTTCAAAATGAACTTTCTCGAAATATGATGCAACAACACTCCAGAAAATAAATGCAACTCCACCAAGAAATGTGAACCACGAAAGAATTCGCGAGTGTTCTTCAATAACAGTATCCTTGACATTACATAGGCTCAATCCGACCAGTCTCCTCGCTACTGTTCTCGGAAAGTTTAAAGAATTTTGAAACCAATCTAAATGAGTTCTGGAGGATCGTCCGGTCGAGTTCTATCGAGTAATTCACCATTCAATGCTCGACCGAAATGAATTCTCAATCCGGGATATTATGGGCATCCAATCCTTCACCCTCGAGGGCTCGGTTTTCTAATGGTCCTTCAATTTGCTCTTGATCTGTTCCGAGCTGATTGATTCGATAAGTAGTCCAATCAAGCTCGACACCAGTTTTGTTGACTAAACTTGCTCTGACCAAGACCTTGCTGCCCCGACCGACTTTTTCGACGAGGGCGGTTCGAGTGATTCGCTTTTGTGCCTGAGGCTCAAAGTTCACTTTGAGTTGAACACTCCATCCGGTGACTTTCATTTTGTTTAAATCACTGTCTGCGACCATGGCCTCAAAGGCATCGTTCCCCATATCCAATCTGATTTCTGCCAATAACGGGGTTGCGATATCTTGAATGGATTGATCATCTGGTAACTTTTCAAACTGCCCGCTTCGGTACTTTTCGTATTGGCTTGAAGAAAGGCCATCCAAAAAATTGGCGTATTCACTGTAAGTCACGCAACGCACCTCGGGCTTTCGACAAACTTCATGGGCAAATTCTTTCATGGCTTGCCAATAAATTCCCTGATTCCACTGGGAAAAATGATGACCAATATGAATTGGTCCACGGCCACCAAAATAGTTGATCTTAAAATAGTATTTGTAACTATCGAGCATTTGTTTTTTCAGACGCTCGCGTTCGGCTGAACTTAGATTTGGTTTGGTGGCGCAAGCAGTTTGAGCACATAACCAGTTGTAATCCATGGACAGAGTCTTTTTTGTGGTACCGGCAATTTTGATTTGCGCCAGGGGAAAGTTCCAACCTCCCCAGGACATTCTTTGCGGCCAGTAGGTTGGTGCCGAGGTTTTTGAAGTGTCATATCTAAAATTAAATTTTTTGAGTGTGGGCCATAAACCATCTGTCACGGCCAAGAGAGGCGCCCGGAAGCCTTTGATATTTTCTTGAGTGAAGGAAATCGGTTGCGGAGGTGCTCCGTTGATCTGAAATGCACCAAAGAGTAATTTATTGAACTGTTCAAATTCGGAAGTCCAGTTCGCCTCTGACCAAGGGTGTCCGTACATAGGATTGTTGCTATCCCGTCCCGAAGCATCACAGTGTGAGTTTGCATGAGATCCAATTTCATGACCAGAATCAAAAGCCTTGTTCGTTGCTTGAATCCGTAAACCAAAAGAATTTGCTGGAGTTGACCAGCCAATGCAGCTCACCGGACGATCAAGCCCAGGAGTGCTGTAGGCGTCTTTGTTTTTTGCTTCCAAGTAGTAAACAGGGTTAATAAAATAAGTGAACTTCAGCTTTGCGGCCTGGTTTTGATTGTTCAACGTACTCACGGTGTCAGCAAAGACGACGGATTCGCGCCAAAAACTGAGATTAAGGGAACCGTCAAAGGCCAACAGGACATACTGAGGCGGGCGATCTTCGCCGCCGCTCGGCTTGCGCTGGACGTTTTTTGCCAGAGCTGTCGAAGTGATGGACACGACGGTGAACGACCATAGTATCAACTTAAAAATTGATTGATTCATGAAAAACTTCCTTATCGAAAATGAATTTACTTCTTCAGGGTATTGAAGTGATTTCCTCTTGTCGAGCGGGCCTGAGCAAAATTGGACAGCCTGGAGCAGTGTTGAACATCTTTACGTTTCGATGGTGTTTCGCTTAGCAAACTAGACACGTATTTTGCATGCCAATCAGTGTGCTGATTAAAAAGACTTTCCCATTTATCATGAGTCTAGGACTGATCGCCTGCCAAGATCAATCTGCCTCAAATTCCAAACTCGGAGATTCTCATCAAGGAAGTCCAATCGTCGGAGGCCAGACTGCCGTCAGAGAAAACTTTGGAGCCCGATCCGTGGTTTTGATTTACGGCGAAGATGAGCAATTGCCTTCTTATGTTTGCACAGGGACCTTCATTTCATCTGAATACATATTAACTGCAAAACATTGCGTGGGCTCGGGCAAAGATTCAATTTCGATATTTTATAATTTAGCTCCCTTTGAGGGCTCGGAAAATTTGCTTCAGCTCAAAGTCAAAAATGTTGTTTTGTACGAACAGAGAAATGGATCGACGGCCCACCGCGATGACTTGGCTATGATTCAATTTGAAGGTGGTCTTCCAAACGGAGCAATTGTGGCTGAAATTCCCAGCCTCTCCCCTCTGATAACGGCGGAAAGTTTGCGGTTGCAGGCTTTGGGGTACGGCCGCACGAATGGAGCACCGCGAGAGGATGCCACGGACTTTGCGGGCGCAGGCATCTTACGTACCGTTGAAATCATAGTTCCCTCCCTTGATCCCCGAAAAAATACTTTTACGGTCGATCAACGAAAAGGTCAGGGCGTCTGTTTTGGAGATTCAGGCGGACCGGGATTTATTAGACAATCTCAGACTGAAAATCCACTTCTTATTGGAGTCGCATCGGGTGTCTCTGGAAGTCAGGCAGATCCCTGTTCCGAGACTTCGCTTTATATGAATATTCTATTTTACCGAGACTGGATTTTTCATAGAGTTAATTTATTTCAATCTTTATAAGACTGGCCAGATCGAACTCAAAACTCTATTACCGCCTTTGGTTTGAAATCCATCGCTGAGTTTGTTGAATGCCGGTTTGGATAAGGGGTGTTGGGGGTTGATCTACAATTGTGATTCCCGCTGTCTCAAGGGCAGCTCTGTTTCTTCTCACAAAGCCATAAGTGGTTTCATAAAAATTTGAAACATTATGAGGGTGCACAGTCAACACATTGGGCTGAAAAGCTCCGGGTAATCCAATCGCAATATCGGATCCTTCAAGAATGATTGGTCCGCCGCTGTTTCCTCCATAGGCGGAACAGTTATTCCAGCGCAAAGTTCTTTGGAGCATATTTTGAAAGGCCCGCACCTCGGGATCTGGGCTCCCATTGGACACATTTCCTCCGAGAACAGCTATGGCTTGACCGGTTGACCAATACCGACCCGTACCGGTTGTTTCCCAACAATTCTCGGTGACTGTCAGCTCCCCGTTCCGTTCCGGATCCCCGGGGAATCCAATCATTTTGAATCTTGCATAGAGTGGTACCGTAAAACCTGCCAGCTTCAACCTATTCTGAGTTGACAGCAAGCCCCTAACGACAGTGTTCACTTCTTCTTGAGATTGATATTTGCGTTCGACATCCTCAAATTCAATTTCAATAATAACCAGATCATCTTGAGAGGTCCCTGCCACCACTCTTTTACAAATCCCGACGAATGGTGAGAGTTCCTTTTTCATTGAAATGTACCAATTATTCTTATCCTCACAGGCTTTCGTCATCTTATAATTAAAGCAATGCCTCGCAGTTGCCACCAGCAAACGTTGGTCACGATTATCGACAAAGAATGCTGCACATGAACCGGTGGTTAAAATGAAATGTTCTTCCTGCTGAGTGGCATTTCTGCGAATCGAATTCATAGAAAAGTAAATGTTCTCGCCAATACCCAAGTGGTCCTGACTAACCCGAGATACTTCCTGATGACTTGGCATCGCGGCTTGGACCTGTATAACCCAAATTGAGACAGCTAAAAAGAAACTAAATCTCACGAGACCTCCGGAAAACTCAATTGCTAAGATTTACGGATCAAAAGCGATGCCTTTTCAACTCAATCTAGTTGAATTTGGACTCACCTACAATCCACGGATCCTATATTGGCAAGGAGATGTCAAAAACATACACAGATGAACGGGTCAGTATAACCAACCAAAACCTGACCAGGCAGGCAAAAATAGTCCCACAAGCAAGTACTTTACGATAGTGATTTTAGCCGGATCATTCTTATTTTTTCACAAACAGATCTGAGCAATCTTTTGCTCAAGCAAAGTCACTTTTGAAAGGAGCTCTTGATCTTTTGGTTTTAAAAGTAACTGAGACTGGACTTTTTGAAGCTCAAGCTTAAGCTCCTCACATTCTTTCCTTTTTTGAACTTCATTTTCAGTTCCTTGATCAACAATCCAAAAATGAGGATATTGATTTCGATATTTAACGCGGTAGATTTTGTTGGTTGTGAGTGGCGGTCTGACTTCGATGGGGTAGTAAAGAACACCTCCGCTGGAAATTTCAAACTCGATGAGCTCTCCGGTACCTGTTTTCAATGTACCTTCGAAAACCATTTCAGGTTCGTCATTGATGGTATTGCCAGAGGGCACCAGATTTGAGAAAATAACTTCTCCAGTTTCTCCGGTTTCATGAATCCACTTTAAAACTGGAACCATTTTAGTAACGAAGAGATAACCGTACAATACCAACGGGATGCCACAAAAAATGAGGACTATATATCGAAGGCTCTGCGGAAAAAGCCAAATCATGAAGATTGGCAACGAGAGTAGATTTGGCAGCAACATCAAATAAAAAAAGTTGGTCGAAATAGTAAAGACGAGATAAAGAAATATTTTTTCGAACATATTTGCCAAGTATAAGCAGAATTACCTTCAATTGGTATTCTTGAAACATCCCCTAACCTTTGTCGAGCATTGTACATTTTCTCAATGTGTTATCTGTCCAAAATCCATTTCGAAATTGAAATCAAAGCCATTCCCCGGGACTCCTCGCCGCGAAATTCATTTAAAGACAGGACTCACAACAATAGAGAACGATCTCCTGTCTTTATTTTTCTACTTATTTTATTTATTTTTTATAACCGAAGTTTGACATTTCACGACGATCTTTGGCGTGTGTGCATTGTTTTTTGCTGCTTGAACTCGGGCAGAGCACGAAAGCAATGAACCATCATCTGTTCTCATCGTTAAACCGTAATAATCAGAGATTCTTGAAAAATTTCCCTCTTCTCGACAATTATACCATCCCGGTTTTCCATTGGCAGTCGGAAGCTTCCCTGGGTATTGCATGTCTACTCTTTGACAAATATTTCCTTTCAAGAAATTAGATATTTGCTGATCACCGCTAGATTGGGCAACAGCAAAACTGGCTGAAACCATCACTAAAACCTGGAAAACGATAGACACTTTTTTCATACTTGCCTCCTGGACCGAATCAAAGCAAATCTCGGACCCCACCTTATCCACAAGATCAAAACCCATGGAGTGGATTAAAATCAAATTTTACCTTTATTTATCATATTTTTTACATTACGACTGAGTACTTACTGAGCGTTTTACCAAATATTGTCATTATTTTTTCACATTACCAACTCGCAAGGATGCTGGGGGAATCGAGCTCCGTTATTAAAAATTCGTTCGATTCTCGATGAGTCTAGTTGGAAACGGACTCCCTTTGACCTCTTTTGAAGTCGGCGCTTCAATAAGAAGTCATGAGAAAAGTGCTCGTGTTCCAACATGTTGCTCACAAAATTCTGGGAACGCTCAATCCCCTGCTTAAAGAAAAGGGCTTGCGGATTCGGTATGTCAATTTTGAGCGCCATCCCGATGAGAAACCCTCGCTTGAAAAATATGACGGATTGATTGTCTTAGGTGGGCATATGGGTGTTTATGAAGCCGACACCTACACTCACATCAAAGTGGAAATGCAGCTCATTGAACAGGCTCTGAAAAAACAAATCCCCATCCTTGGAATCTGCCTTGGATCACAAATTTTGGCCCACGTGCTTGGATCAACAGTCCGTAAAAGCAAAGAAAAAGAAATTGGATGGCATAAAATTTCGCTCACAAAACAAGGCATACAGGCCCCGTTGTTTCAACACTTCCGTGCAACTGAAATGCTCTTCCAGCTCCATGGAGATACCTTTGATATTCCAAAATCAGCAGTTCACTTGGCAAGCTCCCTGATTTGTCCATCTCAGGCCTTTCGATACGGCGACAAAGCTTACGGACTTCAGTTCCATTTGGAGGTTGATGAGGCGATGATTCAGCGCTGGCTTAAAATCCCGTCGAATCTTCTAGAACTTGAAAACTCACAAGGGAAATTTTCAGCCGAGGACATCCTGACCGGCACGAGACAGCACATTGCAAGGTCTATTGAGCTTAGCACGCAGACTTTCAAACAATTTATCGAAATGATTCCCATGAAAGAACGGCCGCTCCTTATTGGTTCCGGACATGAAAAGTCCAATAAAAGTGATAAGCGATAAAGTGCTTGGTTAGGACCAAAGTCGTTATCCCCTTCAGGTGATTTTGCGCTTTCGTCGATCAATCGGGGCCAATAGCCAGATAGAAAGAATTTGATCAAATCCCTCTGATCTATCAGAATTTAGCCGATACAGCTTTCGTGAACATTGCTGAAACAACACCCACAAAAAAGACAATCAAAGATCTGATTAACCACGAGATCATTGAGAAATCTGCCACGGCAGCACCTGGCTTTTTTTTGATTGCCGCATGGATGTGTTATACAAGTTTTGAATACCAAGGTATTCATCAAAATGTTCAATTCTATTTGAGTGTTACCCTGATGATTCTTGCGATCTTCAGATTCTTAAGTTACTTAGTCGTGAAAAAAAATATATTTCATGTCAATCAGGTGGTAACGCTGGTTAAAAACTCCGTGCTTGTGAATGCGATGTGCTGGAGTTGGCTTTTTTGTAATGCACTTGTTGCTGTTGATTACAATAGCCATACAACGATTCTCAGAGTTTCGTGCTTTTGTATCGGAATTTCAGTGGCCTCTGTCTTAACCATTGCATATTCACTTCAGTTAGCCTGGGCATTTCAGTGGATTGTGCTTGGTGGACCGATTATATTGGGCATTTGGTATAGTACCCATGATAATCATTATGCTCAGGAAACGACGGTTCTCATGAGCATGGCTGTCCTCTACCTCATCAAACAAACTTTAGACTTCCACAAGCAATTCCGCCGACGAATCGAAGGACAGATCGACCTTGAACAAACAAATACTCTTTTAAAGGAAAGTAAGGAATCACTGATCATCGAAACAAGTAAACGCCAAGAGGCCGCAAGACTTGCTTCCCTCGGCGAAATGGTCAGCGGTGTGGCCCATGAAATTAATAATCCTCTTACGGTTATTGTCGCATGCTTTCATCGCGGCCAAAGAATGTCTCAACAAAGCTCCACTAAACCAGAGGAATTTGGTCCAATTTTTGAGAAAATCGGCAAAACTGCGGAGCGGATTTCGAACATAATACAGGCGATGAGATCTCTTTCACGTGACGGCTCAGGCGACGCTTTTCATACCGTTTCGACTGAGTTGATTTTCAAAAACCTTGATGCTATTTGCTCTCAACGGTTTAGAATGAAAGCCATTGAACTCAGTTTTCCCACGGAACATTTCTTTATCGAATGTCGACAGGTCCAAATTGAACAAATTTTGTTGAATCTTCTAAACAATTCCTTTGATGCCGTTTGCGATGATGAGAACTCGTGGGTGCGAGTTACTTCTCGAATTGTTCCAGGACAGAAATTATCAATTTCGGTCACAGACAGTGGACAAGGAATTGATATCAACACTCAGCAAAAAATAATGCAGCCGTTTTTTACAACGAAAGAAGTTGGAAAGGGCACTGGCCTTGGATTAAGTATCTCGGCCAATATCGCAAAGGCTCATCATGGCTCTTTGGAGTACAATGTTCACTCAGAGCACACCCAGTTTGTGCTGACACTCCCCTTGGCTCAACCTTCACAAGAAAATATCAAGAAATCAGCATAAAAATATTTACTTACCGAAAGCTCTGAGTGCGATACCAAAAGTATCTACGCAAAGGATACAATAGCCACTCAAAGCCCATTTGCAACATCTCATCATAGGCTCTGTCTTTATTCCAGTTTTGGTAAAAAACTCGGTGCAAGGCTGCAACAAGTCCGGTTCGATCTTTTCCCTGCCGGCAATGAAGATAAACTCGATTTGTTTTGCTCGATTTAAGCAATTCAGTCAAAACTGCATTGATGTGTCCATCTCTTGGATTTTCAAAGACGTCGATGGGAAAAGAATAGAATTTCATCCCTAGCTGATTTGCCCATGCCCGTTCCTGTGCGACAACAGCAGGGTTATCTTCCAGGCTCACGATGGTCTTGACCAAATAGAGCTTTTTCAAAGTGATAAGTTGCTCATAATTTGGACGTGCTCCTCGGTAGATGTATTCATCCAGTTGAGCAAAACGGTCCGGATATGAACTGTTTGCAAACGCTGACAAAGCAAATAATGTGATTACAAAAAAGCTGACAAAAATCGGTTTCGTCATGGGCCGCTCCTTAGCCTTTCAAATAGCTTGAGGAATTCACGACAAACTGTCGAGTCCAGATCCCGTTAAGGGAGCTCGGAATTGATCAAGATTTCGTTAAGACAAATTGACAACTGACTTACTTTGTATAAATCAGAACGCACTTAGATTTCATGTTTTCAATAAATCCAATATCGTGTTCGGACAAATAAATTTTACAACTCAAAATCAACATGTCTTCGCTCAAGGCCTGTGATAAATCTAAGACACTGAAGGTAATGATTATCTTCGAAATACACATATAAGTTGAAAGAAGTTTTATGGATCTTGGACAATACTTGAAAACTGCGCGTCTAAAACTCAATATGTCTCAGCTTGAGGTTGCGAAAATACTTAAGCTTGGCTCGGCCCAGAGTGTTTCTGATTGGGAAAGAAATTACGGATCTTCCGTTCCCCTAAAAACCCTCAGAAGACTCTGCACAATCTACAAACTGGATGAGAACGAGGCATTCAAACATGCTTTCGAATTTCAGCGAAGCAAGCTTGATCAAAAAATGAGAAAAGAATTTTTCAAAAAAAAGAAGTAATCTTTTATTTTTCTTTGATTTCTAAAAATGATGTCTCTAATGAAAGATTGAGAGAGCTGCCATAGACAGCTCTCCTATCGTTGATTTATTATCTCTTCAACTGAATGACTTCGTTCAGTAACTCATCCGTTGTCGTAATAGTTTTTGCATTGGCCTGAAAGCCTCGCTGATTTTGAATCATATTCACAAATTCAGTGGCCAAATCAACAGTGGATCTTTCTAATGATTTTGCAAACAGCTTTCCTCGGCCAGCATTCCCAGGAGCTCCCAAAGCAGGACCACCTGAATCACGAGACTCTTTCAATCGATTGTTACCGACCTTGAACAGAGCCTCAGGATTTTCGAATTTTGCCAAAGCAATCTGGGCTAAATCTTGAGCCTGACCATTCGAATAAACAGCTGTTAAAACACCTTCGTCATTGAATGAAAGACCCGTGATTGTTCCTGCTGCCGCTCCATCTTGCTGCCAGCTGATCAGATCTGAACCCTTTCCATATTGTTTTGTTCCATCCAATCCTTTTCCACCTTCAGCAATTGCATCACCGAACGAGAGTTTGATTTTTTGATCTTGCAGAGCTCCGCCCGCAAAGTTAAACGCTGAATTTGTTAGCTCTTGAGATTCCAACTTTCCATCCACTGTGAATTGTAATTTTCCTTCACAGACGATGCCCAGCTTACCTTCTTCTCCACCAGTCATCTCTTTTCCATCAACGAGTCCCTTATACTCCCACTGACGATCTGCTGTCTTATTGAAAAAGAAGCTCACTAGATGTTTATTTCCCTGAGAATCATAGAGCTCAACTCCCGTAGAATAATGAGATGTCGAATACGGATCATTGATATCAAACTTTTTTGTCGCTTCAACGCGGGAATCTAAGTTCAAATCCAAACGTAGATTTGTTGTTCCTTTGGCTGGGATCAAGGCACGTGGAAACTTAATGTCTGCCAGCTTGTTAAGAATGTTTCCCTTTTCGTCCGCCTGAAACCCTTGAACTTTCTGTTTGTCATTTGTAACAAGGTAGCCTTCCTTATCGAAATGGAAAGATCCATCACGGGTGAAGGACTCACCGTCGCTTCCCTTCACTTTATAGTATCCATCTCCGCTGATCGCCAGATCCGTCGCCTTTTCCGTCGCATCCAAATTTCCTTGTGAAAGGATTGGATTGACTGAACCGATTTTCACACCTCGTCCGATCTGATTTCCACCGAGAATGCCTTTTAGATTTTTTGAAATGATATCTTGAAATTCTGCACGACTCGCCTTGAAACCCACGGTATTGGCGTTTGCGATATTGTCCCCGATAACACCCAAAGCTTCACCTTGCGCGCTCAAACCGGACACACCCGTGTACAATGACGAAAGAATACCCATAACAAGACCTCCATGTCTTTTTCGTTAAACGTTCAGTTTAACTTTTTTTGGAGGGCCCCCTCGACGAGGACCAGCCCTACTTTTATTAAATTTTACATCCTTACGGACATTTCAAAAATGTAGTTTTTGTGACCAACAACCACACATTTCAAATTTCCGTTACATCACAATCGTGCTATCAATATTTGTAAACACGTTTTCCTTCAGCGCTGCTTTGTCCATGACGGTGACCACAGTATTGTTCTTCACGCTCACGATCAAAGCTGCCTTATCTGTCAAAATTAACGAATCCTTAGATCCCTTTGCTGCAGCCCTTTTTACTGCTTCATTAATTTGATTTAACTCAAGCTGGTTAAAAAAAACTCCGCGCGAAGTCATGCGATCTACTGCATGATTCGAAAATTTCAAAGAGTTAACCGCACCTGTTTGTTGAGCAGACGGCGCAGTCTTTGCGAGTTCGTTTTGCAAAGTCTCTTGAAAGCTTCCAGGACCGGTCTGATTTAGTTTTGATTTTTCATTCAGCCCAGGCGTGACACCGCCGGACTGAATGATATTTTCAAAACCTTGAATCTTCTTTAGATCCATTTACTTTGCTTCCTTTGAGAGCTTGGCCATCATCTCTGAAGACATTCCGATCTGCTCCATCACCTTGCCAAGACCCGCACCTGCTGTTGGAGCTGCCTGAGCTGCCGTTTGCAGCTTTTCTTTTTCTGGAGCTTTTTCTTTTGCCTTCTCAGTTTGACCCGTCATATTTTTATTTTGCATTGTCGTTTCGAGTGTTTTCAAGTCCGGTGCAACTTGATTTTCTGTTTTCTGGTCGTTCTGTGGATCACCTAACTTTGGATCTGTAATTTTTCTGACATCTCTTAAACGAACGGTTTGCTTTCCAACCAGAAGCACCGGACCGTCTGGGGTAAAGTTCACACCGGTGATCAACCCGTCAAAAGACGTTTTGACCGATAGCTTTTGTCCCTGTTCCGTTTTTGCTTCAGCGATAAATTGGTAATTTCCCGGAGGCATTGTTCGTCCGTTGTCATCTTGACCATTCCATGTGATTGAATTGTCACCTTTCTTAAGACTCTTTAAATCATAAGTTCTGACGATCTGACCATCCGGATTGCGCACTTTAACGGTGACATCTGCGTCACCAGGAATTTCAAATTTAAAATCATGATCTCGATCGTCTTTGCCCCGAACTAAATCTGTCGAATCCCCAGCCACCGATCTTCCGATCAAGCTCAATGCCTGGAACTGTTCTGCCGGTTTGGTGGCATTCTTCATTTCTGTCAGAGTTGTATTCATATTTTGCATTTGCTCTAGACTTGAGAAATTCGCAAGCTGTGCAGCCATCTCGTGAGACTTCATTGGGTTGGTTGGATCTTGATTTTTCATCTGAGCAAGCATGAGCTTGAAGAAGGCATCTTTATCTAATTGATTATTTCCAACCGCTCTCATCTTTTTTGAAGGATCAATCCAGTTTGGATCTGCCACTTTGTTTAGAATCGCGCCAACATCTTCGCCGCCGAGTTTTTCCATGTCTTTGGCACTCAGATTTTTGACCTGATCATTGGACGATTTGACTTCTCCGACAGTATTCCCAAAGGCTTTCGTGTCACGGCTCACATTCATTGCTGACATTGTTTCTCCGTTCTAAGACGCCAGGCTCTGTTTTCATGTTTATCACTTCAAAAACAAGGCCTGGCTCACTTTCACTTTATCATAGGATTGAACTGGTTCATGCGACTAAGTTTAATCCACGACCTTTCCCTTCAAAACGTCTTGCTTGGCTTGAAACAATTGGCTTTAACGGATCTTTGTCCTGGGTTGCGTACTTCTTTGAGTTTGGAAGCTCAAAGAAACCTTCGCGCTGGGATCGGTTCCCAAAACTTTCTTGGAACTGATTCCAAAACTGTTTTGTGCCCTCTCTCTGTTGAAAGTTATTTAGATTTGTTTGAGTCTGCTGACTGTTGTTTTCAGTATTTGACCCTTGAACAAAATCAACTTTCATATTTTCAACGGAAAGTTTCTGCGATTGAAGATGATTTTTCAAATCCGCTAGGCTTGATTCCAAAAGGCTCTTTGCCTCTTTGGTATCAGCGGCCATTTGGACCTGTAATTTTCCATCATTCATCAAAACTTTCAGATGAACTTTTCCCAGACCCTCAGGGGTCATTTGAACACTCATCTCACCGCCGCCCTTTTGCGCAAGGAATTTTGCCTGATTCAGAACTTGCTGAATAGACTCATTCACTTCGCCTCTTTGCACCGAAGCTGGTTGCGCGCCGGCCAAAACTGCCGCGGGTGGAAAAAAGTTTCCGTTCCGATTTTGGACAACACCCAAATCTCCCGTCAGCTGACCTTCAGGAGCTTTCAGCTCTGACTGTTGGCTCGCTTCGCCAAATGACTCTTCAAAGGCTCCATCGGAGAGTGACTGATCGGCCATTGCTCCTGTGGAAACATTTGCAGCAATTGCTCCAGCCGTGCCAAACAAACCAGGTCCGCCAGACATTTTCAGCGAAGGAGCAGAGTAAGTCTCTTCGTTCATCAAAACTTTCGGAGACTTCACACTTTCACCTTGAGCAGATGGGTCTTGTGGCTTGGCATTTTGTTGGGCGGCCAGCAGAGCGACCTGCTGATCCAAAGTCAATGGTGCATGCCCTGGCTTAGCCTGAGGCTGCGCAACCGCTGGATTTGTGCCTGCTGGATTTGCACCAACCTGATTTGCCTGAGCAGTCCATTCCTCTAATTTTTGGCGAGAGGCGACCTCGTTCAAAAGCTTTTGCTGTTGCTCAAATCCTTGCGGAATTTGAATGGCTCCAGCATCGACACTCTGAACAGAGGCATCTGTCAATAAAGCCTGTGCTTTGCCTTCTTCGACAGAAGTCAAATCTCCTACCCCTGTTGGTACAGCAGAGGCGACAAGGCCTTCAGTCGTGACAGGATTTTCCTTTAACCAAAACTTACGGTTCATTTGTTCGACCGAGGAGTCGACAGCTTGCTTTTGCATTTGAGTTGAGTTGAAGCGACGAAAAATTTCCTGAGGTTGGCTGGCCATTGGATCCACCATTACAAGATTCTGAATCTCTGGTGGCTTTTCAGCTTGGTTCAATGCCGCAAGAAAACCCAGGTACATTTGTTTTGCCTGATCTTTTTCTTCCGATTGCAAATCCAGGTTGGCGATCACAAGATCGGCGACCTCTTCGGGCTTGCTGTCTGCGGCTTGAGCTCCTACTTTTGCCATGGCCTCCGCAAATCGTGCGGGGTCTATTCCAAGTTCACTCTCGATTGAGTCCATGAACTCTTGGAACACTCGCTGGCGTTTGGCACTTGGGCTGCCTCGCGCCTTTCCAGTTGCTTCTTCCGGAGGTTTGTCCGGAGCAACCTCATTTTTCATTTCCTTCGTCGGCTCACGGGATTTCATTGGTGTCTGTTTTTCTTCGGGCATTGCCGCCGCCTGAGTTGGCTCATCGACTTTTCCAGAAGAAAACTGGTCCTCTTGTTCTTTCAGTTTTTGTTTGAAAGAACTATCCTGTAAACCCTTTACTCCACCCAACAGTTTTGAACTTGAAGACATCTTTTTACT
>JACCDR011075691.1_pt1 | contig 15537 bp, 14 predicted proteins | sample 7446431 | NCBI WGS metagenome assembly JACCDR01 (sample SAMN15323443, study PRJNA562643) | freshwater metagenome | isolation source: river surface water | place: USA:Blue River Watershed | collected 2017-08-17 | reverse complement strand
GTCGTCGACGTGACGGTCACGCCCGGCAGGGCGGTCGAGGTCTGGGCGTTGGCGGCCGAGAGGGCACCGGCCGAGAGGGCGGCGGCGATGATGGACAGGAACAGGTTGGAACGGATCTTCATGGCGGATTTCTCCTTGGTAGTGCCATGTGGTTGGACGACGCTTGGCAAGATGCCGTGCGTCACGCTTTTCCGCCGGAGGCGGATGGACCCCGCCAAAGCGGGGACCGGGAGATGTGGTGCACGTGGCCAAATATGTAAACAGTGATTTGACTCGTTACTATGACCCACAATCCCCGCTCCGGAAGAATCTGTCCACTAATATACACGAAAGATAGAAAAAGTCAAGCCTCTTCTCTTACTGCGTGTTTTTACCCGTATGAGACTCCTTCATGCTACTATGTAAAAATTCATGAACCAAAAGGCGCTCCTCCACCTCCTCAATGAGTTCGTTCCGGTAATTGGCTTCTTCGTAGCAGCACAATTGTTTTCTTTCTATACCGCCACGAGTATCCTCATGTTCCTCACGGTGGTAGCGCTCTCACTCGGGTGGTACTTTGAGCGTCATGTACCAGTACTACCGATCATTTCAGGTATATTTGTCATCATTTCTGGGGTTATCACACTCCTCTACCAGGCACCAGACGCCCTCATCTTTGCCGACTCCCTCTACTACTTCGGGATGGGCCTCACGATTGCTATTGGTCTTATTTTTAAGACCAATATTCTCAAGCTTATTTTTGGTCGAGTTTTTGCGATGCAAGACATTGGCTGGCGCATCCTCGCCATTCGCTGGGTGATCATCTTCCTCTTAGGTGGCGCAATTAATGAAGTGGTTCGCATCTTTGCCACCCCAGAAGTTTGGGTGCACTTTAAGGTAGTAAAAGTTATTACCGTTGCCCTGTTTGGACTCTATCAATTTACCTTATCCCGGAAGTACCGCATTCCCGAAGAGAGTAACGAGTGGGGCCTCCGCATATAACTCCTTCTACCAATTCAAGAAGGCATATCCGACAAAACTCACCGCAAAAACAATTAGCGTGATAATACCGATAACTACGCCAATAATTATTCCCAACAGGGTCTTAAGTCGCGTGCGTAACTGAACCGAAGGAACAACTGGTGCTGGCACTCGAGACAAGGTCTCGTACAAAACCACGAGCCCACAAGTAAGCCAATACACGCTCGCTATGACACTTCCAATAATTGTCGTCATGAACAACGGCATTCCAACAAACCCGAGATTAGGATCATACACAACCGCCCCCACGGAAAGTCCGCCGATGATCAGCATGAAAATACTACCGATTGCGACAATGATTAAGTTCATAACCACCACCCGCCCCAAGACTGGAAAAAACCTGCCGTAAACGAGCGCAATACTTCCAACTAACGCAGCCAGGCCACGTGATTCCTTCGTGAGTGCGTGTGGTACCGTGAACAAAAGATACACCGCAGCCATGATACCGGGTATGATAAAGAGTGCATACCCAACCTGCGTAATAATCGTGACGTAGAGTGTAATAAGAGCTAAGGAGAAGAAATTTTTAAAAGCGAATATAACGTGATCGCGAAACAACACCCCGTTCGTCCGAAGCAGGAGGGCTCGCGTCAGTGCAAACGATAGTATCGCCCCGAGCAGTAGCGCCAAAAGCGGAACAATGATGGTCGTAGCGAGAAATGATCCCTGTACACTAAAACCAAGGGTATGAGCAATTACAAACACTGTAATCGCAACTCCTACAAACGTACCCACCCCCAGCAACAACGACTTTCCGAGCAGTGTGAGTTCAGCCGTACACAAACGCCAGGTTTCACTTAAAAATGATCCAATGGTGGGTAAGCCGGCCTCAGGCGAGGTATTACTCGTTGAAATTACCGCAGTAGCATAGGCACGAGTTGCCTCGTCTTTTGTATACCCAACGGCAACCATCTCTTCAATAATTGATGCTTCGGTATATCCTTCTCGAATACGTTCCTCAAGTGCAGTAACGAGATCCCTGTTCATGAATTTATTGTACCAGACGCTCGCTCGCCAGACGGCAAAAAATCTGTACAATCAGACTGATATGTCAGACAGAGAAACCATTGTGATGTCAGTTGGTGGCTCACTCATTGTGCCCGACGCAATCGATACCACATTCCTATCCCACTTCAAAGCTTTTATTACCGAAGAAACGGCCCGTGGCCGTCGTTTTATTATCATCGCTGGTGGCGGCAAAACTGCCCGCCGGTATCAGGATGCGGCGGCGGCGGTACATAACACAACGAGTGATGATCTTGATTGGCTTGGTCTCCATGCTACCCGCCTCAATGGTCATTTGCTTCGCACGATTTTTCGTGATCTCGCCCATCCGGTCATGATCACGAACCCCGATGACGTCCTTGATGTACACGAAGAGGCTCCGCTCATCATTGCTGCCGGGTACCGACCCGGTGCATCAACTGATCTCCGTGCCATCCAGATTGCCGACCGCGTTAAAGCGCACAAAGTCATCAACCTCTCAAACACCGACTACGTCTACACAGATAATCCAAAGACTAATCCTGCAGCAGAAAAAATCGAAGACATTTCTTGGGCTGATTTTCGAAAACTTATCCCTGAGACCTGGGATCCTGGCCTCTCATCTCCATTTGACCCCATCGCAGCACGTGAAGCCGAGCGACTCAAGATTGAAGTGGCAGCAATCAACGGCACTCGTCTAGATGCCTTGGCTGACTATCTTAACGGAGAACCATTCTTAGGTACCCGCATTCATATCTAAAACGCTCTCTTAAAAAAACACTCGGCTTGAGGCCGAGTGTTTTTTAATTTATCCTTCCAGTCTACTTTGTTTCTGTATCAATTATGGGAGTTGTCTGACCTTCCGATACTTGAGCTGCGTGAGTCGTTGCAGCTGTCGGTGCTGGTGGTACCGGTGAAACTGCTCCACTGCGAGGATCTGTGCCATATTCGTTTGGTCCAGCCTGTCCTTGTTTGGCCAATAAGTAAATAATAGCGACCCACCCCAAAAATGGAATAATTCCAATGAGCTGCCACCAACCACTCATTCCAATATCATGGAGCCGACGAGCACCAAGACCAATACTAGGGAGCAAAACGGCCAGCGAAAAGACGCTCGCCAACATATCACTGAAGATACTCAGTACGATATAAATAATGACGTACCAGAGCGTGAACATCCAGAATGTCTGTCTCGTGACTCTGCCCTCAAAGTCGAAGTAATGATGTTTGACTGGATCGAGAAACCAACTGAGATTCTTTTCAAACTGTTCCATAGCATGTGCGTCTGTGACGCGAATTTAAGAAAAAGTATATAAATAAAACCCTGTCTTTATAGTATACCACTCTCACTGACGTGCGAGGCAAGAAATTTATCAATCGCCTGCCGCAACGCTTCCTCGTCACCATCATTACTGATGATGTGGTCTGATTCGCGGAGTGCGCCAAAAATATCCTGTTTTGTAGGATCGTCGGGATTGGACTCACGAATTTCTTGATCCCGCCATTCTGCAAACGTGACGTTGTCCGTCTCATTACCGCGCTTTCTGATTCGATCGTACCGAATCTCGGGTGTCGCATCGATACCAAGTACAACCCCACCCTGACCCTTAAGATACTGCGCTTCGGCAACGGCACGAATACTCTCAACGACGCAATCCCCACCGTGCTCTTTGGCCATTCCGACAAGTTGCTCAAAGATGTACGTTGGGCCGTGATTCTTACGAAGATCATTCGCAACGACAATCATTGAGTCGCGATTTATCGGTAACCCTAAACGAGTAATCTCGGCAATAATGAACGTGCGAGCAGAAAAATGCGCGAATCCCTTCTCGGTAACTAAGTAATTAGCAACCCAACCCTTCCCTGCTCCAAACGATCCTGTTAAGCCGAGTATCATAATGCTTTTATTATTGTTTAGTACGCTTGGCTTGCCACGATTCGTACACCACCAAAAGCGGTGAAGCAATGAAGATCGATGAGTAGGCTCCTGCAAGTAGTCCCACGATGAGAACAAGCGCGAAGGTCTCGGTCACCGCACTACCAAATACGTAGAGCGCTATAAGTGCAATAAGCACGGTGAGTGAGGTATTAATGGATCGCGCCATCGTCTCATCAACGGCTTGTCCAACAATATCGGCAAAGGGCTTGGTGAGTGTGTACTCGATCGTCTCACGAACGATACCAGCCTCTTTGCTTACGAGTTTGCGTTCCGTACGATTCTGCTGCAACTTCTCGCGCACGCGATCGAAGATGACAATCGTGTCATTAACTGAATATCCTAGAATCGTGAGTAGCGCCGTAATAAAGAGAATGTCGACTTCTGCTCCAAGGAAATATCCCATCACACTCATTGCTGCCAGCGGCACGAGAATGTCATGTCCAAGGATTAACGTTACGAAGAAGCCATAGACCCACGATGACACAGGGGTTCCAACGCCAGCAAAAGCATAGGCTACATAGAGAATAGTAATCAGAAGGACAGCACCAATGGCCCACACCGCTTTATCCTTGAGTTCAGCACCAATCGTTGGACCAATTGAGGTAAACCGAGAAATGGTACCTCCATCGCCGAGACTCGTGAGCGTTTCACTGAGCGCTAAACGTTCGGTCTCAGATAGATCACGCGTACTAACGAGATATCCCGAACCGACTTCGGTATCTGACTGACGAACCGATACTCCACCGAGCTTTAGTGCAGCGACAGCGGTCTCGACAACTGCTTTATCAGGCAGGGTTGTATAACGCACTTCGGTGAGTGATCCGCCAGTGAAGTCGATTCCAGGCTTGAGATTAAAGACTGCAACCGCAAGCAAGGCGAGGCCAACAATAAAACCAGCGATGATAAGGAAGAGTCGTCTATTGCGAATGATAAACATATTTATTTTTTACCTAAACCAGTACCAAAGAGAAACGACCACACACCACCATCAGTCTCTTTAACATCCGGGAGCGCGAGGAGCAATGTGCGCGTGAGCGAAATTGCTGAGATGACAGCAATGATAACGCCAATACCCAACACGAGCGCAAAACCCTTGATGAGTGAGGTTCCAAACCAGAAGAGCACAAGTGCCGAAAGAAGACCGGTCACGTTACTATCTCGAATCGCGTTCCAAGCTCGATCAAACCCTTCCTTGGCAGCCTGTCGACTACTTTTTCCGGAGCGAAACTCCTCTTTCATACGCTCAAAGACGAGCACATTAGCATCAACTGCCATACCTAAAGAGAGCACGAAGCCCGCAAGACCAGCAGCAGTGAGTGTTACTGGGATGAGCATAAACACTGCCATGTTCATAAGCACGTAGGCAACAAGTGCGATACTCGCAATGAGGCCAGCGACACGATACCAGAGGATCATGAAGAGCGAGATCAGGGAAAGTCCAATTACACCGGCAGTGAGACTCTGCTCAATCACTCCAGCCCCGAGCGTCGCATCGATCGTTTGCGTTGAGGAGAGTTCAATCGGTACTGGGAGCGCTCCAAAACTTAAGTTCTGTGCAAGCTCACGTGCCTCTTCAGGAGTAAACCCTCCAGAAATAATAGCAGTACCACCAGTGATAGATTCATTGATGCGTGGTGCTGAAAGGATTTCTCCATCAAGAAAGATGGCGAGCTGTTCCCCGACATTGTCACGGGTGATATTTGCAAATAATTCTCCTCCCTCGGCATTGAAACGAATTGAAACTACTGGCTCGTTTGCAAGTTGACCGGTCTGGCCACCAGCAAACTCTAACTGGGCGCTTTCGAGATATCGACCAGTAAGACCGGTGTCAATATACGGGTTACCAATCTCTGCAATCTGAGCAGCGAGCAGATCAGGATCGGTAGATGTAGCTGCGAGGAGTTCGTCCTGCTTTCGAATTCGTTCTCCATCAAGTAATTTAAACTCAAGAAGCGGTGTTCGACCAATTTCAGCGACCGCTTCAGCTACATCAGTTACACCCGGAAGTTCAACGACCAGACGTTCCGACTGCTCTTCGGCAACGATACTACTTCGTTCTACATACACAACTGGTTCAGACACCCCAAACACATTGATACGACGCTCAATGACTGATCGCAAAGTCTCCATGAGGCCAGGCACTTCGGTCGGTTCAATACCACTCACATCAGCTTCATAGACAAGATGGGAACCACCTGCAAGATCAAGTCCAAGCTTAAATGGATAAGAAGCATCTTCGCGAGTTGCGTTGCTGTAGACGAAATAGCCAAGGTACACTATGAAAGCGACAACAAGGCTTACCCTGAAGATTCGCAAGAATGTGGCTACGCCTGTGCTTTGCGGTGCCGGCTGTGACATAAAGGAAAGACTGAACGGTTAAGTTACTACGCCTCGATTTATAGCATAGATTCGCTCTCGTTTCTATTGACGACGAGCCAGATCAAGGAGATTACGAAAGAGAACAACGACCGTAAGTGGTCCAATCCCCCCTGGTACAGGAGTAAAAAGTGCCGCTCGATCAGCCACGGCCGGATCCGCATCTCCCACCAGCACTCCCCCATCTTCTGAAGTACCAGCATCAAAAACAATCGCCCCATCCTTAATCATATCAACGGTAAGAAGACGGGCGTGCCCTACCCCGAGAATAATAATGTCGGCCATACGTATTATATGAGCTCGCTCCTTAGTAGACCACGCTGAAGAATCAGTGAGTACCGTTACCTGAGCGCCAGCAGTAGTGGCAAAAAGTGTCGCCGGAGAACCGACAAGCCGACCCGCCCCGAGAACGACAACCTGTTTTCCTGACCAAGAAAGGTTGTATCTTCGCGCAATCACATCAATCGCTCCAACTACGGGCGGCAAAACCGTAGTCTCTTCTCCGGTATATGAGAAAGCATCGACATCATGACTCGGCGGAATAGCCGCAAGTACTTGATCTACATCAATGTGCGCAGGGAGCGGGAGTTGTACAATCACCCCCTCTGATTCACTCGCCGCCGCTGCGATCGTAGAAAGCACTGCTTCCGTGGTCGCCCCGCGTGGGAGTTCCGAGAGTCTAACTTTGACTCCAAGTCTTTGTGCCATACGCTCCTTAAGTGCCAGATACGAACGAGTTGCGCGATTCGGATCACACGTAATAATAGAAAGCGTGAGTGGTTGTCGATGCGCAGCAAAACTCTCCTGAAGATCAGCGATTTCCTTTTCTGCAAGCGCGGTACCTGAAACAATTTCTCCCATAAATATAGCTTACCCCCGTGAACGACGTACGGTACTTGGAATCTCTTTTTCGTAGAAACCATCTGTATACGTAATTGCATCAATTGATGAAAATTGGCAGGTATATTCACGGGACAGCTTCTCCCCACTCATAAGAATTGGGTATGCGTAGAAACGCCAACTTTCTGGACAGGTTGGTATCGTACCACGGGTCGCATGCCAAAAGAATGCGAAGGCGAGCTTAATGACCGAGGGCCAAATCATAACAGCGCGCTTCCCTACGGCCCTCGCCATATCTTGCGGAAAGACCGGCTCTCCGAGCGGAGTCCCATTGAAGACTTCATAAGACCACCGGGTATCACTGAGTGCAAAATGAACCACCGCACCAGCGATATCATCTTCATGAATAAACTGTCGTACCCAGCCCCGCGTCGCTGGAAATACTTTCGTTAATAAACGTACGATTTGTCCCCAAAGGTCAGATCCCGTATCTCCTCGTAGTGCGGACTGAAGCCCAAACCGAGACCGAAGAAAGCGACCCCGAGGCCCTGTAATTGCAGCTGGACGAATAATAGTCACTTGTGGCGTATGGATACCCTGCTTCTTGGCCATCTCATAGCGAGCCCTCAGTTCATCTTCAGCCTGTTTCTTCTCAGCAGCATAGCTGTACGCGTCATCACGGAGCGATTCGGTCTCGGTGAAATAATGATCGAACGTATTAGTGGCTCGAGCACTGTATGAAGCTGCGGTAGAAAAATGAATCAGGCGCTGCACCGAAGGATAGGTAAAGGCAAAATCAAAAACCGCTCCTGAACCCGCTAGGTTCCACTCCGCTTGTTGCGCCCGCTGACCATAGAGTTCTCGAATCTGCCACGCCGCATGAATTATGACGTGTGGTTCATACTGAGCAACCACTGCTTGCCAGTTTCCATCAGCGAGATTTTCCTGAAGATATACCAGTTTGGGAAGCGCCTTAAGAAATTCGGTCTGGGGCGCCTTATCAATGACAATCAGTGTACGAACGTGTTCGAGTGCTGCCAGTTGAGCGCAGAGAATTTCTCCAACATACCCGGCTCCACCGGTCACGACAATGGTCTTAGTTTCTGATGTGTTACTCATACCGATATGTACAACTAGCGCGGGAGGCGGATAGTTATACCAAAGCGTGACAAGAGTGTCTTTAAGGTTCGGAGCGCAACTGTCATATCAAGTAAAAATGATCGATTCTTTACGTAATAGAGATCATATGAAAGGCGCATTTTCGTCTCTTCCATTGATTGCGGACTAATATTCGTACTCATGTAGTGCTGATGCGTCTGCGCCCAGCCAGTCACACCAGGCTTTACAAAATTCCGAATGTTGTAGTATGGGATTTCCGCCGCACAACGCTCCCAGAGTCCTTTAATGTCGTTTCGTGGACCAATAAGTGACATTTCACCCTTGAGAATAGTCCATACTTGCGGCAGCTCATCGACACTCAGTTTGCGCAAGACTGCACCTACCTTAGTTACCCGATTACCCTGCTTGGCATCTTCAGTCGTCCAGGTCGCACTTGCGCTGCGGTTCTCAGTCATAGTCCGAATCTTGTAGATAGTGACCGGTTTATTGGATTGACCAATTCGTTCCTGAGTAATAAAAAGATCTCCAGTTCCTTCAAGTCGCATCGCGATATAAATAAAAGGAAGCATCATGATAAGCATCACACCCAAAACGAGCGAGCCCGCAATATCAACTGCTCGTTTAGCGGTGTCATACACCAAACTTCGACTCTGCGATACATTCCTAATAAACCATTCATAACTAAGTGCAGATAAAGGAACTCGATCAAAGGTATCTTCGTACACTTTATAGAAATCAAGAAACGTGAGCTCGAACCGGATGAACGCGAGATCAAAGAGTTTTGGGAGTACGTTTTGTAAATACGTTCCATTGGGATTAGCTACTATGATACGGATGTTCTCTCGTTCGATGAGCGAGAGGAGCTTGGCTTCGAAATCAGGAGTCTGCCGCGCCGTCTCTTCATCGATGAGCCGCACGAAGGAATAGCTGTACCGGTCGTTATTATTAATTTCATCTACCAACTCGATCGCCTCGGGTCCGTTCGCTAAAATGATCGCCCGATGCTCAACCTTTGGTGAGATGAAACGATATGCGTACATGCGCCACCAGGTAAAAAGTATGACACTAATGACCAAATAAATGACCAAGTTAACCTTGGGCGCAATACCAAACGGGATGATCATGAACAACAAGGCAGCAATAATCCCGTTAACCACGATAGTGTTCAAAATCCGCGTAAACAACAACGACTTTAAAAAGAGCGTGTGCTTGTCATAGAGACCCGCAATATAAAAAATGAAGATCCAAACTGTCGAGAGAATGAGAAATGGTCCAAGGTGAGCAACAAAGAGTTCACTGCTCGGGATGCCAACATACCGAACAAAGAGCATGAGCCAGAGCGCAATGATAAAAAGGAGAATATCTCCAAGAATAAGTGCAGTAAGTTCACGTGTCCGTTCGCCCATATAGTTTGTCGTGTGAGAGTAATCGTACCCGAGCCAGTGAAAATGGCAAGGGCTGCTCACGGAAGCCAGGAATTACTAAGCAAATACTGGTTTTAACCGTAACTTTGGCAATCGTAATGAAGTACTATATGCTGATACCTATGACTCGTAGCACTAGCACCACCCGAATCCTCTTTGTCATTACCAAGACTAATTTTGGTGGTGCGCAACGTTACGTCTACGATCTAGCGGTCGCCATGCGTGATCGAGGCTACCTGGTGGCTGTAGCAGGAGGAGGTCAAGGCGACCTCATCACCAGACTCACTGCGGAAAATATTACAACCTACGAGATTGCAGGTGCACAACGTGATTTTTCTCTCCTCAAGGAATTAAAGGTACTCCGTTCCCTCACCAACATCGTTCGTGACTTCAAGCCAGACATCATTCACACCAACAGCAGTAAGCTTGGCGGGGTTGGCTCGTTCATTGGTCGCATGCTTGGTGTACCACGCATCATTTTTACTGCGCATGGTTGGCCATTTCTTGAACCACGCTCAGCCTCATGGCGTACGCTCGCGTGGCTCGGCTCATACGCAACCGCCCTCTTGGCACACCGAGTCATTCTTGTAAGCGAACACGACCTGAGACACACCACGATGCCTGGTGCTCGCCATAAATGCACCGTCATTCATACCGCAGTAAGCGACTTTTCAACCTTGCCTCGCGAAGATGCTCGGCGTGCACTGGTGGGCGACTCAATGACTGATACCCATGCGCATAATGTGTGGGTAGGCACGATCGGCGAACTCAACCACAATAAGAACCACGAGACCGCAATCGATGCGATCGCAACCTTCAACCGTACCCATCAGTCAAAAATATTCTTTTTGATCATTGGTGAAGGCGAACTCCGGCAAAAACTTGAAGAGCAAGTCTCACTTCGGGGACTCACCGACTATGTACAATTCGTCGGTCAACGCACCGAAGCAAAGCAGTACCTCAATGCCTTCGATATCTTCCTCTTTCCTTCCCACAAAGAAGGTCTACCCTACGCACTCCTTGAGGCAGGCAAAGTTGGCTTACCCTGCGTCGCTAGTTTTGTCGGCGGTATCCCTGAGGTAATCGAGAATCTAAAAACTGGCTTGCTCATTAACCCCCACCAATCTGATTCGATCGAAACAGCCCTCCAACATCTCATTAACGAACCAAATGCTCGAGTCCACTATGGAGACAATCTCCAGGCCCACATTACAGAGTCATTCGATCTTAAAACAATGATCGAGAAGACCGTAGAAATCTACGAGGGCTGATACGGGCGAAGTACAATCTCATCGTGTTCTTCTACTTTGCGTGAGGTATATCGGCGCATAGCAAGCACCATGCCGAGCGCAGCAAATTCAGTCACAAGATGTGAACCTCCATACGATAGAAATGGCACGGTCGTTCCGGTTACGGGCAAGAGTCCGATATTGATACCAACGTGAATGAAAAAGTGCGCAATGAGATAAATAGCGACTCCGGTTGAAAATAGTTTTTCAAAATTGGTTGCGCCATGTATAGCATGATAGAGCAAACGAAACACCAGTGTCCCAAAGAGAACGAACAAAATGATCACCCCGACTATTCCCCATTCCTCAGCAAACGCGGCAAAGATGAAGTCCGTTTCATATTCAGGCAGGAAGAGAAGCTTTGACTGTGTTCCGTAGCCGATCCCTTTACCAAAAATTTCACCCGAACCGACCGCAACCGTTGATTGATACGCGTTGTATCCTGAACCCTGAATATCCGCAAGCGGATTGAGGAAGGTCATGATACGTTCCTTTTGGTAATCTTTAAACGCAAACTGCCACAATCCCCCAAAGGCGACAAGCCCGAGCATAAACACAATCAGCAGGTGACGAATCTTAATGCCCGCCACTAAGACCATCCCAAACCAGATCAAGAAGAGGATCATCGCGGTACCAAAATCGGGCTGCAAAAAGACGAGCCCAAACATGATGAGCGTATAAATACCAGAGACAATGATGTGACGAAAATCGCCGATAAGTTCATGTCGTTTAGCAAAATATTTTGCCAAGACCGCGATGAGCACCAGTTTGGCGGGGTCTGACACTTGCAACGAAAAGAAACCGAAGTCAAAGCGCTGACGAGCTCCAAGAATCTCCTCAGCAAAAAACGGAGTGAGGATGAGCAGAATTATTACTCCGATATATGCATAAAAGGCTGCGTTGGTAGTCCGAAGAAATCGATAGTCAGGTACCATCACGACAAAGAACACGGTCAGGGACACCGAAAGCCACACGAGCTGTTGCGTGAAAAAAGAATTATCACCAACATGGGAATACATGGTTGCGACTCCAAAAAGTGAGAGGCAGGTCGCCGCAGCAAACAGAACTGGGTCAAAGCCAGAAAACAATGAAGCGAGCACGCGAGGCATACCGGAGAGTGTATACGAGACCGCGGCCAATGAAAAGCGCTAGCGGAGTGGTTTGAAATTCGCTGCGGTTTTAGCGATAACATCAACTCGAGTCGGTCCCTCCTCACAAATACCAGCGGCAATGGTTTCGTAGACTCGTTTAAGATCAGCAATAGAAGGCGCAGCAAAATAGTACTCTGGCCCAGAAGCAAGTGACCGGACAAGCTCGGTATCGCGTGCCAAGGAACTATCTTCGGCACTAACGGCCTCACCAAACCCAATCGTGTAGATAATGGTATTCTCCGCCTTGGCGAGCGCTGCCTGCTCGCGTGCATATGTGGCAGCGTAGGCTCGATCTAATTCCCCAGTTTCTGGATTCTCCGGTCGCGTCACATCCCCATCAGTCATGAAAATAATAACCTTGCGGGCATCACTACGGTGACGTTCGCTCGTAAGTTCAGTCTGAGCGGCCTTAAAGGCATCTCCCATATTCGTATACTGCACTCCATCAGTACCCATCGCAACTGCCTCAACGGCCCGTTCCACTGATTTTTTATCAGAACTAAGCAGATGCTCCAGCGGTTCACTCGGTGTGGTTGCGTACGAGAGTACACCAATTTGACTACCTGAGGTTACTTGACTGACAAAGTCACGAGCCGCTAATTTAGCATCGGTAAGTGGCTGAGGGGGATTATCTCCATCTGCCCGCATCGAGCCTGAACGATCAAGGACGAGCATAATATCGGTCGGAACCTCACAACTCCGTACCGTGGTCGCTATCGGATCTGGCCAGGTAAATACAATGTCGCGAGTACTTCGTGCTGAAAAATTATCGACAAAAGTTCGGGATGCCGTGAGCGGTTTACCTGCTCGATCGAATATAGTTGCAACGACCTCGATAGCATCGGCATCAGTGAGTGCAGTATTTTCGATCTGAGCAGTAAGTCGAGGCCGATCATCAGCCGAAAGCAAACGATTTTCAGTTACCCTAAATTGACTCCGATCGAGTGTTGCCGGCTGCCACACTGCAACAGGCTCAAGCTCAATGACCGTCTCAGTTGGCTGCCGACCGTTATCAGTCAATATTCTTCCTTCAAAAACCGGGTAGGTGCTATTTGGTGGCAAAATAGTTACCCCGCTTCGCTCTGCAATCAGTGATCCATTTTCAAGAAGTTTAATGGTGTACCGAAGCTCACGGGTAGCAGCAGTGAGGTTTGTATTCTCAATATATGCAACGGCATTGTATTGACCTTCAAGAATTTTAAAACTCTCTACCCATTTTACCTGTGGAGCCACCACCGACGCACTACAAATTCGGACACACGAACCGTCACAATCCACTCCAGCTTCTGCACCATTTTGTAAACCATCAAAGCAACTCGGTGGGGTATAAAAATTTACATAATATACGATCACACCCACAAAAAGCCACAGACTCATGAAGGCTGAACCGTACTGTACTCGTCGCCAAAAGGCCCACCATCGCATAATGACTTATTGTATCAGACCTGACGATCATATTTAGATTATGAAATCCCCTTACTCGTTAGGGCGATATTTATCCTTATCGTGATATCGGACTCCTAATACGGAAAGAGATTGAAACTTACGACATCGTAAGCAAGCCATTGCTTTTCATCACGTGTCAAAAGACCTACCCACACCTGAGCAGTAGTTTCGTCATAAAGCTGCGCTGGAGTCCAGGCCACTGAATTTTGATCATGATAATCATCAAGGCGCAACAAAGTAAACCACCTTGACCATGCACCGGTACCACGATCAAAATACCGCTCTCTTACAACCAAATCACCAGCGGTCTTTGGAAAAGCATTGTAATCCCACAAAATAGTATCAGTGGTAATTTTACGCGCCTGTACTGACTGGTTATTCCTTGGGTTCACTATTTTAATTGAAGGTCGAACCTCTACCTCAACAACAGAATCTTTTACCGCTTGTATAGTTTTGAGCTGTTCTTGGAGTTCCTTAACCTGGAGCAGTAATTCTTGAATCAAGACCTGCTGCTCCTTGGTCGACATTGTTTGCGGTGCCCCGTGCGCTACACTACTACTGCCAAGAAAGAAAACAGTCGAAAGGACAACGGTGCAGCACAGGTATCCGAATCTAAGTACAAATTTATATTGAATCATACACTAAGTTTATTTTTAGAGTACTACAGAGCCTTCGTTACGTAAACACCGTGATGATCATACAGTAAGTGTCATCTTAGAAGATTACCACCCACTAGCAAGGCCTGGAGACGTAAAAACCGCCAGAGTGGCGGTTTTTACAGGAGATACCATTGAACACTTAATCTTATTTTTAAAGACCGGAGGGAGTATATAAATGTAAGTACTCTTGTGGTAAATGTTGGCGTGAGAACTGGGTTGGGACCCAGTTCGCAAGACTCATTGAGAAATTTTATGAGTAAAGCGAAATAAAATATCCAATGAGTGGACAGCCGCTGTAAGCGGGACCTGCTCTCCCACGGTAGCATCCATTCTCAACCAACCTTATATCAATTAGTCATTGCGATAGCACTCCTAGAAAAAACCTCTCTTGCGAGAGGTTTTTTCTAGGAGATACCATTGAAAACTTAATGTTGGCGCCTACCTACTCTGCCCCATAAATGGAGTACCATCGGCGATGGAGAGCTTAACTTCCGTGTTCGGAATGGGAACGGGTGTACCCCCTCCGCTAAAGCACCAACATTAAATTTTCAATGACTGATCACTGAACGATATATTAAACAAAGTAACAAGGTGCCATCTCCAAAAGATGGCTGGTCCCCTCAGCTGGACTCGAACCAGCGTCCTCCAGCTTTTGAGGGCTGGCGCTCTACCAACTGACGCTATGAGGGGACGAAGAACTTGGGTAACGGAGCCTTGATTTGAACAAGGGACCTCTGCCATGTGTGGGCAGCGCTCTACCAACTGAGCTACTCCGTGGGGAGAAAGTCTTGCATGTGACTGCAGGACCGGCTCCTTTCTTAAAGATCATTGCTGACCTTGTTACTTCGTTCAATATACTTCGCATATTCTATATTTAGGTATTCACACTTTCTGTCTCAAAAAATGACAGCCACGTACAACGTTCCCTACAGGAATTACGCCCTATTAGTACACCTCGGCTAAACACATTACTGTGCGTACACCTAGTGCCTATCAACCTGATCATCTCTCAGGGGACTTAATGAATTCTAATCTTGGAGGCGGCTTCCCGCTTAGATGCTTTCAGCGGTTATCCGTTCCGAACATAGCTACCCTGCGGTGCCACTGGCGTGACAGCAGGTAGACCAGAGGTTCGTTCATCCCGGTCCTCTCGTACTAGGGACAACTCTCCTCAAAATTCGACGCCTGCAGTAGATAGGAGACCAACCTGTCTCACGACGGTCTAAACCCAGCTCGCGTATCTTTTTAATTGGCGAACAGCCAAACCCTTGGGACCTGCTCCAGCCCCAG
>JACCDR010558152.1_pt1 | contig 15541 bp, 14 predicted proteins | sample 7446431 | NCBI WGS metagenome assembly JACCDR01 (sample SAMN15323443, study PRJNA562643) | freshwater metagenome | isolation source: river surface water | place: USA:Blue River Watershed | collected 2017-08-17 | reverse complement strand
GACGCACCGTCTGCACCGACCGTGCAGGCGCCGACAGCGACGGCTGCGGCACCAAGCCGCCCGGCCACCCCTGCCGAACGGCAGCAGGTCGACCGCCTGATCATCGTGGCGCTGGACCCCGGCCACGGCGGCGAAGACCCCGGCGCCATCGGCCCCACCGGCCTGCGCGAAAAAGACGTGGTGCTGGACATCGCGCTGAAACTGCGCGATGCGCTGAACGCACAGCGCGGCATGCGTGTGATGCTGACACGCGACGCCGACTTCTTTGTGCCCTTGCAAGAACGCGTGCGCAAGGCGCGCCGTGTGCAGGCCGACCTGTTTGTCAGCCTGCACGCCGACGCTTTTTTCACCCCATCAGCGCGCGGCGCCAGCGTGTTTGCGCTCAGCACACGCGGCGCCAGCAGCGCCGCCGCGCGCTGGATGGCGCAGCGCGAGAACAGCGCCGACGCCGTGGGCGGCGACAACATCGCCAACGTGCGCGACCCGCAACTGCTGCAAGCCATGCTGGACATGAGCACCACGGCACAAGTGAAAGACAGCCTGAAACTGGGCCAAGAGGTGCTCAGCCGCATCGGCCGCGTGGGCCGGCTGCACAAGCGGCAGGTGGAACAGGCCGGCTTCGCGGTGCTGAAAGCGCCCGACATCCCCAGCATCCTGATCGAAACCGCGTTCATCTCGAACCCGGAAGAAGAAGCCAAGCTGCGCGACGAAAGCTACCGCACAGCGTTGGTGGCGGCCATCCACGCGGGCATCAAGCGGTACTTCGAGCGCAATCCGCCCCTGGCCAGACAGCGCCAGTTGTGAGGGTTTCGCGTCAACGGCCCGTGGTGCTGACGTCGCCTCACCGCCGCCACAACGCACTGCCTATCGCCACCACCATCATCACCATCGCCGTGTAGTCCTGCCAGTGCAGCGTTTCGCCCAGCAACGCGGCGCCGGTGAAGGTGCCCAGCACGGGGATCAACATCACGCTCAGGCTGGACGCCACGGGCGGCAGGCTGCGCGCCAGGTAGAACCAGGCGGCGTGGGCAAAGCCGAACACGCCCACCGCGTTGTAGGCCACCGACCAGGCCGTCGGTGCCGTGGGCCAGCGCCACAGGTGACGTTCCAGCAGCAGCGCCAGCACAGCCATCACACAGGCCGTCAGCGCCGTCATCCAAAACACGATGGTCAAGATGTGCAGCGGCGACAAACTGCGGCGCAGCATCTGCGTGCCCAGCCCCCAAACGGCGGCCGCCACCAACAAAGCCGCTGCCGCCCACGGTGCACCAGCCAGGCTGCTCACTTCGCTGGCCAGCAGCAGCGCCACGCCAGCCGCTGCGGCCAGCACACCCACCAGTTGCTGCAGCCGCAGCGGCTCGCCATACAGAAACACACCCCACAGCGCGGTGAAGATGGGCATGGTGTAGCCCAGTATCGCGGTGCGCCCCGAGCTCAGCTGCTGTATGGCCAGTATCACCACCACATGCCACACCAGCATGTTGGGCAGCGTCAGGCGCGCAATCTCGCCCCAATGTGCACGCGGTGCGGTCAGCGGCACCTTCAACACCTTCAGCGCCAGGCCCAGCACCGGCAGGCCGAGCAGCAGGGACAGTGCACGAAAGCTCAGCGGCGGGTAGTTCAAGGGCTGCGCCACCGTGCCGCTGACCCCCATCTTCATGATCGGCCAGTTCAAGCCCCAGACCAGCGTCAAGACCACCAGCACCCACAACTGCAGCGGCGTGGGCCTTTGCGGCAGGGCACCGTTCATCGTTGACTGCGGCCCAGGTAACGCTTGCTTCTGAAGAAGTAAATCAGCACCGCCGCCAAGACGACCATGAAACCCAAGGTGATCCAGATGCCGGTGCCCGAGTGGATCAACGGCAAACCGTCAAAGTTCATGCCAAAAAACCCGGTGATCAGGTTCAGCGGCAGAAAGATGGCCGTCAGCGCGGTGAGCGTGCGCATGATGTCGTTGGTGCGGTGGCCCAAGGCCGAGAAGTGCATCTGCACCGCCGTCTCGGCGCTTTGCTCCAGGCGCCGCACATGGCCCAGCACCCGCTCCACATGTTCCAGCACATCGCGTGAACGCACGCTGAGCAGTTCGTGTTCGCGGCGCTTGTCGGGCTCGGCCTCGTCGGGCCATTCGGCCAGCGCATCTATCCATTCCTGCACCGCGCTGCGCTGGTCTTCGCAGGTGTCTTCCAGCTGGCTCAGCGCGTTGCGCGATTCCAGCAGCAGTTGCCAGTCGTCAAAGCGGCTTTTGGGGTCGAGGAGTTGCTGCTGCAGGTAGCCCTGTTGCCGCGTCAGCAAGCGCCGCAGGTCCAGGTAGCTGTCCACCATGTGGTTGACCATGCGCAGCATCAGGTCGGCCGGGCTGGTGGGCATGCGCGCCACGCTGCGGCCTTCGCTGCCACCGGCAGCGGCCGACAGGGTTGCGCCCTGCGTCAGGCTGGCCAGGCGGGTGGCGAAGTAGTCGCGCACCGCGCAGTCGGCCGGGTGCACGGTGAGCAGCACGCGGTCAAACACTGCAAAACCCACCGGGCTGGTGTCGATGGCCTTCAGCGCCTCGCGCGCGGTGGCCGCCGTGCCGTTGCTTTCGTCGACAAACAGGTTGGCCGAGCCGGCACCGGCGGCCAGGCGGCGAAACACCATCAGGTCGTACCACGAGGTGTAGTCGTAGTGGCTGGGCAGCAGGTTGTTCAGCAGGTCGGCCACGTGCAGGTCCACCAGGGCGCCGGCCTGCCAGCGCTGCAGCGCCGCCTGCACCGCGGGCGCCTGCACCTCAAATTCACGCCGCGCGCTGCTCAGCCAAAGAAAACCCTGCGCCGGCACCGACTCGGGCAGGTCAGGCAATTCGCCAAACTGATCGCCAACGATCAGAAAAACGCGCATCGGTCTTCAGACGCCCTGGCGCATCACGCCGCGCGCAACTTGGCGGCGGCGTCCAGCGCAAAGTAGGTCAGCACACCGTCGGCGCCGGCACGCTTGAAGGCCAACAACGATTCCATCATCACCGCATCGTGGTCGAGCCAGCCGTTGGCCGCCGCCGCCTTCAGCATCGCGTACTCACCACTGACCTGGTAGGCAAAGGTGGGCACGCGGAACTGGTCCTTGACGCGGCGCACGATGTCCAGGTAAGGCATGCCGGGCTTGACCATCACCATGTCGGCGCCTTCGGCGATGTCCAGCGCCACCTCGCGCAGCGCTTCGTCGCTGTTGCCGGGGTCCATCTGGTAGGTTTTTTTGTCGCTCTTGCCCAGGTTGGCGGCGCTGCCCACGGCGTCGCGGAAAGGGCCGTAAAAGGCGCTGGCGTACTTGGCGCTGTAGGCCATGATGCGGGTGTGGATGTGGCCGGCCGCTTCCAGTTCGCTGCGGATGGCGCCGATGCGGCCGTCCATCATGTCGCTGGGCGCCACGATGTCCACACCCGCCTGTGACTGCAGCAGCGCCTGCTTGCGCAGCACGGCCACCGTGGCGTCGTTCAGGATATAGCCTTGGTCGTCCAGCAGGCCGTCCTGCCCGTGGCTGGTGTAGGGGTCCAGCGCGACATCGGTCAACAGGCCCAGTTCGGGGAACCGGCTTTTAAGCTCGCGCACCGCGCGCGGCACCAGGCCTTCGGGGTTCAGCGCCTCGGCGCCATCGGGCGTTTTCACGGCCGGGGCTATGACCGGGAACAAGGCCATCACCGGCACGCCCAGCTGCAGGCAGTCTTCGGCCACTTTCAGCAAGCGGTCGACGCTGCGCCGCTGCACACCGGGCATGCTCGCCACGTCCTGCACCTGATTGGTGCCATCCAGCACAAAAACGGGCAGGATCAGGTCATCGGCCGACAGGCGATGTTCCCGCACCAACGCACGGGCACTGGCATTGCGGCGCAGACGGCGCGGGCGGCTGGCAGGGTAGGCGGGGGGTTGCTGCATGGTCGTTGTAGGGGCTGGGATGGAGGAATTGTTGCGCCGTTGCGCCGTTGCGGCGCTGGGGGGCGCAATGACGGTCAGGGGACACCACGCTAGCAGGGCCTGAGAGGCGATTCTCCTATCACGCCTGCCTGCACATCCCCATCCCTAGATGAGGTAAACCCCACCTTTAGGACTGCTCTTTCGTGTGAAATGCTCTGCTAACATCGAGCTTGGATGATAGCTGCGAGGCTGTTGTCCCCTGCTTTTCCTCCCTGAGCAGGTGCCTTGACGTGATGACAGCGGAAAGGCTTCCAGGCCCCGGCGCATGCCGGGGCCTTTTTTTTGCCCCCTGCCCCGGCGCATGCCAGGGCCTTTTTTTGCCCCCTGCCCCGGCGCATGCCAGGCTGCGTTGCGCGCTGCCCGGGCACCGTACCGCACCACATAATGCAGCGATGAGCAGCAGTTATCTGTGGGTGAAGGCCTTCCACATCGTGTTTGTGGCGGCCTGGTTTGCGGGCCTCTTCAACCTGCCCCGTTTTTTCGTCAACCTGGCCATGGTGCCGGCCGACAGCCACGCCGAGCGCGAAAGGCTGCTGCTGATGGCGCGCAAGCTCTACCGTTTTTCGGGCATCTTGATGGTGCCGGCGCTGGTGCTGGGCCTGTGGCTGTGGCTCGGCCATGGCATAGGCCACGGCAGCGGCTGGATGTACGCGAAGCTGCTGCTGGTGCTGGCCGTGCTGGGTTACCACCATGCCTGCCGCAAGCTGTTGCTCAGCTTTGAGCAAGGCAGCAACCGCCGCAGCCACCGCTGGTACAGGGTCTTCAATGAGGTGTCGGTGTTGGCCTTTGCGGCCATCGTGGTGCTGGTGGTGGTCAAGCCCTTTTAGCAGCGCACTGCCCCCATGGCCCCCCACCGCTCCTGGAGTTCGGCCACCTGGCTGGCGCTGAGTTTTGCGGTGCTGGTGCTCTACGCCAGCCTGTTCCCTTTCGAAGGCTGGCGCTGGCCACCCGGGCAAGACCTGCGGGTGTTGCTGGCCCTACCCCCTTCGCCGTACCACGATCCGTTTGACACCTGGTCCAACCTGCTGGGTTACCTGCCGCTGGGCTGCCTGGTCACGGTGGCCGCCCGGCGCAGCGGGTGGTCGAACCGCGCGTCGCTGGCGCTGGCGCTGCCTGCGGGTGTGCTGCTGTCCTACACCTGCGAGGTGCTGCAGCAGTTCATGCCCGGCCGTGTGCCTTCGCTGAACGACCTGACGATGAACGCGTTGGGCAACGGCGCCGGCGCCCTGCTGGCACTGGCGCTGCACGGCTTGGGCTGGGTTGACCGCTGGCAACACTTTCGTAACCGCTGGTTCACGGGTGATGCCGCCTTTGCCTTGCTGCTGCTGGCGCTGTGGCCGGTGGGGCTGCTCTTTCCAAGCCCGGTGCCCCTGGGCCTGGGCCAGGTGGGTGAACGCTTGCGCGTGGCGCTGGCCGAGTTGCTGGACGGCGTGAACTGGGCCGAGGGCGCCCATGCGCTGCTGAGCACGCCACCCAACGACGCCACCAGCCTGGGGCCGCTGGCGCAGGCGGTGATCGTGGCGCTGGGCTTGATGGCACCCTGCCTGGTGGCCTATTCGGTGGTGGCACCCGGCTGGCGTCGGTTGACCATGGCCGTGGGCGCGGCGCTGGTAGCAGCGGCCGGCATGACCTTGTCGACGCTGCTGAACTTCGGCCCCCAGCACGCCCTGGCCTGGGCCTCGCCCTGGACCACGCTGGGCCTGGGTGTGGGCGCATCGGCGGCGCTGTTGATGATGCCGATGGGCCGCCGCCTGGTGGCCGGCCTGGGGCTGGTGTGCCTGACGGGGCTGGTGGTGGCTGTGTCCCACTCACCCGCCAGCCCCTACTTCGCGCAGAGCCTGCAGTCGTGGGAAGTGGGCCGCTTCGTGCGCTTTCACGGCCTGGCGCAGTGGGTGGGCTGGCTGTGGCCCTATGCCGCCATGTTGTGGCTGCTGGTGCGGCTGGGCCAGCGCGACAGCCGTGCGCGCTGAAGGGCTGCGCAGCCGGTGCGGCACCACGCGCTACCTACAATCGGTGGCATGAGCTACTACAAGCACCACATCTTTTTTTGCCTGAACGAGCGCAGCAACGGCGAGGCCGCTTGCGCCCAGCACGACGCACAAGCCGCTTTTGACCACTGCAAGCGCCGCGTCAAAGCGCTGGGCCTGGCCGGCCCGGGCGGTACGCGGGTCAACAAAGCCGGCTGCCTGGACCGCTGTGCCGGCGGCCCGGTGGCGGTGGTCTACCCTGAAGGCACCTGGTACACCTTTGTCGACACCCACGACATCGACGACATCGTCGAACAGCACCTGGACCAAGGCAAGGTGGTCGAACGTTTGGTGTTGGCCCCCACCGTGGGCCGATGAACGCCGCCACCGTGCGCAGCACCGTCGCAGGCCCGGCGGGGGCCTTGGAATGCGCCATCGACAGCCCGTCCCCCGGTGCCACCGCCACCGGCGAGCTGGCGCTGCTGTGCCACCCGCACCCGCTGCATGGCGGCACCATGGACAACAAGGTGGTGCAGACGCTGGCGCGGGCGCTGCTGCAACGGGGCTGCACCACGGTGCGCTTCAACTTCCGCGGCGTTGGGGGCTCGGGGGGCGCCTGGGCCGACGGCGTGGGCGAGATCGACGACGCAGCCGCCGTGCTGGCGGCGCACCACCACAGCGGCCAGCCGCTGGTTCTGGGCGGTTTTTCTTTCGGCGGTTATGTGGCCACACAACTGGCCGCGCGCCTGGCCGCCGCAGGCACCACACCGGCGCCGCTGCTGGTGCTGGTGGCGCCGGCAGTGCAGAACTTCCAGGCCGCGCCGGTGCCCGCCGGCACGGTGCTGATACACGGCGAGACCGACGACGTGGTGCCGCTGCAGGCGGTGCTGGACTGGGCGCGCCCGCAGCAACTGCCGGTGACGGTGTTGCCCGGCGCCGGCCACTTTTTCCACGGCCAATTGCCGGCGCTGAAGCAAATCATCCTGAACGCCTGCCCAGCCCCGCTGGGCCCACCCTGATTCCACCGTCTCCCTTTTTTCATGAACCGAACCTTTGCTCGACTCAACACCGTTTTGCTGCGCTTTTTGCTGCCCGCCACCGTGCTGGTGGCCTGGTTGGCGGCCGTGCCGGCGCAGGCGCAAACACCGCAGCCGCCCGAGATTGCAGCGCGCCAGTACCTGCTGATCGACCTGGCCAGCAACCAGGTGCTGGCCGAGCGCGGTGCCGACGCGCAGGCCGACCCCGCGTCGCTGACCAAGCTGATGACGGCCTACCTGGTGTTCAACGCCGTGCGCGACAAGAAGCTGGCGCTGGACCAGCCCATCGCGGTGTCAGAGCGCGCCTGGGCCGAACGCAAGGGTGGCGGCTCGCTGATGTTCATCGACACCACGATGAAACCCACCGTGGCCGAGCTGCTGCGTGGGCTGATCGTGCAAAGCGGCAACGACGCCGCCGTGGCGCTGGCCGAAGCGGTGGGCGGCACGCTGGACGGTTTTGTCGCCAGCATGAACCGCCAGGCGCAGGCCTGGGGGCTGAAAAACACGCAGTTCAAAAACGTCAGTGGCCTCAGTGAACCCGGCCACTACAGCAGCGCGCGCGACGTCGCCACCGTGGCGGCCAAAATCATCAACGAGCACCCCACGCACTACGCGCTGTACTCCCTGCGCCAGTACACCTACAACAACATCAAGCAGGACAACCGCAACATGCTGCTGGGCCGCGACCCCTCGGTCGACGGCATGAAAACCGGCTACACCGAAAGTGCAGGCTACTGCCTGGTGTCCAGCGCGGTGCGCGAAACGCCGGCCGGGCCGCGCCGGCTGCTCAGCGTGGTGCTGGGTGCGGCATCACGCGAGGGCCGCGCCAATGAAAGCCAGAAGTTGCTGAACTGGGGCTGGCAGGCCTGGGACGCGGTGCGCCTGTTTGAGAGCGGCAAGTCCGTGACCACCGCGGTGGTGTGGAAAGGCGACAAAAACGAGGCCAAGCTGGGTGCACCCGGCGCGCTGTTTGTCAGCGTGCCCAAGGGTGAAGGCGACAAGATCAAGACCTCGCTGGAACGCACCGACCCGCTGCTGGCCCCGCTGACCGCCGGCCAGCAGGTGGGCACCATCAAGATCACCTCCGCCGGCGGCACGCCGATTGCCAGCGTGCCGCTGGTGGTGCTGGAACCGGTGGGCCTGGCCGGCATCTTCGGCCGCGCCTGGGACGCGCTGCGTTTGTGGATCAAGTAGCGCCCGTGCCCGCTGCTGTGGCCACGCCCGCAGCCAGGCGCTAACGCTGAACCGGCACGTCGTCAGACCCTGGCAATGCACCCTGAAACGCCGGCGCACCACGCTGGGCTTCGGGCGGTTCGGGGATGGCCAGCAACACCTGCTGCGGCTGCCCGGCCGGGCCCAGGGTGGCTTTGCGTTGCGAAACACTTTGCAGCACCCGCTCACCGTCCACCACGTCACCCACGCGGTAAGCGCGCGGTGGTTTGCCATCGACTGAAATCAAGGCCACTGCGTCTTCGGTGCTCAGCGGGCCGGGCGGGCTGATCACGCCCACCAGCGTGAACCGGGGGTCCGCCGCGCCCGCGTCGGCCGCAGGTGCAACACCCGCTTGCGGCCCGGGCGCCGGCCCTGCACCCAGCAAGCGGGTGAGATCGCCGCGCAGGTGGTCCTGCGGCTGTGCCACAGGGGCCTGCGCAGGCACAGCTTGGGGTTGGGCGCCGAGTTTCAGCGCCCAAAAAACGGCCCCAGCACCCACCAGGGCCCAGACCAGCAATGACCACAAACGCACCGTCATGCCTGCATTGTGGCCGTCGGCTTTGGGGTTTGTACGGGTGCGGGCCGAAGAAGGTCAGCAGGGATGCAAGCTTTCTCACACGTGCAGGCAGCGGCGCCCGCACGGCGCCAGCCGCTGCGACCAGCCCTCCTCGGGCCAGCGCAGGGGCGCGGCATAAATGTAATTAAACGCGACAAAAGAAACACGTTGCCCAGCAAATGCAGGCTCCCACCGCTCAGGACTGCGGCGCAAATACCGATGAACCAGCGGAAATCGGTGCCCCTTCAGCTGCAAGCCCCGCGTCAGTGGTGGCCCCTTCGGCGAGGGTGCTTTTCGACTGCGGCTCCTGTGCTGCCCGCCATGTCCAGACGTCCTGATGTCATTGCTTGTCATACAGCTCCCCCCTCAAGAACGTGCGCGCGCCGGAGCGCCCTTGCCGCTGCAGCTGCCAGCAAGCTGGGCCCACACCTTCAGCCGTGACGGCCACAGCGCGCAGCCGCTGAGGCGCGCCGCTGCCGCCGACCTGCCCAAAGCCGAACAGGTGGTGCTGGTGCTCAGCGCCGCCGATGTCAGCTGGCACCGGCTGCTGCTGCCCAAAGCCAGCGCATCGCGCATGCGTGCGGCGCTGGCCGGTGTGCTGGAAGAACACCTGCTTGAAGACGACGACTCGGTGCACCTGGCGCTGGCCCCGGGTGCAGAACCCGGCCAGGTGGGCTGGGTGGCCGCCACCCACGGCACGCGCCTGAAGGCTGCGCTCGACACTTTGCGCCAGGCCGGCGTGACGGTGCAGCGCGTGGTGCCTGCCCTGCCACCACCGGGTGGGCACTTGAGCGGGCACTTGAGCGGGCACCTGAGTGGACACTTGCGCGGACACTTTGCCACCCAGGCCGTGCACCGTGCAAACGGGCCCGACGCCGCCGACACCCAGCCGCCGACGGCCGAGCTGCCCTGCTGGAGCCTGAGCACGGACACCGGCGTCTGGCACCTGCCGCTGCGCTGCGGGCCCGAGGGCACGCCCCTCAACACGCTGGCCATCGCCCTGCGCGACGAATTGCCGGCCCTGCACCCCGGGCAACGCTGGACCACCACACCCGCAGCGGCCCCCATCGCCCAGCGTTTCATGGGCCGCCCCGTGGCCGTACAAAGCGAGGCCGACCACCTGCTGGAGGCGGCGCAGTCACCCGTGAACCTGCGCCAGTTCGGCTTGCTGCAGGGCCCACGCGGCCTGCGCGGGGCCGGCGAGTGGGTGCGCCAGTTCAGCACCCGCCAGTGGCGCCCGGTGCACTGGGGGGTGGGCGCGCTGGTGGTGATGCACCTCGTCGGCGTGAACGTGTACGCCTGGAAGCAGAACCAGGGCCTGCAGGCCAGCCGTGACGAGATCAACACCCTGCTTGGCAGCACCTTCCCCAGCGTGCGCGTGGTGCTGGACGCACCACTTCAGATGCGCACCGAGGTGGAACGTTTGCGCGCAGCCGCCGGCCAGCCCGACCCCGGCGACCTGCAAGTGGCGCTGTCTGCGGTGGCCGCAGCCTGGCCCGAAGGCAAGGCACCGGTGAGCACGCTGCGCTATCAATCGCGCCAGCTGATGCTGGACGCACCGGACTGGCTGGAAGACGAAGTGGCGGCCTTCAAGGCCCGCTTGGGCCCGGCCGGCTGGACCGTGCGCTTTGCCGACAGCGTGCTCACCGTGGCGCACCGCCGTGATGTGAAGGCAGCGCCGTGAACAGCGACTTCCATGCCAGCGGCCAGGCCCCCGCAGACCATCCGCCCGGCGCCCGCCCCTTGCGGTGGGCGGCGTGGCAGCGCCCTTGGCAAGCCCACGTGCAGGGCCGGTGGCAGGCGGTGTCGGCGCGCGAACGCCGCCTGCTCGCCGGTGCAGGCGCTCTGCTGACCGTGGCCTTGCTGTGGTTTGTCGCCCTGCAACCGGCCGTGCGCACCCTGAAGCAGGCACCGGCCGAAAAGGCCCGGCTCGACGCCCAGCTCACCGAAATGCGTGCCCTGGCCCAGGAGGCCGTGCAACTGCGCACGGCCCCCGCACTGGCGCCCGAGCAGGCCATCGTCGCTTTGCAGGCCACCACCGAGCAGCTGGGCGCGGCAGCCCAGCTCAGCCTGCAGGGCGAACGCGCCGTCGTCACGCTGCAAGGTCTGGACCCCGTGAAACTGGGGCCGTGGCTGGAAGAGGTGCGCAGCGGCGCCCGTGCACGGCCGCTGGATGCCCAGCTCAGCAACGGCGCAGCCGGCCTGAGCGGCACGGTGGTGCTGGCCCTGGGCGCAAAGCCATGACGCCGCGGTGGACAGCGGCCGGCATCAGCAGGGCATTGAACGGGTTGCTCCACATCATGGACCAACACCAAGGCGCGGTGACTTTCCTTTCGATCGGATGACCATGACTGCACCTGTAGCCCCTGCAGTCCCTGCAGCCCCCACGGTTGCGCTTCGCAGCGCCGAGCCTGCGCACACCATGAGCCTGCCGCAACACCTGCAGCGCAAGGCCGGCCCGCCGCTGCGCGCCACCACTTGGGCGGTGTCCCTGGCCATGCTGGCCACCATGGTGGGGCCGACACCGGCCTTGGCGCAAAGCCCAGCGCAGCGCATGCGTCCACCCGTGACGGTGGACTTTGTGAACGCCGAGATCGAATCGGTGGCCCGCGCCTACTCCGCCATCATGAAGCGGCCCATCCTGCTGGACCCGCGTGTGAAGGGCAACATCACCGTCTACAGCGAACAGCCGCAAAGCGTGGCGCGCGCCTACAGCAGCTTTTTGATTGCGCTGCGCGGCCTGGGCTTTTCGATGGTGGAGTCCGAAGGACTGCTGAAGATCGTGCCCGAAGCCGACGCCAAGCTGCAAAGCGGCAGCGTGTCGGTGGGCATCGTCACCAGCGAGGGCGACCAGGTCATCACGCAGATCTTCAACCTGCGCCACGAAAACCCGAACAGCCTGGTGCCGCTGCTGCGGCCACTGATCAACGCCAACAACACCATCAACGCTGCCGGTAATGCACTGGTGATCACCGACTACGCCAGCAACCTGCAGCGCTTGGCCAAAATCATCGCGGCCATTGACCAGCCTTCCAGCACCGGCGTGGAGATCATCGCGTTGAAGCACGGCATCGCCAGTGAGGTCGCACCGTTGGTGCAACGCCTGGTCAACGCGGGCAGCGCTGCGCCGGCCGGGAGCGTGCCCAACACCGGCCCGACCTTCACCGTGATGCCCGACCCGCGCAGCAACGCTTTGGTGGTGCGCGCGCCCAACACCGCCGTACTGGGCGAAGTGCGGGCCGCCATATCGCAGCTCGACAGACCCAGCACCTTCATGGGCCCGGGCGGCGGCATGTGGGTGGTGCACCTGAAAAACGCCGACGCCGAACGCCTGGCCACCGTGGTGCGCGCCGCCTTCGGTGCGATGGGTGGCGGGGCCAGCGGCCCTGCGCAGCAGGCTGGCGGGGTGCAGCCGGTGCAGGGCGGCGGCGCGGGGGCTGCTTCGCAGTCCACACGGCCTTTGGCCGGTGCAGGCCAACCCTCAACGGGCGGTTTCATCCAGGCCGACCCGGCCACCAACTCGCTCATCATCACCGCGCCTGAACCGCTGTACAAACAGGTGCGCCAGCTTATCGACCAACTCGACACGCGGCGCGCGCAGGTTTACATCGAAAGCATGATTGTCGAGGTCTCGCCCTCCGACTCGGCCGACTTCGGCTTTCAGTGGCAGGGCCTGCTGGGCAAAAGCGGCGACAAGGTGGGCCTGGTCACGGGCACCAACTTCAGCGGCAACGGCCGGCCCAGCATCATCGACATCAACACCGCAGCCGCGCAGGGCCAGATCAACCTGGGTTCGGGGCTGAACCTGGGTGTACTCAACGTGGTCAACGGCGTCACTTCGCTGGCCAGCATTGCCAAGGTGCTGCAGTCGCAAAGCGAAACCAACATCATCAGCACGCCCAACCTGATCACGCTGGACAACGAAGAAGCGAAGATCGTGGTGGGTGAAAACGTGCCCTTCATCACCGGCCAGTTCACCGGCGTGGGTGGTGGCGGCACGGGTGGTGCGGCCGGTGCGGGGGCCAACCCGTTCCAGACCATCGAGCGCAAGGACGTGGGCATCACGCTGCGCATCAAGCCGCAGGTGGGTGAAGGCGGCGCCGTGCGCATGACCATCTTCCAGGAACAAAGCAGCGTGAAAGAAACCACCGCCGCCGGCACCACCAATGCCGGGCCGTCCACCACCAAACGCTCGATCGAGAACACGGTGGTGGTGGACGACGGCGCCATCCTGGTGCTGGGCGGTTTGATCGAAGACCGCTTTGTCACCACCAAGAACAAGGTGCCGGTGCTGGGTGACATTCCGCTGCTGGGTGGCCTGTTCCGCAGCGAGAGCCGCGAGCGCCGACGCACCAACCTGATGGTCTTCCTGCGCCCGGTGGTGATGCGCGACGCGGCCAGTTCGAACAGCCTGTCGCTGGACCGCTACGAACAGATGCGGGGCGAGCAAAAGGCGGCTCAACCGCCGCGCAGCTTCATGATGCCGATCAACGAATCACCCGTGCTGCCCCCGCTGCGTGCACCGCGGAACCTTGGGGGCGCGGCTGCGGCCACACCGGTACCGCTGGGCCACCTGCCCACGATGCCCGCGATGCCCGAGCAGCGGCCCCCGGCTGAAGGGCCACGCGGCACTGAACAGCCGTAGCGCACGCCGCCCAGCAGTGCCAAGCAGCGCGCCGCAAGCGCCAGGCCAAAGGCCGCGTGATCGGCGCTCGCGCCAAACAGGCCATACCGGCTTACAGTGCATGGTGTTACCGGCGCGGCAAGCGGCCCCAGCGGCAGGGCCAAGCAGCGCAGCGCAACGCACTGTCCCCTTACCAACCAAGGAAACCCTTCATGAAGCCCACGGCCTTTCGCAACCTGCCCCTGGTGTCAGCCCTGTTCTTGCTGGCGGTGCCTTTTGCCCCCGGCGACGTGCGGGCCCAGACCCTGGACAAGGTCAAGGCCAGTGGCAGCATCACGGCGGCGTACCGCGAGTCGTCGATCCCCTTTTCCTACCTGGACGACAAAGCCCAGCCCACGGGCTTTAGCTGGGAGATTTGCCAGCGCATCGTGGACGAGGTGAAAAAAGTCACCGGCCGCGCCGACCTGAAGGTGGCCACGCAGCCGGTGACCTCGGCCAACCGCATACCGCTGATGACCAACGGCACCATCGACATCGAATGCGGCAGCACCACCAACAACAGCGACCGCCAAAAGCAAGTGGCCTTTGCCACCAATTACTTTTACACCGGCACCCGGCTGCTGGTGAAAACTGACTCGCCCATCAAGAACCACGCCGACCTGGCGGGCAAGAAGGTGGTGTCGACCACCGGCACCACCAATTTCCGCATCATGCGCAGCTACAACGAAGAGAAAAAGCTGAACTTTGAGCTGCTGGGCGCGAAGGACCACTCCGACTCGCAGCTCATGGTGCAGTCGGGCCGCGCCGATGCTTTTGCGATGGACGACATCTTGCTCTATGGCCTGCGTGCCAGCGCCGCCAACCCGGCCGAATGGGCGGTGGTGGGCGACGCGCTGCAGGTAGAGCCGTATGCCATCATGCTGCGCAAGGACGACCCCAGCTTCAAGGCCCTGGTCGACGGCGTGCTGGCGCGCATGATGGACAGCGGCGAGTTCACGCGGCTGTATCAGAAGTGGTTCCAGTCGCCGATTCCGCCCAAGGGCGTGAACCTGAACGCGCCGATGAGCCAGGAGCTCATCGACAACCTGAAGGCCAAGTCCGACAAACCCGCCACCTGAAGACGCACCAGGCGTCACTGCCATGACCACTGCCACGACCACTGCAACCCCGTCGCCCATCTGCTTTCTGAACGGTGAATTCATGCCGCTGGCCGAGGCCCGCATACCGGTGCTGGACCGGGGCTTCATCTTCGGCGACGGCATTTACGACGTGGCGCCGGTGTATGGCAAGCGCCTCTTTCGTTTTGATGAACACCTCTTACGGCTGACACGTTCACTGGCCAAGGTGCGCATCACCAACCCCTACACACGCGACCAGTGGCTGGCCCACTGCCGCGCGCTGGTGGCGGCGCGGGACGAAGAAGACCAGGTGGTGTACTTTCAGGTGACGCGCGGTGTGGCGCCGCGCGACCACGTGATGCCGCAGGGTGTGACGCCCACGGTATTCATGATGAGCAACCCGCTGCGCTCGGCCAGCGCCGAGCAGCGCCACCAGGGCGTGGCCTGCACCACGGCGCGCGACTTTCGCTGGGAGCGCGGCGACATCAAGAGCACCAGCTTGCTGGGCAACGTGCTGGCGCGCCAGATTTCGGCCGACCACGGCACGCTGGAAACCATCATGTTCCGCGACGGCCACCTCACCGAGGCGGCGGCCAGCAACGTATGGATCGCACACGAAGGCGCGCTGCTGGGCCCGCCCAAGAGCGACCATGTGCTGGAAGGCATACGCGTGGAGTTGCTGCGTGAACTGTGCGAAGACTGTGGCGTCGCCTACAACCTGCGGCCCATTTCTGAAGCCGATGTGCGTGCCGCTGACGAGGTGCTGTTGAGTTCGGCGACGAAGGAGATACTGCCCGTGACACGCATCGACGGCGAAGCCGTGGGCCACGGTGCAGGGCGCGGCAGGCCCGGCCCCGTCTACGCACGCCTGTATGAGGCCTACCAGCGCGCCAAGGTCACGATGTCGATCTGAACAGCGGCATTTTTTCCATGAACCCGCATCCCAAAGCCCCTGCAGAGCCCGCTGCGCCGCCTGCACCCATCCTCATTTACTTTCCCACCGCCTTCCCCATCAAGGTGATGGGCGCGCAGGTGCCGGCGTTTGAGCCGGCGATGGTGGACATTGCGCGCCGTTTCGACGCCGCT
>JACCDR012395936.1_pt1 | contig 15542 bp, 32 predicted proteins | sample 7446431 | NCBI WGS metagenome assembly JACCDR01 (sample SAMN15323443, study PRJNA562643) | freshwater metagenome | isolation source: river surface water | place: USA:Blue River Watershed | collected 2017-08-17 | reverse complement strand
GCCCTACGGACTCCCAGCCGCCACAGTCGTGACATCCTCCGAAGTCGTGAAGGTGGTGGACACTTCCCGCCGCGTGATGATCTTGTATCACGACCACATCGAGCCGCTTTACCCTGGCGCTGAGCAGGACGGCTGGACGGGTGAGGTCATTTGCAGATACAAGGGCGAGCTTGTAGCGGTGCCTCCTCGGTGCTTGCGGCTCGGCTAAGGCCTCAACCTTTTTCTTGCCGTCTTGTGCATTTCGGATATTCTTCGTGAATTATGGCCGCATCACTTGTCAGACACATCACCGCTGGAACCTCGGCAGCGCTGCCAGACATTCCATGTCGTCTTGTCTCCATCCTCAATACTTCCGGTGCTGTTCTTGAGATTGGAGTAAACGAGGAGACTATCAACTTGCCGGACGGAAAGCCGGTTCAGCTCCAGGTAAACAATAACGCCAAGGAAATCACGGTTTCCGGCTCGGGTGAAATCCAGTGCGTTTTCGATAGCTGATGAACTTCACTGACCCAGACGACGCATTCTCAGGCGGTGCCTTCGGCGGCTCCGCTTTTGGGGCTGACTCTGGGGCGGAGGCTGGGTTTTCTGGAATCCTTGACAGTGTAAGCGCTAGCCTGATTGCAGCATTCTCACCGCGTAGGCTACTAACGTCGTTCACATCACCGCCAATGCGGATGCGGATTCAGCCGGGGACTACCGAGGCGGATATTGCATTCAACGGCACGTTCGACAACATCGACACGGCGGCAAGAGATACTCTGCTCGGTAGCTCTGAAGGTCGCCTTGTGACCTACTACAACCAACTCGGCAGCAACAACGCAACGCAAGCCACCGCTGGGAGTCAGCCCATAACTAAGGACGGTTCTGGCGTAATCGCCGTGAACACTAAGCAGTGCATCAAAGGCACTGGGGTGGGTGGACAGCCACTCAGGGTAGTTACACCATCCATTGCCCACGGCATCGGCACTGGCGATTTCCTAGTTTCCTTTTCCCTGCTCCACACTTCGCCAGTGAACGCCGAGAATGCCTTGGCTTGCTTTGGTAGCTACGCGCCGTCATTTTACTCTAGGACTACTAGCGGAGGAGCGAAACCCGCTATGTTCTTTGGGGGCTATCGAGTGTTTGCCACCACGTTGACGGCGGGTCAAAGATACGTAATCACGTTCGCTAGAACAAGCGGCGTGCTTCGGTGCTGGGTGAACGGCACCCTTGACGCAACGACGTTTTCGGTTGCAACCTCCATCCCAACCTCGGCCATTGCGCTAATCAATGACGACGTGAACGGCTTCGCTTCCACCAACGACTGCGTTGCTGAGTTCATCTTTTGCAAGTCCGGCGTCGATGCAACAGCACGCGCCGCCATCATCGCCTCTCAAATGTCGTTCCTCGGCTTATGATTCGCTTCGTTCCATCATCTGTGGCTGAGCTTTTGAGTGAAAAGCTTTGGGCCTTGTCGCTGCCACCAGGAACGGAAAGCGGCGAAGTATCCGAGATGCTTTTCGAGCCGTTCACCGACACCGCTGGCGGGCATTGGCTCATTGTGGACACTGAGTTTTCAATCACGGTGCACCAAGAGGCGGAACTTGACGGGATCGCAGACATTTTGCAGCCGTGGATTGATGCCGGCAGTCTGCCACCCGACACAAACGCCACACTAGCGGCATTCATTGAGAGCAACCGGGGCGGCTTGATTGTTCCCTGGAACGCATTCCCGCAACTCTTCCGCGACATGGGCAAGACGTTCGAACAGATGCAGGCAGACAACCTTTTCCCTTCCAGATCATGACAACCCTAGCAGAAATGACCTTCCAGACTGGCGCAATCGTCGTCATATCAGTCCTTGGCACAGTGGTTGCTGCGCTGTTCAAGATCCAACAGAAGAGCCAGGGCGACAGGCTAACCATCGTCGAGAAACGCAGCGACGAATGCGAAGAAGACCGTAGCAAACTGCGGGATGAAATCGGCGACCTAAAGCAGCGCATCGGCCTAGCAGACGGCACAATCAAGCACTTCGAGCGCTGCGGCATTGAAGGTTGCCCAATGCGTGCCATCGCTGCCACTTACTCACTCAAGCAGGCGCAAGCCAAACAGTCATGAGCACGACGCCGCCAGTCCGGCTATTCGAGCGCTTGGGCTTCAACCACGGGCTAGGCGTCTGGCGGGTGAAGGTGGGCGAGGAGACATTCACAGGACAGGACGAATCAACCGCACTGATCAAGGCCATCAGCGCGACTTACCAAAAGGAAGGGCCTTTCACCATCATCATCGAACCTAGACCATGAGCATCATCACCACCATCGCTAGCAACTGGCAAGAAATCGGCGCAGCAATCGGCCTCATCATGGGCGGCGCTCGCATCATCGTCATGTTGACCCCGACCCCCAAGGACGACGGCGTTCTTGATTCTGTGGTTGGACTCCTCAAGAAGATTGGCCTTCACATCGAGAAGAAGTGAACGCGAAACTCTACAAGCCAGCACACGGCGGGTATCCCGGCTTCGTCTTTACGTGGTCCGAGTTTTTCAGCGAGGATCTAACGTGAAAGCCGCCCTAGCCGCCCTCCTCCTCTGCTCTTGCGCCGGTCCAAAGATCGAGCGGACAGAGGAGCGTGTCACCATCAAGACGCCGCCTAGCGCTCGCGTCGTCGTGACCGCTAGGAAAGACGAAGTTGTCGTTGAATCAACGCCAGTCCCCATCTGGGAAAGTCTCGTCTCGGGGCTTGTTGGAGGGCTTGCGAATGCCTTCAAATCAAAGCCGGAATGATGACATCTCACAACTACCGACAGGCTTGCATTAACCGAGACGTTACGTGGTTTTTGTGCACGGTCGCAGTTATCGTTTTCACCGTCGTTGGCTGCGTCTGGCTATCAGGTTACATCCCGGTAACGACGCCCGACCCGCTGCCCTATCCCGGCTGGAGCGATGACGAACCCGAGGAAGATCCTTGTGTCAGTCCGGCGCAACGGCGCTACTTCGAAGAGATGCAACGGAGGAACTACCAATGAAAAGAGCCGCTCTAATCATCGCCATCGCGTCACTGACTGGATGTTGCTCAACATCTAGACCAGCGGGCTACCCATCTCACAAACCCCTAATTTATCGCATGTGGTTTTTACCATGCTAAGCCATAAATGACCCGTCCGCATATGAGCGCAAAACTACCAACTGAAATTGTCAAAATCGCCACCGCTGAAATCGGAGTTGAGGAAATCAACGGGACTAATTGCGGGCCTCGCGTGAACGAATACAAGGCGGCTACGTGGCTTCCCTCAACGGAGTCCTGGCCATGGTGCGCGGCTTTCGTTTGCTGGGTAGTCCGTGAGGCGTTGCGCTCCACTGGAACCAAGGAGACGAAGACATTCAACCGACCGATGACGGCGGGTGCTTGGGACTTCGAGCGTTGGAGCTTGAAGCAGGATGGCAGCACAAACACCAAGAAACCGCACCGTGGCGACATTGCCCCCGGTGACATTGTTGTCTTCAAGTTCTCTCACATCGGATTCGCCATCAGTAAGCCTGACGTGAACGGCTTTGTTGTGACGATTGAGGGAAACACAGATGGTCAAGGATCGCGGGAAGGCGGGGCGGTTTTGCGCAAGCGTCGGCACGTTTCGCAGATTAGAAGCCGGATACGCTTCACGGTGTAGTCACTTCCACCGCCGACCGTGCTTTTCTCTGTAGCGCTGGACATACTCAACATTCTTCTCGGGGTTCGCGGCCTGCCATTCGGCCTTAGTCTCGGCCTTCCGCTTCTTGTATTCCTTGGCCTTCTTGGTCTTCGCCTTGGTCCGCTTGTGCCAGTATTGGCGCTGATACTCGCGTTCGGCCTCTTTCTTCGCCAGCAGTCGGGCCAACTCCTCCTCCTCGGCTTTAGTCATGGCTCAAGTAGTGGTTCTTAGTTGTCGCCGTCGAAGTGTGCCCAAGGGCGCTAGCTGCCGCCTGGATGCCTGCTAGGCGAGCCGCAACCGCGTCGGCGGTGATTCTGGCCACGTCGTCGGCATAGAGGCCCCTGAGACGGTGTAGCGGCTTCTTGGCCGTACCTACCCACGGCCTGACCAGTGCCGGGAGCTTGTGGGAAAACCAGCGGTGACGATCCTGGCCGACGACTTGGACGACATGTTGCCCCGCTGGAAGCTGGCGAATTGCCGCCGCCAGCTCGGGCCGCAGAATTGGCGCGTAGTAGATCGCTCCAGTTTTTGTATTGTGCTCATCTCGGTCATGGAGCGCGATGCAGTCCGAGCCGTTGCGGCTCACCAGCCATTCCGGCTTGCAGGCTTCGACTTCGTTTCTGCGCAGGCCAGCGAAACGAGCGAGGCCAACGGCGAGCCAAAGCGGACCAACCTCAGCCCCTAGCCACCACTTGAGCAACCCCGCGTCATCCGCTGCCGCAGGCGGTCGCCGCGACTCCGGCAACCAGTCAATCGGCCCCATGTCGGGCATCTTGATTCCCGCCTCAAGATAGCCCGCCCGCAGCTTCGGCAGGAACAGGCTAGCCGCCATCCTTACGGCGCTGTTTACGGCCGCGTTCTCAGGTCGGCGGGTGGACAAGTCCAGTTTCCCACCCTGCCGGATGGCCTGGAAGTCGCGCCAGAGCTTCGGGCTAATATCCTCGATGTTCACGCCATCAAGCCCACGGCCGTAGACCGTTTTGATGATTGCCCGCAGTCGGCCGACATTCTGAACACCAACCTTTTCACTGCACTTTTTGGGCATCTCCAGATACACGGCCGTAAGATCTTCCAGCGTGACGGCCGAAGTTTTGCGCGTCGGCCGAACTGCCCCGGCTAGAATCTCGGCCGCAACTCTGCGAGCCGCGTTGTAGTCGCTGACTCCAGTGCCGAAGTCGGCAGGGTAGAGCCTGGACCTTGACCGCACCCGCCACAGTCCGCGCTCTAACAACATCGGGTATTTCCGCCCCTCGAAGACGACAAAACGCCTTGCGGGCAATTTGCGGGCGCTCTTTCCGGTCTGGTTTTGTAACTCCTCTTTCATGACACTTGAATAAGGCTTTCAGAAAAGCTGAAGAAAGCAAGGGAAACCGGGCTTTCCGGCTTCCCCTATCAAGTGGTGCTCGGGAAGGGACTCGAACCCTTAATCCGTGAGGAACAAGATCCTTAATCAGGTGCGCGGCCTAGTGACTCATGGGACTGGTGGATTTGCGGGCGCTGGTGCGGGCGGTCCAATTCGCAACCAAATGTCAACGCGCTTGGAGCAGTGGGGGCAGTCCATGAATGACACGTATTCTTGACTGGTGAGTTTGAACTCTTGATTGCAGTGGCGGCAGAGGGTGAAGATTGACGGCCTATGCGCAACCTTAGCCTTCTCGGCGGCAAGCTCGCGTTCGAGTTGGCGAGCGAAGTCTTCGACCTTCTGCGCAAACCATGACCAGTCGTCACAGCGGCTAGACAGTTCTGCCATGAAGGCTTTTGTTCGTGGTTCCGGCGTGTGGTTCTTGTCTCGTTTTGCGCTCATATTGTTGTTAGTATCACGTTGGCGATAAAAAAGCTAAGTAAGGGGTATGCTACCAGAGAAGCAGTTGAAGACCTCGCGCAATCGCCATGATCGTGATGATGATCAGGCCGAGGATAAGCTGGGCTTCGTGGATGTTTCGGCGCATGGGTTATTCAAGCTTCCAAAGAATGTGAAGCGCCCGATTTGCTGCATGCATTTCGTGAGTCTTCCCGCGCCTCTTATAAAGAGCGCTGAGCGCGTCGACGGACTGAATTGCAGTTTGCAGGGCCTTGGCGAGTTCACGCTTCCGGTCGGCTTCGGTTGGTGTTGGCATCTCTTCTTTCATGGTCTGTATTCAGTTGTTAAACGAAAACTTCCACAGCGAAACCAACGGCGTAGACCGCTGCGGTGGCGAGGTAGTAGGCGGCGGTTCCGGCGATTTCCAGGCCGAGGAAAACGCCTTCCACGGGGTCCTCCCCTAGTAGCCAGTAGATCACGCCGAGGAGCGTGATCAGCTTCACTACCCCCTTCGCAATAGCTCGCAGGAACTCCGCTAGATTGGAGTATCCACGCCGCGCAGCCTCCTCTTGTAGGGCTTTCTTTTCCGCTTCTGTCGCCCAGAAGCCGAGCAACTTTTTATCCTTTTTCCGCTGATTAGCCATGGGTATATATACACCCATTTTTGCTAGGTAAATAAAAAAATAAAAGAAAACATTGACGGGTGTAGATACACCCGTAAGTGTATATACACCTGAACATGAAACCAACATTCGTCGGAACCTACCTCGAACCAGAAGACCATAAGGCCTTCAAGGTTAAAGCCGCTCAAGACGGCAAGTCCGCTAGCGCACTTCTCCGTGAACTAGCCCTCGCATCACTGCCAGCCAAGAAGCCGAAACCAGCCAACCGCATTCGGAAGGGAGAGCGCCTATGAAAAGCCCTCTCATCCCCATCAACCTTTCCACGCAGGACCCGACGAGCGCAATATGCCGCAACGTCGAGACTGACGATGGAGTTATTAACCACCAAGCCGCGTTCATTCATCCCGAGTCAGTCATTGCGATTATTGGACACGTCCAGCGCATCGACAGCCCGACCATTACCGACAATGTGGGCATCCAAATGTCCGAGGTCCTTTTTCTCGGCGGAGCAAGTCGGACCTTTCGCATGAACCCTGTCGACCTTCACCGCGCAATTTTCAAACCATGAAATACCTCCGCACCCTAACCCTACAGGCCGCGCTCTTTTCGCTACTTACCCCAGCTCTTTGGTGGCTTCTCCCCTGCCCCCACGATCCCGTTGCGAACCTCCTTGTGACCGCCGTTGCGCTCTACACCGCCGCCGCGTGGTTCTGGGTCGCCCTGGCCTGCCTCACCCTGGCCCTGGACGAGTTCGGCACGCAGTTCAAGGGCTTCATCCGTCGCGTTGCCTGGGATGGCGTCGAATGCCTCTGCGCTCCTGGTGAATACTTCCGGCGCAAGCAACTGGAAGACTTCAACCGCGTAGTCCGCGACGTGAGGGAGGGCGTGCTATGATGACCCTAGACCTAACAGACGTTTGCATTCCCCTCTCCGACGTAGCCCGCTACATTGGCCGGACTCCGCAGAGTGTCAGCGGCTACGTGAAAGTAGGCTTACTCAAGAAGAAGGATCGCGGCAGCGTCACCCTAGCCGCAATGAACAAGTTCCTCGCCCGCAAGTTCCCACGGTTGCCGCGCTTCGAGAGTGTGGCCGACTGGGATAAGTGGGCGCGGGAGAATCCGTGATTTTCCAGACAATCCCCTTGGTGGGTGAATGCCGAAAGGCCAGTAGCCCAGCTAACTAGCATTGGCGGATTGCTAGGGATGAATGCCCATTCAGTGCAGGCATGACAGCCGGAGAGACGGCACCCACAAGATGAGGGATGGGGCTTCCCTCGCACACTGCCCCCGTAACGTCTTCGGAAGGCGTGACAGCCGGAGAGCACGGCACAATTTCCGCACCGCTGGAAGCCCAGCAGCCCCGCCAAGGCATCGCAAGACCCTTAAAGCCCGATGTGGCAGCGCACCACTAGGGAACAACGGCGGGGCAATCTTTTCAACCTCAACACAACATCCATCAACGTGAAAGCACAAACTCAAATCGCCGTCACCGACGCGCAAAACGACACCTTCGAACTTGCCACCACTAGCGGCTCTCTGATGCTGGCAGGCGGTCGCGCCTTCGATCATATCCAGCGAGTCGCCAAGATGTTCGCTAGCTCGTCCCTCATCCCCGACACGTTCAAGGGCAACGTTGCAAACTGCACCATTGCTCTGGAAATGGCGCATCGCATGGGAGCCAACCCGATGGCAGTGATGCAGAACCTCTACATCGTCCACGGTCGCCCCGGCTGGTCCTCTCAGTTCATCATTGCCTGCCTCAACCAGTGCGGGAAGTTCTCGCCGCTTCGCTTCCGCATTGTTGGCGACGGCGACAATAAAGAGTGCGTTGCATGGGCGAAGGAGTTGGAGACTGGCGAAACTTTGGAAGGTCCGCCCGTGTCCATTGCTATGGCCAAAAAGGAGGGCTGGCACGGAAAGAACGGCAGCAAATGGCAAACTATGCCTGACCTAATGTTGCGCTACCGCGCCGCTACGTTCTTTGGTCGCCTGTATGCCCCTGATTTGCTCATGGGCATGAAGACCGTAGAGGAAGAGTCGGAGCTTGATCAACGTGAGACGGTGAAGGCCGCGAAGGTTCCCGACCTGTTTACGCGCACCGTCGAGGCTGATTCCTTCACCCTTTCCACCGATGCCCCCAGCGTGCGCGAGGAACTTCAAGGCCGCATGAGCGCCGCAGAACTGGACTTCCAGGAGGTCGCCGAGATGGGCTTTCAACTCGGCCTCAACATCGACGCGCAAGTCCAGCTTGCAGAGCAGCCAGAGGACGCCTTGCGCGACGTGCTCAACGCCTGGGATGCCATCACCGCTCAACTGAAGGGAGGGGCTAGGTAATGGAAACGCAAATCGTCTACAAGCAGGCTAAGTCATGGCCCGGAATGAAGCTGGACAAGTCGCAAAAGAAAGACCTTAGAGTCATGGTCGCAATCGTTGCTGATGTGGTGGAATACAAGGTGCGCGACATCACCAAAAGGAAGATCATCAAGGAGCACGTTCGATTCTTTGGAGCGACGGCAAGCCGACAGGCTGAGCTTTATCTTGAGAAGATGAAGGCCGGAGCAACCCGCAACTCGGAAGTCGCTTGTGTAGCTGATGGCGTCGCATTGTCCGCACTGACTCCTAGCACGGTTTACGATCAACCAGTTTTTCCATGGAGTGAAGGAGGGGCTAAACCATGAAGCAATACGACGACGCAAGCAAAATGCCATTTGGCAAGCATCGCGGGAAGCTCCTCATCGACATTCCAATGTCCTACTTTAATTGGCTTTGGGACACCTGGAACGAGAAGAGCGATCTTAAAGCGAAGCTCACCGAGGACACCGAAGAGGGCGCACTAGCCCGCTACATCCGCAGCGCTCGGAAGGCCGAGGGAAAGGGGGATTCATGAAAGATCCCCGTCACGGAGTCCCCAGCGCGTCCGGCATGTATCGCCTAGCCAACTGCCCCGCCTCATTCGAGATGGAGCGCGGAAGGGCAGACGTTGCCCGAGAGGATGCAGAGAGCGGCACCCGCATTCACAAGGCCCTGGAGACTGGCAACTTTTCCGAGTTGTCACCATCTGAGGCGGAGACGGCTGGCATGTGTCGAGGGCAAGAGGATACGATCATTGAAGACTGGATAGCGCCAACTAGCGCCATGTTTTTCGATGAGCTACGCCTCGGCCTAACCACTTCAGGTGCTTGCGTTAAGGTTGGAGATTTTCCGCACAAGTTTCTGGTCACTGGACAGGCTGACGCGATTGGCGTTTCCGATAAGCGCGGCCTTGTGATCGACTTCAAGACCTCACGCGGCGACCACACGCCAGCCGAGAGCAACGACCAACTGAGAACGCTGGCAGTCCTAGCGGCTCGGCACTTCCGGTTAACGAGTGTCCGCGTGGCACTCATCCAACCATGGAAGGGCAAGCCGACCGTTGCGGACTACGGCGCGGGCGCATTGAATGAGGCTCACCACTGGCTTCTTGAGGTCCTGAGCCGTGCCGAAAACTCCACCCCCGACGACCGCAACGCTGGGGACTGGTGCCATTTCTGCAAGGCTAAGGACTCATGTAGCACCTTCCGCAACAAGGCGCTTGGTCCCGTCGAGGTCATGGCGCAGAACCTCCCGGCAGTGGATGAGACAGCACGTAAAGCCCTGTTCGCCCGCGCTATGGAGCTTCCCGCCGACCAACTCGCCGGACTGGTCAAGGGTCTAAAAATGGTTGGTTGGTATGCCGCCGCAATCGAAGGAGCAGCGCGGCAACGAGCCGCTGAAGATCCCGAGTTTCAACAGTGGTATCGCATGAAGCCGGGGGCGCAGGTGCGAACGATCACCGACCCACAAGCAGCGTTCCAACTGGCGGCAACTCACGGCGTCTCTACGGCTGATTTCATGGCCTGCACAAAGGTCAACATTGGCGACCTAGAGGAAGCACTACGCAAGGCTAGCGGGCCGAAGATCACGGCCAAGGGCGAGCCTCACAAGACGCAACTGGCGATGTCCGCAAAGGGCGCCGCTGCACTCATTGACACCCTGCAACAGGCCGGCGCTCTGACCAGGAAGCAAAACGCCGACCAACTGGAAGAAGTCACCGAACAACTCGAAGCATGAACAAGATCGAACAACTAGAAACGGCGCTCAAGATCCTGAGAGCGGAAGAGGCAGGCAAGCCGTTGGAGTGGGAGTTTAAAAGCCTGGAAGGCTGGGGAACGCCTATCGCTAAAACATGCCCAGAACGCTACATTGGTCAGGATATGCCTATCCGCATCAAGCCCTGGACCCTAGGCCGAGAAATCAACGGTCACACGCTGCCAGATGGCGCTTCATGGCACCGCAACGACTGGAAAAAGGAGATGTTGCCGCCGCCTTACCGGCCTTTGATGCTGGGGGAGAGTGGAGAATACGAAATAATGCACTCTCCAACAGCTTGGATTGATGGCGCGTTCCCAGAGTCTACAGCGGAGGCTTCTAACGAGCACTGCCGCACAACCCGCCCCATCCCAAAACCATCAATCCTCACCGACGAGCAAAAAGCCGCTGGCTGGGTGGAATGGCATGGTGGCGAGAATCCGATTCCTGGGAAGCGGTGTGAATACATGCTTCGTAGCGGTTTCTCTACGATTCGGCCATCCGATGACTTGGAATGGTCCGTTGACATGGAGAGCGCCGACATCATCGCCTACCGCGTCGTAGAACCCGAGTGGGTAGACCTTGAGCCGGAGGATGTTCCGCCAATGACTGTATTCCGTGGTGCTGGTGAAAAAGGTGATTCCGGTTGGTGCATGATTACCTCATGCTCAAGGACTGGCATTCGCTACTGGCGCAACGGTTTTGAGGATGATCCAAGAGAGCTTACTTGGACGCATCTCAATAAGGCTGACTCCGAAATCAACCGCTCCCTATCCGCTGGCAAATGGGACCCGAACGCATGGGAGCCATGCAGAAAGGAGAAGCCATGAGACACGTTACCGAGATTAGGCGAGTGGATGGCACGCGGGTCAAAATCACCGCTCAACTGTATATCGAGATAAGCGGAGGCGTGAAATATAGTTTCAGCGTCTTCACTCGTGCGCCAAGAAAGCGGACATGGGTAAACGCGGTCAATCACGACGATTACACATGGCGGCGGCTTTCACACGCTGAAAGGGAGGCGGAAGATACTCGCCTGAAGCTATTGCACGTTACCGCCGAGGAAGTGCAACAAGCCTACCTTAACCTCTGGCAATCCATTCGCCCCAACTTCCAATGAGCGAGCGCGACCACGATTTCTATCAAGAGCAGTGGGAGGAGTACCATTGCGCCGAGTGCTGCGAGCGTGCTGAAAACTGCCGCTGTGAGGACGAAGCTCGGGAGGTCGGACGCTCACCGAACAAACGGCGGTTTATCGAGGAGACGGAGGAGGTTTACACATTCTACCCACCGCTTTTATTCTCATGAAATCATTAACCTTCCAGCGCCGCCAGAAGCGCAAGCCTGCACCGTCTGAGCACGTCCTACAACGCAACGTCGTCAAGTGGTGCAACGGGCTAGGCAAGCAACTCGTCAGGGGCCGCTTCTTCGCCGTTCCGAACGGTGGAGCGCGGGACATCATCACCGCTTCCAAGCTCAAGGCCGAGGGAGTCCGCCCCGGCGCTCCTGACTTGGTGTTCTTCGCAAGCCCTGGGCGCGTGCTCTGGGTCGAGATGAAGAACGGCACCCAAGGCAAGCTCTCGGAAGCGCAAAAGGAACTTCATCAACTCATGAGGGACAACGCGCATACGGTCATCGTCTGCCGGGACCTTGTGGAAACCATCAACGTCATCACCAATTTTTACAAACCGTGAATAACTATAGCACCATAGGCAGACTCACCAAAGATCCCGAAACCAAGTTCACGCCCACGGGCAAGGCTGTCACGTCCTTCGACATCGCCGTTGACGTGGGCTTCGGGCAGAACAAGAAGACGATTTTCTGGCCCTGCAAAATCTGGGGCGAGCGCGGCGAGACTTTGGCCAAGTATGTCGCCAAGGGCCATCAAGTCGGCATCGAGGCTGGTATTGATCAAGAGGAATGGACCGACAAGACCACCGGAGAGCCGCGCAAGAAACTGGTGCTGAACGTGAGGGACTTCACGCTGCTCTCGAATGGCGAGCGGCAGCAAAGCCAGCAACGGCAGGCACAGCAACCACGCCGGGAGCCTCCACCGCCAGCACGCTACCAGGGCGGAGCGGATGCGCAGGAATACGCCGATGGAGGAGAGTTTGACGAGATCCCTTTCTGATATGACAACCGACGAGAAGAGTATCAAGATCGCGGAGGTATGCGGATGGAAATACCACGGACGCATTGGCGACCGCCTGCTGATGTGGCCTCCCTACTTCGGAGACGCCACGGCTCCTCCCCACTACTTCAACGACCTCAATGCCATGCACGAGGCGGAGAAGGCGCTGACGGATGAAGAATACTTTACCTATTGCCGCAAACATCTGCCGGAGGTTCAGAGGTCTGAGATAGCCCAAGGAAGAACAGCCACCGCAGCCCAACGCGCCGAGGCTTTCGGCCTAACCCTTGGACTTTGGGAGGCTGGGGAATGAGAATCCGCACCATCAAACCCGAGTTCTGGACTCATGAGGGACTTTGCAGTCTTTCGGAGTTCTCCAGGCTGCTAGCAATTGCCCTGCTCAATCTCGCTGACGATGAAGGGTATTTCTACGCTAACCCTGCCATCCTTCGTGGATCACTTTTCCCATTCTTGGACGACTCCACGAAGATTCCAAGAAGCGTCCAAGACTTGTCCCGCGTGGGGTGGATTGAGCTTGGCGAGGACTCCCAGAAAAGAGCGGTTGGCAGGATTGTTAATTTTGCGAAACATCAGCGGGTAGACAAGCCGAAGCCTAGCGCTATTAAGGCTTCCGCGATATTCCAAGATGCGTCCAAGACGCCTCCAGGATTCATCCAAGACGCATCCAAGGAGGAAAGGAAAGGAAAGGAAGGGGAACAAGGAAAGGAGGGGAATACCCCCCAACCCCCCAAGGGGGCCGAGTTGTCAGCGGAACAGATTCGGGTTGCTCGCTGGTTTGGTCGCAAGCCGACGACTGCCTGGAGTGACAAAGAGTTGTCAGCTTGGAAGAAAATCCACAAAGAGGCGATTCTAGAGGGTGTTACCGTTCTTGAGGGTCCCTATAGCACCCGAGCTGTTTACGTGCGCAAGGACCTGCTCACGTTGCTGAACAACTGGCAAGGAGAAATCGACCGCTGGCGCAACTACCGACCAGCCCAAAAATCAAACGTTACGTCCTACCTTCCCGGCGAGGTAGACGAGGAAGGAAACCCAGCCTGGATCAACTCATGAAATCACTATCTGAAATCATTCAAGACCGCATCGACCACGGCGCGGAAGTTGTGCCGCCCGAGGCCATCAAGCCGACAAGGCTAGTAGACTTCGGCAGGATCGCCAGACTTGCCGAGTTCGAGGGCATTCGTAGCTGTCGCTTATGCTCGGAGGAGTTTAACGCCGTGGGCGTCCAGACTGTCTGCGACACTTGCGCCATGAAGCCCGCCGAGAGCGAGCGCAGGGCCGTGGAAATCCATCCATCATGGCCGCGTAAGCACCTTCGCAGGTTGCCCGAGATGTTCGGGCGCTCATTGGCGCTTGCTGAGAAGCTGGCCCCCAAGATCACCGACCCGCGTTTTTTTGTGATGGCTGGCGGGCGCGGCGTTGGGAAAACTCAAGTAGCTACCTACTTAGCAGACTGGCGAGCGCAACGTGGCTACCAATCAGGAATCTACACCAGGGCGCGTGACATGGTTGCCGCAATCGTTGGCTTCGACCGGGAGGAGAAGTTACACAAATATCAACGGGCGGCTTTTTTGATCATCGACGAATGCCACCGCATTCAGCCCGCAGACATTCCGACCCTGGAAAGCATTGTTGACGACCGATACGCCAACGACAGGACTACGGGAATCATTGGCAACTGGCAGACTATCGAGGGCATCCACGGCGGGGAAACCATCGAGAATGAGCACCTTAGCGGTATAGGCTCTAGCCTTTTCAATCGACTCCAGGAGCATCAACGGGACGCGACGGGCGGCGTTGTCTGGTGTAAATGGGACAGCTACAGGACCGGAATGGAGGCAGTGGAGCTATGAGCACTGACCGCGAAACGACGCCGCAAAACATAGTAGACCTGGCTCCTGGCCCGAAGGTTGGCAGCAGTGCCCTTGTTCGGCTTTGCGCGGACTGCAAACACTGCATGAAACATGATCCGACATTCCCAACAGGTTGGGATTGTCTCGCTCCTTTAAGGGGTCTGGTTGATGGGCACCTCATTCGAGCAAACGGCTCAATGCCCGCATGGGCGGCGAGGAAAGAACATTGCGGGATTGCGGGGATTTATCATGAGCCGAACACTAAGCTCTCCGGCAGTGAGGGCGGAAAGGACTAAAATATATGGAAACTACTACACATCGCCCGAACTGTCGGGAGCAGCGTTTTGCTCGTCCTTCGGACGGCTTCACACTAAAGTTTACGGCTCCATCTGATCCTGATTGGGTTAGACGGTGCATGGATAGCGTGAGGGCTCACCTTGAAGAATACTGTTTTGTGAATCCACCGGAAACCGACATCGCTATAGAAATCGCGAGAAGCTTTGGTCCACGGCGGAGCAAAAGGTGAGGCACAGCCCCGCCAAAAAACTATGAATACACCAAAAGACGCAACGGGAGGCTGTTGTCCTCCACCGCCTTGTTCGGCTGATCCCTTCTTGGAAGAGGTCAGTGACAAAATCCGGCGCGGGGAACCTGTCGGAATCATGGAAGGTCTCGCCGCGATTGAATACCAATCAGCGCGAAAGGTGCTGCCGTGGTGGCGCAAGGATGCACTCGGATGGCCCATTGAAACCTTCAAGGGCAGGCCAGTGAAATCTGCAATCCGCATTATCTGCCAAAATATCCGCAAGGTGATATTCAAGCCGAACGACAAGCTAGGCCACCCAACGACAAAGGAAAGATTATGAACGCAACTGAAACGCCTAGGCCTAGGCCAATGGGCGAAGATGGAGACGCTACAGAGCAGACCTTGGAAGGGTTGGCCTCAGCGTCTGGTTCGGCATTGGGTTGGTTGGTCCAGGTGCTCCGGCACCTAGAGGAAGCTGTCTCTGAGATGTCGCCAGATCCAAACTCACTGACACTGCTATCGTGTCGCACAGCTCTAGCCAGGGCTGAAGTCGTGATCGAGGGATTGACGCCTCATGAGATCAGATGCCCTCACTGTAAATCTGGTCTCCTGTGGTCTGAGGACCGGGGGCCACACTGCGACGGCTGCGATGATTTCGACCCAGAGTCAGACCTACCGGATTTGCCGAACACTGAGCTGAGCCAGCGGAGCTAATGAGTTGCCGATGGAGTGCTACAGGCCCGCCCAAGCCGCTTGGCTCCAGCGGCTGGTTCTCCGCCGTTGCCCGCTTGGAAGGCTGATGAAACGGGGCTTGCAG
>JACCDR011174423.1_pt1 | contig 15542 bp, 19 predicted proteins | sample 7446431 | NCBI WGS metagenome assembly JACCDR01 (sample SAMN15323443, study PRJNA562643) | freshwater metagenome | isolation source: river surface water | place: USA:Blue River Watershed | collected 2017-08-17 | reverse complement strand
TGTGGCTGATGAACGATGCCGGCACGACGTTCCGCGTGGGGCAGTTCACGTGAGATCAGCCCGCGATAAGCGTCTTGACGATGCCCGCCACCATGCCGGCCATGAGCAGTCCGTAGAGGAGCAGCGTCGGCCAGCGCAAACGCGGCAGCGGGTGTTTCCAGTCTTGTTCGCTTTGCATGGCGTGAACGTACCGCTGGCGCCGTCAAGTTTCACCCTTAAGGAATGTGATGGCCGTCTCAATTGATGCATCGACACCGGTGCGGTTTACCGGCACGCCGGCGCACAACGGCGTCGCGGTCATCACGTCGGCCTCGTTCACGCCGCCGGCGGGCGCCATGCTCGTCGTTTGCGTCAATAGCGACACGCTGAACATCGTCGACACGCAGACCAGCGTCGTATCCGATACGCAGGGCGAGTCCTGGTCGCAGCGGGCCGCGCGTCAGCCGAACGAGGGCAGTTCGGGCCTCGGCGGCTTCTCTGCCATCCACGTGGCTATTGCCACGGCCTCGGTGGCGCGAACCGTGAGCGTCTCCCTGACCGGAGTCGACACGTCAACGCGCCGCGTGAGTGCGAAGGTGTACGTGCTCACCAGCCAGCATGCGACCCAGACGGGCGCGGCGAACGGCGAAGGCTCGAGCACGACGAACAGCATCACGCCGGCGCTGTTCACGAGCACGAACGCGGATGGCCTGGCCATCGTCTGCGACACCGACTGGCAGGCGAACGGCACCTTCACGAGTTCGGACCTCACGGTCGACACCGCGCACTACGCGGGCGAGATCTCGGTGATGTCCGGCTACAAGACGATCTCCTCGGTCGCCAGCATCAGCGGAAACATGGACGCCAGCGGCGCCGGGGCTGCCGAGCACGCGTGGTGCGCCATTGAGGTCATTGCGGCTGCGGGCGGCTCCGCCCCCACGCTGTCGAGCGCGACGCCCTCAGGCACGCTCGGCACGACGACGACGGCAACGCTCGGCGCGACGACCAACCAGACCTCGGGCACGTTTTACGGCGTTGTTGACACAGCGGGGAACATCTCCGGCATCACGGCGGCGCAGGTCAAGGCGGGGCAGAACAACGGCAGCGTGTCGGCGGTTGCTGCCGCGAACTCCGCGGTGTCGACGAGTTCGCCGGCCGCCGCGGTGTCTGGCCTTACCGCCGCCACCGCCTACAGCTACGCCGTCGTGCAAAACAACACGAACGGCGACAGCAACGTGCTCACGGGCACGTTCACGACGGCAAGCGCAGCCGTCAATCCTCAGATTCGCAACTACGGCCCCAAGGGCTTCGTTTCCACTCTCCTCACGATGTGAAGGTTTCACTATGGCAGGGCGCATGTACACGCTGCCCCTGGATGCGATCAGCGTCACGACCGACGCCGATCAGGACATCTGGGAGCTATCTAATTCCTCGGCCAAGCAGGCGATCCTGCATGGCTTCTCGCTCACCTCGTCGCACACGACTGACGAGCGGGTGCGAATGCAGCTCATCCGCCGCACGGCCTCCGGCTCAGGCGGCAGCGCAGGTACGGTGGGTGCGCTCGACCAGGGCAACGCCATCGCGTCGATTGTCACCGCGGAGCTGCTGAACACGACGCCCGGCACGGGCACGAACATCCTGAAGGCCTGGCAATGGGGCCAGCAGGGCGAACTGCTCTATCTACCGACGCCTGAGATCCGCCCCGTGATCTCGGTGTCTTCGTTCTTGTGCCTGCACCTGCAGACCGCGTTAGGCGGCACTCGCACGTGGTCTGGCTGGGTTACCTGGGAAGAGGTTTGAGATATGTCCCAAGCAAGCAATTACCTTGAAACGTCCTTGTTCAACCACGTGTTCCGCAACACGGCGTACACGCCCGCGGCCACGCTGTACGTGGCGCTTTTCACCAGCACGGCAACGTCCGCCGAACTGGAGGCGGGCACACTGACGAACGAGGTGACGGGTGGCTCCTATGCGCGCCAGACCGTCACCTTCGCCGCGCCCACCAACGGCGTGGGGTCGAACTCCGGCACCGTGACGTTCCCGACCGCCTCGGCGGGCTGGGGCACGATCCGCTTCGTGGCGGTCATGGATGCGTCGAGCTCGGGCAACGTGCTGTGGTACGCGCAGCTGACATCGGACGTCACGATCAACACGTCGAATACGTTCCAGTTCAACGCGGGCTCGGTCGCGCCGAGCGTGGCGTAATGGAACTCGCTATCGGCGGATCGCGCGCCTACCCGTACCTCATCGTGGAGCGTGGCGCTGTGATCGGCGAGATCGAGGGCGCGGGTTATTCGCGTGCCGCGATGCAGGCGGACGGAACGTTTGAGTTCGCGCCTGAGACCCAGTGGCCGCCCGCGCACACCCTCATCGTTTGCCACGAAGGCAAGCCGGTGAAGTGCGTGGCATTCAAGACGCCGAGAGCGTTCGGCCCCGGCGAGCGGTTTAGCGTCCACGTCAGCACGCTGCTCTAATGGCTGTCTTTCGCCGCTTCATCGTCTTTCGCGACAACCGGGAGACGCGGCTTTCCAGTTCCGCCTCGATTGTTACGGCGGTCGCAGTCGCGGCGACCATTGTCTTTGCCGGAACGGCTGCCGGAAACACATCGACGACATCGGCTGATGCGTCGGGGTCGATTGTCTTAGCGGGCGGTCCGCTCACTGAGATCGTTCTGGAGGTATCCGGCCAGGGCGCCGTTGCCTTTGCCGGCAGCGCCGGTGGCCTATCGGTCAAGCCTGGCTCCGGCTCCGGCACGGTCGTCTTCTCTGGCATCGCGCGTTGCGACGCCATCGGCCAAGGCGCCATCGCATTTGGTGGCAGCGCCACGGTCGGCTCGGTATTCACGATGGATGCCGCCGGCGCCATCGTCATGGCGGGCACGGCGACGCCTGCGCCGCTTGCGGTCAGCGGGAGCGGTGCTGTCGTCTTCGCCGGCACGCTGGGCGCACCGGACGTATCCGGTGGCACGGTCAGCTCGGCGGCGAGCGGCGCGATTGTCGTCAACGGCACCGCGTACGGCAGCGTTGCCAACGTGGTGTCGGGCGCCATTCTTTTTGAGGGCGAGGCGACGGGCCAGCGCATCGTGCGCATCCGTACGCCATTGCGTCGTTGTGTGATTGTGCCGGCGGGCAGACGGGGCCGAGTGTGAGCGACTACGGTTCAAATTCCTGCTGTCCGTCCGTTGAGATCTTCGACGAGAAGGACCCTGACGCGACGCTTGACTACCAGTTCAACTGGGCGCCGAGCCTCGAGGACGACGAGATATCGACTTCGGTGTTCTTGTTGCCTGATGGGCTGACCGAAGTGAGTTCTCAGAACACGGCAACGACGGCGACGATCATCGTGTCAGGCGGCAGCCCTTGCGGCGTGTATCGAATCACGAACCGAATCACGACGATTGCGGGGCGCGTCGAAGACAAGACGATCTACATCCGCGTCAAAGAGCGGTAGCGAGGCTCGGGTGCTCACCGAGGGCGCGCGTGCCGTTGACGTCTTCGCGACGGTCATCGGCCGTCTGAGCAACGCTGACATGGAGCGGCTATCCGCGCTTTGCGATGGCGCCATGTGGCGTGACGTGCAAGGCAGGAACTACGACACCGCGGACGTCGCGTTCTGGGAGCCGTGTTCGCGGGCGTTCTTCATCCGCATTCCGCCGGGGGGCGACATCCCGCGCCATCACGACGAATTCATCCCGGGCACGACGCACCACCTGGTGCTCGCAACAAACGAGGGCTGCGAGAACTGGTGGGTGGACACGCAAGGCCGCGAGCGCAGCGCGCACCTGATGCAGGGCTGGCGTTACGCCGTCGAGCGTTCGCCGCTGCACTGGGCGTTCAACCGCGGCGACACCGCGCGAATTCATTTGTTAGTGGAGTGGTGGTAAGTGGCCGGCACTTGGAAGAAAGGGCAATCGGGCAACCCTGGCGGCAAGCCCAAGGAAGTGCGCGAGGTTGTGAAGGCGGCGCGCGATCTGTCGCTGGAAGCCATCGAGCGCCTCGCTTTTTGGATGCGCTCGGACAACCCGAAGGCATCCCCCCTGGCGGCCAATGCGCTGCTGGATCGCGCCTACGGCAAGCCTGCGCAGTCCATTGCGGTGAGCCGTGAGGACAACCCACGACCGGAAGAGATGAGCGATGAAGAACTCGTCAGTATCGCGCGCGGAGGCAGCGAGGGAGCTGCTGAGGCGGCGGACGGCGCGGCAGACGACTCAAGCGTTCATTGAGTACACGACGCCTAACTGGCGTCCGTCGAAGATCCACCGCGCCGTTTGTGCGCAGCTGGACCGCGTAATAGCCGGCGAGGTCGACCGGCTCATGTTGCTGTGCCCGCCGCAGCACGGAAAAAGCGAGGCGTCGAGTCGGAAGTTCCCGGCCTATGTTCTGGGTCGCAATCCGACCGAGGATGTGATCTCGGCGTCCGCTACGGCAGAGCTCGCCGAAGGCTTCGGTCGCGACGTCAGGAACTGTGTGGCGAGCGAGGAGTACCGGCGCCTGTTCCCGCAGACGCGCCTCGCCGAGGACAGTCAGGCAAAAGGCCGCTGGAACACGCGCGACGGCGGCAGTTACTACGCGGTCGGCGTCGGCGGGCATCTGTTCGGCCGCGGCGGCATGGCGGTGATCGATGACCCAGTTGGTTCCTGGACCGACGCGCAGAGTGAGACGAAGAAGGAAGGCGTCTGGGAGTGGTATCGCGGCACGCTGTACAACCGCGTGCGCCCCGGCAAGCCGATCATTCTGATTCAGCACCGCACGGCTGAGGATGACCTGGCGGGCCGCCTCATAGAGCAGCAGAACCACGGCGGCGACCGCTGGGAGATCGTGGAGCTGCCGGCCGATGTCAACGACCCGCCGTGGCCGGAGCGGTACGACCGCGACGCGCTCGAGCGGATACGCGCCAACACGGACCCGCGTCAGTGGTCGGCGCTTTACATGCAGAACCCGACGCCGGAGGAGGGAACGTTCTTTCGCCGCGAGTGGTTCGAGTTCGTCGACCCCAAGACGGTGACGGGCCACAAGTACACGACCGGCGACTTCGCGGTGACGGAGGGTGACGGAGATTTCACCGAACTCGGCACGCACGCCTATCTCGACAACACCATCACGTTGGGTGTTGGCGGGTGGCGCGGGCAGACGAGCGCGGATGTTTGGATAGAGCGCCTGATCGATCAATTCGAGACACACAAGCCACTTTGCTTTTTTGGCGAATCGGGTCCCATCAGACGCTCTATCGAACCATTCCTGACTCGTCGCATGCGTGAGCGCGCACGAGGCTATTGCCGGCTGGAGTGGCTGGTGAGAGGCCACGACAAGGCGACGATGGCGAGGCCGCTGCAAGCGATGGCCGCCTCGCGCCGCGTGAAGATCGCGGACACCGAGTATGGACACCATCTGCTGGCGCAGCTGCTGGCCTTCCCCGCCGGGCGTCTCGATGACGCCGTGGACATGGCGGCGTTGTTGCCGCTGGCGATTGATCAGGCGCACCCGGCGATGTCGGCGAGCGTTCCCAAGCCACAACCCAAGCGCGACGGTTACGACCGCGACAGACAAGAGGATTCATGGCGAGTCGCGTGAAAAAGGAAGAGAAGACCGGCAAGGAGATCGCGTTCCAGGACGACGATCATCAAGTCGTGGTCTCTCAATTCGAGGAGTACGCGGACGCCACGATTGAGATCCGCAAGCTCGCCGAGAAGTGCCGCGACTACAAGGACGGCAACCAGTGGACCGGACCTGAGCGCGAGACGCTGAAGAAGCGCAAGCAGCCTTGCATCACCGACAACAAGGTGCAGGACAAGGTGAATACGCTGCTAGGCATCGAGAAGCGACAGCGCACCGACCCCAAGGCGTTCCCGCGCAACCCATCGGAGCAGGACGAGCAGGCGGCAGAGGCCGCGACCGACGCGCTGCGATTCGTGGCGGATCAGAATTGCTACAAGACGATCACGCGCAAGCCGGCTGCCGACAACCTCATCGTTGAGGGCATCTGCTACGGCCAGGTCATCGTCGAGAAGCGCAAGGGCCGCGAGCCGTACGTCTGCATGGAGCACATCCGGCAGGACCGAGGCTACTACGACATCCATTCGTTGAAAGACGACTTCAGCGACAAGCGGTACTGCGGCTACTTCACGTGGATGGACTACGACGAGGCGGTCGAGAACCCGAAGTGGGACAAGGAGGCGCTGGACGCCTCGATCACCGGCCAGTCGCAAGCCGGCCCCGACAAGCAGCTAGACGACAAGCCGCGCTGGGTGCTGTCCGGCGGCAAGCGCAAGCGTGTGCAGATTTTCAAGCACTACCGCATCAAGGCGGGCGTGTGGCATGAGTCGGTGTGGTGTCGCGGCGGCTGGCTCGAGAAGGAGAAGCCCTGCACGTACAAGGACGAATACGGCGAGCCGGCGTGTTGCATCGAGATTCAGGCGCTGTATCGCGATAGCGACGGAGCGCCCTACGGCGATGTGCCGCGTTACCTCGACCTGCAGGACGAGCACAACAAGCGCAGATCGAAGATGCTGCACCTGTTGAATGCGAAGCGGATCGTTGCCCGCAAGGGCGAGTTCGACAACATCAACGCTCTCCGCGATGAATTGCACAAGCCAGACGGCGTGCTGGAGCCTAACGGCGACATCGCGCAGCTTCGCATCGAAGACAACCTGCGCGAAGCCGAGGGCCAGTGGCGCCTCCTGCAGCAGACCGACATGGCGCTGTCGCAGACAGGCCCGAACGCGGCGCTTGCCGGCACCTCGGGCGACTTGTCCGGCATCGCCAAGGCGCGCGATCAGTCGGCCGGCGAGTTGCCGATTACGCCGCTGTTCGATGCGCTCGATTCCTGGGAACTGCGCATGTACCGCCAGGTGTGGTGTCGCGTGCGCCAGTTCTGGAACGAGGAGATGTGGGTCCGCGTCACCGACGATGAGCAGAAGGTGCGCTGGGTTGGCTTGAATCAGCCGATCACGCAGGGCGACATGGCCGCTCAGGCCGCCGCGCAGAATCCAGAGTTCCAGGCGCTCCCGGATGAGGAGAAGCGCATGGTCATCGCGCAGCTCGCGCAGCGCCCCGAAGCGCGCGAACAGATGCTGGGTGATGACGGTCGCCCGATGCGCAAGAACGACATCGCGATGATGGACATCGACATCATCATCGACCGCGGCATGGACACGATAACGGTCCAGCAAGAGGAGTTTGCGCAGCTCGTCGAGATCGCCAAGGGACGGCCGGAGATCCCGTTCGACACGCTGGTGGAGATGAGCCAGCTTCGCGCGACCACGAAGAAGCGCGTCATGGACAAGCTCACCGGTGCCAACGACCCCATGGCGCAGCAGCGCGCTCAGATGCAGCAGCTGCTGGAGCAGCTGAACACCGCGCTTCTCGCCGCCAAGGTGCGCCGCGAGAACGCAGGCGCATCGAAGGACGAGGCCGCGGCGACAGAGACGGGCGTCGATGCCAGCGTGAAGATTGCGCAGTTCACGACGCCGCAGCCGCAGGGCGATGGCCAGACGGCCAAGCCTGCGTCGAAGGCTACGGTTTCAGTCAATTAGTAATAGCCGCCGCCGGGCTTTCTCGGGCGTTTTCGTTGCCGCCGGACGTATCGGGCGTTTGAGGAGTTAAGTGATGAGCGTTCCAGAACAGAGTATTGGCGATATTTTGAGTGGCAAAGAGCCGGAAGCGATTCCGGTCGAGACTGCGGACACTGACAAGGCTGTAGAAGCCACGGGCGAAAAGGCTGCGCCGCCGGCAGCGGATCAGGATAAGCAGAAGGTTGAGGACAAGCAGGCACCAGCGCGCGACGAAAGCGGGAAGTTCAAGGCGACCGAGAAGGTCGAGGAGAAACCCGCCGAGAAACCTCGCGCTGACGTAGCGGCAATCATCGATGAGCGTCGAAAGCGCCAAGCTGCAGAGGCCAGGCTTCGTGAACTTGAGGGCGGAGGCAAGCAGCCGCGCGCCTCAGTCCTCGAAGACGAGGACAAGGCTTTTGATCAGCGTATCAATGAGGGCACGCGAGGCTTACGGGAGCAGAACTACAAGCTGTCCGTGAAGCTCGCTCGCATGGAGCACGGCGACGCGTTCGCTGAGGCGGAGACCGCGTTTGCGGAAGCCGCCGAGCGCGACGACCGTCTGTATGCGGGCCTTCGCGCATCGGATGACCCCGGCGAGTACATCTACTCGGTCGGACTTCAGATCAAAGAACTCGCCGATGTCGGCGGGGACTTCATGAAGTACCGGCAGAAGGTGACCGCCGACCTCAACGGAAAACTCACCGAGAGAGAAGAGCGCATCAAGGCGCTCGAGAGTGAGCTCGAAGCCACGAAGAAGGCCAAGCAGGAACTGGAATCGCTACCCACCTCGCTCAACAGCAAGGGATCGCAGGTCTCGTCGAAAGACGTGCCGGAAGACGAGTCCCTTAAATCACTCGTTCGATTCGGTAACAAACAACGCTGACGGCTTCTGTCGATGGTTGATAAACGCCCGCCTAGTGCGGGTTTTTTATTGCCTGAACGAAGCCGCGGCATCAGGAGAATTTTCAAATGGCCGTGACTTCCGTCCCGACAAACACTCGGGTCATCAAGTGGCAGCGCGACTTCTACCGCGAATACATTCGCGCGAATCGCTTCGCCAAGTACATGGGCGCGGACGAATCCTCGCCCATCCAGATCAACGAAGACCTCACCAAGACGATTGGCGAACAGGTCAACTTCGAGCTGGTCAACCGCCTCGTCGGCAACTCGAATACCGCCACCGGCGCGGTGGCTGGCGTCACTTCGGGCATCACGGGGTACAACACCCTGGAAGGCAACGAAGAGGCGCTCGGCATTCGCAACTTCCGCGTGCGCGTGGACCGCACCCGCTGGGCCGTCACGCACGACGGGCTCGACGAGCAATTCAGCGCCATCGACTTGGTGGAAGCCAAGAACGCGACGCTGAAGGACCACGCCAAGGAGAACATCCGCGACCGCATCGTGATCGCGCTGGGCTCCATCTCGACGGACGGCTCGACGCATACGCCGTACGAGTCGGCGAGCGCTTCGGATCGCAACACGTGGCTGGCGAACAACACGGACCGCGTGGCGTTCGGTGCCAACCTCGGCACGGTTCCCGCGAACCATGCCGCCGGCATCACGCTGTGCGACACCGGCGCCGACACGCTCACCAAGGCGAACCTTCAGATCCTGAAGGACATCGCGAAGACGGCGAATCCGAAGATCCGCCCGATCAAGGTGAACGATGAGGAAGAGTGGTTCGTGGTGTTCACCGGCACGAAGAATTTCCGCGTGCTGCAGAACGACCTCGCGACGCTCAACCAGTCGGCCCTCTCGGCGACCAATGCGAAGGACAACCCTCTCTACACCTCTGGAGACCTGGTGTACGACGGCTTGATCATTCGCGAAGTCCCGGAGATCACCGATCTGTCTGGCACCCCTGGCGCCAGCGGCACGACCCTCGTTCAGCCGGCCTATCTTCTCGGCACGCAGGCCATCGCGTATGCGATTGCCCAGCGCACCAAGATGATCACGCAGGAACGTGACTACGGCGCCAAGAAGGGCGCGGGTTACCAGTTCATCGACGCACTCGCCAAGATCTACTTTGGCGCTGGCGCGACGGACGCGACCACGCCCAAGCAGAACGGCGTTGTCACCGGCTACTACGCACACGCCTAAGGAGTAAACAAAAATGGCTGGTGAAACAACTTCCGTTGCCGCTTCGGCGGCGCGGACTTTCCCGCAGAACCCGGGCGCAGGCGCGTACTGGGTGCAATTCAACCTCACCTACTCGACGACCCAGAACGAGACCAACGACGTCATGCAGGCCGGATACATCGGCCCCAATGTCGCCGTCACGGCCGTGTACTGGGGCCCGACCGACATGGATACCAACGTCTCCCCTGGCGTGGTCCATAAGGTCACGGTCAACAGCGTCGACGCGGTGACGGGTCTAACGGGCGCTCAGACTGGAACGTCCTCTCTGAACGCCGTGACCTCGACGTTCGCCGCGACGGCTCCGGGCACGAGCCCGCAGCTGGTCACGGTGACATCAACCACGGCGGCTTCCACCGCCGCGGCTGGCACCGCGGTCCTGCGGCTGCTCTGTCAGAACATCTGACGGAAGGGCTGGGGCCGGCTAATCACCGGCCCCTTTTCCTATGACGCTGACAGACCTGTATCGCAAGGCACTAGAGCGGCTTCAAGTCGTCTCGGCCACAGACTCAGCCGCCCCTGAGGACACGCAACTCATCGCGGACAAATACGTCGCCGTCTACGACATGCTGCGCGGCAAGCGCCTCGTGGCGTGGGCGGTGGATGATGCCGTGCCGGATTACGCGGTGATGCCGCTCACATCAATGCTGGCATGGGCATCGGCGACGGAATTCGGCGCCGACTCCAACGCGCTCGCCGCGGAGGGGTCTATCGGGCTGCCGACGTCTTCACTCGCCGAGCGCCAACTGCGCGAGCAGATCGCGCGGCCCTACGTCGCCTACCCCGCGCAGAGCGAGTATTTCTAATGCGCATCCCGTTCGGGACCATGAGCTACCGGCATACGAGTCTGCCGCTGTCGGCGCAGCGCATGGTGAACTGTTATCTCGAGCCCGCACCGCCGCACGCCAAGACGTTCGCGGCGGTGATCGCCTCATTTGGCGTGGCGGCGTGGGGCGCAGCTGCCGCCGGCAGGCTTCGCGGCGCCAAGGTGATCCGATCAGTCCTCTACGTGGTGTCCGGCACATCGCTGTGCAGGATCAGTAGCGCAGGCGTCTCGACAACGCTCGGCACGATCAGCGGCGCTGGCTTCGTCTTCATCGAAGGCGACGAGACCAACGTCATGGTGGTGGAGCCCGCGAGTCGCCGCGGCTGGTACTGGAACGGCTCGGTTGTCGCCGAGATCACCGACGACGACTGGCCTGGCGCGGTGTGGTTGGGCTACATCGACGGCTATTTCGTCATCATCCAGCCGGACACCGGCAAGTTCTACATCACGGCGAATCGCGACCCGGCATCCATCGATGGGCTGGACTTCGCGAGCGCCGAGCGTTACCCGGACGACCTGGTAACCGGCATCGTCGATCACGGCGAGCTCGTTCTTTTTGGCACGGAGTCCGGCGAGAGCTTCTACAACTCAGGCGACGCCGATTTCCCGCTCACGCGGATCTCAAACGGCGGCTTCGAGGTGGGGTGCCTGGCTCCGCGCGGGCCGGCGAAGATCGACAACACGGTGTGCTTTCCTGGCCATGACGGCAAGGTGTATCGGCTCGACGGCTACAAGCCGGTCGTGATTTCAAACCCTGTCGTCGAGCAAGCCATCGAACAGGCGACGGATCGGGACTTCATCGGAATCACGTGGAAGGAGCCCGGGCATTCGTTCTACGCGCTGAAATGCGCGGACTTTGCCTTCGCCTACGACTTCTCGACCCAACTGTGGCACGAGCGCGAGAGTCTTGGGCATGCGGCGTGGCGCTGGGCCTTCTCGGTCCGTGCCTATGAGAAGTGGATCGTGGGCGACGCCGAGAGCAACACGCTCGGCCAGTTGTCGGCTACGACCTTCACAGAGTTCGGCGATGTCATGCGTACGGAATGCACCTCGCCCCCGGTGAGCGAGGACAACAAGCGCATAGCGCACAACCGCGTGGAGCTCGTCTTCGAGCAGGGTGTGGGCGTTGTCACCGGGCAGGGCTCAGACCCGCAGGTGATGCTCACGCACTCCGATGACGGTGGGCGCACGTGGTCGAGCGAGCGGTGGCGCTCCCTTGGCCGCATCGGCGAGTACAAGACGCGCGCCGTGTGGAACCGCGGCGGACAGGCGCGGGATCGCATCTACCGCTACGCGGTCAGCGACCCGGTGCGCCGCAACTTGATCCTGGCGACGAGCGAGGCGGCGCTACGTGCCGCTTGAGGGAATCCTTCGCGTCGGCCAGGCGATGCCGAAGAACGAGCGCGAGTGGGAGGCGTTTTTTCGCGCCATCAATCAGGCGCTGAAGTGGAACGGCGAGCAGATGCTCATGAGTGCGCTGACGTCGATTGCGACGCGCACCGGCACGGACATCGATACGTTGCTCTCTTACATCGCCGACGACGGCCGCGCCGAGGACCAGCGGTTTTTGCCGCAGGTTTCCGCCGGTAACGTGCTGTCGCTTCAGGACATCAATCCGCTGGTGGCGAGCGCGGATGCGGTCAACGCGACGATCAGCATCGACGCACACACACTTCAGTACGGCTTCGGCACAGTGTCGTACAACTCCGGGACGATCACCGGGCTTGCGCCGAGCACGAACTATTTCGTGTACGCCGATGACCCGGATTATGAGGGCGGCGCCGTCAGCTACTTCGCGACCACGGTGCGGCAGAACGTGACGGCCAACAACGGCCGCTACTTCGTCGGCGCCATTGAGACGGCGATATCCGCCAACACGGCGGCCATTATCGCGGCGACGAGCGCGAACCCGATTGTCTTCGAGACCGGCACGAGCCACGGCTGGTCCACAGGAAATACCGTGACCCTGACCGCGCTGCCTGGTGACTTTGGCACCAACCTGAACGGCAACGACTACGCGATCACCGTCACCAACCCCACGCATTTCTCCATCGCCGTCGACGGGTCGGCCTACATCGCCTACACGACCGGCGGATTGGCGTCGCGCCTGAGCCAGGATCTGTCTGGCGGCGCTGGCGGTGGCGGCGGGTGGGTAGACAACTCGTATTACACGGACTTGAGCGCATGACCGGCATGGCCTTGGAAGTAAAGACGCGCCGCATCGAGCCGGCCGACGAGCACGAGCGGCAGAAGTGGTACGTGCTCGAGGCGTACGTCGATGGCGTGCCGGCGGTCACCAAGCGGGTGAGTGTCGCGGTTGCGGCCCTCGTGTCCCGCCCTGCCTTGCTCGACGACGCGCGCGCGAAGCTGATTGCCGACGTCACCGAGTATCACGCCAACTACTTGGCATTGCAGGCCATCGATGCCTGACTACTACGTCGGTTACTGGGACGAGGGGCGCCTGCGCGGCACGCAGAACGTCGCGCCTGCGCCGTCTCCCGTCAACGTCAACACCCGCTACAGCGGCACTGTGGGCGGCAACCGCGTCGACATCTACGGCCCAGGCGCCGCGATGACGCAGGACCAGGCGACGCAGCACCTGCTGGGCCAGGAGGGCACGCAGTTCCAGATGCGGACCGGCTCAATGCCGGTCGCGCAGTGGCAGGCGCTGAATCCGAATGCGACGCCAGCTGAACTGAGCGCCTACCGGCGACTGAACGCCGAATACACGGCGAGCACGAGCATGGGCAGCGTCGGGCAGAGCCTGGGGAACGCCGCCGACTTCGAGCTCGACCACATCGGCAACATTTTGGAAGGGCTGGCCGACGAGCCCGGCCGGCTGGTGTTCGGCTTCGATCCCATCGGCACCGAGATCGGCAATGCCGTCACGGGGCGCAACTACGACCCGCTCGTCAACCAGATGGGCGGCGCGACGAGTCAGCAGATCCGCGACTACGAGGCGCGCAACGGCTTCAACTCCGCAGGCGCCGCGCAGAACTTGCACGACGCGGCGGCAGGCACAGCAGCGGTCATCACGGCTGGCACGCTCGCCAATGGCGGGCTGTCTGGCGGCGGCGGCGGGGCTGGCTCTGGTGGTGGCTTCGGCGGTGGCTATGGCGGCGGTGGTGGCATCAGCCCCGCGCAGACGCTGGGGTTGCCGGCGGCGGAGGCAGGCGGTGCTGCGGCTGGTGCTGCTGGCGCTGCGCTGCCTGAGGTCGTGGTGACGGGCTATACGCCGTGGCTCACGGCCGGCGAGCTTGGCGCCATTGGCGGCGGTGTAGCGGCAGGCGGTGCTGTGGCTGCCGGCTCTGGCGGCCCCGCGCCAACTAACTACGGCGAATACGGCGGATGGCAGACGAACGCAGACCCTGCGGGGTCTGTCGGTGGCGGCATTGGAAGCGGCGGCAATGCAGGCGATCTCGTCCTGCAGGGTGGCGCGGGAACAATAGGTGGTGGAAATATGGGCTGGATGGATTGGGTAGGGCCGCTGATCTCGGCGGGCTCGTCGATCTACGGCAGTCGGCAGGCAGGCAACGCCATCGAAGCCGGTAGTCGAGAGGCAATCGCGGAGAACCGCCGGCAGTTTGACCTCGTGCGCGCAGACACGGCAGGCCAGCGCGCACTCGGCGACGCGGCGATCAAGACGATAGGCGGCCTGTATGGCTACGACGACGGCACGCCGGATATGTCGCGGTTCTTCACGTCGCCTGACTACCAGTTCAACCTGGCCGAAGACCAGAAGGCCATCGACAGGTCGCTGGCGGCTCGCGGCGGCGCGCTGTCAGGCGCGGGCGTCAGGGAAGGTGTTCGATACGCCTCAGGTCTCGCCTCGCGGGAATACTCGGCCTACGTTGACCGTCTGCTTCAACAGGCCGGAGTGGGCGCCACCGGCATCGGCGCATCGGCGGCGGCCGGCGCAAACGCGGCCGGCAACATCGGCCAGTACGCCACCAACGCCGGCAACAACCGCGCTTCGATCTACATGGACAACGCCGCGAACGTGAACAACGCGGCTCAGGCCGGCATGTCCAACTACACGCTGCGAAGGTATCTCGATGGCTGAGTTTCAGACGTTTGACTTGGGCCGGGTGTTGCAGACCGCCGAAGCCATCAAAGGCATGCGGCGCGAGGCGGAGAACGACAAGCTGCGCAATGCGTACATGGGGCAGCGCATGCAGACTGATGCCAGTCAGGAAGTGCGCGCCCAGCAGGACCACGACGCGCAGCGTCAGTCCCGTGAGGCGTTGCGCGTGTATCACGTCGCCGACGCCGTGCTGCGCTCCGACAGGCCGCTCGAGGCCATTCAGAATCTCGCGCCTGACTTCGTGCGCGAGTATGAAGGCAAGCAAGGCGCGGGATCGTTCGCCAAGCTCTCCGACAATCAGGCAAAGCAGCTGTTCGGCTACATGCGTGATCGCGCGGGATCGGTGGCTGGCATTCAGCAGACGCCGCAGGATAAGAGCTTCACGTTGTCTGAAGGGCAGACGCGATTCGGCCCGGATGGAAAGCCGGTTGCGAGCGTGGCCCCGAAGCCGCAGAAGGGCCCGGCGCGCTTTCGCCCGATGCGGGCTGAGGAAGTGCAGGCGGCGGGATTGCCTCCCGGCACGGCCGCTCAGGTCAACGATGACACCGGGCAAATCAGCGTGCTGTCGAAGCGCGACGCCACGCAGAATCTCTCGCAGAAGGACGCCACGGTTGCGAAGCAGAAGCTGACGACGATCAATCTGGCGCGTCAGCAGCTTCAGAACATTCAGCAGCGTTTTAATGACATCAAGGATGGGCCCTCAGCGGGTGGTTTCGGGCAAGGAAGGTTGCCAACACCTAGCGGCCAGTCGTTCGACCGCGCTGTCGATCAGATGCGTTCGACACTGACCGCGCTCACCAAGGTGCCGGGTATCGGCGCGATGTCGGACTACGAAACGCGCCTGGACCAGTCGAAATTTCCGAGCCGTACTGATTACGAGCAGGTGACGCAGCAGCAGATCGACGACATCGCGATGATGCTTCGGACTCTGGAGGATGGCTACAACGGACTGTTGAGCGGCGGCACTA
>JACCDR012195797.1_pt1 | contig 15545 bp, 18 predicted proteins | sample 7446431 | NCBI WGS metagenome assembly JACCDR01 (sample SAMN15323443, study PRJNA562643) | freshwater metagenome | isolation source: river surface water | place: USA:Blue River Watershed | collected 2017-08-17 | reverse complement strand
TAAGCAACTTCCACCTAAGGATTCAATAAGACATAGCAACGGGCAGGATTCGAACCTACGTCGACAGGCGCAACCCTGACGCTTCACGCGGGCTATAAACCGCGATTTTAGTCCGTTGTGGCCTAGACAAGGGGCTTATCTCCCCTCTCCGGACACGCGTTGCTATATCTTATTCAATCCTCAGGCACACCGCACGGGGCACACATTCCTCCGCCTGAGAATTCAATGGCAGCAAGAGCGACGGGGCGGCTACCCTGATTCCCCTCACGGGGACAGGCCCTTAATCCCTCTCGTAACGATCGCAAGGGGCTAGGTCGGTTCAAACCGCCGTCACGTCACCCTGTTCACCTGTCTTATATAAAGAAAAGACTGCTAGACCACGTTACGATCTCTTGCTGCTACTGAATTCTCAGACATCTGCGGGCGAACTGAACTCGTTCGATGTGTGCCCCGTGTGTGTCTCTGGAATCAAATGTATAACCCGAACCATGCTGTCACGGATTTACACCGTGCGATGCGCCGTAGCGACTTATACGGAATTCAGAGATCTACAGCATGACTCGGGAGTATAACCGGTGCTGTGGTAGCTCGCGAGCCTCTTCCGCCGTGGCGGTCTCTCCGTGCTACCACAGCCCGGAGTTCATTTAAATCAATTTAGTTTCGTGTCTTCCGGCCTCATCATCCCGCGCCACTTCCCCGTACGGGTACTCCGTGTGTCCGCCATGCGGATCAACGCGTTCTGTCCTGTGCCGGACCGACTATTTAATAGGTACTTCCGCACCACCGAGAGCACTACTCGCTCCGGGCTTGCATATCACGACTTACCGGCCCGAGGGCTCGTGCGTGGTGCCTAGTGCTTTTCCCCTGTTCCGTGTTGCTGTGTTGTTGATGGGGATAACACTAGGCACCGCACCCGACCCTTGTCTAGCCCATAGGTATGTGACCTGGGTCACACAGGCTTGTTGGGGGTCCGCCAGACGGCATACACCGTGCTGACCAGCGTAGACGCCGCCACGACCAGCGTCAGGATCTCATTGATATCGATGGCATCATCACCGAGCACCACGCTCACCGTCGCGAGCGCAGTAGTCAGTGCGGTAGCCGTGGCACCGATGGCCGCCGCGATCGCCTTGGCTGCGGTGAGCCTGACCGGCACGTTGAGCGGCGTGCTCAGCTCGTTATCAGGCATCTTCCTCGTCCTCTAGCGCGGCGATGAGCGCGTCCAGCTTGGTCTCCAGCCCCCGGATCTGCGTCTTGACCTCATCGAACGCAGGCATCGTACCGACCAGCTGATCCAGGCGCGAGATGGTCACACGCCCCTGGAGAGTGGTGATCCAGTCATCGAACTGCCCGCCGTTGTGGCCGGACGCCTGCTGAAAGAGATTGGCGATAACTACACGCAGCGTGGGCCAAGCGTACGAGCCGTCAGAATTCTTGGTTTCATTGAATCTGGTGTTCATAATGCGGTCGTAGACAGCATCGGTAACCTTGGTTACATCAGCGTCAGAAAGCGGCATGTCATCTCCTCTTGCGATAGATATGAATGCATCCACCATGTTTGGATCATTCACATACTTATAGAATGTTTCGTAGTGCCCGTGCCACTTATGGCTATCGTCCGTCGTCTCTACGGTGCCCTTTACCAGGTTGTAACGCCCGGCATCACCGGTGCCGTCCCACCCATTGAAGGCGTACAAGTACTTGGCGCGAGGATCAATAGCACGATTCTGATACACCGTGACAAAGCGCTTGTGTACCTTGATCAGATCAGCGGTATCCATACGGATATCAATGGCACACGCCTTGTCCGCTGGGCCTTCCTTATCTTTCGCATGCACTACCGGCCATGCACTAGATCCGAACTTCTTAATGTTATCGGATCGCGATAGATGCTTACCTGGTTTGTCCTGGTGGTCGACATCGCCATTGATGCCGACGCACGTAGCGCTGGGAATGATTGCTTCCCATCGGTCACCCAATGTGACCAGGCTAGCCGTCGCTGCGGTAATGGACATGCTCACCTCCTCTAAGTGATCTTGCAGTGTGTCACGCGATGGGTATCGCTGTCAACCATGAACCCAGCGCCAGCGTCGTATTGTTGACATTGCTGTTCTGCTGTGCCCATGTGAGCGTAAGCACTACGTCTGATCCGCCGGTGACGAATTTATCATTTACCTGAACAACATTCGTAGATGTCGATGCACCGAATCCAACACCGGCGGCAGGACTCGTGGTGTCCACCAGGAAGCCACCGCCGTACTCGTCACCGGTAGATCCGGAAGCCAACGTATCCGCCAGGCCGAAAGAGCTACGGTACACCGATCCCGAGTTGGTCCATGTCCATCCGTACTGAAAGTCACCAGCGGCATTCGCGGCAGTGGAAATGTACAGCGCACCGCGAATCCAATACGTAACGTTTGCCAACAGGTTAAGAATCAGCTCAGTGCTGTCATTCAGCGTTGCATCACTCGCCAGGTTGACAGTACCGGTGCTTACGACATGAATCGGTAGCCGACGATTCAAACGTGTAGCGGTAATCAATTGACCAACTGCCCAATCAAGAGCCATTACTACCTCCCAACATATGCAACATTGAATACTTCAATGGGCTGCCCTGGCCCGTGGTCCTTCACCATACCGTTAACATGCCGCGTCACGGTGAGCGCCTGTGGGCTGTACGTAACCAGATTATCGAAAGTGAATACCACAGGGGATGCATTGGTGTTTCCAGTCTCAACGAATGCAATCACACCAGCTTTGGTAGCCGTAGGCCCGAGGGAACTATCGGTCACTGACAACTGCCAATCCTGCGTATTGGGCGTGACGAATGGATCGTAGATACGCATGGAGATCACATCTCCCAGAATACGTACGCGGAGATCCCGTGCGGTAGCCGTGCTGTGTGCAATACCCATCAGGGTGGTGCTGCCTACAACACTCTGTGCGCCGCCTACACGTTTGACAACGCGCAGGGTGTATACCCCGGTAGTCGCCACGGATACATCAGCCCAGTAGTAATTATTAAAGTCTGTCCATCGCAGTAGACATCCCCAGTGGAATGGTGCGCCGGTAGGTGTGACGGTAAAGAACGTGCGGACATTCAATTCCTGATTGTATGACGTTTCGATATCTACGACGGCATGTTGTTCTGCATTCAGTGTAGCTACACTAATCAATCCAGCGTTGCCATTCACTGAGAAATAGGAAGCCGTACCAGAACCCACGGTATACGCATGCAATCCGTCTGACGACGTACCCCAACCACCCGCGCCGACAGTGCGACCGAAATCATCAATTAAACCATTCGTGACTGCGGTAACGGTCATACGCTCGCCGCGAATCATGATGTCGAATGGGAAATCTCCGGCTGATTCGGTGTCGTCAGTAAGCGTAGCCCAATACGCCTGACCGGAAAGTGATTGACTGACCAGCCGGGTACCTAGATGCGTCAGCTGCGCACTGGTCACCATGTCGTCTCCGCTAGAGACACGTTGACCCCCGCCCGCCTCTGCGATGACATACGGACCGAATGGAATCGTGTTGTACACCTGCTTGATCATCAGCTGCGCAGCATCGATATGAGCGCCGACTACCATAAGCCTGATGTCTTCCGGCGGGAGCCAGTCCGGCGGATTGGTGATCACAAGGTAATCACCTTCAATCAAGCCCAGAAGCAATGCACGAGTGCTATCACTCCCACTGATAGCGGAACGCCGGGAATTCATAGTTACATTCGGATGACGAACTTCATCCCATACACCTTGGATCAATCGATTGTTAGCGATATCAGGTAGCTGAGTATCCAGGTAGGGAATGACTTGGAGATCCGGGGTAGCGCGATAGACACCGACACCGTCCGGCGGCGGCTGCGTATTATTCGTACCCGTGCGCTGTGTCACACGGTAAGACGAGCCAGTGACCGTTGTGGCTGTGACGTCGTTAGCCAGCTGATCATCATCGTCTGGGGGTGCCAACTGACTGGACAGCACGCTCACATCGACCGTTACCGGCAGCTGGGTATAGATATTCGTACGCGTACGATAGCCGACCTCTAGCGCATTACGCGGTTCGAATAGCACGCCCTGGTCTGTAGCCGCGACGATTTGCAGATTGGCGTCCAGTGTGTCATGCAACTCTGGCCCAACTTTATCGGTGTCGTCAGTGATGCCTACCAGGTAATAGCCAATATCATTCTCACTGCACAGCCGTGACAACCGTGCGGATGCCGTTTCACCAGCATGTCCGATCATGGCGTCTGACCCGAAAAAGTATTGCTGATTATTTCCTACTGCGATATGACCAACGAGGGTGTCTGCCATGTTGTTTCCAATAGCAACTACCAGCGCCGTAATACGGCCAACAGTCATACCAGCGAACGTGCCGGAAGCCAATGAACCATCAATATCTGTATTATCCGCCCGGATGACATTAAGCCCGATAAGCCAATTGACGTCCGCTCCGGCCTGCACTAGTTCGATCGACCAATAGCAATTCACATCTAGTGTGGTGAATGCGTACGGGCCACTGCTGAACAAGGTTGCGCCGGTGTTCGACAGCATCAGAATAGTAAAGCTATTTGCGGCGGTAAAGCGGAGAATACAACGCTCGGCGGTACCCGACAGATACAGTGTGAATACATCAATGGGGTACGCCGGGTATGAAGCAGGTGTGGACAGGATAGCCCGGAAGAATATATTCCCGATGGTGTCCGGACTGGTGGGCAATACGGCTGAGAGTCCTCCCGCATTCAGTTGAAGCATACGTGGTGTGCCAGCCACGGGCGATGTCACGCCAAAGTCGGGTGCCGCACCCAACACGCGTAGAGGCTCTCCGCCCATGCCGCTAGCGGGACGTGTAGCGAAAGATTCATCCTCACAGGGCCAATAGGCTACGGCATAGCCCGCTGTGGAATCTTTTGTGATCTCCCGATAGATGGCGGATTCCAGCTTGGTACTGCCGCCGACTTTGATCCGGCGGAAGATACCCGCTACTTCCATTTCAACGTACGGTTGGATACTCGCACCGTCGGCAGATGGTTTGAATTCCGCTATCTCACCGTGCATCAATGGATTGAAGACTTCAAAACTATCCACAGTCAGCGTGCCAGAACCACCGCCGGTGACAACCTGGAAATACACACCGACGCCACCGTGCCCGGCAATGAATCCCTGATTGAAGGGATCATAATCAATTGTTGAATGATTCCATGTGGTCGGCTCAGTAGAACCATCTGCCCAGATACGCAGGCGCATACGGCGGCCCATGCTTGCGCGCATCCAATAGGTAGTGCCAGCGGTGACAGTGAAATTACCATTGCCGTACGTGGTGCCCACACCGCCGGTGTTGCGCGTGTGCTTGAGACCGTTGTCCCCTGTGTCGACGTACAACCGCTGTGAATCAGTACTGCTCTGCCAGTGGAATGCAAAACCAATACGCGGGGCGGACGCAATGCTGTTGACACTGAATTTCATCAGCACTTCGGCATCACTGTATGAGCCTATGACCGCCGCGCGAGTACCCGCACCTACGGCGGTAATAGTGCCCACACCCGCAGCCACATCAAATTCGGTAGCGGTACCCGACAGTGTCCAAGCAACCCCGGGAATATCCCGAATGGTATCGGTAACGCCCCAACTATCGGATATCGTAGTGCCGAAATTCATTGTGTGGTAATCAATACCCAGACGGGCAAGAGTGTTCTTCTTCAGATAACCGTAGTACGGATTCAATGGGTGCTTCGGGTAGTACTTATAGTCATTGTTTTTGGCGACTAGGGTGCACGTGGTAGGGCTCATGCTGGACGTTTCATTTCGCCGACCACGCTCGATAGGGAATGCGTACACACCATCCCCATACAGATCCTGCGTTATCTCTACCCATGCGCCATTCAAAAATAGTGCAGCATACGGCCGCGTGTAGCTATCTGCCATTTACTTAGCTCCCCATTGCTGCCCATTGCGAACACGGTAATTGATTCCCGCCATAATCGCATTCAACAATTCATTACTTGCACCAGGCTTAGGTACGAATTCAATCAGAACAGGTCCTCCTCCGCCGCCACCAGCCATTGCCATAGCCCGGCCATTCTCGATGACAGAAGCACCGTACGGCAGACGCACAAGCTCCGGCCCCATCTCGCCTACCCACGTGAGGCCACCGCGTGAGCCGCCGGACGCTGCCCCTGAAATACCGTCAGCCATGACAGGACCACCCGCAGCCCGGCCCTTGTCGAGCCGGTTGGTGTACACCGTGGTAAAGATCTCGCGAGGGATTTTCGCTAGTGCGTTCTGTACCGCTTGAATGCCTTGCTTGGTGGCATTGATGACTTCAAGCCTGGTCTTCACATCGTTCGGGATGGCGAGATACTTATCGGCGAGCTTCTCTGCCTCACTCTGGTTATAGCCCATTTGCTTAGCCATGCGAATCAGATCTTTACGTGCACCATCTGTTTGTGCTGACAGTTCATCGACAGACGCGCCTTGCTCATACATCTTTTCCGTGACGGTATTACTAGCCGAAGCCAAATCCAATAGGGCGGATTCCTCATCCCGGCTGACTTCGGTTTTATTGTCAATGGCTTCCGTTGCCGTATCCAATGCATCGGCATAGCGCAGTTCAGCTTCCGCCGCAGAGATGTTCAGTGCTGCCGCAGCAAAGATCTGATCATTCAATTCCTTCTGCTGTTTCGCGGCCTCTTCGGCCTTTTCCGCCAGTGTCTCCTCTGACTCACTGAGATGATCAGCGGCGTCCGCAGCGCTGTAATTTTCAGTCTTGAACTTTTCCAATGCTTCGGTCGCACCATCGTCCCCCAGTGCCGATCGAACCTTAAGGCTCCATCCGTAGATTTCAGTAAGTCCATTGATGAACGCGAAAGTTACATCAATACCGAGATTGATCATCTTACCGAATGCTTCGATAGCGGCAGCCGCTTCTACCCCATTATCACTCAGACTGCGCAGACCACCCGCCACTGCGTCTAGGGCAGTTTTACCGGCACCACCGAAAGCATCAAACACCGGGCCAATCTCGTCCGACAAATCACCAATCGCACTGGTGACATTTTCTACGCCGTCCAATAGCGGTGTGACGAGCTTGCCTAGATTACCGCCGGACTGCGCGAAAACGTCATCCATCGTGGTGCCGATGGTGTCCACCCGCGAGTTGGCATCATCAAGGGCACTCAGTAGCCCACTGAGCGCCGGTGCGGCGGACTGCTTGAGCCGACCAGTCAGGTTCTCGGCGAGGCCCTCACCGGCAGCCTTGAGGCGGGGCTCATCTTTAAGCAGCATCGCGGCACCGATGACTCCTCCGGCACCGACACCACCGATGATTCCGGCGGATACTGCCGCCCCCAGAGCAGGGGCGGCAGATACACCGATGGCCGCGATAGCCGCAATCGCATACGGCGACTTACCCAACCCGGCGAGAGCACTGTCTACACCGGAGGTCATGCCTTTGCCGAGTGAATTGCCAGCTTTCAATCCGGATTTGCCGAGCGAATCAGAAAGGGAATCTGCGTCCTTACGCACATCCGCAAAGACACTATCCGTGTCGTTGCGTCCTTCAATCACCACGACAACGCTATTCGTCATTCGAGACACCCCCTAACCTTTCCAGCTCAAGCAATCCAATTAGCCGTGCGTCTTCGTGCTCTAGCTCGCTGAGTGTGTAGCCGAAGCGCTCCATTACTCGCAGCGTGAACCGCGCCTCTTGGAGCGCTACCGGCTCGGTTACAGGTTCTCCATCGGCAGTGATGCCACCTCCGACAGTTCGCCATCGGCTGATTTCGGCTCTAAAAAATCATCTACCTTACCGATACAGTTATCGAACCACGTTTGCTTCAACTGACGGAGATCTATAGCCTCCAAGTTGTCCAAAGAATCCGGATGGATCTTCAGTGGATCACCGGTCTCCGGATCTTCCAGATTCCAGCTGATCACACACTCAATGAATTCCTCATTCGTGATCGCCCGCGCTACAAGCATTTCTTTTGCTCGCTTGAATGGCAGGCTGTGTGCCTCGATCTCTAATCCGTGCAGCTGATGGTCTTCTGGAAAGACCAATTTAAATGTACGAAGTTTCGGACGGAAGCCCATATCACGACCACACAGGCAGCGTGCCATCAGCCAGCACAAAAGGTACTGACCACGTCAGTTCGCCACCCTGACCGCGAGAAATGGCGTAATCCGTACCGAGGCACTCGTTGTTCAGCGTCTGCGACGAATGCACGAATGAAACAGTCCGGATGACTCGCGTATTCAAGTCGCGGAAGGTGAGGTGCGATGCTCCGGCGGAAGGATTGAAAACGCCATTAAGTGTGGCGGAGAAATCGGCTAGCAGCGCGAGACGCTCGATGGCGAACTTATCGACACCGGTTACGTCCTGCATAGCCTGCGGCAGACTGAACGAAAAGTTGGTGACATCGTTCTTGATGGTTTGCAGAGATCCCGCCGCGTTGTCCACGGAAAGAGTCGTCCAGCCCAGACCAGTGATCTTAGCCATTAGCCACGCTCCTTAAGCGTTTGTACCTTATCCGTACTGTTCATGAATGAATCCAGCCAGTCCTCAGCACGCATGGTTTGCTGTTGACCTGGATTGCCGCGCCAGTCTCCATCGCGCTGCACATGCACAGACTCACGCCCAATCTGCACACGATGCGCATTACGCTTCAAGCATTCCTGTCCGGGCGTAAACGTATACGTTGTGAAACCATTCTCGTGCGTGATGATTGCATTAAGCTTCCACGCCCGAATAGCCCGCACTAGCAATGCTTCGTCATCGCTATTGGTTTGTACAGTGGTACGCCACCCTTTTTCCATATGCTCACAATTCACTTCTTTACACGTAGCTTTACGCCAATGCGTAGAGAGTGGCTGCGATATGGAATACGTCTGCATCGCGGTAACCGGGAGCACCGGCTCCCATCGATTCAATGGCCTGGTCATATCAGCCTACTAACGTTGTTACGCGTGAACTGCACGGCGAACACCGCATTGGTAAACGTACCGGAAGTGATTGCCCGTACATACCGGCGAACGGCGTCTGTCCGGCCGGTAGCTAGACGCTGAGCAGTCTGTCCCGCCGTTGCCGCAGTGAATGCCGCGCTGGTGATGTTTGCCCATGCAGAGTTATCCGCCGAGTCTTGCAGAGTCACAGTCACCGACGTACCCGTGAATGCAAAGAACTGCACATAGGCTTGCAAACCGAATGCCGTTGCCGCACCGCCGTCTAGGCTCGCGCCGTTGGTAGCAGTGCTGTCCGTGCGCTTACCGGCGGTCAGTAGCTCGCCCCAATCCAAGCCAAAGGCATTCGCTTCCGCTGTGAGTGCCGCGCTGATACCGCCGTCTTCCGGTCGCGTCCACGTCAGATTGGACCGCTTGGCTACCAGACAGGCGGCAGGCGAGCCGATGGTGGTGCCCCGGCAATACATGACATGACGATCCACGCCCGTATTCAATTCAGCCTTCAGCGCGTCGAATGACGCCAGCGCCGTTGTATTCCAAAAAGCGGTGTAATCGATAACACCATCATCTTTGCCATACAGACGCTCATTCGCAAACTTATCAATACCTGTGTCGTCCAGTTGACCCATAGGCATTGCCACGCGCTGAATGGAACCGACATCACCACTGATGTCATATCCGTTGTAGTACAGATTGTCACCCAAGCCAGATTGCTTAGCCATTTGTCACCCCCTTCACTTGGTCTGAGTCCACATGTCTTGGATGATCACTGGTAGCGTGATATCCATGACCCGGTAATGCGTGTTATCCATTTCGACGTATCCGGCGTTGAGCGCGAGGGCCACGCCGCTCTCTCCTAAAAGATCCACATTTCTGACCAGCGGGTCAAGTCCAAAGTCAAAATTGTCATGAAATCTGCGAATCACATTGGAACCTGCGCGCATGAGATTAGGATCAATCGCATCCTGCGGCTCAGCTAGCATATTGGAGTACATACGCACGATGAACACACAAAGCGCGGATGTGACCGTCAGGCCACTAGCCTGCGGAAGAGGCACCATGTTCTGTAGCCAGATCGCCGCCTTCAGGCCGTAGCCGGGCTTTTTCTTGGGCTCATGGATTTGTACCTTATCGAAATATCCAGATAGCTGAATCTCACTGACTATCGCGTCAAAGACAAGATCAATCCACGACTCAGCGCCGTCACTGACCGGTGAACTCATGACATCCGCCTAACGAACGCATTGACCCACGGCTCCGCCAACTTGATCTTATCCGTATCAATGGATTGCTTGACTCGCCGGAAGGTGCGATAGCCTTTGAATCGCGTCGTCCTATTGCGACTGTCCACACCTTCCAGCCAACCGCCATAGACCACCCCGTTATCGGTGACCAATCGAGCGATAGCCCGCCGCTCTACAGTGATATTCGATTCGTAGTAACCAGTTGGATTACGTAACACCTGACCTAGGTATGCGAGGATTCGTGTACGTGCTTCCTTTGCTAATGCTTCATTGATTTCAATGATCATGCGCCTACCCTCGGCTTGGGTATGCGCTGCATCGAAGATAGGCCCACGCTGCGAGGTATGTATGTTCAGCCGGAACGTAGGCACGTCATACCGCCTGAGAGCGTTGCTTGCGGCCGTAGGCATCCCATGCCTTACGCCGGATGTCCTCTAGTCCCCGGCCGATTGCCTCCCGGCGGGTAGCACCCTCTCCCACGATACGGGCATAGCCGGATGCATTCTGTTCGATAGCTACGACGGCTTCAGCCACACATAGCTCGGTGATCAACTCAGGAAAGGTATGCGTGTAGACCGCATCGGCCAATGTGTGTGACGCGGCGGTAGAACCTAGCTGCCCACGCTTTACCGTGCACGTGCGTAGGCCGAATACATCCACTCCAGAAGAGTGTGCGCCCAGTTGGGAGCCGTCGAATGCCCGGGTGACGAACAGATTATTACCGGCGATATCATCGATACGCATACGCTCGGAGTCCACCAGAATGACCTCTCCGACGGCGAAGTTCGTTCCGTCGGTGACCGCCAGGGTGCGTGCAGCTTGCCTATCCGTGAGTGTTCCAGCGGTATTAATGGTGGTGTCACTCATCGAGCGCGCGGTAACGATAAGGCGCTCAGTACCGATCAATATAATTGATCCCACGCCGACATTGAACAATCCAGATGACGGATTGACCACCAGCGACGTAACAGATGAATTGATCGTTGCGCCTAGCGTCCCGGAACGGAGAGAAGTATCCGTGTCCTTGTCGCCGGTAAGCCCCGTGATAGCAATCGATCGCTGAAAGGTATCACCAGTGCTGAACGACGCAGAAGATGATAGCTGTAGATCGATGTACTGATACGGCGGCTCAGGGATGTCATCCCAGCGGCGCAGCACATAGTCCGAGGCCGAGATGGTAGTGCCGCCGGACACGAGCGTCTCCACCGAGATCAGGTACTCAGGACCCAAGTCCAGCCGCCATGGCGCGGCATCTGACCGGTTGGGCCAGTCCCGGTAGAATGTCTTTCGCTCAGGGTAAAACCGTCGATGAAGAAAACCTTCGATGGACAGTGACGCGCTTTCTATCTTCGGATCGACGATACGTGCGGATCGCGACGTCGTCATGATTTCGAGTGAGTCCATCACTCGCTCACGCGTCGCGTACCAAATGCCCATACCTAACTCCCGGTTGCTTTCTACGGATGTACATTAGGGGCTATTGAATTATAAGGTTGATTAGCACCATAGGCGCTCACGAAGTACATGCATACGCGCCTGCACTTCTGCTCCTGTAGGTGTACTGGGCGGAAACTCCTTATATGAATCATCGAACACGGCGACCAATGCGCACAAAGCACGGAATACAGAATGCGTATATATGGTCACTGCACTAAACATAAAGAAATAGGAAACTGCGATGATGACCACTACATATTTAACCTGCATTGGCCTCTTGTGTGTGCCCATTACCCGATTCCTCTCGCGGTGAGGATGATTGCGGTAATGAATGCGATTGCGGAGCAGACGGCACTGAGGGGGATGATTGTTCGGACGTAGGTTCGGTGCCCACTCCCCCCGGGAGGAGTGCGCGGAGATTGACGAGCGGAACGCCTAGCAGTATCGCGGAAATGAACATCCCGGTTATATCCCATTTCCCAGACAGCGCCATCGTTATAAAACCTACTGCTCCGCATGTCATCCCTAGGATATCCCGGACGTATCCGATAATTAATTTCCCTCGGTCGCTCACGCATGGTTCCCCTGATCTATGAATGGGAGGGGGCCGAAGCCCCCACCCGTTCGTATTCAATTTTGATCAGTCTTAGAAGAAATCATCATTCTTCTTCGAATCCACCACACGCGTTGATCGCCTGCGTGGAGCCGACTTCTTAGGAGTTTGCTTTCCATCCGCAGAATCGACATCGTCGAATTCCTCGGAGTCCAGCACTGAGGGGTTCTCCGTCGCGTGGACAGGCGACGACTGGTTGTGCTGCTCTGAGTCGTCGTTCTTCTCGTCCGTCTCGGAGGATGCTGACGAGTCCTTCCCAGCTGATACGTCATCACCTTCTTCCGCTACCGGCATGCCGCCATTCTCCACGCCGATCTGATACCGATAGATACGGATTGCCTCCGGCGGATCAGGATCTTGCAGTTCCGCTTCAGTGAAAGACGGCCCTCCACCTTTACTAATACTCGCCATTGTTATTCCTTACGCGTTAGGCTGTGCAAGCAGATCCGGACGGGTCTGAATCTTCAGACCGTGCATGATGTAGAAAACACCGCCAAGAATGGTACCGCCCGAACCCGGGTCGGGAATATCAATAGAGAACCATTCGAAACCGGCGCTCAGCTGCGGTGCCATTACATCGAAATAGACAAGTGCCTGGTTCGCGGCAGGGATGATCGCGTTGGTAAGCGTGAGCGTAGCCTGCGGGAGACCGCTGGACAGGTTACTCAGCTCAGTCCACGTCTCGGTGCCCGCCAGAGCAGCGGCAGTCGACTTGTAATACACCGTGTGGATGGCCGCGAGGTTCTGCGACGTACCGCCAGTGTTTGCATTGTGCTCACGAGCGGTCACGACGACCGAGTCGGTTCCGGCAGAGTGCGCATTAAGCGACACCAGAACGCCACAGCCCTCATAGTTACGGAGGTGGACACGCTTGCCAGTGTTGGCACCGGCGGCGATATCCGCGACCGGATTGATTCCCGTAGTGACATCGATGATGTCACCAAGAGCCCACTTCATATGGCTACCTTTCTATTCAGGCTTTGAAACACGAAGGGTGCCGAACGGCCAGAGTCCCACAAGCATATGAACACTGAGGAACACCAACCCTAAAGCAACGATGTCCACGGCTTCCCACTTCACTCCGAATGCCGCGAGAGCAAATAGAATAGCTGCGATTAGCGCGAACATTTGTACTCCCTAATGGAGAGTTTTACTTGTGACTAGTACGTTCCGTGTCATCGTCGCGATGGACCTGAACGATATCGAAGCCCGAAACAAGTTCGTCGAGCTTGTCCTGTGCCTCTTCCTTGCTAGCAAACGCAGAGGCGATAGTTGTCGTATTGATCGTTCCACCGAGAGGCGTGGTCAATACAATGTCATGTGCTGTGCCCTGACCACGAACCAGATACACATTTCCCGTCTCGTCGTTTACGTAATTACCATCTTCAGTCTTTACCCACATACTCACTCCTAGGCGGTCGTCAGGTTAACAAACGGGCTGAGCGTGTTGGCCGAGTTGTTCTGCGGCGTGATGGCCGAACGCAGCCACGGACGACCGTCCAGCCGCTCGATAACACGGAATGCGGTGATGTCATTCTGGAAACGGTAGTCCTCAGACTGCCGGGCGCTCATCGCCTGCATGTCGCCGATTAGGTAGTAACTGAAGTCGACGAAGTTGATATCGCCCGACGTACCGAGGGGCCGTGCCTTCTCAGAGATGATCACCGGACGTCCGAGAATGGTAAGCGGCGCACCAGCCTGTCCAGACGGGAATCCCCCACCGCCACCGAGAAGAATCGGGCTAGTGCCTCCCGCAGCGAACGGCATCGTGAGCAGTGCCTGAACGGTATCCGGCGAAATAATCCACACAGCCCGGTCAAGCGACTGCGGGAGCATACGGCAATAGATACCGACGACGTCCGCCCACGTGACCGTGCCCGAGCTAGAGCCTGCCCGGTCCACAGACACCTTAGCCGGGGCGTTCAGATAGCCGAGAGGCTCGCCGACCCCGCCGCCGACCGTGAAGGCGATGTCCTCAAACCACGCAATAGCCTCGGGGAAGATCTCACCGAGAAATGCGGCCAGCGCCGGACGAGCATCGTGCAGAAGCTCATTCGGAACTTCGGTGTACAGAGCCAGCTTGTGCGCTTCGAGCTTGACCTTACCGAAACGAGGCTGCGACTCCGAAAGAGTTGCACCCTCCTCAGTCCAGAAACCCGCGACACCACCATAAACCGACGAAACGTTAGAGGTACTGTCCACGGTCGGGAAATGCAGGATCGGACCGTCCATCGGGATGACCCGGGCACGTGAACGAACCACCGCACGCTCAAGAGCAACCTTGAGCAGCTCCGCCCGGATGATCTCCGGAATGAGGAAACCACCGTCGGACGGCTTGATCGACGAAAGGTCATTCTGAAGACCCTCAAGCTTGCGGGCGAGATCCGCATTCTTAAAGGATCGGTCAGAGACCGAATACATCATCTCGGCGAAAGAATCAAACGTGTTATCGTGCTTAGCACCAATAGCGTGCTTGTTGTAAAGCGTATTGGGAACGATACGTCCACGAGCGTTCGGCGTGTTCAGGTTCAGCCGGTTAGTGATCTTCTCCATCTCATCAGGAGTGTGGTTCTTAAGCCACTCGATCATGAACGCCTGAGTCTGCTCCTTGACCTGGTGCTCAATCCCGCCATCGTGAGCGAGACGGGCATTGATGGAGCCCTCGATCCATTCAGCGGCAGTCTCAGGGTCAGACATGATGTTCCTGAGCGTCTGACGATCCGTGAGCATCTCGCGGACTTCATCGGAATCCCGCGCGACAGGCAGAGTAGTGGGCATTTGAATCCTTTCAGTTACCAGCGTGCCGCGAGGCTACGCATGTCCGTCGTATTGTTAGCCGCCGGGGCAAGCGCCCGGTTGTACTGAGCGGCGGAAGCGAATCGGTACTTCCGCGTAGAGCCATTGGCGATGTGATCGAAATGCATCAGCGCTTCAAGCGCCTCTGTTTCATTCGTCACAGGCACATCGTCGCTGGTGTCGTCGATAGCCCCCGGCACAGGAACATTATCAGGCCGAACATACTCCTGATCCGCCAGGCCGTACGTGTTGATGGCATCATCGGAAAACATCCACGTCTCGGCCAACATAAGCTCGCGCCATTCATTACGCGTGTGCTTAGACGACTTCGCGTGATACACACTCGCGATGTTATCCGACTGCTTATCGAGGAAATCAGCCATGGCACGCATTTCGCGAGCGTTACCCATTTCCATGCCCATAGCATCATGAATCATGAGCTGACTGCCGCTCATCATCTCGACTGTACGACCGGCCATGGCGATGATCGAC
>JACCDR010511400.1_pt1 | contig 15550 bp, 19 predicted proteins | sample 7446431 | NCBI WGS metagenome assembly JACCDR01 (sample SAMN15323443, study PRJNA562643) | freshwater metagenome | isolation source: river surface water | place: USA:Blue River Watershed | collected 2017-08-17 | reverse complement strand
CTGATAGCGGATGATCTAGAGGTGAACTACGATACCGGTGAGGTGGTGAGCCGTTCCAGCTCCCTCGATGAGATGGATGAGAAGACTCGCAAAAGCTATGAGCGGGCTATCCTGGTGATCGAGCAGCTGGAAGAGAAGGAAATGGACTTGACTGATAGCTATGAAAATTGGCAGCTGGTTGGGTTCAGCATGGCTACTTATGGGGAAGCCGGCCGGGAGCTCTTTCATCGAGTGAGCCAGTTTCACCCGGATTATCGCCCCCATGACTGTGATCGAAAGTTTGACAACTTCATTCGCACGACCAAATTCACCACTCCTGCCAAGTTCTTTTCCCTTGCCAAAGCGGCCGGTGTAGAAGTGCGCAAGGTGAAGAAGGAAAATATGGGTATCGCTGAGGGTGCCGGATTTTCAAAAGAATGGCAGTACAATACCCCTGATGGCATAGCCGTGACTGACGAGATCAAAGAGCAGTCGATCAAGTGGGGATTCATCGAACATAAGAACCGGATCTACATGGCCAGCTTTGATCAACGCAATCAGTATGTGGACTTTGACCCGATCAGCAACTACGTGGTGCATCCACTCTTCCTGATCCGAAGCAAGCAGGATCCAAAGCGACTTTACGAGATCAAAAACATGTTTGGTGAGAAGATCGTGGTGGATATCCCAGCTAAGGATCTAGCGACGGTTCAGACCTTTTGCCAAACGATGGAAATGCAAGGCAACTTCTTGATGGAGCCGGGCAAGCGCGACTACTTCAAGCTGAAAACCAAGTGGTATGAGCAGGCGAAGGATGCTGACGAGATCAAGACGCTGGGCTGGCACAAAAATGGATTTTACGCTTTTGCGAACGGCATTTTCTACGAAAGGAAATTTCACCCGATTGATGAATATGGCGTGATCAGCAAAAAGACGGTGGATGAAGAAGGCCATGAAAGTGAGAATCACTACTTCATACCGGCCATGAGCGACATTTACAAAAATGAGGAGACGGAGTACGAGAACGAGAAGAGCTTTCTCTATGTGCGCCGTGAGGATGTGAACTGGAAGGAATGGAGCAGGCTATTCTGCGAGGTGCATGGCTCCAATGGACAAGTGGCGCTGATCTACTACATCGCCTGCATCTTTCGGGATCTGATCTACAATCGGTTCAAGAACTTTCCCCACCTCTTTGGCTTTGGTCCACGAGGCACCGGCAAGAGTACACTTGGGTGGAGCCTCACTTATATGTACGGTAAGCAGCGCAAGCCCTTTAACCTAAACAGTGGTACGGCCCCCGGATTTTACCGGACGTTTGCGCAGTTCAACAATGCTACTATCTGGTTCGATGAGTTTAGCCAAAAGATAGACCTGAAGCGCCAAGAGGATTTGAAGAACGCCTATGATGGAGCTGGTCACGTGAAGGGTGACTGGAGCTCGGGCGGCAACAGTACCAAGACCGTGAGCACACCGGTGAAATCCGGATGCTACATATCAGGCCAGGAGCTGCCGATCAGTAACCCGGCGCTATTTAGCCGCACGATCCTACTGGAGTTTACCAAGTCGGACTTTACCCAGGAGGAAAAGGACATGGCGAGCAAGCTCACCGATATGGAGATGCCCGGGCTGAGCCGGATCACAGCGGGTATCACGCACTATCGCGAGTTGATGGCGGAGAAGTTTGTGGACAAATATGACGAAGTGATGCGCAGGCTTAAAAAGGACGAGCAGGTGATGGAACGTCTGATCCACAACAATGCCGTGATATTGGCGACCTATGAGGTGATGCGCGAAGTGGTGGAGTTTCCATTCAGCGACAAAGAGATCTGGCAGACAGTGACGGATAAGCTGGCGAAGCATAGCCGACTGTTTACCAAGAGCGAGGAGACCAGCCAATTCTGGGACATGGTGCAGTATCTCTACAGCTCCGGCCAGATCAGCGACAGCAAGGACTTCACGATCAAATATGTGAGCGATATCACGCTGCGGATGGACCGCAACAATACGGCCAAGAAGGCATTTGAAAAGCCCATCGAGGTGATCATGATCAGTATGACACGGGTGCATCCACTCTACCAGAAGTCGCTGCGGGAGCGTGGTGAAAACAAAGGGATGGACAAGGAGAGCTTGATACACTACCTGGAGCACAGCCGGGGGTATATCGGCAGTGTGAACAAAGTGAACTATGGCGACTGGGCAAGTAGTGGGTATGCCTTCGACTATGCCACTATCCTAGGAATGGGCTACAACCTGAAGAAGATCCAGCCCGGCGATGGCAGTGATATGACGGAGGTAGGCACTCGCAGCATGCCGGTGGCACCGGGTGCAAAAGGGCCAGATGAGGACTTACCTTTTTGATTTATAGACATTCTAAAACAACCACTCCTATGAAAGTAACTCTCGAACTCAAACCCTACAATGCGATGACCATTCTCAGATTTCTCAGAGAGTTTGTGAATGAAGATCTCACCGATGACTATCAGTTTACAGCCATTCGTGAGGCGGTTGACGAGTATGAAAAGCAGATCTACAAGAAGATCTCAATCCCTATGCTTGACGAGGTAGAAGTAGAAAATGAAGTGAATCAATTAATTGGTAAAAGCCCAAGGGTATGAAAACGTACTGGATTGATCTGTTTTGTGGCGCAGGAGGCACCACTACAGGAATTCACCTTAGTGGAGTTAATGCAAGCGTAATAGCTTGTGTGAATCATGATGCTGAGGCAATTAAAACACATCAGGCAAACCATCCGGATTGCCTTCATTTAACAGAAGATATAAGGGACTGGAATGTTATTTCGAAGTTATCAAAGCTAGTTGCCGAGCTAAAATTAAAGGAACCAGACTGTATAGTAAATCTGTGGGCTAGCCTTGAATGTACACACTTCTCCAAGGCAAAAGGAGGAATGGCTCGCGATGCGGATAGCAGAACGCTCGCTGAGCATCTTTACTATTATGTCATAGCTCTCAAACCTGACTTTGTTTATCTCGAAAACGTTGCTGAGTTTATGACGTGGGGACCAGTGGATGAACATGGCAAGCCAATACCAGAATTCAAATCTGTAGACTATGACAGATGGGTAGTAAGTCTTAAGCTTCTTGGATACAACTACGATCATAGGTTACTCAACGCAGCGGATTTTGGAGCACACACTTCACGTGAAAGGTACTTTGGTGTTTTCGCTAAAGAAGGCTATCAAATTGTGTTCCCAGCCCCGACACACGCCAGAAAGACGAAACTTAAAAAAGGGCTTGAGCAATGGAGGCCGGTAAAGGAAGTTCTAGACCTTTCCATAGTAGGGAATAGTATTTTCGGATTAACCAAGAATGGCAAACCCTATAGCGATGCTACACTTGAAAGGATCTATCATGGACTTATTAAGTTCAGTAAAGAAGGACTTTTTATAAAGCGATACAATGGCGGTAGTCCATCTGATAAATCAAGATCAGCAAATGAGCCCCTTGGCACTATTCTCACCAATCATACGCATGCAGTTGTAGAAACAGTATTCCTTACTTCATATTATGGAAATGGAAACGCTCACAGTATCGAGGACCCATGCAATACCCTGACCACAAAGGATCGGTACGCCGCTCACTTTATCCATAGCCAATATGGAACGCCTACAAATGGCAGCATTGAGGAGCCTGCTGGCACAATCCCGATTAATAATAAACACAATCTGGTGGAAGCCAGATTTACCATGGATTTTCAATTTAATAATAAGGGTAGATCGATTGAAAGGCCTGGTCAAACGCTGATAGCGCGGATGGATAAAAGCCCGGTTTATCTGGTCGAAGCTAAAAATGGAAAAGCGAAAGAGCCTGATATAAATGAATCTTCTGTTCGTACTCGCATTCGTCAATTTATGCTAGAGCATTTCATTTCAGACATCACCATACGGATGCTGACTATTACCGAATTAAAAGCTATTCAGGGATTTCCACCTGACTATATACTAACCGGATCCAAAACCGATCAACTTAAATTCATAGGAAACTCCGTAGTTCCTTTAATGGCAAAGAAACTAGTTGAAGCAAACTATTATTCACTCATAAATACAATAGCCGCATGAAATCCACCACCTACCACTGGCACCAGCTGGATCCGACGGCCGGAGGCTACATATCCGCTCACGTAGGCGAAGGCGATTCATTCCAGGTATTCACCACGCCGATCAGCCTGCAGAGCCAAGCGGAGCACCGGCTGCTGATAGATAGAAAAATAAACGGCGAGGATGAAGTGAATGATGATGAGTGCTTAGGGTATGATCCAGATGATTACTGTGATAAATGCGGATCCTCTACTTATTGGGAGGATTGCTGGAAATGTGGCGGTGAAGGTGGTAGGGACGGTGAAGATCTTATGGAAGAAGATCCGCTATGGTATAGTCCAGACGATTTTGAGACATGCGATGTATGTGAAGGCAAAAGAGGCTGGAATATGTGCCTTAATTCTGAATGCAAGGAATAGAGGTTGTCGCTAACGACAAACTATCATCCGTAAGCTGAACTTTTAAATTTCGATAAAAAGTATCACATAGCACATGCCTTTACAAGTAGCTTAGTTAGCTTATGGATGATAGTGTTTGTTACCTATTGTGTTATATTAGAGTTGAATTTAATCTGTTTATTTGGTACTTTTTCCTTGAATAGTTTGTTCAATATATATCTTTGCAGCCGTTTTACGTTTACTTCTAGTCTATAAGTAAAATGAATACTAATATGCGATATTCAAAAAAAGCAGATTTTCTAGAGGGAATTAAATCTAGTACAAATATTACTGGTTCAGGGTTTGTTCCTGAATATTGCAACAATAACATCGAGGTTAGTTGGTATAACGTTGGTGTATATTTCAAAAGAGGTATGAGTAGATTATCTTCACAACAAGATGGAAGGTCAAGAGCTAGGTATTCAGATGAAGAACTTATTACTTATTGATGACGAAGGAAAAACCAATAAGTGAGCAACTCACACAATTAATAGTTCAAGAGGCACCAAACCTTTCTAGCAATAAAGCGAGGAAAATTGTTAGAATGGTTCAACAGCGCATCTCTATTCATTCAGGTCCTTATCCAAAGGCCGAGGAATATGAGCATTATCATGATATTGATCCTGACTTAACCACCCAGATGAAGCAAATGGTTAAGGATGAACAAAAACATCAACATGAGTTAGACAAACTCCATATGGAGAAAAGTTTTACTCTTAGAAAAAGAGGTCAATGGTTTGGATTTTTCATATTTCTTTCTGTAACAGCGTTAGGTGGTTACATAGCTTACATGGGTAGCGAATGGCCTGGTGCTTTGATTACAATTTCGGGGGTTTCTGGAATAATCGTTCAATATCTTAAAGGCTAGCCATCGCGAAGGCATAATAGGTAACACCTAGGTTGGGCGCGTATCCCGAAGGGTATGCGCTTAACCGACTGTTAGCGGGTTTATTCTACATCCCCCAGTACTCCTTCACCTCCCACCCCGCCAGCTCCAGGCGCTTACCATACTTCGCCATCAGCTCTGCATAGCTAGATCCGGTCATCACTCGCCACTCGGCAGCTCCACGCCGCTGCACCATCACCATCACACTGTGGCCAGCCGCCACGCCAGTCTCTCTGGCCTCCTTTATCAAGCCATAGCGCACATCCGTAGCCTCGATCAGGTCTGATCGCTGCACGGTCATCCGATGCCCACTGTCCAGCGCTATCAATAACACATTCGGCCCTTGGGTTGAAGTCTCCGTGATCACGGTCACGGCCTGCAGCTTTGGGCTGAGTAGGTACAGATCCTCCGAATGGTCAGTCATTTTTTTCAAAATTTCCCCCCGCTCCCCCCATTTAAGAAAAATTCGGCGCGGAAGTTTTCAAATTTTCTGCAAGAAAATAAAAAATGAGCAGAGGGTGTTCTTCCCGTTCGATTTGTTCTACCTGATCTATATAAAAGAGTTAATTATCTATATATCAATGAGTTAATAATATTCAAATCCGGTAGAACACTTGGATTTTCGGTAGAACATGGAAGAACACCCCCCCTACTGTTCTTCCGTCGGTAGAACACTCTCCTACAAATCGACTTTTGGAAGAACACCCCAGCCTGTTCAAAAACCTTCTCCATTTCATTTAAATGCGCTTTTTGTGCCTCGGTAGAACAAATCGAACGGGTAGAGCAAAAAATGACACGTTCGTGATTTTTTTCACATTATTTTCACAGTATGAAAGCGACCGTAGTACACCACCTCATACAAGCCACCTCGGCCAGTGTATTTCTGCATACTGATGGACCACACCAGGGCAAAGTGATTCGAAACATGCCATTCTGGATTAAGATCGGCAATGACTGGTGGTTTGACTTTATGCGAGAGGATATGGACAAGGAAACCTTCCGCAAAAACCTGCAGGCCGGAGCGGTCTACTACTTGGATAAAGTAACTTCGAAGTGATAAGGAGGATTTTCACATATATTTCATATTTTCGTAAAAAAAACGTTAGAGTTTTGTCCGTGCGAAAACGAACACTTTGAAGAAGAAAATACTTGTAGTCCCACTAGCTCCACACATCGTCAAATTTTTGACGGCAGAATACGAGCAAAAAAATGGATGTTTCATACTTCGACGGTGGATAATACCGCCAAAATGGTGGGAGCCGGCAGCAGTAAGAAGGTACTTTCGGGAGCCGGATCCGAAGTTTGTTTACGTGAAGGTATCCTCCAATGACTCCAAACTCTATAAGATCTATGCGTGGATCCAGCACTTGGACGCTCACTTTGTGAATAAAATGGTGGACTATGTTGCGGTTCGCCTTCCGCTAATGACGGCTAGTGAATCGATCAGGGAGTATTTAAAATTGTATGGGATCACTGAAAGTGAGTATGGTTGGGAAACAGCTTACAAGCGCTGGCAACGATCCAGCACCTACGCATTTTTGAAAAAAGAGAGACCAAAGAAGCCATGTCAGGTATCAGTAGAGTAACAGGAGATAATATTGGAGGTGTAGGCGCTATATATATAGCACTGCAGCGCGATTTGTCTGCGCTTTTTAATTTTGAGTTGGAGCGTGATAATCTCACGATCAGTTCCGAGGATTTGGATCTGCACTTTGCGCAGCTCCATCACCTACTGCGCTCAGCAGCCTACAACTTTGATGGACCAAACGGCGAGATCTATACCAATAAAATGCAAGCTGTATTTACCCAGGGTAGAGCTGAGGTGCGAGCCTATCTAAAAGCGAACGAACAGAGCCAAGTGTGCTTGATCTTTCAGACGCTAAACGGTGAGTGGCTCATACTCCCAAACGCTACTGAGGTAGCCCAGTACCTGACCGGTGAGGAGCCAAAAGACCGTAACGGCTACACAATAGGCTGGGAAAGTGAGCTTGCATATCCGGCACTTGCCATCACTATCACCTAAAAAGGGGCCTAATCAGTCCTAATTGGAGGGAATCGAAGCGGTTAACCTTGCTTCGATGAAATCTCTTTCACTCTATAGTAAAGTATTGCGAAATGCCTGGCTAATTGAAACAGCTGAGGCAGAAGCCTATTTGCCTGCGGTAATGCAATTGATTACCGGACAAGAGGTGAAGCTATATGATGACGAATCGAACAAGGAGACAAAGCCATTTGCGCTTTCTCCATTTACACTCCGCAAATACAGCTCGCTTGATGAAGCTCCGGCCGGATCTATAGCTGTAATCAACGTGGAAGACGTGCTTGATAAAGATGACTACTGTGGCACGCCTGGCACAAAGACACTTACGGCAATGCTGGAAGATGCATTATCCAAGGACAACATTATTGGAGCGGTCCTCAATATTGACAGCCCAGGCGGTTCACCTTATGGCACTGAATCATTTGCAAATGCAATCAAATCGGCCGAAAAGCCGATTGTGGCATTTGTAGAAGGTAGAGCAGCATCGGCAGCCTATTGGATAGCCGCAGCCTGTGACCACATAGTGATGGGTGGTACCATTACCCGAGTCGGAAGTATCGGCACCTATGCCACTATTCGAGATTACACCAAGTATTACGAAAGTATGGGTGTGAAGATCTGGGAAATATATGCCACTGCCAGTACTGAGAAAAACGCCGGAGTGCGTGAGCTGATCGAAAAGCAAGATCCATCCAAGATGCGGACTCAGGATATTGATCCTATCAACGCTGCTTTTATGAGCCACGTGACCGATCAGCGTGGATCCAAGCTCGATCTAACCAAAGAAAATGTACTCTCCGGTAAAATGTACACCGGACAAGAAGCTGTAGAAGTAGGACTGGCCGACGAACTCGGATCCTTCCAGGATGCACTACAAGCCGTCGAAGACCTTTCAAATCAAAAACCCTCTTATAATCCCATGTTCAACACACGAAAAATCAAATCACTTAACTCCCTTTTGGAAAAAAGCGGAAAAGGTGAAGCGATCACCGCCGAGGATATCGAAGCGGTGAATGAAGAGCTTCAGGCCAATGGCTTGGAATCTCACTCGCTTATTGCCCACTCGGTCATTGAAGCAGATGCCAAGGCTTTAAAAGCAATGCGCACTGCGCTTCAAAATGCAGTAATGGAGCTAGCTCCTGAAACTGAACATTCTGCTATCGAAAGCTTTGATGTAGCTGCGAGCATTCGCACACTTAAGGCCGCTAATGTGCAGCTCACCACAGAGCGTGATGCCCTCAAGATAGAGCTGGGCACAGCCACACCTCCCACTCCTGCACCGGTAGACGGTCAGCAGCAGTTTACGCCAGATCCGGTAGCGGAGTCTGCCGGTGAGAAGGAGATGAAGGCGCTGAAATCGCTGATTGCAGAAGCTAATCAGCTATCAAACTAAGTAACCAAAACTCAATAGGACTATACAAAAATGAAAAAGCTAGTTTACAGTTTATTCTTGGCCATGTTCCTCGCCTCCGGGATAGGACTGGCTTTTACGATCGACCCGCAAATTCCATTTGTGGGGATCCTTCTACTCATGGGTGTTCGTGCCCTTTTCGGCGCTCGGGTAGAGCGAGGCGTGTTGGCAGATGCCGTTGACTTGACCGCTCTTACGGCCTATGCTGGCAAAAACCAACGGGCGCTATTGGCCACCATGGTAAACATGATGGATATGCTAGCCGACGTGATGGTGCTGCCCAATGTGAAAAACAAGCTTCGAATCGGGAAACTAGAAGTAGGCGCGGGCACTCGGCCGTTTAGCTCTACTGAAGAGTTTCAAGATGGGGACCTTGCATACACAGATCGATTCTTAGAGGTATCTCAGTTTAAGAGAGAATTGAAGATTGATCCAAGTAAGTACCGAACCTCCTATCTATCTGAATTCATGTCTGCAGGTACCAATGCCAACAAAGCGGAGATCCCGTTTGAGCAGTTTACCTGGAGAGAGGTTTTCAAGAAATTTTGGGCTGAAATCAACGACAACTCATGCTGGGATGGCTTTGACATAGCCGATGCAGTAGCGTTTGATGCCGGTGACACCTATGCTGCAGGTGACTACATCACCTTTACGCCCCCAAATACCACAGTGAAACACTGGTATAAGTGTTTGGCCACAACCACAGCCGGCCAAGATCCTACTGATACCCCAGCCAAGTGGCAGAAAGTGACGGCAAGTGCCTTATTCAAAGGATTTGGCACGCTCATCACTGAGGAGATTGCGGCCAGCAATATCACTGCGGAAGCTATCGGAGCTATCACCGCTACGGCTGGTGTGGCACGAGGTGCATTTAAAGAGCTTTTCAGAGAAATGCCGGTTGTTTACCAAAAAGCAGGCGTTATCATCAACTGCAGCTATACTGATTTTCAGTTGCTTCAGGACGATATCGAGGACGTGAGCAAGTACACTCGCCACGACAACTCTGTAGGACCCGGTCAGACTCCTTCCTATATGTACCTACCCGGCACAAACAATCGCTGCATTGTGAAGCCAGGTACTTGGATCACAGGCCGTCGAATGATCGCTGGTCCGCTATCAATGGCTGCTGGAGAGCCACGAAACGCTGCGCTATTGTTTGGTACAGATCTATTGAGTGACTTCAATGCGATCAACGTCATGCAAACAGAGCTATGGCAGCTTAAAGCGGGTATTACCGCGCTTGGAGGTGTTCAAATTGCGAATCTCGAAGAGATCCGAGTAAACGATCAAGTGTAATCTGAAAATGAAAGAACTACAAAAAACCATCCTTGAACTCTCAGAGACGTTCAAGGATTCCTCAAAAGAGGAAGTAATCGCAGCGCTTGCAGACACCACTCATCAGTTGGCTAAGGCCACTGATGAGGCGGGGAAAGCAGGAAAAGACGTAAAAGAGCTTAACGAAAAGTTGGCCAAGGCCACTGCTGAGTTGGTGGAAGCTGGGAAAGACGTAGCAGCTCTCAACGAAAAGTTGAGCGCCTATGAGTCCGGCAAGAAAGTGAAGGCGATCCATCCGACTGTGAAGCTTGGAAAAGACGTGTATGAAATCACCAACCCTACAGTGAAGGTGAAAGGCACGGTGTATACCGCAGCTCAGATTCGTGAAAACAAGGTGAAAATCGGAGAGATTGGAATTGCAGAGCACTTGCTTCAGATCGGATCCGGTGTGTTGGTACTAAAAACAGTCTAAGAAATGGAGAACGTACTAAAAGAATCCGGACAAACCGAAGGCGCGGGGCTTAAGCGAACCGTCTACTTTGCTTTAGCAGAGGATGTGCTTACTTGGCCTACACTAGAGGCTACTCCGGCCACCTATGAGGAAGTGATGACACACTTGGCCGCATTTGCGATGAAAACTGGCAAGCAGTTTTTCTCCTTTGAGGCTACTGTTCGAAAGAGCAGCCTTGAAAGCCTAAGTGCAGGTGAGCGTGGGAGCTTGTCTGCTATAAATCGTTTGATGGTGATGCGGTCTGGTGTATCTGCCACAGTGGCTGGCTTCATACAGTTTCACAAGAATGACGAGATGGTGTTTATCTGCAACGACTTGGACGGAGTACCGCGCGTACTTGGTACCAAAGATCTTCCGGCTCAGATCACCGAGTTTAAGGAGGGCAGCGGGGCTGATGTAAGCGACGAGAAGTCGATCTCATTCACTGTTGAAAGCGTAGGGCCACTAGCCAAGTGGTACGGCACTAAAGCTTCACCTCTTTCTGTACCCTTAACTCCTGCGTCATAATGGAAACAATTGAACAAAAAGTAGCGCGACTAAAAAAGGAAAACCCGCTATCGCCAAAAATCGAAGCGCACTACACCCTTGTAGGGTTAATCCCTGGTGTGGTGAGCGTAGGTGGTGTGGATTACGATTTGCGAACTATTGACCTTGAAACAGCCCATCGGCTCGCTAAAGGTTTCGCGAATCTGGTACCAAAAAAGAACGCTCCCGCAGAGGACAAAAAGTAAATCTTCTATCTGCTATTCTGAAAAGCCCTTGAGAGATCGAGGGCTTTTTTTTTGTCCTATCTGGTCAGAATATTGATTGACAACTTTAAACCTATGAGAAATCATTTCATATTGTTGATCGGAGGCTTTATAGCCTTAGCAACCGTAGGGCCTACCAGCTCCTATGTCACCGATACTAACGCGATTGAAAAGGTCTCCCAATCTGTTGTTGGCTATGAGCTATCGTACACAATCAGTGTAATGCCTGATTATGAACCGATCATTGTCGATACAGACATCCATTTCACATTGGCTCAAATGGTCGGCACCTTTGAGTACTTTGAAAAAGGATGTGTGCCCCACTTGATGGAGCGCAAAGGAGGCAGGGGACCACCTATTTTCTACCCGTTCAAAGCTGGTAACACTAAGCCTCTCATCATTTGAGAGGCTTTTTTTTGTCCTATGAATGGCAACTGCCACCCAATAGTATTGCACAATGCTACAAACTGAAGCAAAGCGACTACTTAATCACTTTCATTTCAAAGATGCCTTGGCGTTTTTTGAGCGTGCAGATCCGAGCTATTACACCAAAATAGCCGGATGGTCTGAGAGCTCATTCAGTGTGGGTAAGCTTATGAAAGCCCTTGAAGCTTTTGTAGAGGTTGAAGCGCCTGCAGCTGAGAAGGCCCAAGAAGTGATGAAAGCAGCTGACAGAAACTCACTCGATGAATTAAAAGAGGAACGAAACCAACTGGTGCGCAAGCGAGACTACCTTAGGTCCGACCTAAAGCACCTGCCTACGAATGAAGCTCGCTTGGCGCATGCGCTCCAGATCAAACAGATCTCCCGCGACATTCAGCAAACATGGGACGACATCAACCGCTTGGAAGCCGGTAAACCCATACCCGACCGCATCGAGCGAACGGAAGTAGAAGAAGTATTTCATGGAGTCACTAACCCTGTGAAAGTGGAAAAGATTCGCAAAAACTACGTGAGTTACCTTAGTAAAGCACGTAAGGGGCTCAGAAGCCCAGATCTAATTCCTTTCTATGAGGATGTAATAAGAGAAGCCGAAAGGAGGGTAAATGAGTCTGTTTAAGGCGAATGTTGCATTCGTACCGGCTAGTGAAGTGAAAGGGGAAGCCCTTATCATGCCAGCAAGCCTCGACCTGACCTATGAATCAGGGCAGCGTGAAGCTATAGCTGATGTGGTAGGCCAATTTGAACCAGATAAGTTGATCAAGTTTTTCACGGATGGAGCGTGGAGCATGCACCAGCTCGTGCAGTTCTATATCGAGCAGATCGGATCTTGTGAGGTCTATATCAGTACCTGGACACTCACTGAAAATCCCGCTCGCATATTGCTAAATCTGAAGGGGGCCGGCCTGATCACAGCGCTTCACTGTCTGTTTGACTACAGGATCCAAGACAGATCCCCGAAAAGTTACCAACTCATAAGCTCAATTGCAGACAGCATCAAGCTTACGAAATGCCATGCCAAAGTAGCTACAATGGTAAATGTCCATTATGGTGTAAGCATTGTAGGATCGGCCAATTTCAGTAAAAACAAACGATTAGAAGCAGGAACGATTTTCACCAACCGAGAAGCCGCTCTATTCGATCAGAAGTGTATCAAAAACAAAATGAATGAACCTGACTGAGGAGCAATTAGCAGAGGTGGAAGCCTTCGGAGCTGCATTTATGAAGCCGGAAGAAATCGCGGTGATCATGGAGCTGGAACCAGTTGGGCTAAGAGCAGCCATAGAAGATCAATCTTCAGCAGTTGCAAAAGCCTACAAGAAAGGCTTCTTATCATCCAAATTTCAGGTTAACCGTAAGATCGTAGATCTAGCTAAGGCCGGAAGCTCACCAGCTCAGGCCATGGCAAACAAACTCATCCAAGATATTGAATTCGATGGAAGATTATGAAGAGGAAGTAATCCGCAGGGCGCCGATGAAGCTCATCACCACCCAGCAAAGTGATGATGATATTATACGGAAGCACTTGCAGGGCAAACTAGAGCGATCAGAGCTATCAGAAGCAGTAGAAAAGCAAGTGGAAGAAATGCTTGTTTGCGAAAAGCTCATGCGCAAATACGTGTCTAGATCCGAAGTATGCCCCATGCTTCAGCAAGCCCTAGGCTGTAGCCAAACAAAAGCGTACCGGCTTTATGATCGGACACAGAAGCTATTTGGAGAATCAGGGATAAAAGATCAGCAGTTTTGGCTTGATATCGAGCTTGGAGAGTTAGAGAAGGACATCCGAGCTGCGCGAGCTCTCAAAGACTACAGATCTGTAGCCGCACTTCGAAAGATCAAATCAGATTACATAAGGAACATGGGATCCGGTGATGCTTTGCTTTATGAGAAGATACAGCCACCACCATTTGTGGTAGGCTTCTTCCCTAGATCCATGATGGTAACCCTGCCAAAGGATCGAGAATTGAAGCAATTGGTATCAGAGAAACTAAAAAAGATAGCGGAAGATGTCGGTTACGAAGACTCAGGAGACAGTAAATAAGATTCACCACAACATCCCACAGATTGTTTTTAATATCGTGCGGGCACACATTACCCTATGTTTGTGGGCTAGAGCAAGCGGCAAAACCGAAGGACCTGGTGTAGATTTCAATTATTACAACGCCATGACCATGCCCCGATCATTAGGTGGACTGGTTTCTGTGAGCTACGACAAGCTGCTCACATTCATAGTTCCTAAGATTGTAAAAGGCTACGAACGATATGGCCTCATCGAAAACGTCCATTTCTGGGTCAGGAAGTTCGCTCCACCCGAACTTAAGCGCCCAAAACCCTTCCTCAAGCCGACGGACGCCAAACATTTCATACATCTATTCAACGGCTCAGGCCAGCAGCTGATCAGCCTCGACAGGCTCGGCATCTCAAACGCTGCAGACCTGGACTATATATATGCAGACGAGTGCAAGCTTTTCGATTATGAAAAGTTTGTTGAAGTCCTCCATACCAACCGCGGAAACGATGAACATTTTGGTCACTTGAGCCAGCACCATAGCGTACTCCTTACCACAGATAGGCCGAGAGATTCTTCAGGAGATTGGCTTTACGATATTGCAGAAAAAGCAGATCCAGAGATGTTGGATTTAGTGCTCATGATTCAGCAGCGCATATTCGAGCTTAACGAAGAATTAAAATCCACACGTACCAAAAAAGCACACTACGAAAAGACCAGGCTAATTGAAGAATTTGAGTACCAGCTTAATGAGCTGAGAAGGGATCTGGTGTATGTAAGCGAGGCAAATACATTGGATAATATGCACGCCATCGGTACCAACATTATCAAGGATCTCAAGCGAACGCTTGAGGATCTGGTTTATCGGATATCGGTACTTAACGAGCGAGTAAAAGAGGTAGAAAGCGGATTCTATAAGGATCTATCATTTAAGAAACACGGTGCAGTCAGCATCAACAGCGACTATCTAGACAATCAGGATTTCGACTTCAAAAAGATTAAAGCAGACTCACGTTGGTACCGTGATATCCAGAGATCTGAGCCCATTGATATAGGAATGGACCACAATGCGGGTATCAATACAATCGTATCCGGCCAAGGATCATTATCAACCTATAGGTTTATTCACAGCGCCTATACAAAGGGCAAAGTACAGACGCTATTGAATGATGAATGGCATGCCTTCTTTCAATACCATGACTGTAAAGTCATCAATTACTACTACGATCACACCAGCATACCAGGGAAGGCAGACAGTGATCTTTCCATTGCTGATGAAGTCACAATCAAATTACAATCCCTCGGCTGGGTGGTGAACAGGATCTACATAGGACAGCAACCATCCCATAAATCGCGATACATCCTGTGGGAAAAGATCCTCAATGAACTAGACCACCAATATCCATCCTTCAAGTTCAACACAACCACATGTGAGTACTGGTTCGATGTATGCAAGCAAACCCGAGCCAAGATCGGACGTGATGGATTCGAAAAGGACAAGTCCGACGAAAAGCGTCGAGGCTTTGACCAAAGCAAAAGCCCCCACATCACCGATGCTGGTGATACTCTCCTGGTCGGCGCAGTTCACTACAAATACAAAGCTCAGACTGAATTCCTAGACACAGTTGTCTACTGATTAGGATGCCCCCAAACTTGGGGGCGAATTAGATAAGGGGACCCCCCCCCTGCCTCGTGGCTACCCCTCCCAAGTCATATACGGAAGCATTTTTGAAAATGGCAGCTGCCAACCCCCGATGG
>JACCDR010221718.1_pt1 | contig 15557 bp, 36 predicted proteins | sample 7446431 | NCBI WGS metagenome assembly JACCDR01 (sample SAMN15323443, study PRJNA562643) | freshwater metagenome | isolation source: river surface water | place: USA:Blue River Watershed | collected 2017-08-17 | reverse complement strand
TAAAATAATCGATTCTAGACCCCTTTAAAGCCCTTCTAGGGCTATTTTTATTTCTGAGAGACATTGGGATGAGGGCTATTTCTAAAAAATAGCAGAAAATGATATAAGGTTCATTACTCCACACTGATACCGACACAATTTTCCCCCCCACCCCCTCATTCTAGGGGGATGTCCTGTCCTGATCGAAGTCTTAATGATAATTCATTATCAATAGCATAGGTAGCTTGTCTAGACAAGTTTATGTTAGTAGTCACTAACATATCAATAATGGGGACAGAACAGCTCCGGGGTATACGTCACCATGCGGTGACAACCACGGCTCTCCCTTGTGCATAACCTGTGGATAACTCCAAATGTGCAGAATGCACAGATCGACGGAAAGGGTCCTAGAAGGCGATTCCAGCCGCTCCCTAGGGGTGGACACGTCCAAGAGAGAAAATCGCCCTACGGGCATCCTGGTGCGTTCTAGGGGCATGTATGTCCATACAGTTTTGCCTCATTTTATAGCACAATTCAAGGATTTTGAACGATGTTCCCGCATTACGGAATGCTGCATCACAATGTGGAAAGCCCCTGTTGACAACATGGAATGTTCTGTGCTACTTGCGCGCAGGCACGCACCCCGCGCTCACAGTCAGCGACCAATGTCCGACGGTTTTAGTAGGATATAAGCCCCTATTTGCATTGTGGTCTTTTCTTCGATAGTATCGGGGTTCCCTAGATTAATTTTCATATTGTCTAGGTGATGCTCTTTAACAAGTAGCTGTGATGCTGCGCTAGGCGCCTAACGGTTCGCCTATGGATTCCTAGCGTAGATACAGGGTGCGGGGTTCGATTCCCGTTTGCCCTGCTATACGAAAAGACACCCCTAGTGTGCGCTAGGTGTGGGAGCGGAAGCCGATAAAGTACCGTGCCAGAGTCTCAAAGTAGACGAGAGCATGGGCACCCGAGAGGGGGTGCCGGCCGGTAGTGCCCACATTGAATGCCGATGATAAGAATAGGGGAGCGCTGGATTTACAACCTATGCGCCGCAGTGACCCTGCGATGAAGTCAAGTTTCGTTCCTAGCAGGGGTTTGCAAGGTGCAGCCCCCTTTATGAATGTCGCTTTATGCGGGATTCACGTTAAGAATATTTAACCCGTATTCTTAATGTGCATTCTGCACAACCTCATCCGGTGGTTTACCGGAGTTTACTTTTCAAAGGAAACGACAATGGAACATGCAATGCAAACCATCGCCCGCACAGGTTCTCTGCCGATGGTTAAGAAGCCGGTCCCGAAGGAAGGCCGGGATGCGACGCTTGCCGCAAACATGCTCGCCGCGAGTGTCGTGGCGTTCGTCATCGGACAGGCCGGTTCGTGGCGTCAATTCGCCGTGCAAGTCATTGGCCTGACGACTGATGGCCGCACCGCGTACATGGCTACCATGCGCGAATGGCTGAAGGACATGCGTAAGCGGAATGCCGAGTCCTTTGCAGCAGATCCGGCAAACCCGTCGAAGGATGATGTCAAGGAAGCCGCAAAGCGCGTAGCATCCGCGACCGTGCAAGTGTCCAACCTCAACACCATTGCCGATGCTTTCAATGGCGCCGGCACTGTGGAAGGGTTGATTACTTTTGTGGCGGCTGCGCAGCGTGTACCAGCGCATACGCTGTCACTCGGGGATTGCAGTTTCGAGATGATCCGAAAGTACGCTGTTAGCTTGCAAAAGTCTAAGCTTGGCCGCACTGCGGACACGTGGCAGGTGAAGTTTGCCAAGTGGATTGAGAAGAATCCGCCGGCCGCCGATGACGTCGAAGGGCAGGCGGCGTACAAGACCATCGTGGACACTTTCAACGCGATGCAAGAGTAGTCGCAAGGTAGTTGCTCCCGTAGTTGCCGGGCAGGGGCTTAGTCCCCTGTATTTATGATAACATCGGAGCATGGCATTAATTAAGTTTAGTGCCATGTCCAATGTTCTCATGTTGAGAACAGATCGCACTATGCTAGTGCTGAAAGGGTCGTGTGATGGAACGGGATCTTGCGCATGAACATGACATGGAAATGCTGCGTCGTGAACAATTGCGCGCCGATATCGGGGATGATGATGTCCACTTTGACGACGTGGGCGATGAATATTGGGAGCCTGTTTCGTCGACAGATGAAATGATGGGTGATCCCGATGAATGGGATTTTGAAGAGTCCTATTGAATCCACCGCGTTTGACATCAATTCATTGGTGTCAAATGCAATGGGTTTAATTTTCTAAATCCAGATCGGGAGAATGTATGCTTAAGTATCAAACCCGCGTCATTCGGTTTGGCGCATTCTGGAAAGTGCAGTGTCTGATTTGCGACGTTTGGCAAACCATGACAGATAATTACACTTCGCGTAGGGAAGCCCGGGCGCATCGTGATTACTGGTCGCAGCGCTAAGGAAGAATTGTAGAGTACAAAAGAAAGCCCCCTAATCCGGGGCTTTCTTGCGTGCTTTTCAGCATTAATATTCTTTAATGCGGGCGCGCTGGGGCAATGCCATGAAGTCTTACACTTGTAGTAGCCGTGCCTTTGTCGGTGGCGAATGCGTCATTAATAAAACTTATTCCCGTACAAAGGAAAGGCACAATACGGGATTCATCAAGTTGAGTACGGCTAAGGTCACAGTTAAAAGACCGAAGGTCGATCATTTTCGCGTCATCCTGTAAGGGGAATCCTATGCTCACTCCCATCAAAACTCTCATTTCTCGTCATGGTTTGTCCGGGGCTTTGAAAGCTCTTGAAGCTGAATTGCTGGTTTGGTCACGCAACCGCATCAGGCACCTGCCCAGTGATACGTATTACAAAGGGTTTATTGAACTGCCTCGCGGCAGCGTGCTGCGGGATGCCTACCCGACGCCGGCTTTCTTGTGGCAGCACGATTGCAAGCCGGGGTTTTACGCTGATGGCGTGCATTAATGCGCCTTAACGCCATTGCAGCCGCACAACGCGCTAGCGTTGAATCCTCCGATCCTGAATGCAAAGAATGCGGAGAATTGTTCCAATTAAAAAGATTTAATCTAGGCTATCGGTGTTGCCTAGTTTGTGGGGAAAAATCTTCACGCAAAGTAAAACACACTGTTGTCCCGTTGCCGAAAAGCAATTATGTCTATGCCCACTCGGCAGCGGATGTTCTCAGTCCCTATAGTCACAAAGGAAATAGATAATGTACACGCAAGGCAACTCGTTTGATGATGGCACAGGTTTAACGGTCACCGAAATTCTTGATCCAGACGGCGATTTGGTGGCGTTGGTTGCTCAACATTGGGCTGAAGGCCTGCTGTTTCACTTAAATCGTTAATACAATTAACGCGGGTATGGTGAAATTGGTATACACAGCAGACTTAAAATCTGCCGCTGAAAAGCATGAGGGTTCGAGTCCCTCTACCCGCACCACTCCATTAAAAGGAATAACTGTGTACAATCTTAAATCTCCCGCCGACATTGTTGAGACAATGCCCATCAACGAGTTGGCTGTTAATTTTCTTTATCGACTCCAGAAAGGAGACAACCTGTCCGTCATCAATTCGGACACGCTGCATGCGCTAATTGACAACCTTGAAATGGTGCTGGCAAACCGCTATTGCCAATCCTATTACGCTCACCTGGAGGAGTCTTCCCATGACTATGATTAAGATTCTTTATCGTCGTTATATTCTTAATCCAAAATATCCGCACGTTGCTGTTGCAAATGATGTGCAAGATGTTAAATATGCGGAAGCACATCCCGGATTTGTTCGTTGGATTGATACGTATTGGAAAGAGGTGACAGTATGATTGATAATATTAAAGCCTGGTTTGTGTCTTTGTATGACACATGGGTTTGGCTGTTGTCAGGTGCCGCCGATCCTTTCGGAGATAATGATAATGACAACATTATGTATTAGCACTACTAAATGGTGCTGTTTTTGTGGCCGGGAAGGTCACTCGTCTCATCAATGTCCTTGGAGAAAATAATGATTAGTGGTTTTAATTTTATTTGTTGGATATTCTTTTGTTTTATGGCAGGTGCTGGGTCGTATGCAATATCTCAAAACAACAAACTGATTTTTATTGGATTAACCACAATTATTGGTGGTTATATGGGTTTTATTATTGGTCCCGTTCTTTAAGGAGATTAACATGGAAGCTCGTCGTTTGGATAACAACACATATGACATTTTCTTTGGCAGCCAATGGTCTGACCATGTACGTGTGCGGCAAGGTCGCAATGGTACCTATCGCCTTAGTGGTATGAGGGTCGATCATCAAACCCTGCGCGAACTCGACAGCCTGCTTGCACCCAACATGCCAATTACCTATGGGCAGGACATGCACACAATGGCGTTTAATTGTGCGGCCATAGTTAGCAGCCGCTAATTAGGAGTATTAAATGCTCACTGTTAAAAAGCTTATTGAAGCTTTGTCCAACATGCCACAAGATGCTGTTGTAGTTCTACGAACCTGGGAGGATGGAAACTTTGCCGAGGAAGTGGGGATGGACACCAGCACTTTTTATTGGAAAGGTGATGATCCAGTTATCACTACAATAGGGGTAACCCATAAGAACACTGTTGTTATTACGGACTAACCACATGTTTAAACCTTTTTACATTCACCACCATCACCTTCCCGGTAAGCTTTCCAATAGGCATCCGAGGGGGTTCACCGCATATATTGAAGAAGCTATTGATTCTTCTTTTGTAAATGTTCGAGTGGCTTTGTGCAGTCCCAAAGATCAATACTCCCGTAAACTTGGAAGACAACAAGCCCAGATTTCTGTGCAAGAAGTTATCAATAAGCGTGAGCTTCCAAAAATCCTTGCTGGGTTGGAATACTTGTGTGAACTCAATCATAAAATTGATGAGCATGCCTGGTATTATGTGTACAAATACATTGTGTAAGGATTAAAGTGATTAGTCATTCCATTGTAGTTAAGGAAGTTAAAACCTACAGTTATGGATCATGGAAACCCTCTGAGGGGCCACGTATTTTCTGTCAAGAAGAACTTGACCGTTATTTAGATACATTGGAATTTAAGCCGGGGGATTTTCTTACATATGGTCCTTCCCCTATACATACCATCAATCAAGTGTTGCTGGTGTGTGATTGGGAGCGCGTGTTTGCGTACATGACCTTTACCACTTATAACAACAGTCCCAAAGTATTAAAAGTATTTAGTCTTGCTGCTGTCACAGCAACAACAAATAATGCAATGCCACGCTGGGATTCTGTTGATTCGTTTCGTAAAGTAAATGCAGGAGAAATTAAAACACACATTCTACCTCTATATGATCAGTTACTCCATCGTTGTGAAAAACACTGCGGACCAGAAGCTATCGAGGCGCTCAAAACCTATCGAGCCTTCTAATCCGGAGTACAAACCCTATATATTGCAGCGTAACATTAATGCTCTGCCTTATAAAGTGGGTGACCGTGTAAAAATTAGGAGAACAGCACGTAGAGGAACAATTCAACACATTGAACACGATCCTAATTCTATTAATTGGGTAGCAAATAGGCCCCACTACATACAAGTAAAATTTGACGATAATGTTATCCAATTCTGTAACCACTCTCAACTGAAACGGAGTAAAATCTAATGCTTCCATTTGTTGTTTTACGTAATGACGATGACAGTGTTATTCGCGGCACCATTAATGTTGGTAATCGTATGAGTGCTATTATCTACAGCATGATGCTGCAAGAATCTACTGCCGACTATGGCGGAGAAATTAACAATAAGGCAAACTATTACCAAGTACGCAATCGTGCGGATGCTGAGGCTCTTGCAAACTATTTAGCGCAGCGTTTTCCCGGTACGTCATGGGCTGTGGCGCAATGCACCACCGTGTACCAAAGTGAACCCGGCCCTGTCACTGCTGCACAATTCACTGAACAAGGGCTCATGCCCGTTAATTAAGGAAATTTATGCGTAATGGAACTGCTCGTGTTATTTGCAAATGCCCTCATGAGTTTCAAGATAAGACATATGGGCCGCAGCGGCGCGTAGCCAATGCAACTGCTAAAGGGGATGACAAGCAAACCGAAGTGCGCTGCACGGTATGTAAAACTACCTACCGTGTAAATAATTCCCAAGTAACCCGTTAAACAGAGTTTGGACTGAAAGGAAACTCCATGAGGCTTGTATCTGCACTGTATAACGACCATCATCCGTTTCACACAATGGACGTGTTCGATGATTTTGATTGTGTTCATAGTCCCGATGAATTGCGCAAAGGGGATGTGCTTATTGTGCATGGCGGGGGTGACATTTCTCCCGCACTGTATAACAAGCGCCTTAGCCGTATGAGCAACGGCACTGAAGAACCAGGTTGGCGCGATGAAATTGAATGGTCGATCATGCGTCGTGCGGCAGAACTGCAAGTGCCTATTATCGGCCTGTGTCGTGGAGGTCAAATGCTCACCGCACTGGCTGGAGGCTACTTGATTCAACACATTGAAAACCACTATGGCACTCATCCTGTTGTCACGGCTGACAATAAAGTTTTTAATGTCAACTCCATTCACCATCAGATGATGGTGCCTGATGGTACAGATCATGAGCTTATTGCTTGGTCTAAACGCAAGCTGTCTGATGTGTATTGGGACGAAGATAAAACTATTAATAGAGACATTGAACCAGAGTTTATTTACTATCCGAGTTTGAAAGGCTTTGCGTTACAGTGGCACCCTGAAATGATGCCGGTTGATTGCACAGCCAATCAATATGTCATGTCATTTATTAAGCAGAGGCTTTAATGTTTTATTCTCTTTCGGATAGTTCTTACGCTTATCAGCATCGTCATGACGTTACAGGTATTCTTCCATTAGAGTACTATGGAAGAGGTCTAAGTGAATGTTGCGGCGCGGTATTTGTAGAAGCCAGTCATAGTTCTGTTTACAATAAAGGAATTACTATATGGTTTTCTGAAAAAGATGAAAGTGTAGAGCATGAACATTTTTTTGTAGAGTCCGTTAAACTTGTTGATGGTACTTATATGCATTTTAAACACAATTTACGGGAGGAAGAAACTAAAGAAGATGAGGAGCCTGAAGAATGGTAAAAAGTGTTCCCGTTATTTCTGTACATTACAATTCGGTTGCTTCGTATACCGACAGATATTTACAAGAATTATCCGAATACCCCGACCCAATACATTACTGGCGAATTTGGCACTGGGGCCTTAAGCGCTATCTACACACTGTTGAAAAGGGACTTGAAAAGAAAGCTATTGAAAGTAAGTTCTTTAAAACCAAATTTGTAGACAACATTGCGCCTGGATTTTACTACCAATTTATTGTCACTACAAAGCAATACAATTGTTTTATTGAAGACATTACCAACTTTGATTTTATTAAATACAAGGTGTATGAAAGTAGACAACCTGCGGTAAATAGTAATTATCCGGACGAAGGTCCGAAACTTATTGCATTTCTTTTTTATGTCCCGGAGGAACAATGAATTTCACGTTAGGTGCTGATCCCGAATGTTTCCTTGTTGATGCTGCTGGTGCTTTCATTAGCGCTATTGATTTAGTTGGTGGGACTAAAGAACATCCCATTCCGTTGCCCATTGGAGATGGGTTTGCAGTGCAGGAAGATAATGTTGCACTTGAATACAATGTGCCTCCTGCGGCATCCAAAGATCAGTTTGTTAACAACATTAATAGAGTGATGTCCTATCTGTCCGATCAAATAGGACAGAAGGGGTTGTTCTTCTCGCCAGCATCTGCTACACTATGGCCCAAAGAACAATTGGTCGATCATCGTGCCCGTACCTTCGGCTGTGATCCAGACTTCAATGCGTGGCGCGATGGCAAACCCAACCGCAGGCCCAAAGCCACCGATGCCACTCTTCGCACTTGTGGCGGACATATTCACTTTGGCTACAAGTTCAACAGTCAAGAGGAGGTAATTAGTTTTATTAAGTATTGTGACTTGTTTTATGGTGTGCCTAGTGTGCTAATGGACGAGGGTGCATTGCGTAAGGAGTTGTACGGCAAGGCCGGTGCGTTCCGCTTTAAGCCCTATGGCTGTGAGTATCGTACCTTGTCAAATTTCTGGGTACATAACCCTAAGTACACTGAATGGGCTTGGAGTGTCGCAGAAATGGCCATGGATGCATGGCAACAAAATAAGATTAATGTCGAACTCGAAGCCAGTCAAATTGTGTATGCTATTAACAAAAACGACAAGCGAGTTGCATCTGAACTCATTGAGCGTTACAACCTTTTGGTGGCGTAAATATGTCTAAGACACTCTATCTTATTTCACAAAATAAAAATAATGGCTATGATACATATGATTCGGCTGTTGTGTGCGCATACACAGAAGAAGAAGCAAAACATATGTATCCGGGCAATGGAAAAGCGTGGGATAGCATTAGTGAACGTAAGCGATATGCCTGGGCAGCACCCGAATTTGTTACCGTACAATATTTAGGGTGGGCACATGCGAGTATTGAAATTGGTGTTGTTTGTGCTTCATTTAATGCAGGGTAAATATGCGCGATACATATACATCTAAAAATCACCGAGACTTCAATGCTCGGTATGCTGGCACTTATGGCTGGCTAGTGCAGGGTGGAAACCACTCCCTTGTCTACATGATTGAAGGTAATGAAGAATTTTTTACCTTTAACATGGGAACTTCTCAAACATATAAAGCATACATTAACGGTGGTGCAGTGTTTGAGTTTATTCCTATTAAAATGGGGTGGTTTAACACTAACGATGGAGAAGTTGTATTTCTTGAGCGTCATCCTGCACGTCAATGGAAGCGTGGTATTTGTGAATCAAACACATGGGTGTTTACAATGAGCACCGATGGACTTTACAATTCGCAATTAAATTACAAAAGGTTAGCATCTATTTACATTAATCCTATTAACGTTACGAAAGATTTTATTGTTGCTCGACGTAATGTAAATGCTCCAGTTGCGTTGTCAGAGCATTTTAGTGTATCTTCTGTCGGAGAAGTATATTTTTATAAAGCCCCGGTAGGAATCTTTAATAGAGATAAAATCGATCTGCACGTTGATGCAGTGAAACAAGAGTTGTCTGACTGTATTCGTCGCCTAGAATTGCCGTGGAGTGTCGTATGACCAAACTGCATGAAATTTATCCCTATAATCTGCTTGATGTTTATACACATAAAAGCGGAGCCAATTATTCTGATGGTCCGGATCCCGGCCTCGTTTATGGTCTTGAACTGGAAATTGAAAACACCACTCCAGATGCTGTAGTGTCAGGTTTTCGGGCAGATAGGGACGGTAGTCTGCGCAATAATGGATGGGAGTTTATTACCAATCCAATGACATATCGCCATCAAGCAGCACGACTCACTGATTTCTTTGCCACGAACGATTTTACTGAAATTAATTATAGTGAACGCTGTTCAGTGCATGTACATACCAATTGTCGTAATTTGACTCTCAATCAAATTGCAACTATTGTGCTCATTTATCAGGTTGTCGAAAAGCTGTTGTTTCAGTTTGTAGGAGAAGATCGGGAATCAAATATTTTCTGTGTACCGCTGTCCGAGACAACCATTACCCACAAGATTATTGACCGTATTGCACAAAACGATACCGATGTATTCCGTGATTGGCACAAGTACACTGCCTTAAATCTCCTGCCACTACTGTCTTCGGAGCAAGGCACTATTGAGTGGCGGCACATGGCTGGTAATTGCAATGTAGACTTTATTCTTACGTGGCTACGCCTTATTGGGCATATTTATGTTGCAGCAAAAAGCAATAATCTCGAATACTGGACCGACAGACTTAAAAATCTAAATAGCAATTCACACTATTCTGGTCTACTTATTGATATTTTTAAGGAAGATGTTAATTTCCTTATGACTCCTGGCTATGAGCGTTTGCTAGAAGATGGCGTGTTACTACTGAAATATAGCCTTCTTCCAAATAAGAAAAAGAAATCCGGAGACCACTATTGGATAAATGAAGCACTACAAGCAAGTGTTGCTAATACTACAGCAAACATTCCGTTGGACTCTTGGGTTATTGATGAAGACATGCGCCGACAAATTGCAGCAACAAGGCAGCGTCTACTGGATATTCGAGCAGGACAAGCGGCAACGCAATTTACTATCATTGACGATTTGCAACCCAGGGAAACTGAATAATGTGTGGTATTGTAGGCGTTATTACGAACCATTCCAATGGATTTAGCATGGACGAAGCCAAAGTGTTTCGAGACATGCTACTTATTGATACGCTACGGGGTTTTGATAGCACTGGTGTGTTTGGCGTAGATAATTATAGTAATGTGGAGATTCTAAAAGAAGCATCCAACGGAGCTTCTTTTGTTCAAACCACAGAATACAAAGCATTTGACAATTGGATTATACAACACGGTGTATTTGCTGTAGGCCATAACCGAGCAGCAACACGAGGGTCGATCACAGACAAGAATGCACACCCATTCCACGTAGAAGATAATATTGTTCTGGTGCAAAACGGCACTTACAAAGGCGACCATACTCACCATAAAAATACCGATGTGGACACTGAGGCAGTAGCACACGTAATTCATGAAAATCCGGACATTGAGACGGCTCTTCAGAAAATTAATGCGGCTTATGCTCTGGTGTGGTATAACGTCAAAGATAAAACTCTAAGCATTATTAGGAATGAGGAGCGGCCCTTGTACATTGCATATACACCGAACAACAGTGTGTTTTTCGCTAGTGAAATGGAAACCATTCTGGCTGCATGCTCCCGTAACAATGTTGTGTTGCGTGAAAAGCCGTATTTAATTAAAGAAAACATGCTTAACACATGGACTCTTGTTGACGAAAACGCCACTTGGGAGTATAATAGTAAAGCCATTGACAACAAATTTCGTAATACTGAGCATCCTTTTCGTCAATATGACTACTCTACTTGGGAAATTGGCACGCGCTGGAAACCTCCTATTGTTCCCGCTATTGAATATCAGGCACATAGACCCACACAGCCGTATGAAATAGTCAATAGTATGTTTGAACTTATCCATAGAGGGGAGTTCATGGAATATATGATGACTATTAAAGATGCTGAAACCTACAAGGAATCATTACAAAACAAAAAATCTCTTAACGTGGAAATGTATGACTATAAGCCCTGCAACACATATCCTAATTGTCGGGCGTGGTATGCATTGTGCAAGGTACTTGACCCGTCCGATAAAGTTTCCGCCGTAATTTATGGTATTATTAAAGACAAAACTGAACTCGAAGTTATTGAAATGTCAGAAAACACACCTTTCTACAGTGTAGATATTCCCGGTACTCCTTTGGAACATTCTGTCCTAGGCCTTAATATGGAACGGGGTCGTATTATCTCTTTGTTTGTGCATAATTTTCAACCAATTGCTATTCAATGATTTATATTCAAACACCTGTACTATCTTCTAAGTTTGCAAAAACTATTCAAGAAGGTTTGCGGGCTCTTACTAACGAGAAGGTGTTGCGTACTAAACGCAGCAAACCTCGCTCGTTTGTAGTGCAGTACCCTTCCCTTAACAAAATTGAACAACTTCAACTATTTAAGGAACACAATGTCTCATGTCCGCCCTTTACAAGATATTCGGGACAACTGCAATCGCTTGGGTCACGAATCATATTTGCTCGAACGCTCGTCAACTCCACCAACGGCAGAGGTATTGTGGAAATTGATATTGATGAGCAACGAGACTTCCCAGATGCTCCACTCTATGTTGCATACATCCCTAAAAAATCAGAGTACAGAGTCCACGTCCTAAACGGAGAAGCCATTGACATTCAACAAAAGAAAAAGAAGTGTGGATTTGAGTCAGATCGGAACACTCGTATCCGCAATGTTAGTAACGGCTACGTCTATTGTCGTGATGACATTGCTCCTCCTGATGGCCTTGCCAATCTCGCTGTTTCAGCAGTTGAGGCTCTTGGTTACAAGTATGGGGCAGTGGACATCGTCTACAATGAAAAGCGCAATCAACTCTTTGTTCTCGAAGTAAACACAAGGCCGGGGCTTACCGGCACTACACTACAGAAATACTGTCAAGCTATTATTAAAGGACTATAATGAACTTACGAGAAGTGTTATACGACAGTACTGACAACCAAGAATCTTACACATTTTATCGGAATATTGATTATACAAATCCGTCAATTCTTGGATATATTCAATTAAACGGAGTACAAATTGTACTATATGAAGATGGTACTTGGACTATTTGGGATACCTCTGGAGGTTAAATAATGGATTTGTACATTCCGTATGCATACTCTCCATACGACAAAGATATAAGGTTTGGTGTATTTAGTACTCGTGAAAACGCTCAACAAATTCTTGATGAACAAATGAAAAAGAAACGTTGGGAAATTTATGATATTTATGTGGCCCAACTTGATTTAGAGGACCCGTTTTAATGCGCTGCGTGTGCTGCGACCGGCTATTGTCCAACTATGAATCTGTCCTTAAACATCCTGTAACTATGGAATATTTAGACATTTGTTTAACATGTTTGAAAGATATTCCCATTGATCCTGTTGTGCCTGAGCACATTGAGGAAGATGATTTTTCTATGGAACTTGAGGGGCAAGCTTGGGAAGAGGCTGAAGATGACTAAAGTCTATACTCAAACTTACTATGGTGTAAGCAATCAACCTATTAGGGATAAGTCCCTGTGGTTTTCACACTGCTGTGGCGCAACATTCATTCCTGAACCTACAGAAAAGGTAAATGTGCGAGGCTCACATAAAGGAATTAAAGTGTGGCCTGGGGCCATTGGAAAGCCATACAAAGGCAGAAAACAACAGGTCGATCATGTGGTTACTAGGAACGGTACTCTTACAGTGAGTGTGCGGCATGAGTTCTGACGCTTATCCGGGTAAGCTGGTTACTGTGGGTGTTAATGAACTTATTTACGGTGACTGGCAACGTGATACACACAATGGAGGGTACACAATAAAGTGGACTCAGCGGAAAAATTACGATAAAAATAACACTTATATTTCCATCTTCGGTCCAAATCAACAAGAACAGTTTGACATGTTCAAAAAAGACCCTTATTATAAAATTATTTATGAAGCCCCTAAAGCTGTCAATAGGCGCGAAGGGCATGGATTTTCCCCGCGTAATACACTTGTAGTGTGGGAGGTCGCCGATAATGAGCAGAGTAGTAGCAACTGAACAGTTATAAATCGAATACGATTTATGGAATAATAGATTGCATTGGGGTTGACAATGCATAAAATATATGGTATAATGATGGGTAGGAGGTACCATATGCCATATAAAAATCATCAAGACTACTTAGATCAACAAGAACGGGTCCGAACAAAGCGTTTAGCAACTAAACCAAAATATTATTGTCCAATATGTTCAAACCAATTTTTTAAAATTAAAGGGCGAACAAAAGCCACGTCGTGTACTGATTGCTATTCTAAATATCGAAGTTTATATTCATTACTTTCGTCCGCAAAATATCGGGCTCAAGAGAAAGATTTAGAGTTTAATCTTGATATTACGTGGGCTATTGCCCAACCATCAAAGTGTCCCCATACTGGGATTGAATTAACTTATACAAATAATGGTAAAAATTACGCAAATAGAGTTCCTTCGACAGCCTCTATTGATAAAATTAATCCCTTGGGAGGATATACAAAAGATAATTGTGAAATTGTTTGTTGGTGGTATAACTGTGCAAAACAACAATTTACTACCGAACAAGTGTATAATCTATGCAAAGCAGTGGTAGACACCTCGGACACTTTGCATGCCCAAAGTGTAGAAAATTAGGAAACGACACGCGAGGCGATAATTTATCTCAATGGGAAGATGGCTCGGCACACTGCTGGGCATGTGGCTACCATGTGTTTCCTAAACATTATAATAGAATTAAGGAAGTGGATAATGGTCCAAAAGCTTTGTTACCTTTTGACTTCACCCAAGATGTTCCGTCCTCCGTCCTACCCTGGCTTCTCCAATATGGATTACCCTATTCCTATTGGGAACCCATGCTTGGATATAGCCCGTCTAGTGAACGCCTTGTGTTCAAAGTTGGACATCCAAACATGGCATTCTCTATTGGCCGTTATGTTGGCAAAGAAACGGGACACAAAAAGTGGTTTGTGTGGGGAGACTGCCACAAACATGTAGAAGTTTTAAATAATGACAACACTATTGTATTAGTAGAGGATTTAATTTCTGCCCATAAAGTGTACAATGCTGGATTTACAGCAGTTCCTCTATTTGGTACGTATGTACATAATCCCGTAATTTACTATCTACTTACTGAACATCACAAAGTGGTTTTGTGGCTAGATAAAGATCAAGCATTTAATGTCAAAAAACAAGCACTGCGGCTAGCGTCCCTAGTTCCGTTAGATGTTCATGTAATTACTACCCCAAAGGATCCAAAATGGTTGAGTTTAGAGAACATTATGTCGGAAGTGAACGTGTAATTGATGTGTTTATTATTCAAAACACAATTCCTCCAATTAAAGCAGGGGAACTTAGGCGCGTGCTAAAAGGAGGATTTTGGTTAGAAACAACACCTGTTTGTTATGAGCTAGACGAGCTTCTTGAAATTGTTTATAAACTTAGGGAACTTAATGATGCCTGATATTACTATGTGTCAAGGGTTAAAAGTTTCTCCCAATAAAATGTGCCCTAAGCGATGGGAATGTTACAGGTTTATGGCAACTCCTTCCGAATATCGTCAAGCTTATTTTATGGATGCACCCTTTGATGCAAACACGGACGATAATCAGTGTGAAATGTTTTGGAAAGTTGAGAAAAAGAAATAATTGACACTGGGCTGCCAATGTGATATAATAATATCCTCTTTTATTTATAGGAGGTATTATGACCGAAACAGAAATTTCCTGGGTTGCTGGTTTACTTGAAGGGGAAGGTTGTTTTTCTAGACATATTCGTAAAAGTAATGGGCACGTATGCTACGCTATTCATTGTGAGATGTCGGATGAAGATGTAATACAAAAACTACACAATATTACAAAACTTGGTAGCGTTGTGAAACGTTTAAATATTGCTGGTAGAAGTGATAAACGAGTAAGAAAACCCACATGGATATGGTCGGTTCAAAACAAAGAAGGTATTCGCACAATTTTACTTGCTATTGTTCCATATATGTGTGGTCGGCGTGTAAATAAAATTAAATTAATGCTTGGAGAACTACTTGAAAATATCTGATATGAAAGTTGAACTAGTTGATTTTATGGGAAGCGATACTTCGGTCGTTAACGCGGCCCGCGTATCTTTTTCAAAAGAAGCTAGTAATTTTACCACTGAACAAAACCATAAATTAATTATTTATTTAGCCAAGCATAATCATTTTAGTCCGTTCTGCCACGCGTTTGCGTCGCTTCGTATTAAGGCTCCGATATTCGTCGCTCGGCAGCTTGTCAAACATCAGGTGGGCCTTGCTTGGAATGAAGTGAGTCGCAGATATGTTGATGATGAGCCTGAGTTTTGGTTTCCAGATGACTGGCGAGGTCGTCCAGTTAATGCAAAACAAGGCAGCACTGGTATTTTAAATCCAACTGAAACCGG
>JACCDR012602621.1_pt1 | contig 15559 bp, 16 predicted proteins | sample 7446431 | NCBI WGS metagenome assembly JACCDR01 (sample SAMN15323443, study PRJNA562643) | freshwater metagenome | isolation source: river surface water | place: USA:Blue River Watershed | collected 2017-08-17 | reverse complement strand
GTCGACAGGCTCTGCAGCTCCGCGGGCGTCTGCGCGAGGCCGAGCAGCTCCTTGCGAATCTGCGCCACCAGCGCCTCGAGGCGCGTCGCCTCCGCCTGGTACTTGCCGAGCTTCGCGGTGCGGATGGCGCCGGGGATCTCGCGCCCGTACTGCACGTAGGCGCCGCGCGCGCTGTCGTCCATGCGGCGCCACGCCTCGGCCGCGGCGCGCACCTTCTGCGCGAGCACGGTTACCGCCCGGTTTTCGGCGATCTGCGCGGGCTTGAGGTGGACCGTGCGCCGCTCCTTGTCGACGGCGGACTCCACGCGCGTTGGCGCCTTGGCCTGCTCCGATGCGACGCTCGGCGCGAGCGGGCGGGCGCTCGCCTTGTCGTCGAAGGCGGAGAGCGATTCGACGTCGAGCTGCACCGCGTCGCGGATGGCGTCGGGGACCTGCGAAAAGTCGCCGCTCGCCGCCGCCATCGCCTGCTCGCGCGTCAGCTGCCCGGCGTACTTCTGATTCTCGAAGAGGTTGCGCGCGACGACGGCGCGCATCTGCTCGGGCGAAAGCTTTTCCGCGCCGCCCGACTTCGGGCGCGACGCGTAGAGGCGGGCGATGCGCTCTTGGCTTGCGCGGCTCTCTTGCGCTTGTCGCTCGCGCGACTCCATCTCCGCCATCTTGCGGTTGATCTCGTTGATGCCCTGCGCCTGGCGCTGCTCCATCGACTCGATGCGCGTGCCGGTCGAATAGCCGCCGCTCACGAACGCCTTGACCAGCTCGTCGCCGTGCGTGAGCGTCGCGGCGGTCTCCGGGTCGACGTGGCGCGAGGCGACCATCGCCTGCGCGAGCGCCTTGCTAATGCGGCGATTCGCGTAGTCCTTGGCGCGGGCGTCCGACAGGCCCTTTTCCCGGTCGTCGCGGAGCTTTCCGAGCGTCTCGAGGATCTTGTACTCCTCGTTCGGCCCGCCGACGAAGCTGTAGGCGCGAAAGGCGCGCTTCATCGCCGCCGCGTCGCGTGCGCTGCGCTCGTTGAACTCGTCCTCCCAGCGCGCGTTGTCGGCGACTTCGGCGCGGTCGTACGCGTCGGCGGCTTGCTTCATCAGCTCTTCGCGCGTCACGCGCGGCTCGTCGTCGTGCCCGAACGGGTCGGGGCGGGCGCCGGTGTCCGGCCCGCCGCGGCTCACGCGCGCGTCGACGTCGTGATAGCTGCGCGAGTCCTGGTAGGGCGCCTGCGGACCGGAGTGCATCGTCGTGCGCTCGACGACGGCGCCCGGGAGCTTGCCGACCTCGCGCGCCTCGGCGGGCGGCACCTGCTCGTCGACGGGCACCTCCCCCGCTTCTTGGTCAGGCACGTCCGCGCTCGCCCACGTCGCGCCGGCTCGGCTGAGTGTGCGCACGGTCGCCTGGTCCTCGGGGGTCGCCTGCCGGTTGCCGCTGCCGACCACGGGCCGCGCGAGCTCCTCGATGACGTCGTCGTACGGGTTGGGGCGCGTGTCGGCGTGGTGCTCCGGCGCGAGCGCGAACTCGCGCTCCCACGGCTCGAGCAGGCGGAAGCGGCTTTTCACGCGTACCCCATCTTCTTTTTCATCTCGTCCGGGTCGAAGTTGGCGGCGACGATGCCGGCCGACTGCGGCTGCGTGCTCGGCTGCTGCGTGAGCGCGCTCGTCTTGCTCGCGACGCCCCCGCCCCCGGCCGCCCCACCGGCCGCCTTGCTGACGGCGTCGATCGCCCCGCCGCCGGTGTACGACTTGACGATCTCGTCGATGACGGCGCCGCCGACCGCGCCCGCCTCGCCGATGTAGCCGTTGGTCGTCTTCTGCGCGTTGAGCACCTGCGTCGGGTCGCTCGCGCTGCCGAGCGCTCTGCGGTACGCGTCCATGGCCGCATTCCAGGTGTCGGCGTCGTGCTTGGCCAGCCCCGTCGCGCTCTCCGACCCGAAGAGGTTATCCTTCTGGTCGAAGTCCATCAGGTCCTGCGCGGCGCCCGTCTTCGTCTTGAGGATCTCCTTCCAGCGGTCCTGCTTGCGCTGCTGCGTCCGGTCGTAGAGGTCGCGCAGGAACTCGACGTTGCTGTCCTTGGCCCCGTTGATGATGTCGACGTTGAGCTTGGCCCAGTCGTCGGCGGCGCCGGTGCGGGTCGTCTCTTCGTCGAAGCTCTGCTTGCGGACGTCGCTCGCGAGGTCGTTGAAGCTGTCCAGCCCCTTCTGCTTCGCCTCGCGGCTCGCGACCGATTCCTGCCTCGCCTGGTCGCGCATCGTGTTGGCGATGTTGCTCGCGTAGTTCAGGCCCGTCGTGCGCGCCCGGTCGAGCAGCGCCTGCTCGTCGATGGTCTGGCCGCGCATGTCGGTCGCAAGGCCGCTCGCCTTGTCGATGGCGGACAGGCGGCGCTCTTCCAAGGCCTTGGCCATGTCGAGGTCCGCCATGCTGTTGCGCTGGGCGGCGGCCTGGCGGTCCATCGCCAGCGCCTGCAGCTCCATGCCGGAGCCGGTCAGGCCGCGCTCGGCGTAGTCGGCCATGTCCGCCTCGCGCTGCCCGCGCAGCCAGCTCTCGGAGTCGGCCCGGGCGCGCGCGCGGTCGGCCATCTCGATGGCCGAGGCGCCGCCGCCGCGGATGATCTCGCCGAGGTTGCCGTACTGCTCGCGCTGGCGGCTGCCGTCGTCGAACGTGAGCGCGCCGGGGCCGGTGTTCGTCGTGAGGCCCATCGCGCGGTCGTACACGGCGCGCTGAAGGTCCGGGCTCATGAACTGCAAGTCCTGGTTCATGAACTGGGCGCTCTTATCGAGCCCTGCGTACTGCGCGGCGATGGCGCGCGGGTCCGCCTGCGCATTCGCCGTCGCCGACGTGCCGAGCAGCGCCGGGTCCATCTGAAAGCTCGGGTCGAGCCAGGAGAACTCGCTCCCGTAGCGCTTCTCGATCGCCGCGTTGCGGCCGTACTCCGCGGCCTGCTCGGGCGTCAGGCCGTAGAGCGGGTTGCTCTCGCGCTGGATGCGCGCCTGCCGCTCTTGCTCGGCGCGCGCGGCGGCCTCTTGCTCCGCCTTCTTCTTGGCGGCGGCTTCGGCGGCGGCGCGCTCGGCCTCCTTGCGCTTCTTCTCTGCCTCGGCCTCGCGCGCTGCCTTCGCGGTGTCGACGCGCTTTTGGTTCTGCGCGGTCGCGGGGCCCTGGTTGCGGATGACGGTGCCCGAAGACGCTCCCATGGCTCAGGCCCGCCCCTTCTTGATCATGTCGAGGGCGCGCTCCATCGAGCCGTACTTCTGCACGAGGTCCCGGCGCGCCTTGGTCATCTCCGCAAGGCCGCGCACGCCGCGCTCGCGCAGGATCGCGTTGACCTGGTTCTCGGGGTCGTTCTGCGCGAGCTTCGTCTGCTCCGTGGGGGAGAGCTTGCTCGGGTCGGTCGGGCGCAGGCTGCGGGGGCCGACCGGGCGGGTCGGCGTCGTGACCTCGTAGGGGTTTTCGGCCTGCGCCGCGGCCCCCTTGGCGGCGAGCTCCGCCGGCGTGCCGTACAGGTTCGCGCTCGTGCGCTCCTGCGCCGCGCGCTTGAAGTCGGCGTTCGTCTCCCCAGAGAACGTCAGGTCAGGGTTCTGGCCAAGGAGCAGCGATTCGACGTAGGCGCGGGCGACGGGGCTGTTGGTCTTCTGGTACGGCGTGACGTTGGTCGAGGCGAGCTCGGGCTCCCAGTCCATCGAGTTGACCAGGTCCATCCGCTCCCGCCGCGCGCGCTTGGCCTGCCGCTCTCCCTTGCGCGCGCCCATCCACCCGAAGAAGGTTCCGCCGGCGCGCTCTGCGAGGTCCATTCCCATGGGCTCTGCCCTCCCTTACGGATCGAAGATGACGAGAAAGCCGAGGTCGTACCGGGTATTTTGCACCAGTCCGCTCGGCTCGAACACGTAGACGGTGTCGCCGCTGCGCGAGAAGTTGGTGCGCGTGGCGACCGACAGGTCGGCTGCCGCGTTCGCGGTCTCGCGCGCGAGCACCAGCGTCACTGCCCACGGTACGCTCCCCGGCGGGTTGATGACGCCGATGGGAATCCGCGACGTCGTCGACCCGGTCGCCATGTAGGCGCTCACCATCATTCGCTGGCCGACGATGCGCTCCCCAAGCGCCACGTTCAGCGCCTGAAAGTTGGTGTTGAGGATGGGGATGAGCGAGGTGATCGTCGTCAGCAGCGAGATTACCGGTTGCGGTACGAGCGTCGCCATCAGCTTGCTCCCGTGCCGTGCGTCGGCCGCTTGTTCGGGATGTTCTCGCGCGACTCCATGCCGATGAGGTCGAGCGTGAAGGTGCCCGCCGCCACGGCGACGGCGATCTCAACGAACGATAGGAAGGCGCGGCGCATCGCGATAGGCACCGGGTGGCGCAGCAGCGCGCCGAGCGGAAGCTGAATCTGCCCGCTCACCGGCTCGTTGGTCGTCTCGAACGCTTCCTGAATGACTGCCCCCTCGACCATGCTCTCGCTGCCGGAAAAGCGAGCGGTGATGCTGGTCGTGCCGGTGATGCGCGAGAAGCCTGCGACCACGTGCGACCAGAACTTGCCGGTCAGCGCCGGGTCCTTGAAGGCGTGCGGCTGGATGCGTGCGGTGATGGCGCCCGTGCTGGTCGACGGCGTGAGCAGCGAGCTTGCCGTCAGCACCAGCGGCTGCCCCTTGCCATCGCGCGCGAGCGCGACGGGCGCCGGCGTGCCGAAGCTGTACGTGGTGTAGCCGCCTTGAAAGGCGTTCCACACCAGCACCTGCCCCCCGAAGCTCGGCGTGGTCGAGCCGAGCGCGAGCCAGTATTCGCCGTTCGCGTCGTCGCTCGTGCCGGTGACGCCGGTGAGGCCCGGCATGTTGTACAAGCCCGAGCTCTCCTGCGCGGTGCGGATTGCGGTGACCAGCACCGCGATCTCGTTCTGCACGCTGCGGCTGACGACCTGCACGCCGCCGCCTTCGTCGACCGCGATGAGGCCGAGGTTGGTCAGCGCGTAGACCGTGTTCTGCAGCCGCTGCACGCTGCCCGGCAGGATGCAGAGCGCCGTCGTGTCGAGCGGATAGATCCCAAAGTCCTTGGCCGTGTTTCCGGTCAGCATAAACAGACCGTCTTCCTTGAAGATGAGCAGGCGGTCCTTGGTGGCGATGAGGGCGAGGATGGCCTTCCGCGCATCGCCGACGCGCGCGGTGTTCTTCGGCGGGCAGTGTTCCGGCTCGTCCGGCTCGCTCCAGCTCAAGCCGCCGGGCAGGACGTCGTTCGTGCTCAGAAGGCCCGTCGCGGCGTTGCCGAGCGGCACCGGCGGGCTCACTTCGTCGCCGCGCGATGCGCGCAGCTGAAACGCCGCGCCGCCGCGGGCGATGCGCTCGATGACCACCGTCTGGACGTAGCCGGCGACCGGCGGCGTGACCTCGTACGCGGTGTAGGCGCCGGCGGCTGTGCCGCCCGCAAGGGCGAGGTTCATCGACGTGCTGGTGTTCGGCCAGCTCATCCCGAACGGCGGCGCGACGCTGCCGAACGTAACCGCGTTGCCGCCGTCCATCGTCAGTGCGTCGTTGAAGTAGAGGTTTGCGCCGGTGGCGTTTACGGAGGCCGCACTCGAGGCCGTGACCGTGGTCGCTGTAACGGCCGTGACTTGCCCCATGTCGTTGCCGCCGGCGGACGTCGCGATGCGCATCCCGACCTGCACGCCGGTCGTGTTCGCGACGCTGGTAATCGTGGCGCTGCCGTTCGTGAGGTTGCCGGTCGTTGCGCGCTGGCCGATGCCGGTGGTCTGCCCGTTGCGCTGCCCTGCATAGTTGTAGGAGAAGGTGACGCGGTGCGGGCCGACCGTATTGCCGAAGAACAGGCTTGCGCGAAAGCGCTCGATGCAGGCGGCGCCCGGCGGGCGGTCGCTCGCGTTCTCAATGCCGCCGCGGCTCGGCGAGGTGTAGAGCGTGGTGCCGCGATTGACGTCCGCGAGCTTGTCAGTGAAGTTCACCGTGCCGAAGCCCGCCGGCAGCACCGCAGAGTACACGAGCTGCATCTCATCGTCGACCTGCACGCCGGCCGGGAAGACGCGCGTGCGGTATACCTCGACGGTGCGGTTGGTCGACGTCGAATCGCCCGGCGTGTGCTGGTAGATGCTCACGATGGGAGACGACGCAGCGGCGTTGCCGACCACGAGCAACGCGCCCGACGGGCGGCTGCGCACGATGACGCCATTGACGTCCGTGCGCGCCGTGACGTGGCGATAGGCGACCTGCTGCCCCGTGGTGAGCAGGTGCCCCGTCCCGGCGGTTTCCTGGTTGAAGACGCCGATACTGTTTTCGGTCGGCCGGATGCCTGCGGGGATGAGGGCCGTGGAGCCCGTGCCGGTGACCTTGAACGCGCCGTGCGCGGTGGCGAAGTAGAGATTGCCGCGCGCTTCCTTCGCGCTCTGCACGTCGTCGCGCACGGCGGGCGGCGCGACATAGCCGGCGTCGAGCAGCTGCGTCTGCGATGGGCTGTAGATCGCGTTGTTCGTGCCGATGTACCAGAGCGCCCCGCCGTACGGGAACGCCGCGCGGTACGCGCGCACGAGCGCCGTCGACCCGAAGAAGGAGCGCAGCGTCAGCGCGCCTTCCTTGCGAAGCGTGACGTTGTCGGCGACGCGCAGGGCGCCCGGGCCCGCGTTGACCTCGCCGGTCGCCGTCACGATGCCGGTAAACTGCGCCTTGGCCTCGATCGCCACGTCACCACCGGCCGCGGCCCATGCGCGCGCGCATGTGGCTGAACGGGTTCACGGCGAAGGGCTTGTCGCGCTTGCTGCGCGGCGAAAGCAGCTGCATCACGCGCGACAGCTCGAGCCCCGCCGCCTGCTCCGCCGCCTGCATGCCCTGCAGGTCGCCGACGATGCGCAGGATGTTGGCGCACACCTTCTCGGTAAAGGCCGCGCGCATCTCGAGCGGCAAGCTCACGTAGGGCGACTGCCCCGCGCGCACGACGCGCGCCCCGGCCGCATCGGCGCCGGTGAACAGCGCCGCCGCCGCGTCGATGACGAGCGGACTCGCAGTGACCACCTCGGCGCTCGCCACGATGGGCGCGTGCGGGTGCGTCGCGCGGATGACGTCGATGGGGTCGCCGACCGCAAGCCCAGTGATCGCCGCGCTCATGTTGACGGTGGCCTGCGTCGTGCCGGTGACGGTCGAGACGGTGCCGACGTTCGCCGCAACGTCAGTCACCAGCTCCGCGTGCCGGCGCTGGTAGGTGAACCGCAGCGTGCCGCCGGAGTTGGGGATGGGGTAGATGCGCACGCGGTCGCCAAGGAGCGCGTACATCGTGGGCGCGCCCGTCTCTTGGCTTCCCCACCAGACGCCCTCCTCGGCGCCGTCGACGCGCACGAGCCGGCTCTGCGTCCGCCCCGAGCTGTCGGTCCACGTCACGTTCTCGAGCGTGCCGGCGACCGCGAGCGGCGGCGCCGTAAACTCGCGCACCCCGAGCGCGCCGGACAGGGCGCCCGTCACCGGCCGGTCGAGCGACGACCAAAGCCGCCCCTCTCCGGCCTGCGCGAGCGCCCAGCCCGCGAAGCTCCAAAGCACGTCGGTCGCTTCGCGCAGGATGACCGCATCGGTCCAGTCGGTGGACGTCACCGGCAGACTCGCCTTGCGCCGCACGTCGGTGAGGACTTGCGCCGCGGTCCACGTCGTGGCGGTGCGGTCAGTCGGCACTCAGCGCACCAGCATCCCCCGCAGCTTGTCGAGCTGCGCCTGAATGCCAGCGATGATCGCGTCGCCGTCCTGCTTCGGCGGCGCGTCCTCTTCGTCGACGGGGGCCTCCTCAAAGGCCTCGTCGTCCTCAGGCGGCGCGCTGAGCGCCTCGATGAGAAGGCCCTTGGCCATCACGCCCCATCCGTGGTGTTGATGATGTTGTTGAACAACACCATGTACTTTGGATTGCGACAGAAGAATGCCTGATCGCTGTAGAGCCTGAGCTCGACGCCCGCGGCGCCCTCGAGCTCGCGAAACATCTTCCCGTAACCGGGGATGACGTGCGTGAGGTCGGTGGAGCCGACGCGCATGCACTCGTCGTCCGGAAGGCCCAGCGCGAGGCCGCGCTTCATGTAGGGGTGGACCGCGAGGCGCACCTTGCCGGCCTGCGAGCGGAACTCGACGTCATCGAAGCCGATGGTGACCTTGCCGCTCGTGCGCGTCGTGTGACTGACGAGCGCGGTCTGGTCGTTGCAGATGTCGGCGAAGGTCGCCGGGTTGACGTACAGCGTGTAGTCGCCGCTGTAGCCGGTGCTGGCGACGATCGCGCCAAGCTCCGAGATGTGCGTGAACGTCAGCGCGCCGCCCACGTCGATGACGGTGGGCTTCCAGAGGCCGTAGCTCGACGTGCTGATGCCCCAGAGGTTGCCGCTCGTCTGCGCTGCGCCGATGGCGCCGAGCGAGTCCTGCGTGCGCGCGCCGAAGAAGAAAATCTGATCGGTGGCGACGACCGCCGAGACGTTGGTCGCGTGCGACGTGAAGGTGAGGCGATAGTTGGTCGCATCGACCGCCGTCAGCTTGTAGACCGTGTCGCTGGTCGTGCCGGCGGTGTTCCGCTTCGTGCCCGCCGAAGAGAAGATGTCGAACTCACCCTCTTCCGAGCCCGACCAGATCGCGGTCGCCCAGTCCTTCGGGTCCATCTGGATGACGAGCGTGGTGCCCGCGCTGCCGGTCGTATTCAGGACCACGCCGAGGTTGGTCGCGGCGGTCGTGCCGCCGCCGTAGAGCAGCTGACACTCACGCGCGTAGCTCGCACCCTTGGTGAGCGCCTGAAAGCGATCCTTGGTGGCGTTGACGAACGCGCGTGCGCCCGCCCTGGTGCCGTCCCACTCCTTGAGCGCCGAGTGGATGAACTTGTAGGAGAGGATGGCGCGCGCGGCGAGCTCGGAGCCCTTCACGCTCGCCGACAGCTCCTTCGTAGCGATGGGCTGGTTGAGAGCCTTTGCCGATCCGTCGTTCCACCACGTGAACCCGAGCTCCCTGGTCAGGCGCACGGGCATGTAGAAGTCTTGGCCGGGTCGCTTGTCGGCCTGGATGAACGGGATGTCTTTCGCGAAGCGGTCGGTCTCGGGGGTAAGGTCTTCGACCTTGTCTGCGTAGACGCGCTTCAGCAGTTCGTAGGCACGCGCGAGATCGGCGTTCTGGCCGGTACCGAGGGTCATGAGATCACTCGCCTTGAAAAAGGGTGGGTGACTCTCGACGACTCCAGCGATCGACCTACCGGGCTTACTGTCAGAGGGGGGCGGCTCTCGCCGCGCGCGCGCGCTCCGCTCAGCTCCGCGGACTTCTCACGTCAGGGGATGTCTTGAGTGTGTGCTTTGTGCTGTGCCGAGGATCTTGCGCGTGTGCGCGGACGACGGTCAACTACATCCCATGGCTGCAAGGAAAACTGCGCTAGCGGCGTGCGAGCACCTGCACACGCGCAGCGTCGCCTTGGTGCATCTCGGGGGCGGCGCGCAGGCGATCGTGCTGTGGTGCGGGTACTGCGGCGCGCTCGGGACGGTGCGCGCGGGGGTGCGGCGCTGGGAGCTGCCCGAGCCCCCGACAAAGACGAAGGGCCCTCCCCGAAGGAAGAGCCCATCGCCTGGCAACGTCGAGCGTCAAATGCGGGGTCGGACCATCCGACAGAAGCGATCGTAAGCCGCGCGCCGGTGCGCCGGCAAGTGGGTGGCTACTCGGCGGCGGCGGCGGCGGCGTGTGCGCGCTTGAGCGCGGCGCTCCGCCGGGCGGACACGTCGGCGCGGGCGGCATCGACCCCGGCGGCGCGCCTTTGCTCGAACGCGCGCATCTTCTTGGCGATGTACAGGCCACGCAGCGCCTCCGCCTCTGTTTTGTCGCGCGTGTAGAGCGGGATCTTGACGCGGGCGGTCTTGCTCTCGTTCCAGGCGGTGAGGTACCACCAGCCGCGGCTTTCCCAAAGGCTCGTGCCTCGGCGCTTGCGCTCAAGGACGAGGGCGCGCGCCGCCTCTTCTCCTTGCTCGACAAACACGCGGTGCGTCTTGCGCGCTTCGGCTTCGTCTTTCGTGCACAGCCCAAGCCGCCGCGTCAGCCCGTGCTCGGACCAGCGCAGAAACCAAAAGCCCCGGTCCTGAAAGATGAATCCGTCCGTGCGTGCCGCGGGGGCCGGGCGGCTCTTCGGGGCCAACTTCTTGGTCCCAGCCGCCTCCTTGAGCGCCCTTCGTCGCGCGTTGAAGCCGTCCCAATCGCCAGCGCGGGCGAGGGCGGCGACTTGCTCGGCGACCTGCATGTCCTGCGTGTGCAGCGCCCATGTGCGCGCGTTGCCCCGCGCCTTGTCGTGCTTCCGGTAGTAGAGCCAGGCGCCCCGTAGCTCGATGCCCGCGCCGCGCTTGGGCCCCTCGGGCCGCATGGGCTGCTCGGACTTCTTGGGCCGACCGGGCTTGCGGCGCACCGGCTCCGGCGTAGGCGCCGGCGGCGCCGTCCAGGCGTACGTGTGCACGCACTCGAGGTCCAGGCCGAGCACTTCCTGCTCGCGGTGCGGGCCGCTCGGCCCGGAGCGGCTTCGCCGCTCGGGCTCGCGCACGTCGAGGCCGCGCCCCTCGAGCGAATACGTGAGGTCTGCGCCGGGCAGGCCGTGCGTGTGGCTCGCGCCGACCAGGTCGATCACGGTCGCGAGCGCCTTCTCCGGCGCCGCGCGCAGCACGCGGCCGACGATCTGCACGTAGGTGGACGCGTGCGCGCACGGGCGCGCGAGCACGCACGTGGTGACGTGCGGCACGTCGACGCCCTCGGTCAGCGTGCCGACGTTTGCGACGACCCGCACCGTGCCCTCTTCGAGCTGCCGCATGATGGCGTCGCGCTTGTCCTTCGGCGTGGTGGCGTGCACGCTCTCGGCGGCGATGCCGAGCTTGCGCAGGCGGTCGCGCGCCTCGTCCGCGTCGGCGACGCGGCGCACGAACATGAGCGCCTGCTCGCCGCGCGCGTACTGCAGGTACATCTCGACCGGGTCCTGCGCGAGGTCATTGCCGAGCTTGAGCGTCGGGCGCAGGACGCGCGCCGGCACGAGCAGCCCGAGCTTGGTGAGCTGCGAATAGCTCACGGTGTCGATGATCTTCGTGAACATGTCGCCGAGCGGCCGACCGTCGGCGCGCTGCGGCGTCGCCGTGAAGCCGACGACGCGCTTGGCCTTGATCCGTTCGACCACCTGCGCCCATTCGTCCGCTGCGTAGTGGTGCGCCTCGTCGACGACGAGCAAATCGACGGGGAGGATGGTCGCGCGCAGCGCCGCCTGCACGCTTATCACGCGCACCTTGCGGTCGCTGTAGAGCGTCTGCGCCACCCGCACGCCGCGCTGGGCGAGCCGCTCGGTGATGTCGTGCACGATCTCGCGCCGGTGCACGAGGAAGAGCGACTTCTTGCCTAGGCGCGCGTAGCGCGTCATCAGCTCGGTCGCCATCGTCCCCTTGCCGGCGCCGGTGGGCGCGACGATGAGACACGACGTGTCGCGGGCGCGCTCGAACGCGCGCAGCGCGGCCTCCTGATACGGGCGAAGCTTCATCGCGGGAGCCTGAGCCCCGCTGCGAGGATCTTGCGCTCGCACCACTTGCGCAGCGCAGCCCGCGCCTCCTTCTGCCGCGAGCGCTGCGTCAGATCCGCAGCCATCTCGAGGATCTTCCGTTCGTAGTGGTTCAGGCGCAGCGGGAAGCGGAAGACGGCGAGCGCGTCCGGGTCCATGTTGACCGGGATGCGCGTCTCTCCGCCGACGGCCTCCGCGGCCCACTGCGCGCCGGCGATGTCTTTCGGTTGCGTCACGAACTTCGTCATACAGACCCCTCAATCTCGAGCCATAGGCTCGTGAACTCGTCGGCGGCGGGCCCGCCGCGTCGCCCCAGCTCGTGCACGGCGCGGCCCGTCTCGAGGCTCGTCGCGAACGCCTGGCGCTGGCGCACGATGGTGCTGGCGACCGGAAACAGCTCCGCGAGCGCCCCCCGGGCCAGCTCCGCCACGTCGCTTGCCCAGTTGGTGCTGGCGCGGTTGACGAAGGCGAGCGTCCGCATGCGCGGGTTGTGGCGCGCGCCCTCGGCGGCGATCTTCCGGGTGTCGTGGCCCGCCCAGTAGTCGAAGAGCGCCGGCTGAAAGGGGAGCGCGAGCACGTCCGCGAACAACATCGCCGTGCGCAGCTCGACCGAGTCGCGCCCGCCCGCGTCGACGACCACGTGCGCGCACTGGCTCTGCATCGCGACCAGGGTCGGCCGCACGTCCATGCCGTATGCGACCTCGACGCGTAGCGGGTTCGGCGCGCCGCCGCGCGCCGCCCGCAGCCCCGCCCAGCCGGACGCGTGCTTCTGCGTGTCCGTGTCCAGCAGCGCGATCGGAGCGCCGTCCTCGCTGAGCCACGCCGCCGCGTTCACGGCCATCGTGCTTTTGCCGATTCCGCCTTTCGTTCCGCCGAATACGTAGACCGCCATGGTGCCCGCCTTTGGCACCAGTAACCGGTAACCGGTAACCGGTACCTGGCGCCAGTGCCCGGGCACCAGTTACCGGTTTCGGCGCCCGGGGTCAACCTTCGGCGGCGGCGGCGCGCAGCCTTTCGAGGCGATAGCGGGCGTTGAGGCGCGCGGCCTCCTTGCGGGCGCGCACGCGCCGGGCGAGCACGTCCTGGCGCTCTCGCCAGTATTTGGTCACCCGCTTTCGGAGCTGTCGCTCGGGGACACGCGGGCCGCCCTCTTCCGACAGCCCCAGCATCCACGCCTCGCGCACGGCGAGCACGCGGCAGATCGTCGCGAACCGCGGCGCCGGGATGTCGCGCTTGCCCGACTCGTACTTGCTGTAGGTCGGGGGCGAGACGCGGGCGCGGATGGCGGCCTGCTTCTGGCTGAGTCCGAGACACTCGCGCGCGGTGCGCATGCGCCCCGTGAACGTCGACACGTCGAACATCCTGGTGAAGGGGTTGTCGCGCACGCGCAGCGCGTAAAGGCGCGCCTCGGCCAGGTCGAGCCAGCCGTCACGCTCGGCGGGCGACAGCGCCATGGCATCGATGAGGCGCTGGCGCACCTCCTCAAGCGTCAGCGTCGGGGTCGAAGTCGTCGGGGTCGTCGTGGTCATGGGGGGCCTCGTGGGGTGCGACGCGGAAGTCATCGAGCGGCGCGACGAACGTCGACAGCGCCATGTCGCACTGATTGGCGATGCGGATGAGCTTGTCGAGCGGGCACCAGTACCGTCCGCTCTCGTAGTAGTAGAGGCTCTCGGTCGTGATCCCGGTCAGCTCGGCGAGGTCCGCCTGCGTCAGCCCGCGCTCCTTGCGGCGCGACGCGATGAGGCGCCCCATGGCGCGGAGCAAATGGCCCTCGGGGCGACGCTTTCGAGGCATCGATGTATGCTCGCCCCGATGGCCCCGCCCCGCAAAGTCCTGTATCTCGAGCGTGACATCCAAGCCCGGCAGGAAAAGCTCAGAGCGCAGTGGCGCGCGCGCAAATCCCGCGAGCGAAAGCGCAAGCGTGACCTGATCGTCGACCAGGCCAAGCTCGAGGAGAAGCTGTGCGTCGACGGCGCGCGGCTCGAGCCCCATATCGACAAGGGCGCCCCGGGGGCGTGCTGGATGTGGCGCGGCGGCTACGTCGCGACGTTGTCCGGCCCACGCCCCATCGTCCGAGCGGGGCAATACGGCCGCGTTTACGCCGATGTGGCGGTTTGGCTCTGGTACTTCAACCGGCGCGAGCTGCCCCGCGGCGCACGCCTCAAGCGTTCGTGCGACAATCGAAGGTGCGTCGCGCCCCATCACGGCATCCCGACCAACCAGGTCGTCGAGCGAGCACGGGCGCGCAAAGGGGGGCTCTGTGGGAGTATTCAGCAAGGACAAGAAGGACCCGAAGGAGGGCGTCGCGCCGGGTGACGTCGACAGCGCGGTCGGCGATCGCGAGGCGCAGCTTCACAACGCCCAGAAGAAGGGCGCCGGCGCCCACGACTACGACGCGCTCGCGGGCACGGCGCCCCTGCGCGACGGCGCGACCACCACGACCACGACCGACAGCCTCAAGAACCAGGGCGCGGTCGAGACGAAGTCGCCGGGCGAGCTCGACAAGCGCTCCCCCGAAGAGCGCCTTGAGCAGGTGCGCGGCTGGAAGAAGAAGATCGCGCCGCGTCAGCCTCACTCCGCCGACTGGGAGGAGCTTGACGAGATCGTCGGGCAAGGCGACATCGCCGCGGCCCGGCGGCCCACGTGAGTGGCCTCGTCTTCTGGCTCTTCTTCGCGTGGATGGCGCTTCAGCACGTGAAGGAGAACGTACCCGCAAAGCGCATCGTCGAGATCGCGCAGTTCGTGACGCTGCTCCTTCTCTTGCTCGCGGGCCTCGGCGTCTTCCGCTAGCGGTAGTCGCGCATGCGGAGGTTTTTGAGGAAGTAGTCAGGGTCGCGCAGCTTCTGCGCGCGCGTCTTGCCCGCCCACGGGTCGCCCTTGCGACGGCCCGCGGGTGCCGCCTCGCGCCTCGGCTCCTTCACGGGCGCGGGCGCGGGGCGCTTTTTGCCGCCGCGGGGCGCAAGCTCCAGGAGCTTGGCGGCGCGCACCACGAAGTCGGTCACGTCGTCGCTCGTGACCTGCTCGCCGCGCTGATGCTTCTGGTTCACGCGCACCATCACTTCGTCCCACAGCCCCTGCGTGACCTCGGGGAAGCCCGCGCGGCGTAGGCCCGCCTCCCAGCCGGGCTGGAAGATGGAGCGGGCGCGCTCGGTCTGCTCTTTGCGGATGCGCTCTTGCTTCTCCGCCTCGACTTGCTGCTGCCACGCGCGCCGCTCGTACTCGAGCCGCTCCTGGTCGCGCTGGCGCTGAAACCGCAGACGCTCTTCGGGGCGCTCACGGTGCAGGCGCCGAAGCTCGGCGTACTTGCGCGCGACCGCTTCGAGCACTTGCTCCCGGTCGTCCGACGCGAGGAAAAAGTCGTAGAGCTGCTCCGGGTCGTGCAGGAGCGCACGTAGCTCCTCACGCACCCGCTGCCGCTCGCCGGTCGCCTTGGCGACCATCTCTTCTGCCTGCTCGGCGAGGGCCTTCGTTTTGTTGATGCGGCGGGAGAAGGTCTCTTCGCGGATGTAGCCCGAGGCCAGCTCGTCGAAGCTGACGGTGACGCGCTCGCCGTCGACCTTGAGCTCGATGTACTTGTCCTTGGGCAAATCCTTGACGGTGAAGGGCTCTTCCTTCGACCCTCGGGTGTCGTGCTCTTCCTCCTCCGCGCCTTCGTCCTCGGCGTCCTGGGCTTCGTGCTCCTCTTCCTCGCCTTCGGCGCCGGGGAGCGCTTCATCCTCGCCCTCCTCACGCTCGGGATCAGCGCGGCGTGCCTGACGCTTGGGGGCTACCTCCTCGGCGTCCGCCCCCTCGCCAGCCTCCGGCGCGCGCTTCTTCGGCGGCGTCCCTAGGTCGTTCATCGCGTCGAAAGCGGCATCGACCAGCGCATCGGTCGAGCCCGGGCGCGGCGCCGGCGCGCCGTTCATGTTGCTCGTGGTGTCGATCTCCATGGGGGCTCCTTAGACGACGCTCGACCCGTCCATGGGGTTGCGTGCGGGCTTGGGTTCGGTGGGCTGCTTCGGGTTGGCGCGGCTCGGCTCTTGGCCCTTCGGGGCGGGGGCGGGCCCCGGCCGGCCGCGCGGCGCGTCGGTCTCCGGCTG
>JACCDR010743969.1_pt1 | contig 15561 bp, 18 predicted proteins | sample 7446431 | NCBI WGS metagenome assembly JACCDR01 (sample SAMN15323443, study PRJNA562643) | freshwater metagenome | isolation source: river surface water | place: USA:Blue River Watershed | collected 2017-08-17 | reverse complement strand
CGCCCAGGCCGACGGCGAAGGCGAAGACCCGGGGACGCAAGGTGCGGGCCTGGGATGGTGAGATCACCACGGACTGCGACGAAGGGAACGCATAGACATGGGAAATGATCGGTCGGGAAAGGTCGACCCGTTTCGGAGCCGCATCGTCGGCGAGGGCGAGGAGGCGCCGGATCAGCTGCTGGCGAACCCGCTGAACTGGCGCACGCATCCGCGCGAGCAGCTCGACGCGCTGGAGGGGCTGCTGCAACAGGTCGGCTACGTGCAGCGGGTGGTGGTGAACCGGCGCACCGGGCACCTCGTCGACGGGCACGCGCGCGTCTCGCTGGCGCTGCGCCGGCACGAGGGCACGATCCCGGTGCTGTACGTCGATCTGAGCGAGGAGGAGGAACGCCTCGTCCTGGCCGCGCTCGACCCGATCGGGGGGATGGCGGGCACGGATCAGGAGCTGCTCGACCAGCTGCTCGACGGGATCGAGGCCGAGGATGCGGGGCTGCAGGCGCTGCTCGACGGCATGGTGTCGCCGCCGTCGGGCACCAATGGGCTGACCGACCCTGACGACGCGCCGGAAGTGCAGGCCGAGGCAGTGACGAAGCCGGGGGACGTGTGGCTGTGCGGCAAGCACCGGCTGATGTGCGGGGACAGCACCAGCCAGCAGGCTCTCGAATCTCTGACGGGGGGGGGCGTTGACATGTGGCTCACCGACCCGCCGTACAACGTGGCATACGAGGGCAAAACGAAAGACGCGCTCAGGATCAAGAACGACTCGATGGGCGACGCCGACTTCCGCCAGTTCTTGCGCGACGCGTATGTGGCAGCCGACGCCGTCATGAAGGCCGGCGCCGTCTTCTACATCTGGCACGCCGACTCGGAGGGGTACAACTTCCGCGGCGCTGCGCAAGACGCGGGCTGGAAGGTCAGGCAATGCCTGATCTGGAACAAGCAGACGCTTGTCATGGGTCGCCAGGACTATCACTGGAAGCACGAGCCATGCCTGTATGGTTGGAAGGAAGGCGCCGGCCACCTGTGGGCTGCCGACCGCAAGCAGACGACGGTCCTTGAGTTTGACCGGCCATCGCGAAGCGGCGAGCACCCGACGATGAAGCCCGTGGCGCTGTTCGAGTACCAGATGCTCAACAACACCAAGGGCGGCGACAAGGTGCTGGACAGCTTCGGCGGCAGCGGCACCACGATGATCGCCGCAGAGAAAAACGGCCGGCACGCTTGCCTGATGGAACTGGACCCGCGCTATTGCGACGTCATCGTGCGCCGCTGGCAGCAGTTCACCGGCAAGCAGGCCACCCTCGAAGGCGACGGCCGCACCTTCGACGAGATCGCGGCCGAGCGGGTGCCGGTGGAGGCCTGATCGTGGCCAACAGCCCGAAGACCGCTGCCTCCAAGGTCCGCACGCTGGAGCGCCAGCGCCAGGCCGTCGAGCTCCGCCGCATGGGCCTCGGCTACGAGGCGATCGCCGCGCAGATCGGCATCGGCAAGTCCCAGGCGCACCGCCTCGTCATCGCCGGCATGCAGGACGCGCGCGCGCAGATCGAGGCCGGCGCGGACGAGCTGCGGGCCGAGGAGCTATCGCGCCTCGACGGCATGCTGCAGGGCCTCTGGCCGCGAGCGCGCAAGGGCGAGGCGGCGGCGGTCGATCGGGTGCTGAAGATCGGCGAGCGGCGGGCGAAGCTGCTCGGGCTGGACGCCCCGACCCGCACCGCGCTGGAGGGCGGCGGCGAGGGCGCACCGCCGATCGTCACGGAGGCGCGCGTCGCGATCTACATCCCGGCCAATGGCCGCGATGGCTGAGACGCTGGAGATCCGGCCGCAGCCGGGCCCGCAGGAGGCCTTCCTCGCGTCGCCGGCCGACGTCGTGATCTACGGCGGCACGGCCGGCGGCGGGAAGTCCTTCGGCCTGCTGATGGAGCCGCTGCGGCACGTCACGACGAACCACGCCTTCGCGGCGGTCTTCTTCCGGCGCAACACGACGCAGATCAAGAACCCGGGCGGGCTGTGGGACGAGAGCCGCGGGATCTACCCGCTATCCGGCGGCCGGGCCACGGCGCACACCCTGGAATGGCGCTGGCCCTTCGGCGGCAAGGTGAAGTTCGCGCACCTCGAGCACGAGAGCACCGTCTACGACTGGCAGGGCGCGCAGATCCCGCTCATCTGCTTCGACGAGCTGACGCACTTCACGAAGGCGCAGTTCTTCTACATGCTGTCCCGCAACCGCTCGACGTGCGGCGTGCGGCCCTACATCCGGGCGACGACGAACCCGGACGCGGACTCCTGGGTCAAGGACTTCATCGCGTGGTGGATCGACCCGAACACCGGCCTCGCGATCCCGGAGCGTTCGGGCGTGCTGCGGTACTTCATCCGCGTCAATGACGCCATCGTCTGGGGCGATAGCGCCGAGGAGCTGCGCGCGCGGCACGGCCGGGACGTCGAGCCGAAGTCCTGCACGTTCATCCTCGCGCGGCTGGCCGACAACCAGATCTTGCTGGCGAAGGACCCGGGCTACAAGGCCAACCTGATGGCGCAGAACGCGGTCGAGCGCGCGCGCCTCCTCGACGGCAATTGGAAGGTGCGCCCGCGCTCGGGCATGTACTTCCGCCGCGAGTGGTGCCGGATCATCGACGCGCCGCCGGCCGACCTGACGATCGCCCGCGGCTGGGACCTGGCCGCGACCGAGCAGACGGAGAACAACGACCCGGACGCGACGGCGAGCATCAAGTTGGGGCGCAGCCGGTCGACGGGGCGCTTCGTGCTGCTGCACCGGACGAACATCAAGGCGGGGCCGCACGCCGTCGAGCGCGCGATCGTCAACACGGCGGCGGCCGACGGGCGCGGCGTCGTCGTGCGGCTGCCGCAGGACCCGGGGCAGGCGGGCAAGGCCCAGGCGCAGACGCTCACCGCGAAGCTGGCCGGGTACAGCGTGATCACGACGCGGCCGACGGGCGACAAGATCGTGCGCTTCTCGCCGTTCTCGGCGCAGTGCGAGGCGGGCAACGTCGACGTGCTCCGCGGCGATTGGAACGACGACCTCTTCGACGCGCTCGAGGCCTTCCCCGAGGCCGCACACGACGACGACGTCGACGCCTGCAGCGAGGCCTTCGGTCACTTCGTCGGGCCGCGCGCCGGCGTCTTCGGCTAGGCCCCGTCCCTAGCATGCCGCGCATGCCCGCCCCCCTGACCGTCAACACCACCGACTACGAACTCCGCCTGCTGCGCGAGGACCTGCTCGGCTACGGCTCGCTCGACGCGAAGCGCCCCGCGGCCTGGCGGCAGTTCGGCTACGAGGAGCACGTCACCCCGGCAATGCTGCGGCAGGCCTACGAGCGCACCGGCGCCGGGCAGGGCGCGGTGCACCGGCTGCTGGACAAGTGCTGGCAGAGCCTGCCGAGGGTGAAGAAGCCGAAGAGCGATCAGGCCACGCCGTGGGAGGAGTCCGTCGGCAAGGTGCTTGAGGCCGTGCAGGGCTGGCAGCGTATCCGCGACTGGGACCGACGGAACATGATCGGGCGCTACTCCGGCCTGATCCTGCGCGTCGCCGATGGCCGCCCGCTGCGCGAGCCGATGGGCAAGGCCTCCCGGCTGGTCTCGATGGTGCCGGTCAGCGAGGAGCAGCTGCGCGTGCAGGGCTGGGACAGCGATCCGAACAGCGAGACGTTCGGGCAGCCGACGATGTGGCAGTACCGCATGCGCGAGCTTCGGCCCGGTGATCAGCAGGGCCGGCCGGACGAGTGGGCCGACGTGCACCCGAGCCGGATCGTGATCCTCGCCGAAGGCAGCGCCGGGCACTTCCTCGACGGCGTGCCGCTGCTGCTGGCCGGCTTCAATCACCTCGTCGAGCTGGAGAAGATCACCGGCGGCAGCGCCGAGTCGTTCCTGAAGAACTCGGCCCGGGCGCTCACGATCAACTTCGACGCCGGCGCCTCGCCCGAGGTCATCACGCGCGACGACAGCGGGGCGCCGACGACGCGCAGCGTGCGCCAGGTCGTCGGCGAGCAGGTCGACGCGCTGAACCGCAGCATCGACGCGGCGCTCGTGACGCAGGGCGCGACGGCGAGCACGCTGCAGACGACGATCGCCGACCCGACGAAGGCCTTCGAGGTCGCCGCCTGCGCCTTCGCCGCTTCGGTGCGCATCCCCTTTACCGTGCTCTTCGGCCAGCAGACGGGCCGCCTCGCGAGCGACGAGGACAAAGCCGACATGATCGCGCGCGCCACCTCGCGCCGCACGAACGAGCTGACGCCGGCGGTGCGCGAGGTGATCCTCCGCCTGCAGGCCTGCGGCGTGATCGACGCCGGCGAATTCGAGATCGAATGGCCGCCGCTGGACAGCCCGGGGGACGGCGAGAAAGCCGACCTGCTCGACAAGCTGACCACCGCCATGCAGAAGGCATTCCAGGCCGGCCTTTCGGAGCCGCTCTTCGACGCGAACGAGCTGCGCCGCGTGGTCGACTACGAGGAGCGCGCCGACGACGGCATGCCGCAGGAGGGCGACCCGGCGGCCGATCCGAACGCCGACCCGGCGGCGGCGCCAGGCGCCCCGGGCCTGCAGCGGGTGGCGTGATGGGCGACCCCCTGGCCGGCGCCATCCTCGCCTGCCTGCTGCTGATGGTACCGGGCGCCGCGCTCGTGGCCGCCGTGCTGGTGATCGCCCGCGCGCCGCTGCCGGAGCCGGAGCCCGCGCCGGATCGCGACGCCGAGCCGGACGGGCAGGGCCAGCCCTCGCAGCTCGACGACTGCGCGCCGGCTCCCGCGCCGCCTCCGCCGTGGCCGATCGCCTGAAGCGCGGGCCCGCCCCGTCGCCGATCATCCCGGGCAGCACGACCGACCGCACCGGGGGCGCCGGCATCCTGCGCCGGGCGAACGCGGCGATCCGGGCCCGCTTCGCCGGGCTGCTGCGCGACGTGCTCGCGACCTTCGACCGCATCCGGGTGCTGCGCGTCAACGACGGCGAGGGCGACTTCGGCCGCGTCCTCTACGCGCTGACGCCCGAGGAGATGGCCGCCACCGTGCAGGCGCTGCAGGACGCGCTGGAGCGCTGGATTGCCAGCGGCCGGGATCAGGCCTCGCGGCACTGGTTCGCCGGCTACGAGGCCGAGGCCGCGCAGCTGGGCACCGGGCAAAGCGTGACGAACCTGACGCGCCTCTCGCCGGCCTATGCGGCGTCGCGCTCGCTCGAGCAGGTCGTCTTCTCCGAGGCCTACGCCACCCGCGTCGCGCTGGCGCAGATCCGCAGCTACGACCATTGGACGAGCCTGACGGCCGGCATGCGCTCGGAGCTCTCGCAGATCATCGGCCGGGCGGTGGCCGACGGGAAGAACCCGCGCGCTGTGCGCCGCGAGATTGTCGAGCGCCTGGGCGTCAGCGAAGCCCGGGCCTACAGCTACGCGCAGACGGAGGTCACGAACACCCTGCGCGATGCGCGCATGGCCGAGATGGAGGACGCCGAGGAGCGCTTCGGCCTGCGCATGGCGCTGCTCTGGACGTCGGCGCTGCTGCCGTCCACGCGCCCCTGGCACGCCAGCCGGAACGGGAAGACCTACACGCGCGAGGAGGTGCGGGCCTTCTACAGCGTCAACGGCAACCGCTACCGGTGCCACTGCGGGATCACCGAGTGCCTGCTCGACGAGGACGGCCGGCCGATCCTCACGGACCGGGCGCGGCAGCAGTTCAAGCGGGAGCGGGAGGCCTGGGAGCGCACGCGCAAGCCGCGGTGATCACGGCGCCGGCGGCTTCTCTTTCGCCCGCCGGATGACCTGCTCGAGCCACTCAGTGCCGTTGCGCGCGACCTTCTCCGCAATCTCGGGATAGGTCCGCACGCTGAGGCGCGCTGTGCGCCTTAGCTCGGGGGGGAGGGCCGGGCGGCCCGGCTTCTTCTTGTCTGTCATTACTTGGCGGCGGCGAGCCACTCGGCCTTGCGCATCAACTTGCCGTTGTTCCAAACATTGATGCGGATGGTGCGGGCCTTAGTGTTCCAACCGTCTGTGCGCTGCGCCACACCCGTAAACACGCCGTCTGCGTGGCCGTTCACATAGGCGCGGCCTGACTCAACTTCTGCGCGGCAGGCTGCGATCATTGACTTAAGGCTTTTGTTTGTGGGATGCGCGGTCATGTTGTGGGCTCCGGTTGGTGTGTCGATGGGTGTTAATGTACGCCACGAACCCGGAGCAGTCAAGAGTTTTTGTGCGCCACAATTGTAAAGATTCAGCGCCGCCCGGGCCCGTCCCTAGCATCCCGGCGCATGAAGCGCGTCCACATCCTGAGCACGGTCAACGCCGGCGCCGTGAGCAAGTCCGGCAGCACGTACACCATCCGCGGCGTGTGCGGCGCGATCGACCAGATCGTGATGAACCGCATGCTCTACCCGGCCGAGCAGCTCGCCGCCGGGGTCGCGTCGCTGGAGGGCAAGCCCGCGCCGGCCGGGCACCCGAAGGACGCCGAAGGCCGCTACATCTCTGCTCTGAACGGCGAAGCGCTGTTCTCGAACTGGATCGGCTCCTATACCCGGAACGCGCGGCACGAGGGCGGCCGGACGCTGGTCGACATCGTCGTGAACGAGGCCCAGGCGAAGGCGCACCCGGACGGGCAGCGGCTGGTCGAGCGCCTGGACGCGGCAATTAGCGGCAACAACGCCGAGCCGATCCACGTCTCGACGGGCCTCTACTGCGAGCCGCTGACCGCGAACGGCGAGAGCGGCGGCAAGGCCTACGACCGGATCGCGACGCAGATCCGCTACGACCACCTCGCGATCCTGCTGAACGAGCGCGGCGCGGCCACGCCGGAGGAGGGCGTCGGGATGTTCCTGAACGCCGCCGGCGCCGCCGAGCCCGTCGAGGCCGCCGCGCTGAGCACCGATCCCGAGGACCGGCGCAGCGCCGGCCTGATGCGCTGGGTGCGCCGGCTGCTGGGCAACAGCGCCGACGACCTGTCCTTCAGCGACATCACCGAGCGGCTGCACGAAGCGCTGCCCGAGGGCGCCTGGCTGCGCGAGGTCTTCGACAAGTACGCGATCTGGTGCGACCGCGATGGCCGCTGCTGGCGCGACGACTACGCGGTGCGCTCGGACGGCTCCGTAGCATTCGCCGGGACCGCAGTCGAGGTGCGCCGAGAAGTGCGCTACGAACCGATCACCAACCACCAAGAGGACCGCGTGAAGCAATCCATCATCGCCGCGCTCAACGCCGCCGGCATCAAGACCGAGGGCATGGACGACTCCGCGCTCCTCGACGCCTACAACGCGCACGTTCGCGCCCCGGTCGAGGCCCGCCTGACCGCCGCGAACGCGAAGATCGCCGAGCACGAGCAGGCCGCCGCGACCGCGCGCAACGCCGAGCGCGACGCGCTGGCGGCGAAGCTCGCAACGAACGCCGCCGCCGGCTCGCTGTCCGTCGACGACTACAAGGCGATGCCGATCGAGGTGCTGCGCAAGCTCGACGCCGCGAACACGACCGCGGCGCCGGTGCTGCCCGCTGGCGGCGCGCCCGCCACGAAGCCCGGCGACGAGTTCCAGAGCTACAGCCTGAACGCCGTCATCGACGCCGCTGCCGGCGTGAAGAACTGAAGGAGCCGAGAACATGGCAAACCGCATCTACACCGGCCCGGCCTCGCGCCAGCCGCGCACCATCAGCGACAAGACCTGCGCCGCGGCCCTGCTGCCCGGCACCTGGGTCTCCATCCTGATCGGCACCGTCGCGCAGGCGACCGCGCCGACCGCCGTGCGCCTGGGCATCCTGGCCGACCGCGACTTCTACTCGACGGGCCAGCTCGACGCGAACGACCCGCTCAAGGTCGCCTACGCCTCGGGCGACACCGCCGTCGTCTACATCCCCGAGCCGGGCCAGAGCTACATGATGGCCGTGACCAACGCGACCTACACCAACGGCCAGGAACTGACCGTCGGCGCCGCGGGCCGCCTAGTGGCGGCCACGACCGGGAACGTGGTCGTCGCCTACTACGACGGCCCGAACTCGGTCGCCCGCTCCGCCGGTGACCTCGTCGACGTGGTCATCGCCAACTTCTACACCAAGGCTTAAGGAGCGCGCACCATGCTGCGATTCACCCCCGAGCAGGAGCTCGCCATCAATGCCGCCCGCGCTGGCTTCTTCCAGCGCGAGCAGGCCATCGCCGCGAGCCTGGCCGCCGTGCCTGGCGCGAACGGCATCATCGGCAACTCGGCGCCGGTGCCGCTCGACGCCTGGCGCCGCATCGACAGCCGCGGCGCGGCCATCCAGCGCGATGTGCTGGCGGTCTTCAATCGCCTCGCCGCGGCGAACACCACGCCGGTGGCGATCGGCGACCTGATGAGCTACTTCCCGAAGGTCTCCGACTCGGGCGAGGTGCATCAGTCGATGGACGGTCGCAGCGAGGGCCGCGCCGATCAGGCGCTCGTGAAGTACGAGGGCACGCCGGTGCCGATCACCGACGCCGTCGCCTCCTTCGGCTGGCGGCAGATGGAGGTGATCCGCAAGGGCGGCGGCATGCTCGACGCCGAGACGATCGCCAACAAGCAGCGCCGCGTGGCGGAGAAGCTCGAGGACATGGTGATCAACGGCGCGCCGAACATCGTCATGGCCGGGAGCACCGTCTACGGGCTGCGCACCTTCCCGAACCGCACCACCGGCACGCACGGCCTGACGCTGGCGAGCTCGACCGGCGCGCAGTGGCTGACCGCCATCTCGCAGCTGATCACGCTGCTGATCGGCGACAACAGCTTCGGCCGCGTGACCGTCTTCGTGAACTGGGGCGACTACACCTATGCGTCGCTGAACGAGTTCACGGCCGGCTATCCGAAGACGATCCTCGCCCGCCTGCGCGAGATCGAGCAGGTCGCCGACATCGTGCCGGCCTCGAAGATGCCCGCGAACAACCTCGTCGGCGTCAACAACCTCGAATCCGGCGAGTGGGGCTCGATCCTCTCGGCCATGCCGATGACGACCCGGCCGAAGTTCCGCGCGAACCCGGAGGACGACTACACCTTCCAGGTGATGGCCGCCGTCGCCCCGCAGTTCCGCAGCGACTTCAACGACCGCTCGCACATCGTGCACACCACGACGGCCTGATCGGAGCCCGCATGAAGGTCCGCATCACGCACCTCAAGGCGCCCTGGCCGGCCGGCACCGTCGGCGACGTCGTCGAGCTGCCGGGCGACGAGCTCCCGGGCTGGGCGCTGGGCAAGTGCCAGCCCGCCGGCGACGACGCCGAGGTCACTGCGGCGGCCCCGGCCGCCCCGGAGGCCCCGGCCGTCGTGCAGGTCAGCGAGGAGGAGGCGCAGGCCGCCGCCGCGCTGGCCGCCGCCGAGGCGCAGGCCGCCGAGGAGCGCGCCGCGATGACGCCCGCCCCGACGAAGAAGTCGAAGGGCGGCTGAGGCCGTGATCAGCGCCGCCCAGGCCTCGCAGTACATCGACGCCACCCTCGGCGTCGGCCTGCCCGCGTTTCTGGTGTCGGCCGCCGTTGAGAGCGTCGAGGCGCTCGAGCCGGCCATGCTGGCGGCCGGCTACGACGAGCCGACGATCGTGCGCATCCAGGCGCTGACCGTCGCCATCGTGGCCGCCGCCGGCAACCCGCGGCGCGTCACCGCGCAGGGCGCGCCCTCCGGCGCATCGCGCTCGTTCAAGTACGCCGACGGCGACCTCTCGGCGCTGCGCCGCAGCCTGCGGGCGCTCGATACCGCGCAGACGACGGCGGCGCTCGTCGGGCCCGATCCGACGAGCGCGACCCTGCTGATGGTCGTCTGACCCGCACCCCACCCCAACAGGAGCCCGCGCAGTGGCAAACATCGTCTTCAACATCGCCGCCGGCCGCGGCGTCGAGTTCTACAACCGCGTGAAGAGCAACGATCCGGCGAACTCGGCCTTCGTGCTCGTGCCGATCGAGACGAGCGGCCTCGAGGCCGACTCGGTGCTGATCGACGCCGACACGCTGGCCGCCGTGCTGGCCGGCACGACGAACGAGCAGACGACGATGGGCCGGAAGATCCTCACCGACGCGGATCTCGCCGCGCTGCCGGCGCCGGACGACACGAACAACCGCTTCGAGGTGTCGCTGCCGAACGTGACGTGGACCGCAGCGACGGGCAACGCGATCAGCAAGATCCTCGTCGGCTTCGACTCCGACACCACGAGCGGCACCGACGCCAGCATCATCCCCGTGACGATGTTCGACTTCGTGCAGACCCCGTCCGGTGCCGACATCCAGATGACCGGCGGCGCCTTCCTGCGCGCGAACAGCGTCTAAGCAGACGCTACAACACCCCATGGCGACGCCGCGGGCGAACAGCTACGTCGTCGCCGCCGGCGAGGGCGTCTATGCAGGCTTCCCGCCGCCCGCGCCGCCGTCGGTCATCGTCGGCGCCTGGGAACGGCTGAGCTTCGCCTCGCACTCGCGCAAGGTCGGCATCGGGGTCGGCAGCAACGAAAACAAGCCCGTCTTCGACCCGACCTATGCGGTCTCGGTCGATGCGATCAGCCCGACCTCGACGACTGGCGTCCCCTGGAAGAGCTTCTGCCGCCCGGTGCCCGGCGAGCCCGGCATCGTGTACTGGGCAGGCAGCCTGCACGGGAACTACCCCGGCAACGAGATCGACCGCATCGACGTGCGCAACCTCGGCAGCACGACGATCACGACGACGCTCAGCCATCAGCCGCGCGTCAGCCCCGAGGGCCCCGATTCGGGCTATGGCAGCGGCTCCGGGGGCTACGTCTTCGCGCAGTACGGCACCGCGCTCGCCGACGGCAGCACCTGGCAGCCCTACGCGCACCACCACTGGACGAAGTCGTCGTGGCACCCGACCTGGGGCTTCACGATGCAGGTCGTGGGCGCGAAGGGCGACGGCCTCACGGTCGGCGCCAATCCGCTCGGCGCGGGCACGCAGTACCAGCAGGCCACGACGAGCGCGGGCGGCGCCGTCATGCCGGCGCTCGTCTCCTACGAATGGACGGAGGCGAAATATCGGGTCCGCATCCAGCCGGTCGTGCGCCCGGACGGCGACCCGGTCAACATCGGCGCGGGCGGCCCGGGCCTGGCCGGCGCGTCGGACTGGAACCAGCACCTCTTCTCGACGCTGTACCTGACCACGCTCAACAGCGTGGCCTATGTGCGCGAGCACGTCGACACGGCGTCGACGGTCACGACCGGCGGCGACTGGAACTTCAACACCGCGACGCTCAGCGGCACGGGGCAGGGCTGGCTCGCTGCGACCTCCGGGAACGGCGTGCTGCTGCGGCATCTCGAGGGCGGGCGTTACCTCGGCCTGCGCTGCGACAACACGGCAGGCATTGCCACGTTCGACGCATGCCACACGCTCTGGTTGATGAACAGCATCAGCGGCTACAGCCCGTCGCGCACCGCGCCGCTGAAGCTGACAGTCCCGAGCACCTACCTGCAGCCGCCTGCGTCCGGCGGCGCCATGTCGATCACGGCCGACGGGAACCTGATGTTCTGCGTCGACAAGAACAGCCGCCGGGTGATCTGGCTCACCTACCGCGGCCCGGCCGGCGCTGGGCAAACGCTCTGGTATCGCATCTGGGTCTCGACCTTCGACGACCTCATGACGTGGACCGAGGTTACGACGACCGGCGGGCCGACGATCGTGCAAGGCGCGACCGACGGCTTCGAGGGCAGCTGGTTCGCATCGGTGCGCGCCCCGATGTGGTTCTACAACGGCCACCTGTTCGTGATCTTCCCGACCCGCGCGGGCGTCGGCGGCTACGCGGACGGCGCGATCGACGTGTGGCGCCTGAAGATCGACGGCGGCGCCATCCCGCCTGCGACGACCTTCACCCGCCTCGACTACTGGGCGCAGAACCCGGCGACGAACGGCTTTCGCTTCTCGCACATCGGCGTCTCGGTCAAGCAGATGATCGGCACGAAGCACGTCAACTGGGCATACCGGCCGGCCGACGCGACCTACTATCAGTGCGCGGGCGACTTCGGCCACAGCTTCTGTCAGTCGATGTGCAAGATGGCCTTCGACGGGACCGCGCGCGGGTACACCTTCACGGAAGTCCTGGCCGAGCTGACGCTGCCGGCCGCCGGCAAGGTGCGGCCCAGCTCGCCCGACGACGGCCACTGGTTCTATGTGCCGACCGACTCCGCCTGGATCGCGGCGCGCGGGAAGTTCGTCTTCCTGCGCGGCGGCGACGGAACGGGGATGTTCGGGAACACGCCGCTGCGCGCGCTGTACGGCGCCAGCAGCGAGGGCGGCACCGGCGCGCAGGTCGCGGCAGCGCTGGCCGACGGCTGGAGCCTGATGGAGAAGTTCCTGCTCTTCGATCCCGCCGAGCCGGACGGTTTCACGAACCTCGGGCCCACGTTCTCGCACAACAGCGCGACGAACACCTTCAGCGTCTCGAACTACAACGGCTGGACGCAGGACAACGGCGGCAACGCTTTCGACGATGTCTGGACCGTCGGCTCGGCCGCGACGCGCTGCGGTGCGTTCGATCCCGTCACGGGTCACGTTTGGCGCTTCTACGCGGGTCGGCTGGCCCGTTTCGACATGCTGAACAAGGCCGTCCGGGTCTACAACATCAGCGTTTGGACGAGCCCCGAGACCGGCCGCGCCTACACCTTCGACGGCTCCATGCCGCCGAACGCTGCCGCAGTGGTGGCCGACGGCACGAAGCCTCTGTTCGGGTTCTACGACACGCCGAACACGCGCTGGAAGACGTTCGGCGCCTTCGAGTGGGAGCACAAGGCGACGTGGCTGGACCCGACGACGGGCTTCCTCTACGTCGTGAGCCCCGGCACCGGCTACCTCTGGCGCTTCGATACCCGCGGCACCTTGTCGACGCACGTCGCATCGAGCGGATGGCGAATGACGTTCGGGCCGATCGGCCAGCGCGTGCCGTTCGTGACCTGCTACCCCGCGCTAAACAGCCTCGACCGCTATCCGCCAGAGGCTTACCTGCCGGGCGGCGGTGATGTGCGCATGAACGGCCTGCTGCTGCCCTGGAAGGGCGGGCTGCTGCATATCACGCCGAACCACCACGGACACGGCGCGAGCGGCGAGCCGCATTACTCGTTTTGGCGCGCGCTCGGGGACGTGGGGCCGTGGACCGTCGTCACGCTGCCGCAGGAGTTCGCGGCCAACGCGGGCGCGGCGCGCGACGCCTACGACATCAACAACCCCGAGCTGATGCTGATCTCGCAGGCCTTTACGGACGTGCAGACCCGGCAGAACTATCGCTACTTCTGGAGGTTGACATGAGCACAGCGCAGCGCATCGCCCATGCTGTCATCTCTCTGACAGCGAACATCCCGCTCGTGATGGCCTGGGCCTGCATCGCCCTGACCGCCTGGATGGCGGTGCTCGCTGCGCGGGTGTGGCCGCAGGCCGACCGGGGCAACTGCTGGCAGTGGGCGCTGGCGAAACAACACGAGGCCGGCGGCTACGTGTTCGCGCGCGACGTGCGCGGCGCAACGATGTTGCTCGGCCGCATCGTGCCGCCGCATGCTGGCTGGCTGCCCAGCCTCGACGGCGTGCCGGTGATGCAGACCGAGCCGCGCGACCGCTACGAGGGCGCGTCCCTCGCCTGGCGCTGGATGTACTTCCGATTCGACATCGTGACGCGCGACAAGCCCGCGCCGTTGAGACCTTCGACCGACGGCGCCGCCTGAAGCGAGACCCGCACCACTGCCGCGATTCGTCGCGGCTCACCTGAGGACACACAGCATGTTCGCCAACTGGGCACGAGACACCACGACGACCACGGGCACCGGGAGCCTCACGCTGTCGGCCGTCACCGGCTACCCGCGCCTTTCCGACGCGCTGCCGGTCAACCTGCGCTTCGGCTACGCGATCCTCGACGACACGACCGGGGCGCCGATCGAGTGCGGCATGGGGTACCTCAGCAACTCGACGACGCTCGTGCGCGAGCGCGTGCTGCAGACCATGGTCAGCGGCACCTTCACCCAGGTCAGCGCGTCGGCCGTCACGCTGGCCGCCGGCACGAAGCGCGTCATTGCGGCCCCGCTCGCATCAACCGTCGCGGCTTCGCTCCCGACCATCGGGAACGGCGCGGGCGCGAGGCACATCAGCAACGGTCTCGCCATCGCCCCGCTGAACGTCGGCTTCTACAACGGACTCGACACCGTCGGACGGATGAACGTGATCCCGTTCTATCTCGACTTCGGCGGCGTGGTGAATGGGTTCGCGATCACCGTGGTTACTGCTCAGGCCTCGACGATTGTGCGCGTCGGCCTCTACGCGGTGAAGGCAGACGGGGCCGCGGGCGAGCTGCTCGTCGAAGGCAGCACCGCGTTTGATACCTCGACGACCGGCGTCAAGACTTCGAGCTTCACTGCCCGCGTTTTCCCGCCCGGCTGGTACTACCTGGGTATCCTTTCCAACGGGACGACGATCAGCCTTGAGGGCACGGGCGGCACGACGGTTCAGAACACCTTTATTCGCGCCGCTCCCTGGGGAACCGAGGCGACCGGGTCCAACGTCGCGGGCTACGCGCTCGGCCAGGCCACAACAGGGATGCCGGCGACCTGCCCGGCGCTGACCTTCTCCACAAACCTGACCGTGCCGCACGTTCGGCTGATCGCGGCGGCCTGATATGTCGCTCGGCCTCGAATCCCTCGGCCTGCAGTCGCTCGGCCTGTCGCCGCAGGCGGCCGGCGGTGGCGGTGGCGGCGGCACCGCGGTAGGCCTCGCCACCGAGAGCGACGCCGCGCTTGCGCTGGCCGGCCGGCAGATTCGCGCGGTCGGGCTCGCCACCGAGAGCGACACGGCGCTCGCTCTCACGTCGGCGGCCGGCTTCGACTTTCACACCGCGACCGGCCTCGTCTTCGGCGACCTGGCCGGCGGGCTTGTGGGCCTGGCGCGGCAGTCGTCGGTGGCGATGGTGCTGCGCGTCTACGCCGTCGGCTCGGGCGCGCTCGTCGTCGAGTCGGGCACGCTGACCACCGACAGCAATGGCCGGCTTGGGCGCTACAGCCACGCCAGCCTCGCCGCGGCGACGGCCTACCACTGCGTGTTCGTCCGCGCCAGCGACGGCGAGATCGCGTGCGCCAAGCTGACCACGACGTAAGTGCTGCGCCGTGATCCTGTTCCGCACCCCCGTTTGCACCTTCGGGCTGCGCGGCGTGCTGCCGGCGAACATGCCGACGGCCGGGGCGGGATCGCCGCTGCTCAACGACGTCGACCTGCCGGGCGACACCGACAGCGAATGGCTCTGGTGCCTGCTCACGCCGCTGATCGACAGCACCAGCGGCGGCACGACGACGGTCAACGACCTCGGTGCGTATTCGCACGTCGGCGCGTCGAGCGGCACCTACGTCCAGGGCTATCGCGGCTTCGTGATGCCGCCCTCGGGCACGGTCACGGTCTACGACTCGACGATCACGAACACCGTCGGCGGGCTCTCCGTGGGCATGGCGACGGAGACGGACACGGCCCTTGCGCTGGCGCCCCGGGCCGTCCGGCCGGTCGGCCTGGCGGTCGAGGCCGACACCGCGCTCGCGCGCCCGGGCCTGCAGATCCGGGCCGTCGGCTTGGCCGTCGAGTCCGATTTGGCCCTCGCGCTGCCGGGTGCGCAGGCGCGCGCCGTCG
>JACCDR010966093.1_pt1 | contig 15566 bp, 29 predicted proteins | sample 7446431 | NCBI WGS metagenome assembly JACCDR01 (sample SAMN15323443, study PRJNA562643) | freshwater metagenome | isolation source: river surface water | place: USA:Blue River Watershed | collected 2017-08-17 | reverse complement strand
GTGCTGCCAGCGGCAACCTTGTCGAGCTTATCTTCAATCTTTTGCGGGTCCATTCCGCGGCTTCCTTTTCCTGTTCAAAGCGTTCGAGGTGGCGATCAATGCGATCTGCAGCCCATTGCGGGATATGCATGTATTCGCCGTCGTGGCGGCCTGGACCCGGCCAGACACCGGCATCAAGGCATGTGGCAAAGATTTGCATGGCGGCGAAGTTCTGGGCCTCGCCGCGCGTCAAATCCTCATCGGTGATCGAGATGACACGGGCGCAATAGGGCGGTGACTTCTCAACAAAGACCAGCGTGAAGCTGGTATCTTTCTGGCCCGTGAGCGCCGTCCAGCCTTCGCAGATCAAGCTGCCCTGCTGGTGATACCCGTGCTCATAGATGGCCTTGCGCAGGTCATCATCAAACACCGATACGGCCGTCTTGAGATCGACAAAATCGCCGCTGTCTGTGGGGATGCAGTCAGGCCGCGCCTTTTTCCACAAGCCCGTGTCTTTGCACTTCCAGACCATGGACCGCTCGACACGGCCATTCAGGATGCCGGATTTGACCATGGGATGGGCGGCAAGGCTGCGGGCCATGCCCTTGATGGTTTTCAGTTCATCGGGCTTCAGGACAATGCGACCGGCAACGGCTTGAGCGCCAAGCCATGCCCGGCATTCTTTCCGGTTGCCCTGCCATGCCGCGCCGCCGATCTCCTCGGGCTGCATGATGAACCGTGTGGAGAAATGATCCTCTCCCAGCAACAGGTGATGGGCCGCCTGCCCAAGCACGAGCGCCCGTGAGGGTGTGGCCTCCTCGCGGTCTGGATTGCCAGACCATTCACAGAAAAAGTGTGCAGGGCTTTCCGAAGCGATCTTGCGCAGTCCGGATGACGAGATCGACGGGCCGTCAAGCCATGCCTGACCATGGTACACATCAATCGGCACACCGGAATAGATGCCGGGCTCGGTGATGATCTCGCCTGGAATGTAGGGGCGTTCGATCATGGTTTGGCCTCACGGGCTGCGATCATGGCGTCGGCAATGATGTAAGCAACCTTTGCTACACCAGACCAAACTCTCCGCCGCGCTTCGTCCGCTGTTTCGTCTTTTCTCAGTTCCATCGGCTGGTCATCGTCTGCCGCAAGGCCAACTAAAGCCTGCCCTGCAAACCAGTCGCGCAAGGACATGCCGTTGTGGATTGCCGTCTTGCAATCGCCATCATCGAACTTCAACTCGCCAGATGGAAACGCTGGTCCGCCGTCATTGTCCTGTTTCACAGTTTCACCTCTTCGAGAAATTCGATGCGGACGCGGTAGGCTGTGCAGGCACCCAAAATTTTCTCGCTGCGCAGATATTCCACATCGCCTTGCTCCCAAAGGGCGGCCAGCGGCTTGCCATCTTTTGCCAGAATGAACCGCTCAATCGGCTCTGGCAGTGGGGCAGGGACTACGGCGACGAGGTCTGAGTATCTTTCCGCCCCATCACTTGACCATCTCCCATTTGAAAACCTGTGCAGGCCATCGCAGTACCAGCCCGGAACTCTTTTCCCCGACCCATCCCATGTCCAAGGCCCGACGATGTCACCGTCACGCCGCTTTGCGTAGCAGCCATCAAACATGCCAAGGGGATTTGCGACTTCAAGCTTTTGCGCCACGGGGCTCACCTTCAAAACTCTTGACGGCCAGACGGCGGTGTTGCCGCCAACATGAAACGAGCCATCGGGGTTGACTTTCGACACCGTGTAAGTGCCAGCGGGAATGACGTGGCCAGCTTCGGCCTCGCCCAGGGTGACTTGATCACCGGCCTCGATCTGTTTCATCCCAGCCTCCCGCTCATGGAATTGCGCCAGACCAGCTTGTCGGCTGGCATGAATGTCGGCTCATCGCTCGGCACCCTGCCCAGGGGCGCGGTGCGCAAGCCCTCAAGAATGTCGGCAATGGAAGGGGGTGGCCTGTGCCGGGTCGAGGGACGGCACAGGCCCTTTGTCAGGAATGGGCTTGCTACTTGAGCTTCATGCGGTTCTCCTTTGCTGGTTTCCAAGGCCGCAAGTGCGGCGGTTGATTCCGTGATCCGTTGATCCTCGATGTGAAAGCCTTCGCGGCGGGCCATGGCCTGCAACTGGGCTGAAATGGCAGGGCCTTTGCCGACAAACAGCAAGCGGCCATAGCGGCGGGTGAGTGTCTCGGTCATGCCGTCTCCCCTTCTGGCAAGAGGCTTTCGAGAAATGCGACCTCTTCAAGGGATGCCTCCTTGAATGCGGGCAAGTCTTTTCGCTTTAATGCAGCATCCGCCGCGATATACGGCGTGTCATCACAGCATTCCTCGCCAGTTTCCTCCATCACAGGGCAACCAGCGCAGTCGTTGTGATAGAAAACCCGACACAGCGGGCAGCCTTTCGCCCCGGTATTTGCATCCGCCAAATCATCAACAGCGGCATTCTCCCGCCACTTGCGAATGCTGGCCTTGAGGGCTTCGAGGGTTTCGGCGTTCATGCTGCCACCTGCGAACGCGCATCAATGGATTCAATCCAAGAGCCGAAGGTGGTGAGAATGGTGGAAGCATCAAACGCGGTCAGATAGTCGGGCAGGTCCGAGCCTTCCAGAATGGCAATGCGCCTTTCCAGCAATTCGCGGGCGGAATGATCGGAATGTTTCTCCAGCGCATCGGCTGCATTCTGGATGATGGACACAACCTCTTTCGGTGTGTCGGGGGCCAGTTGGAAGGTAAAGCGGCTCATGGTGTCCCTCATGTGTTGATAGGGACATTAAGACACGTGTCTTATTCAATGTCAAGACAATTGTCTTGCCGCGACAGATATTTTTACCACTTGCGAACGGCAACCACCTCGTGCGTGAATTTTGCCATTGCGGGCGTCCAAAGATTGCTGGTCTTTCGGACAAACGGATATGCCCCGCCCGGCGGAAGGTTGTCCGGTGCCGTGGTCCAGTCCTCAAGTATCTCGATGGGCGTTCCGTCTTTGTCGAATACCACAAACCGAATTTTTGCAGCCGCAGCGGTGGAGCACTTGTTTACAAGATTGCCAGCAAAAACGACCCTTGGGCATTTGTTGTTGTCGCACTTGCTTGCGACCTCAACCTTCAGATTTTCAATTGCAAAATCCGCAATGTCGCAAGCATAGGCACTACCAGACCAAAGCCATGCTGCAGTCAAAGCGGCTCGTATTTTCCAATGACTTTGCCGACGACAATCACTTCCACGTCGCGATCTGCATCCGTCATGACGATCGGCTCCTGGTGCCTGGGATCGTCTGATTCCGGCCATAGCTCCCATGCGTCTCTCCCCTTTTTTGCCCGCTTGAGCGTTACCTCATAGGTCTGGGCGCGCTCCCGTCGGACCACGACCAATTCACCGTCGCGCAATTCGCCGCCATTGTCGCACCAGTCGGCAACCACCACGTAAGTTCCGGGCGCGGCGACTCGGTTCATCGATGTGCCGACAACCTTGAGCGCGTACTGCCGAGCGCCGCGATAGCGCGGATCGGGCGCGACCGGGATAGGCTCAAACTTGTCGGGCTCGCCGTCGATTTCAAGCCATGACCCGGCGCGCACTTCTCCGAGCACGGGCAACCCCTCAACTGCAATGGGGCCATCGTCTGTTTTGGAGCCTTTACCTGTCAGAAGCCAATTGAGCGAAACACCAAAAGCGGCGGCCAATTCTGGGGCGCATTGCGGGCGCGGGCTGTCGCGCTTTTCAATCTTGTCAATTGTGGTTTGATGGATAGGGCGGCCAAGCTTGGTCACACGTTCTGCAACGTGTTCCTGCGTCCATCCCCTTGCTTCTCTCTCGGCTTGCGCCCGTGCACCTGCAGCCATGCCCAACATTTTATTCTACCATCCAAAGACAAAGGTCTTGACTAAACATAAGACACATGTCTTAATGCGCGTCATGACAACCGAAGCACTGCAACGCGCCATCGAGACTGCCGGGGGGCAAACCGCCCTCGCTGGCATGATTGGCAAGACGCAAGGCCACATCTCGAAATGGCTTGAGCGTGAATATATCCCCGCTGAGGTGGTGCTGCCCATTGAGCGCGCCACTGGCGTTTCCCGCCATGACCTGCGCCCCGACCTCTATCCGAAAGAGGCCGCCTGACATGTCCAGCCTCGCAATCAAGGTCGATTTATCCGCGCTCCACGATCTTACATCCGAGATCAAATCACTTGCGGCGCAATGCCCTTCGGAACTGCGCGACGCTTTTGGCAATCGCCTCATCCAACTGCTTGAAAATGGGGGCGTCGACGTCGACAGGGTTCCCACATCCGCCGCAGACGAATGTCTGCTTGGGGTTGTCTTTCGTGATGACCTGCAGCGTTTTATGGCCGCAGCCAGGGCAGGGGATTTCGAGTTCGATCCTGTCGCGCATGTTGCTTCCTCCGGTGACGCGCAATCCAAGCACAGTGATGGAGAGGCGGCAACATGAGCGAGCCTCGCAAAATCCACCAAGCCGAATATGACGCGAAGGAAGCCAAGCGCATTCTGGACCTGCACCGCAGCTATGGCATTGGCGCTGTTGCCGCCCGCACGGGCAAGACGGCCCGCGCTGCCAGCAACCTTGTGATGTTCCTGAAAGACAAATTCCCGGAGTTGCGCACATGACGCGCCCGGCAAGCCCATGCCCGCCACGGGGCCAATCGTGGACCTCCCGCAAACTTGGACGGGGTTTCGGCCCCGTCCTTTTTGACCCTGTTCCATACTCGCTTACTCCACTCACTCAATGACCAGACACTAGCGCAGACGCGCACCCCCACAAAGGTAATCGAAGAGGCACAATTACCATGTCGAACCACCTGAAACTGAAAGCAGCAACCCGCGATGCCGTTGGCATGGCCGGTGGCCCACAACGGGCCGCGCATATCAGCCGTGGCACGGCTTCACGGCTTTGCGAATATGGCTCACCCGCCTGTGATGATCGGTTCATTCCGGTGGACGTGGCCATGGCGCTTGAGGCCGATATTGGAGCGCCCGTCATCTCCCGCGCCATGGCTGATGCGCTTGGCTATGACCTCGTGCCGCGCAACCCTGCAGCCGACGCCGCGACCATCAAGCACCAGGTATCGGAAAGCATGCGGGGATGGGGCAACCTTCTCGCCGATCTCAATGCAGCCCTTGAGGATGGCCGGATCGATCACCTTGAGGCCGTTGGCATTGAAAAGGCGATCAGCGCCGAATTGAACCGCCTGCATTCCATGCTCGCCTCTGTGCGCAAGGCGAAAGATTTGAAGGTGGTGGGATGATGTACAAACACCTCGAACAGCTTTCCGTCAAAGACATTGCCGAGGCCATTGCGCTTTGGTCTGACGGTTTTGACACCGACGATATTGCCGACGCGCTCGGCACCCGTCCCAGCATCATCTACAACAACCTGCCACGTTGGCGGCGTGCGCTTTCCAGTGCGAGGGCGGCATAATGGCCACTCGTCACTTTCCGGTTTTGTCAGAGCGTGTCGCGGGCGGATTCCGCGAGTTTTCGACATGCGAATGCCGGAAGTGCGGAAGGACAGATCGCATCGGCATCTCGGCACACAGTTCGAGGCTCCCGGATCAGGTCATTCTCAAGAAATTCGTGAGCCGTGGTTGGCGGCTCGGATCGTCCGCGTCGGGTGACATTTGCCCTGAGTGCGCCAACAAACGAGAGGAAAAGCCAGTGTTGAAAATTGTTCCAACAGACCAGCCGCGTGAAATGCAGCGAGAGGATCGGCGCATTATTTTTGAAAAGCTGAATGAAGTCTATCTTGATGAAAGCAAGGGTTATGCCGCTGGCTGGAGCGACCATCGTGTTTCAACTGATCTCGGCGTTCCTCGCAAATGGGTCGAAGGCATTCGCGAGGAAATGTTTGGCTCGGTCGCTGCGAGCGAGGATATGTCGGCGTTTGCAGTTGAGGCCGAGGCTTTGCTGAAAGAGGGCAGGCAGATTTATGCGGATGTCAAGAAACTGCGATCTGACATTGATGCGGCCATTGCGGCTGTTCCTCTGGCGCGTGTCGAAAACATTGAGCAGCGGCTGTCAAAAATCGACAAGCTGGCAACAGAGGTGCGCAAACTGATGGTGAACGCACCATGACAACCACCACCTTCACCCTTTCAGATGGCGATTGCGCCATTGTCATTCCAAAGGACGGGCAGCCGTCCATGGCAATCCCTGCGCACAAAAAGGATGAGTTGGTGGGCAACAATGTGCTGGCCGCCATGCACCTCTACATGCAGCTTGCCGATGGCGTTGATGCCCTTGCCGCAGCTTTTGAAAAGCAGACCAGCGAGGTGCCGGTGCAATGACATTCTATGTGGGCCAGAAGGTGGTTGCCTTGCGATCTGGTGCAGGAAGGGGGCTTTCTGTAACCAAGGGTAAAGTTTACGTCATCCGTCACATTTTTGATTGCCCTGTCAGTGGCTACCCCTTGCTGAATTTTGTCGGTGAACGTGACGTTTTCACGGAAATTAACGGTTATCGGTGCGGCTGGAATGCTGAGAAATTCCGCCCTCTCCAAGAAACAGGCATGTCTATTCTCCGTGCAATCGCAGCCAATCCAAAGCGTGAATTGGAGGTGGTTGAATGACATTCCACCTCGTTCACCTCGGCAAGGGCAAGGCCATCCAGATTGATGATGCGCCGATTGCTGATCTCACATTCGACGCCCCACGCAAGGCCCAGGTATTGCGCAACATCGCCAAGCACCTGTCTCGCCGCCGCGTGTCCGAACAGGTGGCGGCCTATGACAAGGCGCACACCAACTACCAGCCCGGCACGCTTGAGCATCTGGGCAATGATCAATGCAGGTTTTCAGGCCCGCACGACACGATGATGTGCGGGGCCAAGACGGTGAAGGGCAGGCGGAGCAAATCCTATTGCGAGCATCACTATTACGTCGTTTTCAAGAGGGGGCCATTTTCATGAGCGGACAACTGCAGCAATTCGTGGCGCGCATCGAGCGGCTGGAAGAAGAGCGCAAGACAATCGCTGGCGACATTTCCGAGGTCTACAAAGAAGCCAAGGCCAACGGATTCGACGTCAAGATCCTGCGCAAGGTCATTGCCAAGCGGAAGAAATCATCTGCCGACCTGCAGGAAGAGGAGGCCATGATTGACGTTTACATGGCCAGCCTTGGTGCGAACGTTGGCGACGTCCAGACCTTTACCCGCAAGGATGGCGTGAAGGTGACTTATGAGCGGGTGTCGCATGATCCCGTCACTGGCGAAATCACAGAAAGCAATTCGGGTGCAGTTGATGCCTCTTCGGCACCCGATGCGGCAGGGGAAATCCCGTCGAAAGACTGCCCTGCCGCAAACCATTCCGATGATGGTGTCCGTTCCACCATCTCGGATCAGGCGGACGGGGAGGGGGCCACCAGCCCGTCCGCCAACCCTTCGGCAGGCGTGATTGCAATTGAACCGCAGGCCACCGCTTGCGACCCCGTTGCAGGGAATGTCACGCCTGCCGTTCCAGACAGTGACAGCGTTGTTCCCCATGGCGCTGTCACCCAGGCGGTGGAGGATTCCCCCGGAATGCCGTCCTCCACCGCCGACCTTGATGATCTGGCAATCCCGCCATTCCTGAAACGTTCACCGCCGCCTGTTGCGCCGATTGAGAGGGTGTTTCCATGACCAGCCACAGCATCCATTTTGGTTTTGACAGCCCCAAAAGGCCGTCCGACGAGGAAATTCTCGCCGACCTCAAGCAGGGCCTTGACCTGATCGACACCGACCGCACTGCCGCCAAAGTCTATCTCGACCGCGCAACCCGCGCGCTCGGCAAACATCTCATCGAGGTTTCCCCATGTCTCTTGTGAACGTTTCCGCATCCGATTTCATCCGCGCACTTGCTGCCGCAAAGGCCGTTGTGGCATCCAAGATCGACATTGCCGCGCTGTCGTGCGCCCTGATTTCCGCATCCAATGGGCGGCTTGAGGTGATGGCCACCGACCTCACGCAAAGCGTTTCCGTTGGCGTGCCTTGTGAGGGGTCTGGCAAATGGCTGCTCAATCACGACCGATTGCAAGCCTTTGCCAGCGCATTGCCAAAGTCCGGCGTCGTGCGCATTTCCGGCGAGGGCCTTGGCGCGTCTTTGCGGTGCGGCACGGTGTCTTGTCGCATCCCTGGCCTTGACCCCGCGACCTACCCAGAGATCGTTTCCAAGCCTCGGTTCGATTGCGCGCCCGTGTCTGATGGTGTGGAGTTTCCGCAGCTTGTGAACCGCATCGCCGCTGCGTGCGACAATGAAGGTTCCTACACACTTCGCGGCGTTCATGTGCTGATCCGCAATGGCGTTTGCCGGGCATCGGTTGCGGCGTCCGCCATCATGGCGACGGAAACCCGTGACTGCCCCGCCGATGTTATGGTTGACAAGGTGCTGGACGTGTCCACCGCTTCTACCATTGCGCAGCTTTTCACCGCCGGCCCCGTCTGGGTGATGGAAAACGATGGCTCGATCTGGGTTGAAAACAACAGCCTGACATATCACTCCAAGACTGTTGATGCAGTGCCGCCAGATGTGGCCAGCATTTCCGCCAATGCCCCGGCATGCGCTGCCGTTGATACGGCCTCACTGCTGCGGGCGCTCAAGGCCACGCAGCTTGTCTCGCACCAAACAACGCGCTCGGTCTATCTCTCGACCGCGCCACATGACAGCTACATCGGCGCAACCACGATTGACGGCACCCTTTGCGTGCCCTTTGAAGCCGATGGCGAGGCCGAGATTGCCGCCGCCGTGAATGGCGACAAGATGCGCAAGATCATCACGGCTGCCGGTGTCGAAACCGTCAACATCGGCCTGAGCAGCAAGTCCGGCATCGTCAACATCCCGCATATCCAGGTGAGCGCCGGGCGGTTCTTTGGCCTGATCGCGCCGATGCAGATTGAGCAGCATAATGTTGACGCCATCACCAGCGCCCGTGCGGCTGGTGATGAAATGAAAGAGGCCGCATAATGGACTTTGCAGACTGCTTTCAGAATTACCCGCACCGTGCAGGCTTCAAAGACACCACCACGTCACGCGATGCTGCCATTGCCATTGAAGTCACCGGCAAGGCCGCCCGTCTCAGGGGCATGGTGCTGGCATGGTATCAGGCTGGGAATACTGGCACGGCAGATGAATGCGCCCATGATCTGGGCGAGGATATTCTGTCGATCAGGCCAAGGGTCGCCGAGCTTCACAAGCAGGGCAGGGTGGCGCAGACCGGAGATCGCCGCCGCGCCGATGGCGGACGGCCTGCCCATGTGTGGAGATCTGTGTGATGGATGCCCGCTATGCTGAATTTCTGGCCCGCAAGGCCCCGCGTGCGCAATCAACAGGCGTTGAGTGTGGCGATCTGCCTGATCACCTGTTTGACTTCCAAAAGGAATGCGTTGCCTTCACCGTGAAGCAGGGCAGGGCAGGGCTTTACCTCGATACCGGCCTTGGCAAGACGCGCTGTCAGCTTGAATGGGCAAAGCAGTGCGCGGAAGCATCCAACGGCAAGGCGCTCATTCTCACGCCTCTTGCTGTTGCCCGGCAAATGGAGCGGGAAGCCTTGGCGCTTGGCTATGAGGCCCGCGTCATCCGTGACCAGACGGAAGCCAAAGACGGCATCAACATCTGCAACTATGACCGTCTTGAAAAGCTGGACGCGGATTCATTTGGGGCGGTGAGCCTGGATGAAAGCAGTATCGTCAAGGGGTTCAACGGGAAAACGTCGCAATCCCTGATCGATACCTTTGCGCACCATCGTTTCCGCCTGTCTGCCACGGCCACGCCGGCACCAAATGACCATATGGAGCTTGGCCAGCAGTCGGCATTCCTCGGCATCATGCCAGCCAATGAAATGCTTATGCGGTGGTTTATTAACGACACGAAAGAAGCATCGCAACAGTGGCGGCTCAAGGGCCATGCCGCAGATGATTTCTGGGATTGGATGGCGTCGTGGTCGCGCATGGCCCAAAGCCCGGACGATCTGGGCTTTGATGGCAGCGCCTATGTCTTGCCGCCCATGAATGTGATCCGGCACCGCACCACCGGCAACGTGAAGCCGTCCGACGGCGGGCTTTTCGTGACCGATATGAGCGCCACCAACATGCACGACGTCAAGCGCCAGACCAGCGCGGCGCGGGCTGAAATCATCGCCGCACAAGCGGACAATGGCCTGCCATTCATTGCATGGTGCGATACCGACTATGAGGCCGATGCACTGAAAGCCTGCATGCCGCATGCCGTCGAGGTGCGGGGGTCCATGCCCATCGAAAAGAAAGAAGAAAACCTTGAGGCGTTTTCTTTGGGGCAGGCCCGCGTCATCATCACCAAGCCATCGGTGGCGGGCTTTGGGCTCAACTGGCAGCACTGCCATAACATGGGCTTTGCCGGTCGCAGTTTCAGCTATGAGGCATGGTATCAGGCCGTGCGCCGTTGCCTGCGCTTTGGCCAGAAACATGCCGTCAACGTGCATCTCGCCGTGGCCGAGGGCGAAGATCAGATCGGGCGCGTGATCGACCGCAAGGCCGCAGATCACGCCAGCATGAAGGCATCCATGGTGACAGCCATGCGCCGGGCCGTGAACCGCTCTGCCGCAAAAAAGATTTCCTACAATCCAACTCACAATGGGGCATTTCCATCATGGCTGATTTCCGCTGCTTGAACCAGAAAACCGGCATCAACTTCACTGCAATCCATGGCGATTGCGTTGATGTGGCGCGGCAGTTGCCGGATGCCAGTGTTGGGTTTTCGGTGTACTCCCCGCCCTTTGGCGATCTGTTTGTCTATTCAGACAGTGAGGCCGACATGGGCAATTCGTCCAGTGATGGCGAGTTCTTTGATCACTACGAGTTCCTGATCGAGCAGATGGCCCGCGTGACCATGCCGGGCCGGTTGACTGCCGTGCATTGCAGTGACCTGCCTTTCCGCAAATGGAAGGACGGCAAACTCGGCATCAAAGACTTTTCGGGCGACATCATCCGCGCCCATGAGCGCCACGGGTTCACGCTGCATTCCAGGGTGACGATCTGGAAAGACCCTGTTGTTGAAATGACCCGCACCAAGGCGCTCGGCCTGCTCTACAAGCAACTGCAGAAAGACAGCACCAAGAGCCGCACCGGCATGCCTGACTATCTCTTGGTGTTTAAAGCGCCGGGCGAAAACCCTGAGCCTGTGGGGCAGAAGCCCGAAAGCTTCCCTGTCTCGCAATGGCAGCAATGGGCAAGCCCTGTGTGGATGGACATTCAGCAGACCAACACCTTGAATGTGAAAATGGCGCGGGAAAACAAAGACGAAAAGCACGTCTGCCCGCTGCAACTGGATCTGATTGAGCGCGCCGTCATCATGTGGAGCAACCCCGGCGACGTGGTGCTCTCACCATTCATGGGGATCGGCAGCGAGGGCTTTGTGGCAACCCGCCTCAAGCGCAAATTCATCGGCACGGAATTGAAAGAGGCCTACTGGAAACAGGCATGCAAAAACCTTGAGGGTGTCGAGGCCAATTCTGCCAGCCTGTTTGATTGCTTCACCGAGGCAGCATGACCGACCGCACCTGCGAGACCTGCCACCACGGCCATCACATTCGCGTCGAGGATATGGGCATGCAGTGGAGATGCTTCCGCACCCGCACCATGCGCGACAAGACGGGGCCTGAGAAAGGCATCATCCATCCCGGCGTCTATGGCTCAAGCTGCATTGTGGAGCGTGATTGCCTGCCGGAGCCTCATAGGGTGCCAGGTGACAAGTGTGGGGTGGATGGCCTGCACTGGATTGTGAGGAAGGGATGAGCGTTGTAAAAGTTATCTGCTATTTTTATGCAGCGCCTAGCTTGGTTGCGTTTTTCATTGTTTGGGCAATTGTTTCATTTCACATCTTAGCTCTATTGTCTGGCTGGCAATTTTATTTGATGTGCGCGGCTGTTGCTGCGGGAGCAGCGGTGTTTGTGTTGGCCCTTTTTGGGGTTTTGTGGATTGCGAGGGACCAATGACCCCCGCCCTTGCCTACCAGCATTTCATCCAGGGCATGACACTGGAACAGATCGCCGCAGCGACAGACAGCACGCCTGTGGAAGTCGCCAAGGCCATCGGCTCGCATGTTGACAGACAATACATGAGGTTTCTTCGATGAGTGCCCTGCCTTACATTCCGCTCTATGTCGCGGATTACTTGGCCGACACCAGCCATTTGAGCACATTGGAGCACGGGAGCTACTTGCTCTTGATCATGAATTACTGGCAGCGCGGCGAAGCCTTGCCGAGTGATGATGTGAAATTGGCGCGAATTGCCAGACTGTCGGCAAAGGAATGGGCCGCCGTCAAGCCTGCAATTGCCGAGTTCTTTGTTGAACAAGATGGCACATGGACAAGCCGTCGCATCGAAACAGAATTGCAGAAAGTGCGCGACAAAAGCGAAACACGCGCCAAGGCTGGCAAGGCGTCCGCACATGCAAAGGCAAAACAAAAGGCCAGCAAGAGTTCAACACATGTTGAACAAAAGCCCAACTATACAGATACAGATACAAATACAAATGGAGAGGATAAATCCTCTCCATTGCGCGGGGATGGGTTTCAGGAATTTTGGGAGGCATACCCCAAACGTGAAGGCAACGCCGATCAGGCCGGGGCAAAGCTGGCCTACTATACCGTGATTGCCGAAACGAATTGGGATCGTATCATCGCCGCAGCCAAGGCCTATGCCGCATGGTGCGATGCCGAGAAGAAAACCGGCACGCCATACGTCAAATCCGCCAAGGGCTGGCTTTCAGACGGGCTTTGGAAGGAATGGGAGCCGAAGGCCTTGCAGACCGTTCCGTCTGGCTATCTGGCAAAGCCCGGAATGCCTCAGTGGGATGCGTGGCAGGCGGTCAAGAAAACCCCGATCAGCGAACGCTATGGCGGGTGGTGGTTCACCTCGGAATGGCCACCAGGGCACCCAAATTTCAGCGAGGCAGCATGAAGCCTAAACTTCGCGTCCTCGATCTTTTTTCAGGCATCGGTGGTTTCTCCCTTGGCCTTGAGCGCACAGGTGGATTTGAAACTGTTGCATTTTGTGAAAACAACAAGAGGCGCTGGACTGTGCTGAAAAAGCATTGGCCTGATGTGCCTATTATTCCAGACGTGAAAAGGATCGACGCTCATGGCCTCGTGGTGGACTTGGTTACGGCGGGCTTTCCCTGCCAAGACATTTCACTCGCTGGACGCGGTGCCGGACTTGCCGGCAGTCGTTCACGATTGTTTTGGCGTGTCATACGAACCGCTGGCTTGGTGGGATGGCCGCGACTGCTGTTGGAGAACGTGGCAGCGCTGCTTCAAAGAGGGATGGGGACGGTTCTCGGAGCCTTGGCCTCGGTCGGGTATGATGCGGAATGGCATTGCATACCAGCGTCGGCCATTGGTGCCCCTCACGTCCGAGACAGGATGTGGATTAGTGCCAACCATCGGAGCAAACGAGGGCAAGGGATCGTCTTCAAAGAGATTTGTCGGAAGTCCGCATTTTCGTGGTGCAAAGATGTCCGAAGGGCTTCGGATTTGCCAGAACGATCCGATCTATACCCATCCAAACTTTGCGGAGGCGGCGATGGGATTTCCGAAAGACTGGACGCGATTGGAAACGCAGTTGTCCCCCAAATCCCAGAACTGATCGGAAACGCCATTCTTGAGGCAATCGGATGGCATGAAAGCGAGGCGGCATAAATGGCAAAGCGCAAGAAACCGAAAGCACCCGTCACCGCCAAGGTGGTTGATGATCCTCTTGGCCCTACGCCCGAGCGCCGGCGGCAGTATGGCGACAAGCCCGCACGGTTCCAGACCGACACAGGCCGCGTCATTGAACGCCTCAGTGTGGTGGACAGCCTCTTCGAGAATGACGAAATCGGGCCAGATGGCTTTCTCGCCGCAGCCAACTACCTTGCCGACTACGATGCAGGCTTTGGCACCCGCACCACCTCAAACCTGAGCAATGACGTGGTAGATGGCAGCGGCAGTGCAGATCACCTGAATGCCAAGCGCCTTGATGCCGCCCGGCGATTTACTGAGGCCAGCCAATCCATGCGCGGGGAGTATCGCCACGCCCTGAAACACATGGTTCTGGATGATCTCTCCATGACGCAATACGCCATCCAGCATTTGGGCTATCACCAAGGCCACAAATCAGCCAGCGCCAAGGCCAAGCAACGCCTTGTGCGGGCAATCAACGCCCTTGCCCGGTTCTATGCCCCTGTGACGGCACCGGCAAGGCCTCGGACGCGGGCGCACATGGAAGCGGGTGCAAGGCCGACTATTCACCCGTTCCAGACAGAGGATGCAGCGTGATGCGCCAGTTTTTGCTTGGCTTCGCAGTTGGCGCATGGCTTGTGGGGGATTTTTTCTACCAAGGCATGATTGCGCAGGCCAAAAAGCACAGTGAAGATTCGGCGCGGATTGTGCGATATGTCGAAACAGCAAATTTGGGCATCAAAAAGCTGAATGATGAGCACAGGAAGCGCCTCGAAGAAACCAAGGCATTTCTGGCGATTGTCAGGGAGAAATGCATCGCCACCCCTTGACACACCCATAGGGAAATGCCATCCATCTGTGCCAATAGAGATAGTTGCGCCCCGATGGTTTCACGTTGGGGCTTTTTATTCGCCCTCACGGGCAAAACATATACAGGCAACGCTCACCATGGATAGGAGCGGGGCGATTAAGCAAGATAAACGTCGCCTGTCTTGCTGCCTGTACCTCATAGCAGCCTAGATAGGACGTCATCATGAGCCGAGCCAAGGTTGGCCAACTTCCATTCGGGGAAACAACAAGCGAAGGGGCTTTTTACCCGATTGTTGATGGCGAAAAGGTTGGTGAAAACGGACGTTGCTTTTTTCAGACCCGTGAAAGCGCATACGATTGCGCAGTGCGTGTCTTGAGAAAGAAAACCATTTCCGCAGCCTAGATAGCTGCGAATGAATTGGCGGCCTGCGCTAGCAACAACCCTCGGTGCCGAGGGCTGTCCCTAACCGTAAGGCTGGGATGCAGTCCGCCATCTTAATATGCCGGGGAAATGTGCCGCTGACTGTTGATAGGGTCCAGAAGCGGACAGGGCGAAAGCCCTCACCCGGCACCATATCAAGGCCACCACATGCGCCAAGCCTTCACCCGCACAGAATGGCAAGGCTGGTATAAGCTCAAGCTGTGGTGCCACAAGCCCACTGGCCTGAGATGGCAATGCCTGATCAAAGCCCTTTTCACTTGCAAGGCATGTGGATGGGCAGCAAGGCCAAGTGAAACACACCTGCTTGTGGCAGACCACCGCATTCCCCATCGCGGTGATTGGGCATTGTTCACAGATCCTGCAAACATCGATTGCCTATGCAAGACCTGCCACGATGCAGCCAAGCAACAAGAGGAAAGGCTGGGTTACTCCACTGCCATAGGTGCAGATGGGTGGCCCATAGACACCGCACACCCTGCGAATAGGTGACAACATGCAGCCTCAGTATGTCGAATACGCCGTAAGCCAAGGCCCTGGCACACTGATCGAGCATGGTGTTGTGGATGCCGCATTCCTCACCGTGCAAGCCCTTCAGCCCAATGCTGTGCTGACATTGGAGATCATCGACAGAGATCGCTATGCAGAGTTCATTTCCGACCGCG
>JACCDR011755506.1_pt1 | contig 15568 bp, 18 predicted proteins | sample 7446431 | NCBI WGS metagenome assembly JACCDR01 (sample SAMN15323443, study PRJNA562643) | freshwater metagenome | isolation source: river surface water | place: USA:Blue River Watershed | collected 2017-08-17 | reverse complement strand
TTTCGGGCTTTGTTAGGTGTTAAAGGTTCGGTTCTAAAGTCTGTTAGCTTATTTTTGAACAACGGATTCAAGTTAGCCGTAGATTGATTAGCGCATTCTTTCGCTAACTCGACCACATCCTCACCCGTATCCGCCGCCACATCTGCGGCTAGTCCTTCGATTAGTTCCAACATTCGTATCGCATGGTCTTTTAGATAGCTTCTAGCGCTTCCCTTTGCTTTGTCGTTACCTGTAGCCAGCTTCTTGATGTCTTTAGCTCTGAGTCCAATCATACTATCGTAAACCTCGTCAGTGGCTTTCCAATAGTGATGACGACCCTGATCGTTCACCACATCCGTAAAGCTTTTACGACTCTCTATTCCTTTAACTCTGTGCTGCGCTTCTTTGATTTGCGCGGCTAAGTTGTCCAGCTTTTCAGGCGAAACAACCTCAGTACGAGCGATCACATTCTCAGCTAATTGGGCTGGGTTTTCTAAGTAAGCTAAAACTAACTTAGCGGCAAGCGCTCTGTATTTTTTGCCTGTAGCTCCTGGTAGTAGTCCTATTATTTCTAAAGCCGTTTCTTTAGTACACACTGGTGTATTTTTTTGTCCTTTCCCTTGGAATTTGAAGTCCTCTACTTTTGAGAGGACTTCGGGAAACCTCTCTGTAAGCTTAATCCAGACCATATACTTACTGTCTTAACCCTTAAATTCAGCACAAACCTGAATAAGGTCAAAAACAGAAATTAACCCGTCTTTGTTAATGCGGATGGTTCCGAAAGTATCCACCATTAGACCTGATGCTACAATAGATATGCTCATAATGAGTGATAGGAGAGGGGGAAGGTTAGATGTTTTCCTCTCCTATGTTTTTATTATATGTCAAAACCTATTAGTTACAAATCTGTGTGAACACTTAAAGTTCTGTTTCTCGCATTTTGCGAGAACTGCGTATAAGTCTGAAAAAACGCCCAGACATCAAAAACCCGCCTGTTACAGCGGGTTTATTATTCACTAGATTCTATCTAAAACATATCTGGATCTAACTCAGGCTCAAAAGCATCTAGTACCCGTGCGCCTTTCATAAATCTATCTATTACGGCTTGGCAAATTAGCTTAATGTTCTCGCCTTGCTTGTAAGCAACCTTTAACCGCGTATCGAAAATGTGTGGGTTGCCTTCTTCGTCGAAGTTTGGGGATTGAACAGTAACGAAAATTTTGGAAACTATCATAATACACTCTGGACTCTACATTTCTTATTTTACATAGAATCTCGCAGATTGTCATCAACTTTAGCAAAACTCTATCTTGACGCATAGATTCTGTATAAGCTATGATTTATTCAGTAGAAACACAGAGGAACAAAACATGAGAAATAAAGGTCGCAAACTAACCGAAACAGCGTTAAGACAAGCAGAAGCGGAAAGATTTTTAACAGTTAAAGAATGGGCTGAGTTAATGGGTAAGCCTTTGGAAAGACCGCAGGTAATTAAGTTGGGTATGCAGGTCAAAGACGCTTACAAAAAGAAGTATGACAGAGAGCCAAGAAAAGCCTACAGACGCAATGACAATGATCGGCTGATGTATGTAGGCTTAGGCTACGAGCCTACGGATTTGCCGATTATTTTAGAATCTCTGCAAAAGATAGAGCCAAAGGAAAACTAAGCTTATGCAGCTACGAATAAAACCCGCATCTTTTCTAGAGGTGCGGGTTTTTCGTTTGAACCTAGAGTACAGAATCTAGGTAAAAGACGTGGTAAAAGTTTACTGCCCAAAGTGCAAGGGACAACCCCAAGACTGCTGCAAAGAAGAAGACAAGCCCCAGCCGCCACAGGACAAGCAAGATGGAACAGCTAAATAATGACGGCAAGTTGTGCGAAGCTTTTGGTGCAATGGGCGGTAACAATCGTCGGTCTATTACGAACCCCGTTACCCGCGTCGGCACTAGCGCAGATCCTTTATCACACAGCAAATCATTCTCGCCGTTTCTATTGTCGTTCACCGAATTAGACGGACTGTATCGCTCGTCTAAGTTATGTGAGAAAGTCGTCGATTTGCTTCCAGAGGACGCGATCGCCCACACGCACGGGTGGAATTTCGGAGAATCTAAGGTAAACCCTGGTGACTGCTACGATTATGCAGATAGGTTCGGATTCTGGGAATCGTTACTTGACGCTGCGATCGCAGGAAGACTTACAGGAGATGGCTATGTATTACTTGGAATAGATGACGGGCAAGAGCAAGATCAGCCAGTTAACATAAAAACAATCAGGTCTATTCCTTGGTGCGTGGCGCTAGATACAGAAGACCTTACGCCGATAACTAATATGTTTGGCAAAATCGATAGTTATCGGCTAATTACAGACTCTCGCAGATTAATTAAAACGCAGCAAAAGCAGACAGTACATTCAAGCCGTGTGTTACGTTTGCCAGGGAAGAAACTACCAGGGCGATCGCTAATCAACAATAACGGGCGCAACGATTCAGTTATACAAACTCTATTCGATGCTTTTGCTAGTTGGCAGCACTCTATGAGTAACTCGGCTTCGATGCTAGCTAGGCACTCTTTGTTTAAATACAAACTAAAGGGTTTAGCCCAAAAGGCAGCAAGAGACAAGGACACTTTAATCGAGCGATTCCAGAGCATCAATATGGGCTTATCTACTATGAAAGCTTTAATGTTTGATGCCGACTTAGAGGATGCTGAGTTTATCAATCAAAACTACGCTGGTGTCACAGACATAACAGACCGATTAGAGGATGCCTTAATCGCCGCATCCGGCTACCCGCGCTCTAAATTATTAGGAAGCTCAAACAGCAGTGCATTTAGTGAGGGTGGACTAAGCGATCGCTATGAGTGGGCTAATCTGGTTGAGAAGTATCAAAACTCAATCCTTAAGCCAGTCCTCAATGATTTGTTTTGGTTAATCCAAAACGCTAAGGATTCTCCAGCCTACAACAAACCAGTAGAGAGAGCTACACCTAACTTTAGTTCAGCTTTGCAATTAACAAGGCACGAACTAGCCGAGCTTAAGAAACTCAACAGCGATAGCGATATTGCTTACATTAACGCGGGTGTTTTAACTACAGAAGAAGTTAGAGACTCGCGTTTTAGTGGGGCGGAATATAACGATCAGATTACTTTGCTTTCTAAAAAGCCATCGCCCAAACTATCAGACTCCCAAAAACAAATCGCGGCTATCTATAACTTAGATGCCGCGAGTGTGATTCGATTGAGTGATTCAGAGTGTATCGGTTTGTTGGATCAGGCGGAAACTCCTTGGTTATAGTTGAATACGTCTTGAGCAAATTCTTTGAGAGATTCAACATTAACTTTATACTTCTTAGTCGTCTCATCCAGTGGCTTATTGTGTACGGTAACATCAGCAACAAACTGTAATTCCTCGTTGTCTAAGCTGTCGCAGAACAACTCCCAGTCTAAATTATCTGGTTGGCTATCGCTGGGCAAGAAGTAATCGATGATTTCGGGGTGTGTGAAGTCTAAGAAGGTGGGCGGGTTGTCGATAATAGACTTCGCAGCAACTAGAGCAGGAGTAAGCTTTTTGCCTTGCTCTAGCGCTCTTTTTAGGCTGCATAGGCTAGATGAGGGAATGCGAACGATTGAGCTAGTACCATATAAACCAGCGAGAAAAGCGCTCTTTACTTGCCAGTAAGCAAATGTTGAAAACTTCCACCCGCGTGTAGGATCGAATCGTTCAGCAGCACGACACAAACCCATTACGCCAAATTGTAAATAGTCTTCAGTCTTGGGAATACGCTTAGATTTGTTGAGCCAGTGCAACACTAAACGCATATTACCTCGCACAAGCTTCTCACGGGACATTAGACCGCGCTTAATAATTCGCTTGTCTTCTTGGCTTGTAGCTACAAACTCTTGCGCTCTAATAGCTAAAGAGACGCTCTTTTTGCCTCCGACTAATTGCTGTAACTTCTGAACGTCTTGGGCTAGTTCTAAGTTTTCTTCGTGGGTGTTCTGTTTTTGAATTGAGTAGAGATTTTGTGTGCGGCACATTGGTTTGATTCCTTAATATTACAAAAGCCCTATTGGCTAGGGCTGTTACTAACGGTGTGAGAAGCGTATTAGAAAGAGATGTCCTCGTCTCCTATATACTCCTTGCCTTGGGCTGGGGAAGCGACAGCAGAGTAAGAAGATTCATTATTTGACTTTTTGCCGACAAAGTTAAAAGCTTTTACATTAAGTTCATAATCTACTTTGATTTCGCCTTCTTTATTTGTCCAAGTATTGCGGGTAACTTCACCGCTAAACAAACCTTGAGAGCCTTTGTGTAGATAGTTAGCGATTGTTTCTCCAGTTTTCTGCCAAGCAACAAGCTTTAGCCAAATAGTAGAATCCTTGTTGTTTCCCCGCACTGCTGCGGATGTTTTGGCAACCGACTTACCACTATCAAAGTATTTCATTTCTGGATCTCTGCCTAGAGTTCCCAGAATAGTCGCAAACACTCCGGCTTCTGCTACTCCTGGTAACAACGAGATTGCGTCTAGTTCTAAATCTTGAAGATTCTTGTCTAAATTAACGGGGCGACATTGAGCGATCGCACCGCTTCCAACTTCCGGTGCTGTTTCATTGTAGTAAGAGACGTTGACACTAAATTCGTCTGTGATGCCTACAACTAACTGATGCTTTTTGCCCTCTGACTTAACTGCTTTGATTTTGCCGATTACTGTGAACATGATTGAATTGAAACTCTACTTCTAAAGTATCTCATAGAATCTCGTAAAATGTCAAGAAAAAGCCTCGGATATTTCACCGAGGCTAACAGGAAGGAAATTAAAGTTTTAAGCAGCCATCTGCAACACTTTTTTGTGGAAGTTATCTGACTTCTTGCCTGTAGCGGGGTCTTTAGGAGTCTCAGCAAGCATCTGAGCGGCTTCTTCTTCAGTTATCTTCAGCGTCTCTGCTGCCCATTGGATTCCCTCTTGAGGGTTTGAGAAGGGCAAACCGGATTTAGCAGAAGGTTTAGCGGTTGATGCTTTCTTAGCTGCGTTGCCATCGTCGTCATCATCGGCGGCGATATTCAGAGCCGCACATAGCGAGTAACGACGGGCGTAAGTAACGGCGCTTCCTAGCTTTTGTGGGTCTGTTATCGTAGGTAAAGGGTAAGAGGACTGTAAACACTCACCAGACTCATGATAAAGGTGAGTTACAAGGCAGCTAGATTCGCCTACTTGTTGAACGGCTTGAAATATATAAATTCCGTGTTTAAGCAGAGAGGGGTTAACACAGTCAATCACAGCGTCTAAATCAGCAAATTTTGATTTAAAATGGGGGTTTACACGATTTTTTACAAGATTGGGGAACTCAGATCGTGCTTGAACGAGCGCTTGTATTATGTTTTTCATTTCGACTCTTTTGGACTCTACAATTTTAATTTTTACATAGAATCTCGTAAACCGTCAAGTAAAAACCGACGATAGGCGGTGTGATTTTACGTTATTCTTGTCTTTCGACTTTGTATCGGTGTTGATATTACCTTTTCAGGCGACCACCCAGACCGAACTCTAGCTAACATTGTGTTTTTACTGATGGACAACTCTTTTGCCCACTGAGCTATCGTGAGCGTACAGCATCCGACAGTTAATAAATGGTTGCTTCTTTTGTTATTATCCTGAGTCTGTTTGTCAGCCCATCGACAATTATCTTTTCTATAGCCAGAGTTATTGTCTATACGATCTAAGGAAGTTCCTGGCGGTCTTTCTCCCATATCCTCTAAAAAGTTTTTAAAATCTCTCCAGCGATCACAAACGACAATGCCCCTTCCTCCATAGTTGTAGTAGTACGGGTTCTTTTTATTTGCACATCGAGCAAGCATTTGCGCCCAGCAATGATATTCGGGTGTGTTCGTTTTGCCGTGACGTGCGGGGTCATCTTGCCTACTACAACCACAAGAAAGAGTTTTCCCACTCTTTAAATTAAATTGATAGATTATTTTCTCTGTGCCGCACGCGCATCGACATAACCAATAAGTAGCGTAAGCTCTTTTTTCTGCGTAATCCAGAACAGTCCATTTACCGAACTGCTCTCCTACAGGTGCTTTTATCATTGATAAACCAGACTCTACGTTTATCATTATCTCCTAGAGTCTATTAAAACGTCAACGATTATCTCCATTACCCTGCAAAACTCCCCTAACTTGTCGAGATTTTAATTTCTCGAAATTAGCCTGCAAACAGTCCTCAGCAGTTATCCCCAACTCATCCAACAGACGGACTAGATACCATAAGACATCGCCGCATTCGTCATATATAGCCTGCTTTACTTCTGGGGTAAGTTCTGCGTCGCCGCGTAAGACTTTCTTAAATTTGCCTTGTACTTCTCCGGCTTCACTTCCCAACCCTAGAGCCAAATAAGCCAAAGCAGACTCACTGGGGTAGATAGCGGTCGAGCGCGTAAACTCTTGATATTCGTTGAGGTGCATGTCTTTAAAACTGAAATCTACACATCCAGACTAAACAGAGTCTAGTAAATCGTCAATATACACACCAACTGTCCACTAGGTGTCACAAGGCTGTAGGTACTTTTTTTATCGTCTGGAATGTAAGCCGTGTAAGAGTTTCAGCGTTTTTTAAGGTTCTCTTATAATATACTATATTAAAGAGACTTAAATTTTTAGCAGTGCGTCAAGCGCGATCGCAGCAATTGAGCCAACCATTTAAAATTCCTTTTGGCTATCCTTCGAGCGCATACCAGTAGTATTTAGCCTTCCTAACCCTCGTATAAGCGTGTCCAAGCGTCGCTAGTGAGTGTTTGGTTGATAATGTCTGCTATGGGTTAAGGCGGCTTTGATGACTTCTTTATTGATCGCTTTGCGTTCGAGGATCGTTTAGATTAATTGTATTCCGCGTACTTAAACAGCCAAAGCCCCTTTAAAGTCATCGCCCATAAAACCTAAAAACTCTACTAACGCGAGGTTAAGTAGAGTTTTTTAATTGGCTAGGTTGGTTGTGTAGTGGGTCTTGTAGCGTTTTTTAAGGCTTGAGTGATTTTAGTCAAAGTCTACAGTGGACTAACTTTTTCGCCCTTTCCTTTTGCGCGGCTAAATTTGCAAAGTTCTAATGCGTTGAGCATTAGAGGAATTGCCGCTTTGTGCGGTGTAGCGGACAAATCAATAATTAATGGTGGTAGTTTCAATTCTGCGAAACTAGCTGAAAAGCTTAACGAGCAGGGGTTTGAGTGCGGTAGTTTAATAGCAAACGGATTCAACGCTCAAGCAACTTGGTTGGTTATTGAGTATTTCGCTTACGACTCAAAAGCATTTGCACCAGGAGCCAAAGCAATCGCAAGGACTTTTGGGACTTTAGGCGTAATGCAGACGTTTTCGATGCTGACCGAACCGACTAACAAGTCACTAAAGCAATACACAGTCATGGAGGTTGCAGAACGGCTGGAGAGCGTAAACACATCAACACTACCCGCAGCCGTTAAGCAGCTTTTAATCGACGCGATTGTAGACGAACAGCTTACTAAAACTCAAAAAGCGATCGCACCTTCTGAAGATCGTTTTATAGGCGCGGCTCAAAAAGCTGAGGAACTGGGTTACAAACTCGATCAGTCTAGCAGAACAAGGTTATGTAAGTTGCTTGCGCTTCTTTATCGATAGTTTTGCGACATTGCCGAGTGACTTTGATTTCTTCTTTGTTTGAGCTTTGACTGAGTTGTATTTGTTCGATTCTGTCTAGTAGTTCTTCAGTTCTGGCTTGTGTTTGGTTTATGCGGTCAACTCTTTTCTCCTCCATCAATCAACCCCTCAGCTTTTAACGCTTCCTCAACTGCTTTTCTGATGAAGTCTGAACGGTCTGGTAATGATCGCAAGATTTCCTCTGTCTGTACCGAGTACCTCACTGCAATGGGTTTGTGCTTCGAGGTTGTACCAACACCTTTAGATAGAATTGTGCCTTTAATATTTGGGTTAGCCATAACTATAGTTGACGTTATTTATGTACACATACTATAATAGCAATTGTAAATAGGCGATCGCCACCTAAAGAATTAGACCCCTAAAGGTGGCGGAAGCCAGGTGTACCCGTTGTAAAGGTTCCTTATGTCTACTTTATCATTTTCTTTAACTGTTGCCGAGTCTCTGTATAACTCCGATGAGCAGTTTCCCGTTAATTTTGCTGATTTATGGGTGTGGTGTGGTTACTCTAATAAGAGAAACGCAGCCGACAAACTAAAAAACAGTTTCGATCTCGGCGTAGACTTTATAGCGCAAAGGGTCGTAAATACCACAGAGCAAGGGTTTCAGGCTGGTAGACCTTCTGACGAATACTATTTAACCATAGACTGCTCTAAGATGTTTGCGATGATGGCGCGGACAGAAAAGGGCAAAGAGGTTCGTAAATATTTCCTTCAGTGCGAACAAGCGCTCAAAGAAAGGGCGAGAACAGCAGGTTTGCTTATCTCCGCAGAACCGGAGTTAGACGCAGCTAAAGCGATCGCGGAAATCCATCAAAACGTCGAATACATTTCCCCGCGTATCGCTCAACGGCTAATAGATGCCCGTTTAAACCGTCTAGATAGAGAGCAAGGCAATTTAGCGCTACCCCCAAGCGAATCTCCATTACTGGGTGCTGTAGAGATAGCTGAGGATTTAGGTTATAAACCAGAATCTAATCACTGGTCAAGCTTAGGTAGATGCGTTGCCAAAGCTTATCGAGACGCAGGATTAGGAGAACCCGCTAAAGAGAAAAGAATTTGTAACGGGCGAATGACTGAAATGAAAGTTTACCCAAGCAACGAGCCGATAGTTAGGGAAGCAATTCATCAGTTTTATCGATTAAGAATCAAGTCTGCATAAACTTTCAAACCCTCCCAAAACCGGAGGGTTTTACTTTCTCATAGACTCTTACAGCCTTGCTGCGTAGTTTGTACGAGTAATTACTGACGCAGTTTAATAGATTCTATGTAACAATAAAAATTGTAGAGTCCAATTAAGTTCCATGCCATCCTTCCAATACCTAAAGAAAGGTTGCCCAATTTGTCAGGGTGATCGCACAGATTGCAGACAATCAATCGAAACAGATCTAATATTTTGCTTATCAAATAACTCCGTAAGAGGCTACAAAGCAGTAGGTAACGACTCTCACGGTTTTACTATGTATGCTGTCGACGGTGGTGAGGGGTTCAGTAAGGAAATCATCAACACTAAGCGCGTCTCAATGCGTCGTAAGCAAGAGGAGCGCAAAGAGTTTAACCGTCAAGGAATGCTCACAGCAGAGCAGCGGAGCGAAAATTGGGGAGCGATTGCCGAGCAACTAACGCTCAACGACCGCCATCGCTTTGATTTACTTTCTCGCGGACTGTCCAAGTCTGCAATAGAGGGTATCGGCTTTATCTCTGCGTCTGATAACCAAAGACTAGAGACAAAGGTATCTAACAGAATGGCTGGTGTCGCCCACGACGGTAAAGGATTGATTAACCGTGCAGGTATGATTATCCCAGTTCGTAATAACCACCAGCAAACAATCGGATGGCAGATCAAGACAGACGACAGCAGCAACGGCAAGTATGTCTGGTCTGCTCCGGTGCAAGTAAATCGCCGTGAGTTGTCAGTTCACACCAAAGAAGAATTTGAATTGCCCTTGCAGTTTGCTTTTAAAGCTGCCTCTCGTGTTGTCGGGTTGTGTGAGGGTACACTTAAGCCTTTGATTGCTAGCGATCGCCACAACGTTACTTTTATTGGCGCATCTGGTGGAAACTTTGCTTCTAGTCCCCAGTTGCTCAAGTCTTATTTAGTCGATGCTTGCGAGTCAGCCGCGACAGATACAGTAGTTATTTACCCCGATGCGGGTTCGTTGAGTAATCCGAACGTAGCTAACCAGCTAAATAAAACAATTTCCACCTGTACAAACCTTGGTTATCGTGTTTTAATCGCCGATTGGGGACAATTGCTCGATAAATCATTCCCAGACATCGACGAACTAGCGTCGCTAACAACTGTAACTTATTTGACTCCAGCACAGTTAAAGCGTGTTGCAGACGGTCAAGATGTGACGTTTACAGCTTCTCTTCACGGTGGAGATGAAGAAATTATTGAACGTATACCCGCTAAGTTAGCCCAAACAGTTAGCGAACTACAAGACAAAGTGGGTAGGGAATTGATGATTGTTGAGAAGCAATCTATTAAGCCTTACACCCCTGGTTGCTTGCCCGATTACTACGTCGGCAATGCATCACAAGTTCGATGGGAGATTAAGAGCGAACAGCGGATTTACTTCTATCAGGAAGCGATTAAGAAAGGATACCCCACAATTCTAGATAACTCTGCACCTGGAACAGGTAAGAGCTACAGCGTCGCCAGATTAAGTAATCAGTTTTTATCTGGGGAACCTGGACACCTTTGGTATTTGTCTAAGTCGTCACGCAACCCAACTACAGCCGGAGTTGAGCAGCTATATACAGAGTTGCCAGTACGCAATAACGGGTTTGATTATGACGAAACTAAATTAACTCCTCTGGGCTACCCACAGCGCAGGCTAAAGAAAGCAGAGGACGGACGCAAAGAGGGCAATTGCCATTTAACAGCCGCTTTCCAATCAGCTAGAGCCAAGGGTTTAAGTTTAGACTTATGCTCTAAGTGTCCCTTTGCCCGTGATTGTAAGACTAAGGACGGAGACGGGTTTGGCTATAAGCACCAGATGTCTCAAGCTATGGTTGACGGCAACCTTAGAGCTAACCCCAAGTCTCTCGTAGACTCGATGATTAAGGCAGGAGCGATCGCAATTGTAGACGAGCCAAGCCAAGCACTAGAAGCGACGACTGAGTGGAAACTATCGGTTAATGAGGTGATGCGGACTGCCCGATGGTTGCTCAACCTCGACTTATATAGCCCGATCGCGCATGACATTTGGGTTTTAATCAAAGAATTAGCCGCGTTCTCTATGCGTGTATCGAAGTCTAACTACGGATTTGAGACGACAGAGATTGTTAAAGGCTTGCCCCCAGTTGGCGATTTGACTGAGCATTTAGCTTGGGTAGATGCCAGACAGCAAGAGTTAGAGCAAGAGTTATCCGAGAAGCGTAATAACTCAAATAGCATCAACGTTGTTCCTACTCAATGGGTTAGAGCGTTTTTAGAAGCTGTTAGCACAGGCTACGGTGCTTTAAACGTCCACAACGACACGATTACAATTGTTACCCCTAACGCTCGTTTACGCTCGGTTCTAGAAGCTTTTAGATCGGTGATTTATCAAGATGCGACTCTGTCAGTGACTAAGCTTGGTTTAATGCTTGATGTTCCGACCGATAACATCTTAGTTTGTGAGGTTGTTGATTCTTCATCAGATAACTTAGAGTTTGTACAAGTTACGGGGTTGGGTAACGGCTCTATCAACCGTACAGCGAAACAGCAAGAAAACTTAGATGCTTTGCAAGAGATTCTCAGCCAGAAACACCGAGATTTAGGTGCGATTGACTGGAAACGACACGCTAAACCAGGCGAGTTAATCTTTTTCAGCGATGCTAGGGGTTCTAATGCATTTGAGAGTAAGTCAGCTTTGATGCTTAAAGGCGTACCTTACCCTAACGTGAGCGCGATCGCTAATGAGTGCGCTTGCTACTACGGCGCGGGTCAGAGAACAGCTACGCAGCTAATTTATGATGACGCTTTGGTGGGTGAACTTATCCAAGCATTCGGCAGACTTCGAGCAAATCAGAAGCACGGACAAAAACTCACTATTTACTTTGCTTCTGATTTGAATCTTAGCTTCCTGACTAACTTAGGTTACAAAGTCACTCAAACGCCCGCGATCGCATTTAGTAAGAAGATAGCCAGCCGTAGCCAGCTAGCACTAAGCGCAATCTCTAAAGCCTTCAAGCAGCTAGGAGAGTGCAACATCTCGGAGATGGCTGCGTATTTAGGTAAATCAGCGTCGGCAATCAGTCAAGCAACTAAGCGCTTTGGTGGGTGGAAATCTTTAAGCAAGCTTCTGTCTATTCTAATGTCTGCGCCAATTCTTGAAGCAGGCGATCGCAAGATTGAAGTCAGCGACGTAAGTATAGAAGCGTTATTAAACGAGCTATCCAATCAACCAGACCTCGTTAAGCAGTTACCTAAACTGCTCAAAGCTTCTAACAAGATTCAGTTAGTTTTCAAAATCATTTCTCTACTTCCCGCATCAGTTCAAAATCAATTTCTCGCAGCACAAGGTTAACTAAAATGCAGACGATTAAGCTAGAAATCCCGCCAACTATGAACGAGTTAATATCGGCTAACCGTACTAATCGCTTTGTGGGCGCGAAAATGAAAAAGGAGTGGACAAATAGAATCTCGATTCAAGCTCAATTAGAACTGACCCCATATACTTCTAAAGTCTGGGTGTCGTGTCTTTGGCAAATACACCACCGAAGGCACGACCCCGACAACCTTACATCATCTCTTAAGTTTGTGTTCGACGGGTTCGTAGACGCTGGAATAATTACAGGAGATAGTCTAAGCATTATTCAATCTCCCTTAGTGCATCATTTCCAGGTAGACAAGCAGCAAGAAAAGTGTTTAATCCTCACCCTATCGGATGAACCTATCTATAAACTCCCGTAATTTTACGGTTTAATAGAATCTCGTCGATTGGTTAAAATATGACTATTGACGAGATTTAAATGTAGAGTCCGAAATGAGCATCACCAAAGAATGTAGAGATAGCCGCGAACAGATCGCTGTAGAAAAGTTACAGAAGTTAGACGGGACTTATTACTATACATACCCTTGGCATATTAAGTCTAAATGCCATCCTCAAAATATTCAAGCCGAAGTAGGCAAGCGTGGGTTAGAAGAAGCCGATCATAACAGTGAGTTGATTCTTAATAATTTAATGCGTGGGGCTGCTTCTGCTCAAGCATTAGCTGGTGTTTTAGATCTAAAGCCTAGCGAGGTTCTATTATATTTGGCTTATGCGGGTGCTGAATGGGATGCAGATTTGCAGTTGTGGAGATTGCCTAAAGCTGACCAAGAACTAGAGAGCGATCGCAAATTCTCAAAGGCTAAGGAAGAATTAAAGGCTATTAAAGTCAAGTACGTAGCTGCTCAAAGCCGAATCAGCGAACTAGAGTCGCAAGTTGAAAGCCTTAACGGGTTCCCCACGACAATCAAGCGATCACCCATTGAAATTATAGAAGAAACCGACAGCGATCAAGAAGCTACAGCGTTGTTGATGGCTAGCGATTGGCATCCAGGCAAAGAAATTAAATCAGAATCCGTTAACGGTTTGAATGAATTAAACCCTGAAATTGCAGAACAGCGAATTAACAGCTTTTTTTCAAACTCTCAGAAGCTAATTCAATCTTTGCGTTCCGGTGTTGCTATTCCTAATGTGGTTCTCTGGCTTGGCGGCGATATGATTGAAAATCACCTGAGAGAAGAAAACGTCCTCACAAACACGATGACACCAACAGAGGAGATTCTTTTTGTTCAAGCTAAGATTTGCGCCGGACTTGACTTGTTGTTGAACGATGCACAGACTAAGCAAATAACAGTTGTCTGCTCGGCTGGAAATCATGGCAGGCAAACGATGCAGCGTAAGACACCAGTAGGCGGACGCACTGAGACAAGCTTAGAACAGATGCTTTATAAGTCGATAGCTAGGGAATATCGCAACACAGATAAAATCAAATTCCAAATCACAGAAAGTTACTTTAATTTCCTGAAAGTGTACGACAAAACGCTTTGTTTCCATCACGGTGACAACGTTAAGTTTGGTGGCGGCATAGGTGGGATTGCTGTCCCTATCGGTAAGTATTTAGCCAAAGCTAATCTCTCTATTCGCTCAGATAAGCACATTATTGGACACTTTCACCAAAGAACATCCTTGCCTGGTTGTTTGATTAACGGCTCTCTCTGTGGTTACGACGATTATGCTATGAGTTTGGCTTGCAGCTATGAGCGTCCTATGCAGACTCTACAGCTAATCGATAACAAGTACGGCTTCACAGTAAACGCACCTATCTTTGTGGATTAATCAAAATGTACACCGATATCATCACTTACCTAGTTCTTTTGTACTTGCCTATTGTATTAGCTGTTCAGTTCTTTATTGAGGACTCTAGGCACTAACTTATGAAATACTTTTGTCTGTTTCTTTATGTCCTAGCTGCTTTCGGTTTAAAAGTTCTCTGTGTTCCCTTAATGTTTCAGTTTGCCTTGCTCTTTCCGGTTGCTTACTTGATTGCTTTCAACTGGGATTCTTGGCGTTAGGCGATAACTTATTTTTTTGGACAATCTACAACAACTCGCAGGCGACAACTTGCGAGTTTTCTTTTGTCTATTGACATTTGTAGAGAATCTCTTACAATTAAGGGTGTTGAGTTCAATTAGATTAGGAAAAATGATTTACAAAATTGTTTACGCGCGGTTTAAAGACGGACAATCTAACAGACTAAAATCCGGAGATTTGCAAGAGGCAATTTTAGAAGTTGAACAACACAATAAAAATTACCCGTTTTTGACGGGGCATCTAGCCTGTGACGTTCCTGGCTCTGTTTACGGTTGGGTGAATGATATAGAACTAGGTGGACATAGAGACGTGTATAGTCGCAAAAGCGCAATTAGGGTGTTGCGAAAAGAAAACAAAATATAGTCATAAAGTAGCGTCCCTTTTGGGGCGTTTCTTTTTAGGGGATTTCTTAGGCTTGTCAGGCGGTACAGGCACAAGAGAACAACGACAGTTACCACCACAAGCACAATTCTGTCCTGGTAAAGGCAATTCTTTAATCGGCTTAACTCCTCTAGCCGCGTAGCGGAGGCAATCGGGACAGTGCAGGCAGTTAGCAAGTTGCCTAAAAGCTAACTCAACACCCGCCTCGATTAAACCTTCCCTCTTCCCATACTCTAAGCTGCTTCTAGTCGCTCTAGAGTACAATCTAGCGCGCGCTTTAACTTGTCCTGGTGTAAGCAATTGTGCCTCGTACTGTTTTACGAACACAACTAATCGCGGGTAATGGACGTTCTTCAATTCCCTAGCCAAAGCTAAGTAATCCTCAACCGTTACCTTATCCTTTCCACCGCGTCCTAATATAAGCGCTTGTACGTGCTGTAATTTGACTTGATAGGCAAACTGTTGTTTAAACTGTTTGGGCGTTATAGAACCGCTTAGAAGCTTCTCTACAAGGGTATCGGATTGCCTATCTAAACTCAATCTGAAATCTTGAGTTAGCTGCAACATCTTGTAGCGACTAACTAACCGCTTAGTATCCTTGTAGCGGTATCTATTAAGTTTACGGTCATACTCGAATGAGGGGTTTGAGGATGTACCAGGCATTAATCAGCCTCTATAAGCAATTCGTACTCAGTCTCGCCAAACGCATCTACCCAAGCTGCGATCGCTTCGTTAATGTCTTCTTGGCTAATCTCTGTAAGCGCTAATAGGTCTTCGTCATCAAGCTTCGGTATGTCCACTTTGTCCTTTCCAACTCTTTATCTAGGTTAGGTTACGGATGTTTTTAATAGATTCTATGAGATAATGAAAGTGTAGAGTTCATTTAGACCGATGCAAACACGAACAGCAACGCACGTCTTTTTAGAAGGGCGGCGACACCATGATACAAGATTTGGCAT
>JACCDR010377740.1_pt1 | contig 15568 bp, 15 predicted proteins | sample 7446431 | NCBI WGS metagenome assembly JACCDR01 (sample SAMN15323443, study PRJNA562643) | freshwater metagenome | isolation source: river surface water | place: USA:Blue River Watershed | collected 2017-08-17 | reverse complement strand
TCTTTTTCGGCAAAAAGCGCATTGGATTGGCTTTTTGCAACAAACCTTGGCTAATGTCTTTAGCGTTGGGGTTCATAGCGACAAAAACACCACCGCCACCTAACACTAAAATACCGAGATTTATCCCAATCACCAACCCCAGTGGGAAATCGTCCTCAGGCGTGGTGGTTGCATCGACTGAGGCAGCAGTAACCGCGGTCGCACCTGCCCCTTTTGCAGCGTCATTTTTACCATCTGTCCCAGGATCACGCTGTTTATCGCCATCCGCTTTACCACTCTCTTCTTGATTGGCAGCACCTGCTGCTGGCACATTTTCCGCAGCGGTAGCATCGGTGGATGGCACCTCAATCTTTGCCCCGGTGGCGGCGAAGGTGATCTCAGGCAAATTCAGCACAAAATCACGGCCAGCTTTGGTTTTGCCAAACAACTGCTGCTCAATCCGGTAGGTGCCGGTGCCGGTATTGGCGATTTGCAAACGGCGCTCTGGGCTATCTTGCTCGGCCAAGGTGAAACTTTGTACTTCATTGGTGGGGAAACGGATGCGACCTTGTAAGCTTAAACTTTTGGCATCGATCGGCCCGTCGGTAATTTGATAAATCAGCTGATGTTTATCATCATCGGTGAGCGCTTGCTCTACACTATGCGCAATAGGTGCGCGCAATATGACGATAGGATCGTGCAACAACTCGCGAGTATACAATGGCGTTTTCACCATGTACTTGGGGATCCACTCCCCGGCCGCAAAATCAAGCTGTAGCCCAGCAGTAAAGACGGCATCGCGCGGTTTTTCGTCATATTTCTGCCCATCATCTTTATAGGCACCTAGCTCTTTCACGGTGTCGGTAAAGTTGTCGTACTCGGCTTTTTGTGTACTGATCAACAGCATGTCCAACGCCAATACATCACGAAAATCACGCGCGTTGATAGGTTTACCGCCGTTGGCGAGGGTAGCCGTAACTTTGATACTCTCCCCCACCATCAGATCGCGCGGCAACGGATCCACCTTCAGCTCAATATCGGTAAGTACCATAATTTTGCTATCCGGCTGAATTTGCCCGACGGCTTGCCAGGGTCCTGGCATCGGGTTTTTCATTTTGATGAGGTCAAAGGTTTTATCATCATGCCACTCGATGGCGTGATCACGCGCCGTACGGGCATAAATTTTACTGCCATCGGGTCGCACCAAAATAATCGACGGCGCGCCTTTTTTCCGAAAAAACAATAAGGTAATTTCATCAACGGCAAAATCAATACGAAATCGATTATCCAATAGCGGGATCTGATTTTGTGCCTTGGGCAACTCGGGGGTATTTTTCGGCAGCACAGCGGCTGTGCTTGCTGGCGTCGCTAGTGTCTGCGGTGTCTGCAGTTGTTGCACCACGTCAGGTGTGGCTGCGGCAACAGGCGGCGTTGCTTGCTGTGGGTTGATGAGTGGTGTTGTCGCCCCTATCACAGGCGCAAACATCCAAATGAACCAGAGCACAGCCACTGACCCTACACCACGAACGCCACCTTGACGCGCGGGCAGCAAAGGTTGAGACCGAAACAGTCGATTGCTCATAGTTTACCTCACCAGCCCGTGAATCGGTGTCGATGATGATCTCGTTAGTTGTCTACGCAAAAGCACGCTCAACTGCGCCATAAGCAGCTCCCGCCTTTTTTCTGCACCAAATCCAGTCGCGTCTCATGTGCCGTTAACTCGTCATCCGAGGCATAAATCACCCGCAGACTGCCTTGTCGCACCAGTTGCTGTGGCCCATCACCTTGCTGTTCATGGGCATGTTCATTCACCGCCGCCAAGTTCAAGGATACTTGGCCGCCGGTCATGGCCAAATAAACATCAGCGAGGATTTCCGCATCCAATAATGCGCCGTGGAAAGTTCGATGGCTATTAACGATGTCGTAACGACGGCACAGCGCATCAAGGTTGTTTTTCTGCCCAGGATGCAAATCACGCGCTAAACGCAGGGTATCCAGCACACCACAGACATCGGCAACCTTAGGGTAATTGGCATTTAGCAGCGAAAATTCATGATTGATAAAGCCGACGTCGAAGTCGGCGTTATGGATCACCAACTCGGCGCCTTGGATAAACTGCAAAAACTCGGCTGCCACACTGCGAAATAGCGGCTTATCCGCCACAAATTCATTGGTAATACCGTGCACGCGGATCGCGTCTTCTTCAATAATCCGCTCCGGATTTAAATACACATGAAAGGTATTGCCAGTTAAACGCCGATTGATCATCTCGACGCAACCAATTTCGATGATTCGGTGCCCTTCCAACGGGTTGATACCTGTGGTTTCGGTATCGAGGATAATTTGTCGTTTTGCCATCTTTATTTCGTTTTAAGCTCGGTTTGCGTTAGATTATACGCCGTTTCAATGAAGAGGAAGTGTGGATGCGCAAAAGCGTGCAGATCTTCACCGATGGGTCTTGCTTGGGTAATCCGGGCCCCGGGGGTTATGGGGTCGTATTAAAATACCGCGAACATGTCAAAGAGTTGGCCGCCGGTTTTAAGCGCACCACCAATAATCGGATGGAGCTGATGGCCGCGATTGCCGGGCTTGAGTGTTTAAGCCAACCCTGCGATGTGATCCTCACCACCGATAGCCAGTATGTCCGGCTTGGTATTACGCAATGGCTAGCCAACTGGAAGCGCAATCAATGGCGCACCAGTCAAAAAGAACCGGTCAAAAACAAAGATTTATGGCAACGTTTGGATGCGGCTAGTCAGCAGCATAAGGTGGATTGGCGCTGGGTGAAAGGCCATGCCGGCCACCCTGAGAACGAACGCTGTGATGAACTGGCACGCATCGCGGCCAGTGCTAACCCGCAGACCGATGATGTCGGCTTTAGCGAGGGGACCTAATTGATTATGCCTGCGTTCACTGATAGCGCACAGCAATAGCACCTCCATGGGGCCGCAGCAGCGCAGCAACATTGCAGTAGCGCAACAACAGCACCACAAGCGGCGAGCGCTGACGCCTCACCACTTTGCACCTTTGCACCTTTGCCACCTTGGCGCAATATCATCGATATAGAACATAGCGGGTTAAAAATAGCGCCCTACGACTGCCGCGCCAACTCAGCTTCGGTTTTCATACCCAAGAATTTTCGCATCACCATTGCGGCGGGGCAAAATCCGGTGAAGGCACTTTGCAGCAGATTGACGCCAACAAATATCGTCAAGCCAACAAAATAGTGATGTACCGTCAATGTTAATCCAACGGATAACAACACCATCATCCCAGCAAACGCCATAATCGCTCGTTCAACACTCATGATGCACTCCTCATTATGAAACATGACCCAACAGCTGTGGCCACTGCGCCAGCACCAATGCGCCGGCGACGACAACTAACAGCAACGCAAAACCGCGTCGCAGCAATAATTGTGGCAAGCGAGCCGCTAGTGCCACCCCAAACAAACTCCCAACCGCCCCAACGCCGGCAAATAGCGCGAACAACGGCCAAGCCGGCTGCAATCCCTGCTGCGCGAGCAAGTAATGATGACTGACAAAACCTATCAAACTTTGTAACGAAACCAGCAGCAGGCTACAAGCAACAGCTTGCTGCATAGGTAACGCCGTGATCGCCAGTAGCACTGGCAATAATAAAAAACCGCCGCCAACGCCGAGCAAACCCGTGCAAAAGCCCAACAGCGTTGAAATCAACAATGCCGGCCAAAGCTCAGGCAAATGCCATTGCCATGGCTGCTGGCGCCACATATTAACGCCACTTAACAGCATCAGGATGGCCAACAGTAGCAATTGCCAATGCCCATCGATACCTTGACTGATCCAACTGCCCAGCACGGCGCCCAACAACGCTGTTGGGATCCAACGAAGTGCCAAACGCCATGGTAATTTACCACGCAGCGCATAAGGCATCAGTGATACCCAACTAATCACACTCACTACACCCAGTGCTGTCGCAATCGCAATCTTGGTTGGCACACCTAACACATAAATAAACACCGGCACCGTTAGAATAGCGCCGCCGGATCCAAACACGCCCAAACTAACGCCAATGATCAGCGCCAATAGCAAGGCCACCATAACACCTGCCTTTTAAAAGAATGTAAGCAACTGACGCTACTCATAAAATGCTCAGCGTTCTGTTGGATTGGATTATGGGGCTTGCCCCTAGTACCATCGTCATCACGCCGTGCTCATATCGAATAATGGCAACATCTCAATGCAACAACATAAAGCCCAGAGCTGCATCTACCCTATGTAGCAGCGCGGGAACCCCACCAGAGCAATGGCACACTATATACAATAAAAGAATATGCTAATAACCAAAACAATAGTATGCCTTCACAGCACTGCTGGCAAGCTGTTCTCGCAAAAGATTTAGAGAAATCTAATGTAAATGTATATAGCTACGCATGCCCACCACTACGGGACAGAGCGTAACCACAATGTATCGAGGAGATAGACGTAAAACGAAAAACCCAGAACCAATGGTTCTGGGTTATAACAAGGCATGCAGGTGCATAGACAAGTGATATGACGTGGAGCCAGTTGTGCTGTTTAAGTGGCGGCTTATCAACCGAGTTCTGCCGCTTTAAAACCACACATCCATACGGTAACGAACAGCGTCTTGCTTGGACTGTTCGCTAGCGCATCATTTCTCTATTCCATTATTTCTCTTTTTTATTATTTTTTTGCCAGCATTTTCTCTACAGCGGCAACAAATTCAGCATCATCCGGTGAGGTGCGGCTGCCAAAGTGCAGCACTTGTTGCTCATCGGCTGACACCAGATATTTGTTGAAATTCCATGATGGCGATTCCCCCGATTTGGCAATCAGCGCTTTAAATACTGGATTAGCATCATCGCCACGCACAGCGCTGCTGGCAAACATCGGAAATTTAACACCATAGTTCACGTAACACACTTCAGCGGTTTTGGCGGCATCATCATGTTCTTGACGGAAATCATCCGATGGAAAGCCCATCACTACTAAGCCTTGATCGGCATACTTTTCTTGCAGCGCCTGTAACGCTTTAAACTGTGGGGTAAAACCACACTGACTGGCGGTATTCACGATTAATAAGGTTTTGTTTTTGAACTGCTCACAGAGATCAATACTTTCTTTACTGTGCAGCTTGGGTAGGTTGTGGCCAAGGATAGCACCACAGCTGTTGGCGAATGCGTTTTGACTCATGGCGACCACTCCGGCCATCACGACGGCTTTTAATGTTGTTTTCATATGTTCCTCATTGTTTGACGTGATCCGCGCTTATCTGAGCGCAAGCTGAACGCAGGTTGGCCATCACCAACCCTAAGTCTGCACACTATACGCCCTAGTTTCCAAGCTAGATCGCCATCTACGGATAGAGACGCTTAGATTGCGACAAATTAGCCAAAAATTACGCTCAAGCGGGCAAAAAATCGATAGTGTGGCAATAACTTAGAGACAACGATAAAAATGTATTATTGTGGCAATCAAAAAAATTTTCTTTTGTCTATGCACAGAACAAGGTAAAACCAAGGGGCAACAAGAGATGCGCAACAATAAAAAAGCAAGGAAGTAACCATAATGGCGGAAATGTTAAGTGGGGATTATCGCATGCTAGATCTAACCGCAGACATAGTGTTGGCAAAACCAACGGCAAAAGAGAGTGCGAAAGACAGTAAAAATAAGCACAAACTGGAAGCCAGACGCCGAATTGACGATTTGCTCGAACAAAAGCGACTGCGTCAATTACTTGATTTAGATGAAGACGAGATGCTGGATTTAGCCGACTGTTAAATCCACTTTCAGTGTCGCCTCACTAGGATGGCATCGCGACGACTGAGCGTTTTAATCTGATAACCAATAAGGCCTGTGATGACACAGGCCTTTTTTTCTGTGCGAACTCTGTACGGGGCTTACAGATCTAACAACCGATCTCATTCATCGCAACGTCTGGAATAGCTACCATCAGCTAGGACGAAAGCTCCACCGCCAAACGCTGTAACAGACAACGAGGCGTTTGCTCCGCGAGCCGCCACAACAGCGCAAGCCTTTCGTTAAGGCAAGGCCGCTTCAAAACTAAGGGTAAAACCCTCACGTAGTTTATCAGCCTGCGCAGATGCGATATCGGTCATATAACTGCCTTCGAGCAAATAACGGCCCGGCGTGGCTGGTGTAAAGGTGAATTGGCCTGAGGCATCGGTTTTATGCTCAATTCGCCCAGGTTCGTTGCGATACAATTCACCATCAAACGACAAATGCAATTCCACACCGGCAACAGGTTTGCCATCAAACATCATGGTAACGGTCACCGGCTCGCTCGCCACAATATCAGCCGGATGTTTATCAAAACTGAATTCTAAGCCCTTGCCAGTTAATGCCAAAACTTGATCCGACGGTTTTTTCACCGTTACAAACGCCATGGCACGATTGCGACCTTGGGTAGTGACGACCTTGGTGGCGCCTTTGGGTAGCTTGGCGGCGGCCTCTTGTTTGTTGCCCATCAGACGTTCACGTTTGCCATCCAATTCATAGCTGGTGAAAAAGCGTGGCATCCCACCCAATTCCAAGCGATAGGTACCCTCTTGCTTTAATTCCACATCAGCTTGCGACTTACGCTTACCTTGATAACTCGATACGACATGGCCGGCAGTATTATCAGGGTTAACTACATGAAAGGCTTTTAAATCAATACCTTTATCCGCTTGAAATGTCATGTTGCTGGCCGATACATCAACACTGATAAAACTACCAGTTTTGGATTGCACATAATGACTCGGCACCACGGTTAAGGTGTGCGCTTGTAAGCTTAGGGTCATGCCGGTCAGCATCATGCCCAGCACTAATTTTGTTGTTTTCATCATGACTTCGCTCCTCGCGACAAATGTACTTTGCCAATTTCACTGCCTGCTTTGATATCCAGTGCTATGGCAGAACCATCCCAATCAAACACTTGCTTGACCATATTACGGCCACCATGTTCACGTGCCGCCTCAATGACCAATTGATACTTCCCTGCGGGAACCGCCTTGCCAGCATCATCATCGCCTTGCCATTGCAAACGATAACGACCAGGGCCTTTGGTCGCGCCAGTACGTGCGTCAACTAGGGGTTGATCTGCGCGGGCTGTTTTGCGCCAGAACCGGCGTAAGTCTTTGTCCCAGTCAGGTTTTTCTCGCCAAACTTCGATCAATCGAACCGGTTTTTCCTGCGCATCTTCAATCCACACCGCCACATAAGGCCGATGGTATTGACCTTGGGTGATGCTGGGTAATTCCAATTCAATCTGTAGCGGTGTAGTGGGCGCGGCATACGCAGCGCCAAACAAACCAAGGCTCAGTGGTAACAGCAGCCAGCTTTTTACGGCCATAACGTCCTCTATCTTAGTTACATCGACCCAAACGGCGTGGCACCTACCACCGCCATCTATCTCAATCTGCGAGGGACATCGGCAACATGATTGCGCAACACCCATCCGCGAGTTATATCAGTGCAAGGCCCACACATAGGCCAGCAACATACACACCACGCCAAACACCGCCGCATTCACGCCTGAACGACGCCGTGACGGCTGGCGCCAAAGTAAATAAAAACCACTGATACAAAACAACAAACAGCAGATCGCCGTGATATCAATTAACCACTTCCAGCTCTGGCCGGCATACCGCCCTTTATGCAAATCGTTCAGCAGAGCCAAGGCGCCGGCAAATTCATGCGACAAGTCCGCCTGCTGCGTGGCGAGATCAATGCTGATATTGTAAAAACCAGCCGGCTGTTTAAAATCCAGCTCCAAGATGCCCTCCTCGACATCAAGGTTAAACTGCATGACCGCGCCTTGTACCGCATGCTGTTGCCGAAACCAATCTGCGATAGGTTGAATTTGTTGGGCTTGGCTGAGCTCATCCTCCGACCATTGCACTGCTAACAACTGTGATGGCACTTGGATCTGAAGTTCTGCGGTGGTGGCGCCCCAGCGCCATTGCCAATCTGGGTGATTGAGTGTGATGCCGGTGATAGCAAAAAAAATCATCAGAATTAACACCAGCATCGAACTATAAATATGTAGCGTACGAAACAGCCGACTCACATAAACCCCACGTCACTTACTAACCATGCCCTGCGACTAACCATGCCCAGCGACTAACTCAGCCCAGCCGTTTCGCTGTTGCCCAAAAATCCACCTAAGGCGAGTGCAAAGCAGCCGCGCCGGCATCCCGATCAATGCGCCTGAATCGCACTAATATGCTACCCATGACAGTCTCGGCATGCATATCGTCACGAACTAGGTAACTAGGTAACTAGGTAACTAGGTAACCAGATAACCAGATAACCAGATAACCAGATAACCAGATAACCAGATAACCAGATAACCAGATAACTAGGCGCGCATGTTACTGATAATCACTCTCATTTGCAACCAAGCCCAGCACAAAACAGCTATTCTTTACCTTAAATTTACCTTGGGATAGAACCGCCTGTACCACAAGCGAATATCTGCCCAAGCATGCTACATCCGAGCAAGGCGATGACTTGTGATAAATCAACACTCAGCTTGAATATTCGCGGCATACTATGCAAACACATAGCGCGCACAACCTATCCAACATCACCTGTTCAACATCGGGTGATGATAGGCAGCACCGCTGGCGCGCAGCATTCGCGACAGTGTCGCGATACCACAGCACAAGGTATGACGATGGCAAAAATGCAAGATCCACTACGATGGCGGCAAGACCAATTGGCCTTGTTGCAACAACAAGCCAGCCAAGCTGGTATTGGCGTGATTATCGTGATCGAAGGTAGCGACTGCGCTGGTAAAGGTGGCTTGGTACGTCGATTGTGCTGGAGTTTAGATCCACATCGGGTGCAAGTGCACGGGATCAGCGCACCTGATGCCAACGAGCTGCAACAGCACTGGTTACAGCGTTTTTGGCAACGCTTACCACGCAAAGGTCATATGGCTATCTTTGACCGTTCTTGGTACGGTCGGGTGTTGGTCGAACGCGTTGAGCAGTTCTGTTCGGCTGCACAGTGGCAAGCGGCCTATCAGCATATCAATCAAACCGAGCAACAATGGCAAGCCGAGGGCTATGTGCTTTGTAAACTATGGCTAGACATCAGCGCCGACACACAGCGCCAACGCCTGTTGGAACGGGCGGCCGATCCAGCCAAACATTGGAAGTTAAGCGTCGAGGACTTTCGCAATCGACAGCATTGGGATGCCTATCAAAGTGCTATTCATGATATGCGTCAGACCACCAGCCCGGCACACGCACCTTGGCATTGGATTGATGCCAATGATAAAGCGCAAGCACGTCTTGATGCGATGGATGTCATTATTAACAAACTGTCGGCGGTACTGGGCCCGCCGCGTGTCACACCGCTAAGTGATAATATCCAGCACGCCATCACCGAGCTGGCCAAAGCGGCATCCTAATCGCTGGGCATGAAAAATAATGTTGAAAGTTTCAACGGATAGCGCTTTGTATTTTACAAACCTATCCGTTGTTTAAATTCAGCAGCGTGCTCTCTGCTGACGACACCTTCTTGCGCAAAATCAAAATATAGTTTTAAACGCCCACTACCTATAGGCTTAATCTCGAACTTGCTCGATACGTTCAGAATACTATTTCGGTGGATCCGAACAAAATATTGTGGATCTAACCGTTGTGCTAATTGCGTCAGGCTTTCATTGGTCCAGTATCTTTGGCCTGTATGGTCATAAATATTGATCAAACGATGCTCGGAACGGATAAAACAGATGTCTTGGGTATTTAAAATTTTGATACGTTGTCCTTGCCGAACGGGTAGCCGTTGGATCACATGATCGACAGCGACATGGGTCAGCACCTGCTGGATCTTTTGCTGCCAATTCTGGGTTAAATGTTTCGATGCTTTAACTAACGCTTGTTCCAGCCGAGTAAAGCCGATCGGTTTGAGTAAATAATCGACGGCAGAGACGTCAAAGGCTTGAATGGCATATTGGTCAAAAGCAGTGGCGAAGATGACCGCGGCATCTTGCTTTTCCATCAAGCGCAACACATCAAAACCGCTCATGCCCGGCATCTGGATATCCAGCAGGATAATATGGGGATCCAAATGCTCAATGCCCGCCAACGCCTCTTGACCATTTTTCGCTTCACCAACAACCGAAAACCCATCGCACTTTGCAATATAACGACTGAGCTTTTCCCGTGCAGGCGCTTCATCATCCACAATGAAGACTTTGATAATTTGTCGGCTCATCGGTGCGGTTCGACCTGAATCGGTATATGCAACATCGCCATAGCGCCTTTAGGATCGGCATTTTTTAGGGTTAAGCACCCCTCGTTGCCATATAAATTTTTTAATCGGTTTTCGATATTTTGCATCGCTATCCCGAGGCCGCTGCTGCCATGACCGGAAAGGCCTGGTCCATTGTCAGTTACTGTGATCACCAGTTGTTGCTCTGTGGATGTCGCTGCAACCTGAATGGTTACAGGTTCAAATTGGGCATCGACGGCATGCTTGATGGCATTTTCCACTAAAGGCTGAATTGAAAACGCCGGCACCTTCAACAACGCACAGCCCGCTGCAACCGCGAGCTTAAATTCAAAACGATCGCCATAACGCATTTTTTCCAAATGAATATAATGTTCGACCAGTGCCAGCTCCTGACAGAGCGCGACTTCATCTTGAGCCGACATCTGCAACACGCCACGGATCAGCGTGGCCAAGCTCTCAATCATGGTTTCCGCTTGTGTCGGCGAAGAGCTAATAAACGCATGGATCGAGTTTAAACAATTGAACAAAAAATGCGGGCGTATTTGCGATTGCATGGCCATCAATTCGGCTTTGGCTGCTAACTTGGCAAACTCTTGTGCCTTTGACTTTTGCACATGTTCTTTTGCTAAAGCATCCAATACTTTGACATGGCTTTGCAAATAGAGGCCGGCAATTTGCACCCAATTTAACGCCTCAGAAAACCAGGGCAGCCAGTGTCTCATATAATTTAAATGTATTATAAGCTCAGGCTCGCCTTCGATGGTGACAACCTGCACTGAATCTGTTAACGGCTGATTGACACGAACTTGCGTCGAAAACAACTTTGATAGGTAATGTTCTGTTTTTGCTATGGCTGCGTCTGGTGTGGTGCATTCTTGCAGTAACACTGGCAGTTCGCGACGCATGGCTGTCAATCGCTGTGCGTTGGGCTGCCACAGTGATTGCAGTAGGTTATTCAACGCATAAAACAACAAAAATGCCAATAGTATTACCACAAACACCAGCAGTAACTCGATTTCCGTCGCATAGGCTTGCTGATAGATCCACTGGCCAAAAAATCTGACCGCAATCGCAATGCCGACTAGAATCAAAATCCGTAAAAATTGATTGAGAATGACGTCCATAAATTGCGTCCGAAAACGATACCAGCAGAAACTCAGCGATAAGCCAATCGTGGAAATGATTGGGACGAAGTTCCAGGCATGCTTCGCATCAGTGAAATAGGCGGCCAAACTCAGCAATAACAGGATGGCAATGGCAATAAAGTCAAACTTCTTGGAGTTGCTCAGGGTATTTTCGCGCGGGGCTCGCAGTCCCGATAGATACATCAATCCCCATAACCCACTAAACAACACAAGAAAAGCTAGAGCATAGGTATTGCCAAGGCTATAGCCTTGGATATCAAATGACGATTGCAGCCCTAAAGGTAAAATCAGTGTCAATGCCGCAATAACAAGACACACCTTAAAAAGGGTTCGGGTATCACGGCTGATCACACCCAATAGGGTCGCCAGTGCATTGGGTTTGACAGGTTTGATTTTGAGCTCACCTAAAAATAGCGTGGCCAAAATTGCCGGATAAAACACTAACAGTGCATATCCAAGTGCTTTCGCATAAGCCTTTGCCTGCTCAAATGCAAAAATATGGGCAAGATAAAAGGCGCCGTACACTGTATGCAAAGAGACACAGAGCAGCATTAAATACCAAAACAACAGCACAAAATAACTGTCCTGTCGTTTTGGATAGAATCGCCACGCCAACAGCAAGTGCAAATAAGCCGTTGCTGCATGCGCCATCAAACAGACGAAATAAATCACTCATTCTGCCTTAATTTTTGAAGGTGAAACCATGAAAGCCTTATTACCGTGGCCAACGGGTTGCTTGGCGAGATTTGGATCGGAGATCCTCAATGATCACAACACAAATGGGCTGGAATAACAATAACATAACGGATGCGGCCATGAAGCCGCAGACGATGCTCGTGACCATGCGACTGAGATATCGGCACTGTGACCTTTCCCCTAACGCCAAACTTTTGTGCAATCTTAGTCAAAGCACCCTCGACAGAGGCTACCAAAGAATGCCCTATTCCACTGCCAAATGTTGATGGACCGATCTTGATGAACAACCACTGTAATTTTTTGTGAAACAGCATTTCATCAAATGCCTGTGGTTGACTTAGTGCTTGGCTTAGGTTTTTGCAGATAACACCAAGCGTTATCGCTATTTTTTTCGTGCAGCAACTATAGGCAGCAGGGTTACCCAACTTAAATGGCAGAGGAATTCGTCCGTCTTGGTTCATGATTGTTAAATCGAATGATTAATTCTGCGATGATCAGATTGGGTACCCAACACAACCAAGCTAATAACGGGTAGGCCTCCACAAACTTAACACCAAACACGATACTGATACCCAGATATAACCTTAAGGTGACACCCGCCAGCGTAACCGCATAGCTGCGGATCATCCATTGTTGATGTGCTTGAACCTGCCGTTGCCTAATCAATAGATATGCTTTCATTGTGGTCATAAGCCATGCGATGGCCATCAAGCCAAAGCCCAACTGGACATATAACCCTCCAACCGAGTTGATCGCCAATACTAGGCCAGCGCTACCGCTAAATAAGATGGCGACCACATAAAATCGGCCAAGTAGTCGGTGCAGCACTAGGTGCTTGCGTCGCAACGTCGGGACAAACTGAAAAGCGCCACTGACGATGGCAATAGCCCCTCCGACAAAATGCAGCGGTGTCAGTGCAGGAAAATGGGCGAACAAGTTTTGGATAAACGGCGGTCTCAGATCAGGATTGACTAGGAGCCCTATCGCATACAAAGCGACGGCAATCGCCGATAAGGTCATTAAGTTCCATAAAATTTTGTTACGCATACTCTTCCTTGATGAAATGGCCGCTGATAAAGCCAGCGTAAACTTATACTGCAACTTCACTCCTAGATCCGGACGGTGAAATATCTGGTGAGCTAGCTGTAAAGTTAAGGGTATTAGATCTGTTCTAAAGTACTATCAGTAACGTCAAAGCCGAAATGGAAATGGCACTCATGCCGATCTTAGCCATGTCTGGCCAGCCCCAACTACTATCAAAACTCATTGGCGTGTATGTCACTTTTGATTCATCGACCGTTCCGGTTACAAAGTAATTTGTGATTAATTGCTGTGTTACTTCTGGGTTGATGTTATATATATCTCGACGGTGTCCAAGTTCAGCTAAAATGATGTGCTTCCCTCGCTTAAGTTGTGGAGCGAGTTCCTTGGACGCCCATTCTGCAGGAGTGGAGAAGTCAACACTGCCACTGAGTACCAATGTTTCAACGTTAGATTCTCGTGTGTATCGATATTGCTCAGGTATCATTTCCATTGGCCAATTTGATAACTCGAGTGATCCCCACGTAAGTTTACCTAATGGCGATCCCATCACAGAATCTGTTGGATCCATTTCTTTTGCATATTGCCTTTTGGAATCGAAATCAGCACTATAACTTTTGGCGGCAAAATCGCCCCAAATTACCGAGTTTGGCATGGCGTAGTCATATGCAAGAGTCAAAAGAGCTAAGCCGCTAGGGTCTCCATTTTCTGCAGCAATATAAGCATCAAACACTTTTGCCGCTTCATTTCTATGATATAGAGATATAAATGTCGCCAGTTTCACTTTACTTTTATTGATGTCAAAAGCCAGCCAAGAATCAGGCATGTTTTTAATTACGTTCTTCATGGTTTTTGTTAAATCAGACGTTCTGCGACTACAATTTATATCTGAAGCACATAGCCTGGCATAATGTTCTATTTGAGAATCAATGACTTCGGGCTCCCAGCCAAAATGCCCCGGCGGCGTTGCCCCAATCATTATTGTTCTATGTAGACTATTCGGGTGCTTTAATCCATAAAGGTAAGCAACTCTGGTCCCATAACTAGCGCTGAGTAAGTTTATTTTTTCAAAGCCAAGTGTCTTTCTTACCTGCTCTATATCTTCAATGACGTCTAGCATGGTATAGCTGTTTAAATCAACGCCAGATGTGGTTATTCTTTGGTGGCACTCTTCCCAAGCCCTACCTATAACCTTTAAATAATCGTCGCTTAATACGTCCTCTTCGGTATCTAAAGCTGCATTAACTTCTGGACAATGAAGTACTGAACTACCATCTGCCCCTCTATATCCAACGATGACTAGATCATGTTCTTGCAGCAGGTATTCAGGAGGGCGCAATGACATATTGCTAGTTCCGGGGCCGCCATTGAGTATGAAAATAGGCGGTTTTTTATTTACAGATTTAGAGGGTATCCATATCAAAGGCAAAGAAATTTTTCTGGAATTTTCAACTTTTCTATTTTCAGAAAGCACTATTGTGCCGAATTTTGCATCGTATTCGTTATTTTCAAATTTGTATTTTCCAGCTTCAAACTCAATCGTTTCTTGCGCCCCTTCGGTAGGGAACTTGTAGTTTGGATTGGCGCACCCTGTGCCCATTAAAATGCACATTAAAAAAACTGTTGTATTTTTCTTCATGTTTACCTCGTAGACGATGTGGTGAGAGCCTAACGTTGAGTGCACACGCAAATTTAAAAACGCCCCCCCTGCGAACAGCTGACTTTTCCAACTTTGCTGCTATAAAGCGCCGAGTAGAGTTTGTAAAAAAATTGACGAACAAAAAACCACCGAAAGGGAAACAAAGCGCACACTTGAGGCGCAAACACGTCGCCAAGCCCTGCTTCTCCAACGTAACCTATGCAGAGATAGTTATCATTGCTACCCGAAATTTGGGTGTCACTGGGCTCGTCATCGTCTGGCAATGCCTTGGGTATAACTCACTGGCGGAGACTAACCGGATAACAACAATATAAGTGCCGCAATCACGCAATAGAACTACGTCATATGAACGTCCTACAAAGTGTGAGATTGAACCAAACACTGACACCGTAATAAAAAAAGAGAACTGATCAAACCATTGAAGGACGAAATGCACTAGGCGGGGACGAACAGCACAACGCCGGCGAGGTGATGGGGTCAGTGAGGTGGAGCAACCCATGCCCGCCAAGCAACCAACTCAATTTGAGCAATATTACTGTAATGTCTAATAAAATGTAGTGTCTATAAAATACAGTGGTGTGATTACCAAGGGATACCGACGGTATCATTACAGAGCGATTGTGACATCTGCACACTCATTCCGTTCATTCACCATGCAAATGCTAAACAATGACCACGTGCTAGCGCACACTTCATGCGACCGTTTTCGCAAAAAAAATGCCGGTGATGACACCGGCATTTTTATATCGTCCATAGCGCTATGCGTTATGGCAAAGCATCACTTAGAACTTATAAGT
>JACCDR010211468.1_pt1 | contig 15569 bp, 30 predicted proteins | sample 7446431 | NCBI WGS metagenome assembly JACCDR01 (sample SAMN15323443, study PRJNA562643) | freshwater metagenome | isolation source: river surface water | place: USA:Blue River Watershed | collected 2017-08-17 | reverse complement strand
TGCAAAAGCCAGGCGGGTCTTTGGGCGGGGCTCTGGCTCCCACGTCCCCGGCGGCCCGGAGTGCGAGCACCCTTGCATAGTCCCGTTCGGGGCGGTATGATCGGGGTTCGAGTTAGGCGGGCGAACGGGCGCTGCGCCTCTCCAAAAGGTCTCCAGCATGGATACGGATAAAATCCTTAACGCGCCGGTTTACTGGTGGCATACGCAAGTGCTCCGGGATGAGCGGTCGGGGCGGATTATCGAGAACATTCCAAATGCAAAGAAAATCATCGGGAGCGATCCGCGGTGGGATGGGGTTTTTCGCTGGAATGAAATGCACAGGCGGATTTTTGTGCACTTGGACATGCCGGGGAAACTTCGGGGCGATGTGATCAAGCCTCGCCCGCTGCAAGACTTCGACGTGGCCCGGTGCCAGGGGTGGTTGCAGGATCACGGGGGCATGTGGATGGTTTCCAAAGAAACCACCTACGCGGCGATCCGGGAGATTGCCTCGTTCAATTCCTACCACCCCGTGAAAGAAGATGTGCAGAGTGTGGTCTGGGACGGGACGCCCCGGCTGGACTCGATGCTCCATAAGTTTTTCGGCGTGGCGGATATTCCTTACAGCCGGATGATTTCTCGGCTGTTTATGATCGGGATGGTTCGTCGGGTCTGGGAACCTGGGTGCAAGATGGATTACATGCTTGTGCTGGAAGGTTCTCAGGGGCTTGGGAAATCTACCGCGGCCCGGATTCTGGCAGGGGAGGAATACTTCGGGGAGGCCCATTTTAAGGAACTGGATTCATCGGATACCTCCACGTTCCTTCGGAACAAATGGGTCGTGGAGTTTGGCGAAATGCACACTCTCCGGAAGGGAGAGGTGAATGAGCTGAAACTATGGCTTTCCAAGCAGATCGAGGATTACCGTCCGAAGTATGGGCGAGAAAATATCGTCGAGCCCCGCCAATGCGTTTTCATCGGGACGAGCAATAATACGGAGTATCTCCGGGATGCGACCGGGGGCCGGAGATTCTGGCCGGTGTTTTGCAACAAGATCGACTTGGAAGGGCTTGCAGCCGCCCGCGGGCAGTTGCTTGCGGAGGCCCTCGTCGCCGTCCTTGCAGGCGAAAGCAATTTCCCGCCGAAGGATTTTGAACAAGAGAATTTTGTCGAGGAGCAAGCAAAACGGTCGGTTTCCGATCCGTGGCAGGATTTAATCGAACCGCTTACGCGATCACACGAGAAGCTCACGCTGGCAATTATCTGCCAAAAGCTCCGGCTGGACTACAGCCGCCTTGATCTGATGACCAATGGCCGGATCAAGGAAATCCTGACCAAGCTCGGTTGGGAATATCACCGAACGGCGACGGGGAGGTTTTGGAGAAAAATTCCTGTTTTGACGGAAGCTGAGAAAGCGTTGTTGGAGAAAAGGTAGGGCTGTTTGGACGGTATGACGGGGGGGTGTCATGCCGGCGACCATCCGTAACCCATTGATTCCCTTACCCTTTTACACAATGACGGGGTGTGACAGGGTAGTGAAAGACTTTTGCCGGGGGTTGGAGTATTTAGCTGGAGTATGGGTAAGGGGTTTGGGTTATTGAATTCGCCCGTCATGCCGTGTCATCGGTGAAATTTTGATTGTTTTCAATGGTTTGGCGGGGGTTATACGGGTGTCACCCCCCCGACATTCAACATAACCGCCCTACAAAACCTCCCCCAAACAATCGAGGCCAAAATGGAAATTTACCTTCCAAAAGACATTCGGACAAATCCTGCTTACTTGGCTCCGGGCCAGCGCCCGGTTATGGTGGCTTGGAGCCATAAGAAAAAACTTTGGCGAGCGGAGTTTTATGCTCGTGGAAAAGTTTACTTTGCGGGGTTTCATCCGACAAAAGAGGAAGCTTTGCGTGCTGCGCAAACTTCCCCAATCAAATCTTTGCGAGAGAAGTTTTAATACCAACACAATTTATTCCTTTCCGACATTCAAATTTCCATTGCCAATTACGCCTCCTTTCCCCATAATACCCGCATGTTCGACACCACGCTCCTTTCCCGTCGCGTCGCCGGGCGGCCTTTCCAGGCCGTGAGGGTCCAGCCTTTGCTCGCGCCGAGCGCCAAGGTTGTCGAAATGACTCGCGAGCATTTTGCGGAGCGAGTTGGGACGGAGGCACGGCTGGACTGCCCCGCTTCCCGTGATTGGCTGGCGAGGCAGGAAGCCTAGCGTGAGCCGCGGCGGGCCTTTTTACGATTCTCCGGAATGGAAGAAGGCCCGCGCCCGCGTGCTCGCGAAGCGGAAAATCTGCGAGGCCCCGGTCTGCGATGCGCCGAGCGCCCGCGTTGACCACATCACTCCGATCGCGCAAGGGGGAGCAAAGCTCGACCCCGACAACCTTCAGGCGCTCTGCGTCCGGTGCCATAATGCCAAGACGGCCCGGATTGATGGAGGTTTTGGACGCGCCCCCAGGCCCAACGCGATGGCCTGGGGCGGTTCGAGTGTGGATGGGAGGCCGCTAGACCCCCGGCACCATTGGAACAGAAAAAGCTGAGCAAAAACTTTTAGTTTTGCTCATCCCAAAAGCTCACCCCAAAATCACCTCGTAAATATTGGCCTGCGGAAACACGAAAACGCAATCGTCGTTCACCAGGCTTGAGGTTTTTGTCATGCTCGGCTTGCATTTGGCGCTCGTGCTTTGCCGCTGCCGCCTCTACCTCTTTTCGCCCAGCTTCCGTGGCCATAGGGTCTGGTCCACCATAAGCAATAGTCGTTCGGGCAGGTTTTTTCATCGAAAAGCTTTCCTTCTTTTGGGGTTCGGGTTTGGAGGGGTGGACTTGACGAATCTTCGACAGTAGTCGAGAAACATTGACTTCGGAACAGGGTTTCCCTGCCAGTCGGCATAGAAGCACTCGTGGACGCTTTTCATCAGCGAGACTCCTTGATCGGCCTCGGTGAGAATTTTTTGCACGTCGGGTGGCAGGGTCTCAAACAAGAGCATTTCAAACCAGTGGTATCGCTGGACGGGGTCTGTTGGGACTCCTTCGACTGGAGATTCAACCATCCTTCAATGTCTCCTACAATGCGCTTTGAGAGCGAGTGAACAATACGAGGCTTCCCGCTAATCGGCTTCTGCCAATACGGCGAGACCGCCTGTGGGTGGGCGATGAGGAAGTCGATGATCTGCCCTTCCACCATCCGTGCCAAGCGTTGCTTGCGGGTCATAGGTCGAGAAAGTCCAGCGTGAGGTCTCGAGTCGGCCCGGCGGCCTTGGAAGGCCGGGCGCTCGAGGGGACATACGTCCCATGAGTGATCGGGCCAAGAGCCTTCCCCGGCCCGGCAAGGGCCTTGGCAAGAGCCGCCATCAACGCGCCCTCGGGAGTCGGGGCCTTGCCAAACTCGTAAACCTCCTTTGGGGATACGAGGTTGGATTGCCAGCCCTTGGCGATCTCAAAGAGATTCGTGACCTTGAACCCTGCCGCGTGGACGCGGGATAGTGCTTCAGCGAACGTCACTTTTCAACCTCCTTCGAAAGGGTTTCGAGGGCATTTCGGATTTTGTGCTCCGCCGCGCGTGCCCTCTCGACAAGCGCGTTGTTGGCGAGCAAAAGCTCGGTCACGCGGATAAGATAGTTCTGGCCAGGCTCCGCCGGGCCAAGGTATCGAAGCCGAGGAAAAGCCGCGATAAACTCGAGCGGGAGGTATAAAGTAGAATCCCCAAACAGCATCCACTGTTTCCCGTCCCACTGCGCGAGATACCATCGGCTCCGCGGCCCACTGTCGTTAAAAACAAGCCAATGCGGGCCAATGCTTTCCGGCACGCCAGGCTTATCCTTGACAGGCCATTGCTTGTAGGGATTTGGGTCGGCTGGAATGATTTTCTTGGCCTCTTCGAGTTCTTTTTTCTGCTTCAAGATAAATTCCCGAAGCTCTTTCACAACCTCCAGCAAAGGCTTTCCAGAATAGTCGGCGGCGATGCTTTTCAGTTCATCATCCGGCCCGATGTTTCCAAAGGATACGCTTCCAACTGTGCTGTAAGCTCCAACTGTGCTGTAGGCACGGATCATTGCTGCAGCGGTGCTTACCGCGATCGTCCCGGCCTGCACCGCGACAAGGATATCCGAGATTTTCTGCTCAACTGACATGGGGTGTCCTTTCAAGACTCTTTCCGTTGCACAATGTAATTCCCGCAGCGGTAGAAACCCGCCCGAGCCTGGTCGAAAGCGCTAACGCCCTCGACAGGAGACAGGAGGTCCCGGAGGACCCCCCACATTTCTTGCTGACGCCGGGCGCCCGCCAGGGCGATCAACGTGAGGGAGGCCGCGTCGCCTTCCAAGCAGAGATAGGCGTCGGGGCGCTCCCGGTGCTGTATCCGGAGGGTGCCGGAAAGCCGGTTCCAGCGGATATCGAGAGGGATGGGGGCAAGCAGCCCCATCACCACCGGCCCGTTGTCGGGGCTGTAGCGGGAAGCGGTGGAGCGGGCTGTCATGGTGCGCCGTGCTTTGCAATGGCTTCGAGGTTGCGGAAGGCGTCGGACGGGTTGCCAAAGAATGTGTCTGAGACGACAAAATGCCGCTGGAGAAAATTGATCGCCCGCCGAACGCCGGCCTCGAAGGCTTCCGCCTCGAAGGTCCGCATCCGGGCGGTGTAGGGGACCTGGGCAGAGACCATCAAAAGGGGCGACGGGCACTTAGTCTCGGCCATTTCGGTGAGCTGCTTTTGGAGCATTTTTGCGCCCTCTCGGGCCTCCAGCGCGTCGAGCGCCCGGTGGCGATAGATGGAGATTTGTTTTTCCTTCCTGGCGTAGAACGACTCGAAGGCCTCGTCGATCGAAGGCCAGGCCCACTTTTTGTGGAACCTTTCCCCGACGAAAACCCCGTTGTTGAGCTTCCAGCCTTTCGGGGTTCGCTTGACCACGGGATAGGCGTAGATTTTGATCTTGAGGTCTCCGCGCGCGCCGGGATACGGGTCGCCGTTCTCGTCGCATGGAGGAGCGTAGCGTTGCTCCTCGACGCGGAAGAAAAGCTGTTGGGGAACGTCGGGTTCTCCTGAATCAAACTTGATCGACATTATTCGCCGCTCCTTCTTTCCACAATCATCTGGTCCGCGATCATGTAGGCATCGCGAGCTGCAGACTTGAAATCCACTCGTCCAAGGGCTTTGTCAAAGTGCAAGCCTGTCGGGGGAACCGAGGGATTGGCTGTCAATCCAGCAAGGATGCCTGACAAGGCCTGCCCGGCAAACCAGTCCCGGAGAGACATTCCGTGGTAGCCTTGGTAAGGGCCGGGAAAAGCCCTACCGCCTTCTTCTTTACCAGCCATTTACCATCCTCCAATCCGAAAGCCTCGCCATCAGGCACGCGCCGGTGAGAGCACGGGGCAAGCTACCCGCCGTGCAAATCTGCAGACGACCCCCAAGGACGTGTTGCAGGCATGCCTGGAATTTCCCCGTCGGATTGTGGGTGTCTCCCACATAGATGGTTCCGGTTCTCATCTCGAAGAGCTTTTCCAGAAACCATCCCGAAGGGATAATCTCCAGAGCTGCATCAAGGCTAGCAAGCCATCGCGGAGGACGAATCATCTGCGGGGCTGTGCGAGCATCCTCGCCAGTGACGAGCCACCACCCCGCGTCGTCTTCCCTCCAGCCGTAGCCGGAAGTCACAATTTTCTCCGGCGCCTTGCCGAGGAAGCGGAGAATGTCTTTCTCGATCGCCGCGTCAACCCTGCGATCGTTAGGAGGGTTTTCCTCGATGCGAGAAATGAGGTTTTCGAGAGTATCTTTGATCACTTTGCAGGCTCCTTGTCCCAGACCAGCTTGCCGCGTTCGACGCGCGGGAAATTTCCGTTGACGCTGCCGGGCAGGTGGAAGTTGCGATAGACTTCGTAAACCCGATCGCTCGAGTCCACGATTGTCCAGAATTTCACCCTGGAATACCGGGCGCCACTGGCACGGATTGCCTTCACGGCACTGGCCCGCCGGTAATCCCGAACCTTGCCCAGGCAAGCCTGCCCGTCAAGGTTGCCGAGCATCGAGCGATTGTCGTGGCCCCAGGCCTCGATGTAGAACGTCATTTGGAGGCCTCCTGGCTGCCGGGCAGGTATTGCGGACAATGCTTTTCCAAGATCGCCCGAAACTCCGCAGCGGTCTTGACCGATCGAACCTCGCCTGACGCCACGCGCGCCAGGAAAGTCGCCGCCGCGCGGCGGAAGGCCAAAAGTTCTTCCGCCGCTGGAACCTCCGTCGGGGAGGTCAGCGCGCGTTCGGAGCAGACGGAAAGGACTGCTGAGACTTCTGCAAATCTGGTCGCGTTCACGCTTTGCCACATGGTTAGCCGAGCGGCCAAAATGTTTGCCAGCTGGTTCCGCTCCATCCGGACGCACAGCGCCGAAACCGCCTCGACCTCCTCGGTCGTGCGGCACAGGCCCGCGTATTCCGCGCCGATAGGGGGTTCTTTTTCCCATTCTTGGATTGCGGACAGCCAAAGATGCGGAGTCATTCTTGGCTCGTCCGGAAAGACTTGATCTTCCTGATACCGGAACCAATGCCAGCGGGTTTGCTGGTAATCCAGCGGGGGTTCGATGCGAGACATCAAAATTCTTCCTTTTTCTTAAGGAAAGCCGCGGCGCCGGCTTCAAACAGCGCCTTGTTGGTTTCGTGGATGGATTCTTTCATCTCAGTCAGCATGTGCCGCTGGTCCATGTGAGAAATCATCCGGGTGAGCAGCTCCGCGTAGTCGCTGTCGTGGTCGTCCTCGACCGTATGAGCGACTTCGTGGATGGCTGTGGCTAGCAGGTCCTTGAGACCCGCTGGATTGTCGAGGTTCCAGGCCGGGCGGTATTCGTCCTTGTCATCAGGGCTCGCGGCAAAGTGCCGCTTGAGCGGGTTGAGGGCGATGAAATACCCAGTGTTCCCATAAGCGTCGTTCAGCTGCCGGCAAAGGGCCTTGGAGTCCGAGCAGGCAAAACCGGGCATCCAGGCGATCGCCGGGCGGCTGGGCCTTGCTTCGTGGAGAATTTCGAACGAAAGTTCGACCGCACGCGCCCAGACAAAGAGCAGCCGCCACTTGGAATCGTGACCGCGCGTCGTCATCCAGACTGACGGGTCCCAGGCCTTGGCCGCGTCAAAAAGTTCCTGGTCATAGGTCGTGACCTCGAACATGACGGACGAGCCGGCGAGTTCGATCTTCCCGTCCTGGGAAATCTCTGTCCGGGCGCGGAGAAGGCGTTCGGCGGAAAAGGCCTTCGAGTCGGCCACAACCTCCTCTTTCGGGCTGATGGCTTGCCGTCCGCCTCGCGAAACCGCCCACTGCTCGCGCCCAAGGATTAGCCGATGGATCGGAACGATCTTGTCCCGCACCGCCCCGGCGCCTTCCTGGGAGATTTGCTTGAGCACTTTTTGCAGTTCGTTGGCGAACGTCGGCGTCTCCGCGTCCCGGTTGGCCGTCATGCACAGCCTGGACGTTTCCGGGTTCAGCTCGACCAGAAGGGCCTTCCGGCCCACTTCTCGAGCATACTTCCGGAACATTTCCAGGCCGTTGACCCGGACGATCACTCGGGCACAAAGGCCGGCGGGCGGCTCGTCAATCAGCGCCATGCGCGCCGAGGGCGTGCTGAGGAAATTTTGCTCCGGAAACGGAAAGGTGGCCAAGGCCAGCGTGTGGCCCGACGCAGGGTAATCGGACTTGAAGTAGACCGTTACCTCAAAATCCTTCACGCAGCAGCCCTGGGCAAAGCTGATCAGCTCCTGCCGCATGGTGCCCGCGGAAAACGCATCCCAGACCTTCAGGCGAAAGCCTGGAAAGAAATCTGGAGCATCTTCGATTTGGTAGTCCGCGCCGCAGCCTTCCAGGCGGTAGTCCTGCGATCGAATCTCATACCCGTCCATGGAGAAACAGGTGAGGATTCTTGCGCGGCCAAAGCCGCCCACGCCGCCGGACTCGGTATCCTTTGTCGAGGCGCCGAGGCGGAGGTAGGTGTTTTCGCAAACGTGCCTCGACATGCCGGGGCCGTTGTCCTCGAAGATGATGGAATCGTCGGAGACGATCACAGTCACCTTGGTCGCGCCGGCGTCCTTGGAGTTCGCGACCAGCTCACGCCAGAACGCGCCGCGCCACCCGGCGTAAACCTGGCTTCGTTCCTTTCGGAAGAATTCCAAGGGGATTGCAAGCTGGGGCATCAGGAATACTCCACAGAGACAAGGGTTTCGACAAAATGCTTTGCTTCCTCAAGGGAAGCAAGGTTGGCGGACAGGCCCGCCGGAAACTCTCTCACCACGTCGAACGAGCCGTCGCGGCAAGGGAGAATTTGGAAAATCTCGTCTTGGTCCCGGGAGGACATGTAGACTTCAGCGTATGATCCTGGCGGCGAAGCCTTCCGGATGCAGATGGCTTGGTGCCAGCGGTAAGACGAGGGCCTCCCGACGAAATTGATTCTCGTCATAGGGAAATCTCCCGGCGCCCGAAGGGCACAAAAGCGACCTTGCGGCCACGACCAGGGCCTGCGAGGTGAACCCGCGGAGGCTCCAGCCCGCGCGCGGCGTAAGCCGCCCGGACAGCCCGCCACTTCGTTTCCACGTCGCTGGGCGACCGGCAAAGTTTCTCAGCGATGACCTTGTTGGTCAAGCCGAGGGCTTTGCCCCGCATAAGACGCCGAACATCTGCCGCCGACCACTCCCGAACGCGGAAGTTAGACATGAGGCCGAGCTTTTTGCTCAAACGCTGGCATCGGTAGTAGGAAATCCCGAGAACGGTTGAGATTCCGGTGATTTTCAGGCCTTCGGCATGAAGGCGTCTGAACGTCGATATTTGGTCAGGGGTGAACATTACGGCTTCCTCCGGAAGAATTGCGCTGGCGGAATTGTTCAGGCGTAGGGGTATTCGGCCTGAAAAATCCCGCCGGGACGGTTACGGGCTGGCACTCACCCGCCTGGGTTGCCCGCCGGGTTTGCTCGCAAGCGAACGCGGAGGCGTGCCAAGTGACGGTAGGGTGAGGCCCGGTGCCGAGGACCACGAGGACGAAAAGCTCACGCATTTTCGGCTGCGATCTCGCGGCGACGATCGGCGATCCAGACGGACAGGTCCTTAGCCGCTTTGCGTGCACCGGCAGCGCCGCGAGCGTATTGCTTCCCGGTGCGAGCCGTGGCGTAGGCCAGCATGTTCGAGAGCGTGTAGGTTCGGTGCATGAGCGGAAAACCTGGCTTGTAGTGGTCCAGCGCCACCCGCACCGCGGTTGCCTGGAAAACTTCAACGGCCTTCGGGCCGGTAAAGCTTGCGCCGCCATCGGGGCGGACTTGTATGCTGTTCGACATGGGGAATCTCCTTTTTCCAGCCGCACCGCGCGGTTGGCTGAACCGGGGCAGAACGAGCCCGCCCCGGAAAAGTCAGCCGCGCGGATCAGGCAAGGCCGTTGTAATCCACTGCCCGCAGGAACTGCCAGCGGATGAACGTGCCCTTGTGGATCGCCAGCTGGGCGAGGGACTCGGCAGCGTGGACGGCGTAGGACTGGTTGCCGTCCATCGGGTGCGCGTCGAACCAGACGCGGGCATGGCAGAGCCGGTTGTCCGGATACCGGACCTCGACCGCAGGCCAGGTTGGCTGTTGCCGCTTGCCGATGGACAGATCGAAATAGGCCGGCTGCAGCACGAAGCCCTCCTTGAGGAGTTCCTCGACCGTGGCGGTCTCGGGATCGAACGCAGCGGGGGTGGGGACGGGCGAGTAGGGCGACGGCGAGACACCCATGACTGTCTCCGGCTTGAAGGCGATGAACGCCTTCTCCGGGATTTCCTGCTGGGTCACGCGCCGGACGTTCTTGACAAAGGGCTTCTTCATCGGGATTCTCCATTCCAGTCGGAATTGACTGGCCGGTGAGGCAAAGGGGCGTTGCCACCCCTCGCCCCATCGGGCAGGCAATCGGTGATTAGGCGGACAGGTTCTTTTCGGCCTCCTCCGCCTGAACCAGGCACGCGACGCGGGCCACTGCCCAATTCAGCTGACTGAGGGGCACAGTCATCTGGCAATCGGGGAGGGCAATGCGGACAGAACGGCGCCCGCCCGGACCCGCCGCGCCGATCTCGATTTCGAGCTGAAGATGTTCGGGGACGAGATCCATCGCGTCATGGAAGTTCACGATCGGGTTGAACTTCGGGGTCATGGACCTCTCGACGATGTTCCAGATGGACTGGTCGGAAAAAGCCTTGACCCGCGGGCGCATGAGAGCAGCGAGGACGCCCGTCGTGAACGAGGGCATCCAGCCGAAGCTGCCGTTGTTTTCGAGCAGACATTCCGCGGCATCCCGCCATTCGTCAGCGTCGATGGGATTGATCTTGAAAGACATGATTTTCTCCAAAAGGTTGGTGGCCGGCGAAGTGTCTAGCCCCGCCGGCCAATAGTCCCGCGCACGAGAAGCGGCCCTCAAGTAAGGAGAACGCGCTTAAGGTTCTGTCCCGACAAATGCAAATTGAATTGTCAGGACAAAACCGGGGAAAGTCAACCCCTCTACGCGACACCCGCCGGCGAAGCGTGAGGGACGAGAATCTCGACCAACGGTGCCGAGGCGAAACCCGTGCGGGCGGAGCGGCCGGTCGAACGGACAAGGCCGTTGGTGAGGAGGAACGCCAGCACTCCCTCGTTTTCCGACCAGGTCTTGACGAAGAACTGGTTGTCGGCGATGGGCTCGTTGGGGAGATTGATGCTGGCTTTCATCAGCAGTTCTCCCGTCGCCGCGTCCACGATCATGCAGGCGACACGGTCTCCCGCATAGCGCCCCCACTCGACGCAGACGTTGCCTTTGCAGAAGGCCATATCGGCCTTATAAACTTGTTTCGACATGATACTCTCCTATCCCAACCGGAATTGGTTGGCCAAGCCAGGGGGAATTCCCCCTGGAAAGGTCAGCCAATCAGCGGGTCTTGTAAAGCTGCCGCTCGGAAAGCTCTGCAAGGGCGTTGCGGAGCGCGGAAAGCGCCTCTACTCCCGAGGCGAACCCTTTATTGAGCCATATGCACGTGTCAGGCTTTCCAGGCCGGAAAACCGTGATCGAGGCTTTCCAGAGTGGTCCGTCGGTGTGGACATTGGCGCTGAGTGCTACATAATCAGACATGACAAACAACCTTTCTGTTTCCAATCTGGATTGATTGGAGAGTCGGGCAAGGGGCCTACGCCCCCGCCCGTTTCTCAAGTCAATCCTTTCAGCGGTTGAAAAGGTGATCGACTTCGATCGGGGTTGCTGGGTCGGCCCTGCCGGAGCGGCGAAATTCCATCAGGAGCGTTTGCCGATCATCTTCCCCGATCGACTGTTCAGACAAGGCGCCGGACTTCCTGAGCTTGCCCGAGGGGATCGGGAAAGGCAGACCGTCGGCGTTTGCGAGCGCGACCATGTGCCGGCTCACTACCGCGGGGTTGAGGCCCAACCGCGAAGCAATATCGCTCGCAAAGGGGCACTGGCCATCGGCCTCCATTGCCGCTTTGACCGCGGCGAAAACGCGAAGGCGGTTTATCCGGCCCTCGATGATCTTCTTGTCTTGGGGACGCATGTCAGGCTCCTTGATTTTTGAGCAGTTGCTCGACGTGGTAGCTGATGTGCCGGCGGAAGTCCGCCATCGAGAAGTATGGGAGATGGATTTTCTCCTTTCCGAACAGCTGGAACCAGCAGGTCGTGTTGGTCAGGAAGAATCCGCCGTTACGGCAGAAATCCCCGGTGCCGATCTCCACGCCCGCCTGTTTCAGCGAGAGGAGACCGTCGTCTCGCCGTTTTGCGGCTATGGTTACGGGAAGATGTATCATGTTAATCTCCTATCACCCACCCAGAATCGGATGGCCCGTAGGGCAAAGGGAACCGAGGTTCCCCCGCCCCAAGGGTAATCCGGGCAGAAAATCTCCGCCGGGTTGCTAGAGGTCCGCGAAGTCGGCGTTGACGATAGGCTTCGTCAGGGCCGGCGTTGCCAGCAGTTCCTCGCCTTTGGCGACCAGCCTCTTATACGCCGGGCCGTCGGTCATGGAGGTCGAATTGGTTCGGGACTTCCCAAACCGCAGCGCGCCAGACGGGCCGACGATGAACTTGCCCTTGCTGGGCTTTCCGTCCCTGCGGACTTCGAGCACATAGACATAACCGCTTCGAACTTCGATCGGGCCGTGGCCGAGGTCGAGAAGCGCGGCCACCAGCTTTTCCTGGACGGTCATGGGAATTTCCTTTCAGATCTTCACGGCGAGGTTGTGTCCGGGCAGGCGGACATGGAGAACGGGGACGCCGCCCCGCTGAACGAGCACGGGCTCCGCGTTCCACGAGTCGCCGGCGTCGTAGTTCAGGCGAAGCTTCTTGCAGAGCAGCTTTTCGGCGGGCTTGCGCTCCTCACGCAGGTCCCAAAAGGCGGTCCAGATGGGGGAGTGCAGGTCGGCGGTGGTCGGGGCGGTCTCGACAACGCGCCGGATAGCGCCATCATCGCATATGACTGCGCCGGTGAGGTGGAGGGGGAGAGACATGGGAAACTCCTTTCAAATCTAACCGCCGATCGGCTAGCCAGTCCACGGGGTTTCCCCCGTGGGAAAGCTAGCCGATCAGGGCAGGCACCAGCCGGGCAAATTGGCCCGGAGGCGGGCGATCGCCTCGACAAAATGTTCGAGGCTCTCGTCCGACCAGATCAGGCCGGAGAAAAGCGTGATGGCGTCCATCTCATCGGTCGCCGCCATGCTGCCCGTTCGCCCCGTCGGCATGTCCAGGACATGCAATGTGTAGTGCACCGGCATCGGGTCCGCCTTGTCGAGCGACTGCGACGCGGTCACATAGGCGTGCAAATCGCCCAGCGTCATCTGCATCAATATCATAACCAAACCCTCCAAAATCCAACCAGAATCGGTTGGCTTTTAGGGCAAGGGAACCGCGGCTCCCCGCCCCAAAAGTCACTCGATCGGTGCTAGCCCCGCCAGCAATTCGGCTGGAATCGCGGGGCGAGGTATTTTATCAAGTCAAGCCCCGCCGGCCAGCACTCCTCAAATTCACGGGCTATCGTTGCCCAATCGTCTCCCAATGCGAGGCGCAGTCCCACGCTGTCCACCCAGCCCATCAGAAACTTCTCCGGATGAACAGGGGTCTTGAACGCGGCGCAGAGTTCCTCGTCGATCTGCACCAGCGGGGTCGGCTCGGTTTCGCCGTTGCGGGTCAGGGAAAAGCAGCGGGCCATTGGAATCTCCATTTGAAAACCTAACCAAAATCGGTTAGCCAAACCCGCCGGGCAGTCCGGCGGGAAGGGTTAGCCGACCTGAACCTGCCCGTGGGTCAAGTATTCCACGCCCGCGCCCAGCGGCCGCACGAACACTACCCGGTGGAGCAGCTTCGCGTTGATGAAGATTTCTTCCGGTCGCCGACGCTCGTAAAGCGTCATGGCCCGCATTGTATAGCCCTGGGCTTTTGCCCAGTCCACAATGTATTGGGAGAGATTCATCAAAACGGCACTCCCGATGAATCCCAGCCAAACGGCTGGATTTCCGCATCCGCAACCGAAGGGGAATTTGGCTTCAAAACTCCCGCCGGGGCAGGTGCCTCGTCCTCAAAGAAGAAGTCGATCGCCAGCGCCCTGGGAGGCCGAGCCGGCTTGCCCGTCGCCGCCACCACTTGCGGCCCGAATCGCTTTTCGATCATTTCCTCCGACATGCCATGCCGCCGGGCGATTTTCACCAGCTCTTCGCGCGGAGTCGGCTGGGATTTCCGGGGGGCAACTGGCTTTCCGACTGGAACCGGAATTGAGGGGGCAACCGGTCCGAGGGTATCCAGGCAATAAACCTGGGCCAATCCGGCTTCCCGGATTGAATCTGGAGCAGCGTGCGCCAGCGCGACGTTCAACCGTTTTATCGCGGCGAGCGCCTCGCGTTCCAGCTGAAGCAAACGGGCTGGCCCGTTCTTTTCAGCGTTGATGAATATTTTTCCCATCTGCAAAATCTCCAGACAAAAGTGTTTTTCGACTTCAAAAACCCGCCGGGTTGGGGGTGAAAAGGCTTTGACTGTTAAAGGCTTTTGGTTTTCTAAGCCTTCAAAGTTTCAAGCCTTGTTTCCTTTGGCCCGGTTAACTGCCCCCGCTTGTTAATCCGTTTGCGCGATTATTGCGGTGGCGGATTAATGGCGGGGGTGGGGGTTGCCCCCGGGGCATCCATGCCATGCCCCCGCCCCTTTGGTCCCGCTCCGCGTATAGCCTGTTAATGGGGTGCAACGCTTAACCCCGCGCCAAGGCTTAACCCCCGACATGCCCCCGATGCCCCCGCATAAGCCTTGCGCCTGTTACCCTGAAAAATTTTTTGAGGGGGTGGCGCGAATAAGGTTGACGGGGGGCGGGGAGGTCACTAATTAGGGGGTGCGGGCTGAAAACCCGCAACGCTCTTTCAGCCTGTTAATCCGTTCCGAAGGGGGCAAAGCCATGAAAGGCTTTCCCTATGTCCGAAAACATGTCCGACAATTCCACCCCCGACAACGGGGCGGATGATGCAACCGCAACCGGTTCCTTTGAGGGAACGCTTCCTGCGTCCCTCACGGTTCCGATTTTCGCCAAGCGTGCCAAGGTGGCCGAGCGGATCGTGAACCTTTCCGCGCTGCCCGCCGCTTCCCTCGCCTATCTGGTTGCCTATGGTCTCACGCAATCGCTTAACGACGCGAAGGCCAATGGTGACTCCGATGATGCCGAAAGCGTTATCGGCCTGATTGATAAGCGCCTGGATGCTCTTATCGCAGGGAACCCGCCCCGCAAGGGACGCGGCCCTGGTTCCGGGACCACGCAAGAGGATATCGCGGAGGCTCTCGCCTTGCGCGAAGCCAAGGCTGCCGCGCTTAAGGCTGCCATCGCGAAAGGAGACCTTGCCAAGAAAAGCAAGGTTTCCGAATTGCCCGCCCGCTATCTGGCACGCGCGGAGGAGCTGGCGAAAGCCAATGCCCCCCGCTTCATGGCAGAAGCGGCTTTGGAGCTTCAACGCCGCGCGTTGAAGGCTTCCACCGTTGAAGGCTTTGCCTTCTAATCACTGATCCCTGAAACCCGCCCCCTTCGGAACCGATTAACAGGCTGCAACATGCAAAGGGGTTTCCATGTTCCTGTTTCTTGTCAAGAGGATAGGGGGCAAGCCTTGCCCCGATGCGACGGAAAGCGCGGTTATCATCGCGCGAAGCCGGAAACAGGCTAAAGCCTTGTTTCCTCGCGCATATGTTCCGGCTTCCACCCCTCGCCCGGCCGGGATGTCGCCTTTTCAAGAGCATGTCAGCCTTGAAACCCGGTTAAGGCTTTCGGCCGATGTCATCGGCTATGCCCCGCAAGCCTCCCATGCAAGCCTTGTGCTGCAAGGCGAGGCTTTCCGGTAACAGGCTGCAACCCGTTAAGCCTTCCCTGCCCCCGCCCTAACCCGGCGGGGGTTTTTCGTTTGTGGCACATGCCACCCCCGCCCCGGACATGCCCCGCGCGGCCGCGCCAATGGGGGTAGGACGGCGCCGCACCATGCCCCCGCCCCTACCCTACCCGGAAACCCGCCACCCCCTTCCTTGCCCCTCCCATGCCCCGCGCGGGGCATATGCCACCGATGCCCCCGCGCGCCGTGCCATACTCTATATATGGGCCACCCCCGGACATGCCCC
>JACCDR010082832.1_pt1 | contig 15574 bp, 22 predicted proteins | sample 7446431 | NCBI WGS metagenome assembly JACCDR01 (sample SAMN15323443, study PRJNA562643) | freshwater metagenome | isolation source: river surface water | place: USA:Blue River Watershed | collected 2017-08-17 | reverse complement strand
GTATTTGGTCGCCCCGCTGTTTATAGATTTTTGCGCCAAACAGAAACAGATTACAAAGGTCTGCTACAGCTTCAGTATACTCTATTTCATGGAATAAAAGATCAGGAAGATCGCTTATGTTGTAAATAGCCTTGTATAAAAACATCTCTTTACGTACACCTTGGGATTTTACATAATTAGCAAAATCTTCTTTGTCCTTTGCTATTACACCAATGGTATAATTTTTATCTTTTTGATTCGCCATGGCTTCATCTGCCTGATGCGACTTGGTTTTTTCCGTCTTCTGAGATAGGTTTTTTTTCTGGACTGTCATGTGTGTGTAAAGATTAAATTTGTGTAAAGATTAAATTATCGAACAAAATTTCCGTATTGGTCAAATACGGGCAAAAGGTCTTCTATAGTAAGCGTTGTTTTTTCTTCTGTAAATTTGACAAGACAACCAAGTTCGGTAAAGCCCATCGAAACTGCATAGTCAAAAAATTGTGTATTGTTTGGATCAAAACGAATTAAGTCCTCCACAACTTCCAAAAATGGTATTGTGTGTCCAAAATACTCTACATAGGTTTGAAGCAAATCTGTGTACTGCTGAATAATTGGAGTGGAAGCAGGTGTACCTTCTGATTTTAGCTGGCCCTTACTGGTGATAGTTGCCTCTGGTCGTTTCATTACAAAACGGCGATAGCCCCTTTCATTAAAATAGTTAATGATGCTATTTTTCTGATTTTCCGCATGCATTGATGTCCCCCAATAGCAACCCTCAATAATCATATCCTCATAGAAAATTTTTGGGTCTTTGGGTCTATGATCGTACATAGATACGTACTTATTTGTCTTGTAAGGGTAACGAGATTCTGCAAGCTCTAGCAAGTCGCCTGATGGATCTATAGTCCCATCATAAAGACGTTTGATAAGTGAGACTGGCTTTGATGCCTTACCCATATCATTGACAATCCCATGTTGTATAGGGTCAATGCCTCTTCTGAATTTGCTTTCATTCAAAGGAATAAAACTTTCCTGTGTAGAATCCCACCGAAAACGATTTGACTCTGCTTGATTTTCAAATAAATAGGCTACTTTCCATTTCCCTCTAGGATTAGGATCAAACCAAGCTTTACTATCTTTAATCCCGTCTACCCATTTGAAATCCCCTCGATGGACAATGTTAGTCTGCAATTCAAGTTCTGATTTGCGGGCTTCCAAAATTACGATATTGAATACCGATTTTGTGGATACTGTATAGAAACTTTCGCCAATAGTATAAGGAAACTTCCGAACAAATTTGGCGTATTTTTTTGGATCGTCCTTTAATGCGGCTCTTCGTTCGTCTAAGTCCGCTTTTTGTTTCTGCCAAAGAGGATGTCCATAAGCATCATACTTGTCAGCATAATAGGCTGGCATAAATGCCGAATACAGTCCAGATGTGGTTTGATTTAGTGCAGGTCGCACATCGTAATCTGAGTCATAGTATAACCGTCTATAGGCCTTATTGTCCTCTTCCTTGTCGTCAAGTTCTACGGTGGTAGCATAGAGCATTTTGCCGATAATCTCCCCATTTTCGTAACAGCACCATTTTACAACATCGTGGCGGTTATATACATCTGCTTCGCACCGTTTGCCCGGTTCTTCAACACCGTATCTGTGCAATTTCTCCCCGTCATATGCTTCTTCATTAGATGCTCGGCAATCAAGCCGTGATTCAAGATTTTCATCTTCATCAAAGAAAGTTTGTATTTTCTGACCTCTTTTTATGCGCTTTGTCAGGTAGATTTCTTCTTTTTGCGTAGAAGATGTATCATACTCTGGCTGGAATGTAGGAATAAGTTTTCTAAAAGGATTTGCTATGTTTTCTCGGAAAAACTTCTTGGCGTGTGGGTGCGTTCTATCTTGTAAACCCCCATTGAATTGCTTATTACGCAATATAGGTTCTGCAATCCAGCATCCTAGCATAGAAGACTTGCCATCCCGCCGTTTAGTGTTGTAACATCCTCCATAACAGTTAGGATCTTCTTCTATAAATTGAAACCAATAAAACACCTCTTTATTGGTTTCTCGGTACTCTGCTGGGAATTTCAGTTTCCAATAGTTAAGATAAAAATAATGAAGTCCAGTAATATAGGTTGGTATCCCATTATTGTAAAACCAGTACCCATTTAATCTTCTATGCCATTCCTGAGTATCAAAGGCTGATTTTGCTGGATGAATAAGGTCTGGATCATTGGCCTCCATTTGCGCCCATTTGCCATAATCTTTAGGCAGTGGTGTTTTGTAGAACTTCTGCTTTTGTTTCGATAGTTCTACCCCTGCTATTTCTGTAGGTGGAGGAACTGGGGGCAAATATACGTGCTTGATGCCAGGCCCCGAAATTCCAGTGCGCAAATATTTGAACGTGTAGGGATTGTTTGTCTTCTTATACATAACCCACCTCCTATCCAATCTTGATTCTAGCCATTGTTTCTGGGTTGACTCGTATTAGTTTTTCAGCATCTCTAACTAAAGATTCATTGTCGCCATATATTCTGGTGTATCTAGCTTGAATCCTTGCCAGAAGAGCTTCAGAATTTATGGATAACTGATTTTTGAGTGTAGACGCTTTGAGTCTTTTATCATCATCCATTGTCACTACCTTATCTCGCATCATCTGCTGCCACTCCCAGAATACGTACTGATCTGATATGAGTAGTTCATATTCATTGTGGGATTGTACTAATTGCAAAAAGTAGTGAATCAGATTGATTACTTGCCGAACAATCTTGTTCTGTTCAAGTGTTTCTGAGTCAACAAGTATCCCCTCGATGTCGCAATCATAGTTTGGTTCTTCCTCTTCTGGCTGAGGCTCTGGCACAATATCCATTTTGATAATGGACTCTACCCAATCAGCCCCTATAGGCAATTCAGATGTTGCGGCTGCCGTTCTTCTCCGGTCTTCTGGATGCGGATGCTGACTTAAAAAAGGGGTGTCTTTATGGTATGCCCACAATATGAACTCAACAATTTGGGATTTGCAAGGATGTTGAAATTCTTTAAATGGGTTAGATGAAAGCATTAGCTTTCTTTCTCGTCTAAAGTGTGTGTGTGTGTGCATGATGACAATTAAAATTTCACTTCTACTTCTAGCGTAGTGATTGCTGCATCATAGCTAATAGGGGCAATTCCTCCTACATGCTCATATTCCTTTGTTGAACCTGATGTAAGTGTAGATTCATTGACTGTAGCAGCAGTCGCACCTGTGTTTTTAAACACAGCATTTCTGTATCGTGTCAGACTGGGGCGTTTTACAGCTATGGCAATGGTAATGTCTGCTGGGAATGCATCTGTAAGCCTCAAAAGTGTGTCAGATACAATAAATTGAATACGTCTAAGTACATCCCCATTGTACAAATATTCATCTTTTCTCAGCTCTGTTGTGAACTTAGTTCCGATACCTCTTACCCAAAATCCTGTGGATAGCATAGTCCCCGTTATTGTCTCTGATGCAGGTAAAGTGTTTTTACCTGTAAGAACTAGCCTTTTTAGGTTTGCTTCTTTATTGAATACAATTGATCCGCCCATATATATTTTATGTTATAGGTGTAAACATACCAATTTCAAGCATGTTAAGCAAATTGATTTAACATGCTTTTTTCTTTACTGTTACTTTACGTTTCTTTTCCTGCTTCTTGTCAGCAGAGCTTTCTTTTTTGGAATTATTGGGATACATTTTCATAAAGTAGAAATTTAAGTTCAAACAAATATATAATCATCCCCTGTCTAAAGAGCAGGGGATTTAACCCTAACCCGCAAGGCAGGGTAGCTACAATACAAGGTTGAGTTTTCAGGGCGGACTATACTCGCCCCCATTGCAGACAGATTCAACGCAGCATTAAAATCTGCATCTGTTTCTAATCCACAATTCACACAGTTAAACGACTTAGATACACGATTCCCCATATGTCTACAACCGCTACAGGTTTTACTGCTATACCGAGGGTCAACGACCACAACAGGTATGCCTTGCAGCCTGGCTTTGTATTCGATTTTGCAGCGCAAATCGTAAAAAGCCCATTTGTGATACAAGCCGCGCTGCTTTTTGGAAAACTTGCCAAGGCTTTTTCTGATTCCTTTCAGGTTTTCAATCGCAATGCCTTTGTGTTGCTCTTTGGCGGTTGTGACAATCTGTTTGGCAATGGTGTGATTAATCAGGTTTTGTGTTCTTTTTTCTTTCCCACTAAGCCGTTTCAGCAGTTTTTTACTGCCCTTTGTGCCTTTGGATTGAAGAGAGGAACGGACTTTTTGACGTTTGATTTTATAGGTATTCAGTTCTTTGGAGGCAAAGGTTCTACCCGTGGAAAGGGTAGCAATGTCAGTGATGCCCATATCCACGCCCAGAAACTCTTCCGCTGATTGCTCTTTTTCGGACGGAATATCAATGGTTTGAAGCAGATAGAACTTGTCTCTAATATAGCACAAATCAGCTTCTCCCTGAATGTAAGGCAAGTACGCAGGGTTGTAGCAAGTAAAGGCAATCTTCTGCCTGCCACCAATCAGGCAGACAGAAGCCTGTTTCTTTGTCAGATTATAGGAAAGTATCCGACTGTCATAGGCAACGCTACCCAAAGGACGAAACATCCGTTTGGTTTTCTTATCAAGCTTATAGCTATTAGCTACCTTTGCAATGCAGCGTACTACCATCTGGCTACTCAATGAAAAGGAGTTTTTAACCACGTAATAGCTTTCCGAATGGAGTTTAAATTGACCAAAAATCTTCTCAGACCATGCCCGTTCAGAAATCACATTACAAGCGGCATTGGCTTCTTGTATGGTAGCCAGAAGCAATGCCTCCTGTTCGATAGTGGGTAATAGCTTGAGTTTTAAGGTCAACTTCATACCACTAAGGTAATAAAATTATTTCAAATATAGAAACTTTCGGGGGTGAAAAATTAGAAAGTCTACGGCTTGACGCGATTCCTCCCCCGGTTAAAACACGGGGGAGGAATCGCTAAAATTCATGAATTTGTTTGAGTTTTTAAAAATGAGTATGTTTGAGGACACACTAAACATGCACGTATGCGTATTCCTCAGGATTTTGTTTTTCTTGAAATTGAAAAAGAACACGAAGATTCTATTTCTGTTGCTGGACTGGATTTGCAATTAGATACCTCATTTAATGAAGCAGAACACCGCCGTATTTATGGAATTGTCATTGCCGTACCAGATAAACTTAGCTCAACTCCTATTATGCCTAAAACAATGGGGTTCCCCGAACCAAGGGCTTATGTATCTGGAGAAACAATTGCCTATCATGCGCATAGAGGCCTTATGAAATCTTCCCTCCCTAAGTACTACTGTTCTACTTACACGGTTGAAAAGATATATCTCAATGACCATGTACTTGATGTACTGACAGGTGACAAGGTATACTTTAACTACATGGCACTTGAAGAGGAAGCCCGTATGGGTTCATACTTCCAAGATCGAAAAGTGTACCAGATTCGATATGATAATCTATTGTGTCGAGTACGTAATGGGCAAATTATGCCTCTCAATGGTAAAGTTTTTGTAGTCCCAGTGATGCAAACATGGGAAGAAATTACATCTAATTCTGGTATTATCATGCAGTCAGATGTAAAGCCCCGCTATTTGGAGGGAATAATTACCCATATTGGCGAACCTGTAGGAGGCGAATACATTGATTGCAAAGTGGGTGATAAAATTTTTTATCACCCAAATGCAGACTGGACTAATAAGATAGAAGGGAAAGAGTATTATGTTATAGACCAGTCTGATGTGTTGTGTGTTATTGGATAATTACGGGGGTTCTGCCGTCGGTGATAATAACTTTGTTTCCAGTATTCCGTATGGCATCTATCCATTTTTCCTGAAGAATCTTAGAATCTAGTCCTTGTGCTTTAATTTTATTCGCCTCGGCTTCTATTTTTGATTTTTCAAGATTCATCTTGGCTACCTCTAATTCATTTCGTACACGCTCGGCCTCTTGTTTGGCATTGTTTCGCCGTTCAATGGCTTCTGCCATGCTTGCGGGAGGCCGTAGCCCACTGGTAAGAGAAGTTAAGCTAAAGTATTTTGATACAAATTCTTCCTTCAATCTATTCTCTACACGTGTCTCAAAGGCATTCATGTGGTTCATTAAACTATCGGTAGAAAAATTCCGGGCTTCTTCCCGGTAAGCATTGGTAACTAAGGTATTAAGTACTCCTGATTCGATATTGTCCATTATAGTCTGGTCGTCTCCTACTCCTACGTGTTTGTAGCTGAAAATAATATCGGCTCCTTTTCCTCGCACGGCTTGATAGGTAAGTGAGGGGTCTACGGTAAAAACACCTGCATCACGGGCGGTAATCGTTACGGCTGGCGGATCGGCTTTTTGCTCAAACATCGGCACCTGATAGAGTTCTACGCCTGGGGCCATTGCATTTACCGTTCCGGTAACAACTGAGAAGTCTTGGCGGCCATTGCGCCCGTAATTATCCATTCGTACCCCTTCGTAGTTGGGTTGCACGCGGGAACAAGATACTGTAAGTAATAAAATGAGGAACACTAAACTGTACTTTTTCATTGGATTTAAGATTTAGGATATGGGAAATAGATTAAGGAAAAAACGTGAAAGATGGCGGATACCATTGCTACATAGGGATAGCATGAATTGAAAATACCTATGTGTATAATAATCAGGGAAATGTTTACCAGAGCAAATACTCCCCAAAAGGCTATTCTGTTTGGCTTCATGGTTATTATTCAAATCGTATAGTTATAGAATTTCTAAATAATCCTGTTTTTACGCATATACAGCCCTCTACTCTTTCCCCGTCTTTTTCGGCTATGAAACCAGTAGAATAAAAGAAACTGTCGGCTTTGCTGCAACAAAATAGAGGGTATGCCTTCTCCTGAATATTTTCATACCCTTGGATTTGTAATTGTCGCTTGCCTCTTTTAAAAGCATCGCTTTCACTCGCTGGGTCTTTTTGAACTGTCTCAGTTGTTTTTACTTCTCTTTGTTTGCAGGATGACAATAAGCAGAAACCCGTTATTGCGACCATTACAGATAAAAGAAGAATGTAATTTGATTTTAGAGCGTTTCTCATTTCTTTATTTTTTTAAGTCCGTTTTTACTCATTTTTACTTTTAGTGCATCCCATACTACTTTACAGTTTGGGATGATTTTTTTTGCTGATAGCGAGTCGATGTATGGGATAAATAATTTGTCGGCTAATTCCTGCTCAATGGGCATGTTTATTTCCGAATCATGGTAGCCTTTTTCTGGGACTGCGTACAGCCCTGCGTCTTGCTGGTATGCCGTATAACCTGCATTGTCTGGCCTCCAAAGTGTCAAGCCACTGTCTGACTTTTTGGTATGGGCTAAGGATAGGATGTAGTACATGTTTATCATCTTAAAGTACGAAGAATTATAGCTATGGATACAAGTGTATTTATTATAGGAATGAGGCTAATAATGACAGTGTCAACGATTACTTTTTCCATTATTTCTAAAGGAGTCCTATTTTCTCTTTGCATGTCTCTGCTTTCTAGTGTACAATAATGGCTAAACATGACTAGTGCATCACCCCAAATGATTGCTGCGCTAAATAAATAGATGTGTAGTAGTATGGTCATGGATTTAAGAGGGTTAAGGAAATGATTATCATGTTCTTAATTTCTACTTTCAAATCTTCCTTTATGCCGGATTCTATACATTCTCTTACTTGGAGATAATCCTCGTCTGATTCTATTGCAGTGCTTCTAGTGATACAGCCAGAGGCATGTGTAGCCCCGCCTGAAAATTCAACACAGTAATTGTAAATATATTCCTTTGATTTTTTTTCTTGCACCTCAATTTCTCCCGTCTCTACAAAGGCTTGCAGGTGGGGTAGTAGTTCTTTGACTTGCTCTTGGGTTAGTTGCATACTATTTGCATCTCTAGCCAATATTTTCGGATTCGCATTATCTATGCCTATCCATATAGCTCGCTCTGTTGCTAGGGAAGAAATTTGCAATGAACATACTTGTTCATATCGGTCTACAAATTCAATATAGCTAAACCCTCGTTCTGTTTTTTTAAGTTCCATCGTGTGTGTACGTTAAGTTAAAAAGCCAGTTGTAGCACTGGCAAGCTGTGTAGTAATGACAAGGCATATCATAATGATTTTCGCAGCTAGATACTCCAGCACATAAACCACAACTACTCTTTGAGATTTGGGGAATCTATGTGCCTTATGCCTTGCCATCACAGCAGATTCTACACGTCCTGCTGGTTTTATGCTGCACCCCTAATGTTTTTTTGCGTTTATTCTCTCTTACTAAATATGACAATCTACTATAGTAAGTAAAGTTGAATCTGTCACTGAATCAACGGCATCTGAGAATTGTTTTTGCCATACAAGTTCGTCTTGGTTGTTGTGGGATATTCCAAACCATCCCATTTCGCCTTTACTATGCCAAACTCCGTCCTTGACAAAAGCAAATGGCGTTGACCCAGCTTTCTCGTATTGCTTTATGTAGTCTTCTCTAGATATTAAATACTGGTCAAAATCTCCTACATCAGGATTTGCTTCTTTAAGTAGTTTCATTCCGGGCTGTGACCAGTATTGTTCTCTAGCCAGTTTAATGTCTGACTGGTCTTTGTAATAAATCCATTGATTAGGGATCGGTGTTCCTTCAAGTACAAAATGTACTCTGTCATAATAGGACAGTTTCAATTTAAGGGTCGCCTGATTCATGCCATCAAAGTCAATATCCCCTTTTTTGATTTTATCAAACCAACCCTCTTTATCTGGGGAAATAGTCCTGCCATCAAATGTTGTTCTTAGTTGTATTTCTCCCGAACATCCCTCTTTTGCCTTAAAAAATTGGCTCCAACGTCCGCCTATTATCCAATAATCCCATTTCTTATTTGGGTTAGTCCAATAGTAGGGTTCTTCGGGGTCGTCTGGTACAAGACCGTTTTGGATAGCTTTTTTTGCTTGTTTTTCTGTGTCAAACAGATGCTCTTCCTCATTTGACCATACTTTTACCTTAAAGTATTTGTCTCGCTCCTTCTCACTGTTATAGCTTTCTACATAAGGGCCTAACTGCTTGGCAATATTTTTGCCAAAAATAACTACTGGGAAATGTGACATATTTGCATTAATTAGATTGTGAAAAAATACCCAACATTGACCCTCTGGGAGACTTGCCCTTGTTGGTCTTTTTGTGGATTTTAACGTAAGATTTACCCTTGTACTGGTGACGGTATACTTTCTGGTAGCAGTGTACCTGTTGGGTCTGACAAGACCCAAGGGATAAAATGAGAATTAGTAATAGATATTTCATGGTGATTTTTGGTTATTATGCCGCATTTACTTTAGTAATCCGTTTCTGCTCAATAAACTTTTCCATTAACTCAGGGGTCTTTGCCTCATATACTTCTCCAGCAAAATATGACTCCATTACTGCTAATAGTCCGCTTAATTCTGTTTCATCTGTTTTTTGTATTGACTCCATTATGTATTGAAATCGTTCTACATCTGTAAGGCGTAGGTTTGCTGTAAACTTTGCCAAAAAATCAAACAAGTTCCATATTTTTATAAGACCTTGTTCTGCCTCTTTATTAATGTCCGTATAGACATCATTTACATACGGCTCTAGTTGTTTTTGCAGTATGTTAGCTTGACGCTTTACCTTGAATGCAAACCCTTTGTTGCCGGGCATCATGTCTATTGATTCTTGCATCATAAGACACGCTATGGTAAAAGTAGCGTATGGATGAACTTCGTTATTCTTCATGGTTTCTGAGTTTTTCTTTTAATTTATGGCGAGTAGCCTTTTTTTCAAGCCTCAATCCTAGCTTTCTTTGCTTACGAAGCATCCTTATATGCGAATATGGATATAGACAGTTGTGGTCTTCATTTACTTGGTTGTCCTCATAAGAAAGACTATGCTTTGGCTCTAGGGAAACCTTACGCCCCTGATTTAGGGCGTAAGGTTTCATTTTTCTTTTGGCAGTCATTAGTCTATAACCCGTTCAAATACTTTGCTGAATGGATTGTAACGTTTATGAATACCAAATTCATAAATCCCGGCTGGGAGATGTACAGGGTGATGGTCTGCTTTCGGCAATGGTGCGTTGAATTTTTCTTTCCCTGCTACAGTTGTTTCGTGTACGTGTTGCAGAAAAGCCCCATCAGACCCAATGACAGCAATAAACTTACCATCATACTCGTACAATTCTACCTCTCCAGTAATCTGATGTACATGTCCAGAATGTTCGCCATAGGCGAGTGGTGTGTTTTTAATAATCTTTGCACCTTCTGGTAAAACTTGGATTTTGCGACCTTGTACATCGCCTTGATGAAAAGTGTTCATTGTTTTAAAATTTAAAAGTGAAACATTGTTTATTTAAAATTATTATGCTCTAAAATTCCATGCATACGCCTCTGCAAAGTCAAATATATCCGATCTAGTAGACTTTGCAGCATCAATTACATTGGTGTGATGCGGTTCTACATCAATCAGGTAGTTTGTCCCTGTGGATGGGCAAATGAATCTAACCCAAGCTAAAGGATTGCCGTCTAATTCCTTAAACACCTCTTTTGTCTTGTACAAGGTTAGTGTTTCTTGTTCTTCTTTTTCATCCCAGCGGACAGGTTCAAGTAATTCGTCTGAAAACTGAGAGGGGTAGATTGGGATTTTAACTTGGTGTACAATAGTTTGCGTGTCTACTTCAATTGCTTGCAAAAGGTGTAGAACTCCTTCAGTGCCTAACACTTCATACATTGCGGCTCTTATCTCGGAGTTAGGCTCCTTGATAAACTTTTCTTTCGTAATTTGTTCTGGATTAGTGACAATCCAAGCAGGTATGTTTCGTCCGTGTATCCAATACTGACCGTATCCGTCAGAAAACACAATAGCAGGGCCTGTCACAGAATGCAGCCGATTATTTTCGTCTCTATGTATCGCTGTAGGAAAAGCGGATACGATGCATAACCCTTTCAGTTGGATCATATCGTAGATGCCTGACTGAGTCAAAGAAAGGAATGAGTCAAATTTGTCTAAACTAATCAAACCTATCTTACGGAAGTAGTCATAAAATGATACCCATGAATAGTCCGATACGTTAGCAGAGAGAGAGAAGTGGAAGTATTCTAAATCTTGATCCCTGACTTGCGTCCAGACTTGCTTCCAGACTTGCTCACTGACTTGCGCCCAGACTTGATCCCTGACTTGCGCCCAGACTTGATCCAAGACTTGCGCCCTGACTTGATCACTGACTTGATCACTGACTTGATCACTGACTTGCTCACTGACTTGCGTCCCGACTTGCTCCCTGACTTGATCCCTGACTTGCTCCCTGACTTGCTCCCTGACTTGCTCCCTGACTTGCTCACTGACTTGCGTCAGGACTTGATCCCTGACTTGCGCCCAGACTTGATCCCTGACTTGATCCCTGACTTGCTCCCCGACTTGCTCCCCGACTTGCTCATTGACTTGCGCCCCGACTTGCTCCCCGACTTGCTCCCCGACTTGCGCCCAGACTTGCGCCCAGACTTGCTCATTGACTTGCGCCCAGACTTGATCCCTGACTTGATCCCCGACTTGCGCCCAGACTTGATCCCAGACGTGATCCCTGACTTGCTCACTGACTTGCGTCCAGACTTGCTTCCAGACTTGCTCTGAACTTATGCTTTTTAGTAAGTTTGCAGCTTGTTGACACGCAATAGGGCTGTCAACAAATATAATCATTGGGTTTTCTAACCCAGCTAGTTGATAAAGCCAGCTAATCCCTTCTGTGGCAGCCACCTTATCTATCGGAGTAGATCTTTTGAAAAACTTATCAAGCCATTCTTGTCTATGAACTGGTATAAGTTTTTCTTGCTGTACTGTAAGTTTAGTAATCATATATTTTAGTTTGCCTTGTTGAGGCTTTATGGGTGAAAAATTTTCTTGACTTCTTCAAGTGTTTTGATTTGGCTTTTTTTAGCCTCTTCAATTTCTTGAAGTTTCATTTCCCTGAGTTGAGAGATGATATGTTTTCGTAGTTCAGATGGACTTCTAGCTGTCGTTGGCGGATGTATTATTTTCATTATGATTTGGGTTTAGTTGAATAATTTGCTCTATTGAGATTCCTAAATAATTTTCTAGGAATCTTTTAACTTTTGGCCCCATTTTCCCAGTATTCCTTAGTCTAAGGATAGATACAAAAGTTACTGGAAAAGGATTAGTTTGCGGTGAATCAATCATGTATGTTGTATATCCATTGGCTTTCGCTTTTTCGATAACCATTTTATATAACATTTTTCCTATTTCTTTATCTTTATCCATAATGGTTTATTTATATGGCAAGTATACTACATTTTTTGTAAGACACAATACACTTGCCATAATTTATTTTTATACAGGAGTTTCTAATTCTTCAAAACACTCTTTATGTTCATGAAGAATGTAGCTTACTTCAGATATAATATCCCCTACTTTCCACACTCTACCACTCCAATGATAGCATTCTTTTACACAGACATACTTAGTATTATTTTTGTTTATCTTTGCTAAAGTTTCGTCAAATTCATCTCTGCCTATTGGCTCCAGTCCGTTGTTTATCCGTACTTCATTCCAAGATTTAAACAACTTCTCATTACTTATAAGTAATATATTTTGGGTTGCTTTTGTCTTGTCAAATTTTACAGAAAATGCCTCTAAATCCCGCTTTTCATTCTGCCAGAATCGTTTTACCTCTTCCATCAGCGTAGCTGCCTGAATGTTCGTAAGTGTATTCAGCTTGGCAAGAAATGGCTCACAATCATAGTCGTGATACATTCCCTCTAGTTCAATAGAGTCTCGCATCTCCGCTACAAGCATATCTTTAGGGCTTATCATTGTATAGTCTATGAATGTGCTGTTAAAGGCCGCAACAATGCCTATCATTTCCTTTTGTGAAAAGCCAATTTCTTTTAGCTCTCTGAGGACGATTTTACGCTGTGCTAGATATGCATTTAGCATGCTGTTTACCCCTTCTGTCCCGTCACCATTGTACAGGTCTTTCATCTCCTTAGTAATGATCGGGTCAATGTAGGGGCGAAATCTTTTCGCCCCCGCTGTGTCTTTTGATTGCATATTAGTTTGCCCTTTACGTACGCTGGACTGCGTTGTATAATTAGTAATTATTACACTTATGCGTTTCCCTTTATTACGATTAACTTTATCTCAAACACTCCTATCATGTATGGAGTGCTTTCTATGTGTTTCCATGCCTTTGCGGACGATGGAAAACTAAGGGCTAAACCTACGTTTACAGTAAGTAATGGTAGATCCTCTTTTGTTATTGGATTCTTGAAAAATCCATTTCTTATATATTTTCCTTCCGGTGTAGAAATAACATACATTGATTTCATATTCTTAGTTTTATAGTGACTAAAATGGCTTAATACGAAACGACAATCAACTTTTTACTCTTATCTTGCTCATACATATGACGATGAAAATATCTTTCATCAATTAGTTTTTGAGCTTTTTCTTTTGAATAAAATCCAGTTGCCCAAATTTCATTTTTATTACATTCTGATACTACTTTATACATCTTTAAATTAGTTAGTTTGATATTTTTTCTAATGTTGTCATTTTTTCATCCCCTTAACGCTGGGGGCGAATGGTTTTTTAATTATTTTCACCCAAATGGGTGAATCTTATTTCTATTTTTCTGATATGTCTATATGGTGGCATATCAGAAAAATGTTTTTTAGGAGATTGAAACTCTTTTCGGTAATACTTGAACTACTGAAGAATATGGGGGCAAATCACCACGCCCAAAGAAGAAAACCCTTCTTCTTGATCGGCTGACTGCCATGCCTATAGAGTAGGCACCAGATGTATTATTCTCTAGGAGAAGTAAATCTCCTTTGTTTACAGATATACTTGTTTCAAACGTGTATATCTTGTCGGAATCTTCAAATTTAACATCTACGCAAGTACATTTTACTTTGCGGGGTTCTACTACGGGGGTAGGTAATGGCTCGGGTTTAATAAGTTCAGGGTAGTACTGTTTGAGAAACAGTACTATAACGATCTGACTTTGATATTCTAACGGCCTTACCTCTTCATTAACAAGGCATGCGGCAAACGAAAAACCATTAGCTACAGTCCCCATGCCTTTTACGGCTATAAGGGACTGTACTTTATAGCCCACCACTGGACTATTTTTTTTTGCTTCAAAGACGCACATTAATGCATCTTCTTTTTTGTTAAAAAGTTTTATGCCTAACGTGCTTTCTTCAAAAGCACTAGAAAGAAATTCCCTACTATGTTTGGAAAGGTCGTAAAGAGCTGGTACGACTACGTAATAATTGTTCATATAATTAATTGATTAATTGATTGATTGATAATTTTTATATCCTTACTATCTATTGCCTTCAGTACGCTGTAAATGCTCATTTACATTTACAGTTCAATCCTAAATTTACTTTGCGAAGTTCTGCACCGAACCGGGCGCAATTCTCTTTGCGGTTTGCAAGAACTACATTACGTAATTCTTGCCGTGTGTATGTGGCCTGTATGTCTAGCCCGTTGAGTTCACAGAAATCTGTGATACCCTGATGGCAGAACCCTAACTCACGGGCGTAATCGTAATTTAGTTTTTCTGTTTGAAAGACTAAATGGAATTTTATCTTGGTTTTTACGCCTTCTATCGCCTCTTTGGGCGTTAAGGCGTGGTATGTTTCTCCCTGCCAGACAGCGCAAAAATCTACTATATGACCCGATAACTCACGGGCGTATATCGCTGCTTTTCCTACAGAATGTAAGAGTCTAATCCCGAAATATGGGTTAAGCTGCACAGGGTTTAGTTTGCGGGATACTTTTATTTTTGGTAGTTGTAAATGCGTAATTACTGCATTTACAAGATAGTTTCCCTTGAAATTTTCAAGGGGCAAAGTATCTATTACTTTGCCGTCCTTACGGACAACTACCCGGCGGTTTCCTGTCGTGACTTTGGGGCCATATTTGTTGTGCCAAGTTTTGGAATAGTACTCCCAATCCTTGACATCGTCCCAATCAACGGTGAAAATATAACCGCTGATCCTTGTGTATCCCTTTTGGGAACTTTGAAGCCCTAAAAGACTCTTTTCTAAACCCATGTACGAGGCTGGCAAGCCCGTGGCTAACGTAAAAGCCTCTTTCTTGGCCTTAGCTTCGGTGTATGGGCGTTGTAGCCCTATTATTTCTTGCCTGATCTGGCAAGCGTGCTTTTGCACCCCTTCGTATTTCCAAAATATAGTATCTGGAAATACGTCTGGCGCAATCTTACGTAGATACTGTAAAAAATTTGTTTTCCAGTCCCTTTTTCTTTGCGGGGCAAAGATAAGGGCTTTTTTTGCTCTGTAATCATCGTATTTTTGAGCGAAAGCCAATATTAACTGCTCGGCTTCGGCTTTGCCTGGTCTCTTATCTAATGACAGAGAACGTAATAATTTTACCTTTTCTGGGTAGGTTTTTGCTGTGTCGCTGATGACGGATTGTATTTCTTGGAGTGCTTTTGTTGTCTGTGTCATGGTCGTGAGCCTGATAACACTCAGGCGGGCAATGGGTGAATAATTAATTTTCAAATAATTCATAT
>JACCDR012509707.1_pt1 | contig 15576 bp, 3 predicted proteins | sample 7446431 | NCBI WGS metagenome assembly JACCDR01 (sample SAMN15323443, study PRJNA562643) | freshwater metagenome | isolation source: river surface water | place: USA:Blue River Watershed | collected 2017-08-17 | reverse complement strand
GGCGGGGCGATTCGCGGAACCAACGAAGCGTTTCAGCGTTTGCGCGACGCGGGGCGGCTCAATCCAGAACAATCAAACGATTGGGGCAACTGGGCCGATCCGGCGACCGTGCAGCGTCCGCCGAGTGCACAAGCGCCACAGCCACCGGCCCCAGCGGCTCCTGGCAATACTCCATCGAACGCACCGACGCCGGCGCCAGGCGCCGCGGGCGAATCGATTCCGACCAGCAACAATCAACCTGCTCCCGCCCCCCCTGCACCTTCGTCGGGGTCTCCATCAAACGAGGCACCGACTCCCTCTCCCCCGAATGATTCGGCAGCAGACACTCCTGCTCCCGACGAGGGTGCTTCTGACGTTCCGCCCCAGCAAATCCCGATTGGTGACCGGGGGTTGACCCCAGCCGAGTTTGGTTCGCAGTTGCGGCAGCACTTTGAACCTGCAGATCTTGAGGCCACGCTCAAGGAGTTTGAGAAGCCCACCCCCGAACTGCTAATCAAGTACGCGGTGATCGACACCGCCGACGAAGTGACGCGGGAAGAGGTCGAAGCGTTCGCCGCCGCCGTGCTGGCAGACTTCTACGCCCCAAGCGAAACGACCCCACAAGGGGAAACGGAGCTACCAAATCAACCAGAATCGACGGGAACGCCCGTAGATGAATCTTTACCCCCCAACCCAGCAGGCGACGTGACAACGCCTCCTGCGCAACCAGGAAAGGAACCGGTTTATGAAGAAGGGAAAACCGAAGCCCAAGGGCAAGCCGAAGCCGGGCTGCTAGAACCGACGACTCCCGCGCCGGGGGGCACACCCCCGGCCGCGGAGCCAGTCGTCGAACCCAAGAGCATTGGGAAGAAGGAGGAACCGCCCGTTGATCGGGACGTGCCGGTGGACGACACCAACGACGCGCCCGACGAAGAGTACACCAAAATTAAGAAACACCAGGATTTTGTCACCGAGTACCCCGACAAGGAAAATGGGGTAGCGGCGGTTGTGTTGCGGAGCAGCCGCAAAGATAACCCGTTTTCTGTACGGTTGTACGACACCGACGCGGGCCGGGGCATTGATCTGATCGAGTTCTACCCCACGCAAGAGGCAGCGGAGCGACGCGCGCGGGATTTGACCGGCACCGCCGAACCAGACACCGAGGCGAAGCCCACAAAACGAATTGAGCAAGTTCAGACTCACCCCGAAGTCACGAAGCGATTGGGGCAAGATGCCGGCGTGAAAGAGGGACTGACGATTGGGCAGCATACCGATCTGGTTCTCAAGCAGTACGACGAGATTGCTGACCAGGATGCTCTCGAGGAAATCGGTCAGCGAAACGGGATCGACGACCTGCCGGAATTGATGCGGGCGACGATGCTATTGCACGACATTGGCAAGGGTGATGCGGTTTTGGCTGGGGACAAGTCAAAGCAACATTCGCACACCAAACCGATTGTGCGCAAGGTACTTGGTGACGCAGGATTCTCCGAGCGGGATATTGCGCTGGCCGAGGCGCTGATCGGCAATGATGCAATCGGGCTAATGCTGCAAGGCAAAATTACCCCCAATGTTGCGGCGGAAAGTCTGCGAGCGGCAGCAAAACAGGCGGGATTGGACACAGCCGACTTGCTGGCATTACAATCGATGTATTACAAGTCGGACGCGAGTTCTTACCCGGAACTCAAAAAACGACTATTTGAGGGTAACGACACCAAGCTGACCCGTGAAAAGTTCGGCATCCTTGAGGAGATGATCTATGGTGAAGTTCGTGAGTTTCCCTGGGTTGGAGGAAGCCGACAAAATAGCGGAGAAGAACCCCGACGCGGTGCGGGCTATCGAGGAGGTGATGGCGCTGGATTTGTCCACGGCACAGCCGTCGCCTTCGACACCCCCGACGAAACCTTCGACACCGGAAAAACCGAGTAGGCAAGGGATGCTATCTACTTGACGAGCAAGACGCGGACGTGGCCGTGCATTATGGCAAGCGCGCGTTGAAGTCGATTCAGAGCAAGTTCAGCAAGGAGAGTTGGGAGAAGATCGACCAGCTCAAAACGCCGGAACAATTCGAACCGTACCTGCGTCAACTGGACAAGCGAATCGCGGAGTTCAAAGCATCTGGCGACACCAAGAAACAGAAAGCCTATGAGCAGGGCAAGGCAATTCTGGAAAATTTGCGCGACGGGAAGATCGGCAACCACGTTTTGCCGGTCCAATACAAGCCCGGCAAAATCTTCGACATGGGCAGCGAGGTTACGGGCGGTCGGGTTTTAGACCAAGACACGATCAACAGCGTCCTTGAGCATCTACCCCCGGAAGCCAAGGATATTGTCGCCAGCAATCGCCGCGCGTTCACCATCTACGACAAACTCGCCGACAAGTACGGCAAGGATGCGGTCAACAAGGCGATCCGTGACGCCGGGTACGACACGATCCACTTCGTCCACCGCCAAGGCGGATTCTCACGGGACTACTCCGCGTTTGTGGCGCTTGATTACGCAAAGCCCAAGATTGCAAAAAAGAGCGCAGTCGAACCGGAGGTAAAACCTGAAACGCAGGTAACGGTTCAAGAAGAGGCAGCGCCCAAGAGCATCGGCAAGAAGGAGGAGCCAACCCCAGAGCCAAAGAGTGATCCAATTCCCGAAAAGCCTGAAACGGTGGACAAGAGCAAACTGACCAACGAGCAGTTGGAGGAAGTGCTCATGTGGGAAATGGGCATGGCCGAGCGACCAGCGTTCTTGGATGGACCGACCGAAGAACCAGAAAATCCCAAGGAACCAGCGCCAAAGTCCATCGGCACGAAGGAGCAAACGCCGCAAGAGTTTGCCAGCTCGGTCAAAGGGGCAATTGCCGCATTGCCGCCCGGCGAAGGTATGTTCGAAGAGAAGGCGTACATCAGTGACGTGTACGACGAATACAAAAAGAACAACCCCGGCGTTACGCTGGACCAGTTCAAGCAAAAACTGGTCGCGGCCAATACCGCGGGCGACGTGCAACTGCGCCGCATCGATATGTCGAAGTGGGCCGATCCGCAGAAGATGCGGGACTCGGAAGCGAAACACCTAACAGCGACGTTTCACACGATCATCCGACCAAAATCCGAAGCAGCATCAACGCCGACAGTCGAAACTCCGAAAACCATCGGCAAAAAGAAACTCGGCGAGAAGTTGACCGATGCCGCGACAGCCGCGCGACAGGATGCCAACAAGGCTTGGGGGGATATTACTAATCTGCTCAAGGGCAAACTGTTCTCCAACCCCGTACTTGACCCAGAGCTAATGAAAGCGGTCGTCAAGGCGGTTGTGTTGGAAGTGAAGGCTGACACACTCAAGTTCGCGGATATGTTGCAAACGGCCGTGAAATTCTTCGGGCGTGAGAACACCAGTAAATTATCTCCGTACCTGCGACGGGCCTGGGAAGCGGCCAAACGGGTCACGGGCGATGATCGAATGGACGAACCGGGCGACGTGGATGCGATTATTTCTCGCATGGACGACGCGCCGAGCGTAGAATCAAAGACAGAGGACCAACCTTCAACGGAGATTAAGAATGACAACGGTTCCAATAAACCAGACACCGTACTTCCAGATGGCGATCGACAATCTGAAACAGATGCACCCGCGCCGGCTAGTGGATCTGGTGAGAGGCCGTCAATTGGCAAAAAAGGCGGAGGACGACGTTCAGGCGTATCTGCTGACAGTGGAGCGACTGATGGCCAGCGGGATGGAGCAGGGGCAGGCGAAAGAAATAGCACAAGCGGAGCATCTGACGCCAATCAATCCGAACTGGGAGACGGAAGCACCGTTGACCGACCAGGAGCAGAAGGAACTGGAGATATACCTGAGACACCTGAAGTAAAGGGCAATAATCATCGCATCGGGCCTAACGATGAATTGGCCACGTCCTCGCAAATCGAGAGCGTCAAGCGTAATGTGCGCGCCCTGGAATTGGTCGCGCAACTCAAGAAAGAGGGTCGCCCGGCCACACCGGAAGAACAGCGACAACTCGCACAATTCACTGGCTGGGGTGGTCTAGCGCCAGTATTCGACGTTGCCAAGGCCGAGCAAGTGCGGCAAGGCTACCGCTACCGCGACCAGAATTGGGAACGCCAATGGTATCCCTGGTACGTTAAAGTCGAGAACTTGCTGACCGATGAGCAATGGGAAGCCGGTCGCACGACCACAATCAACGCGCACTACACGAGCAAGCCCGTCATTCAAAAAATGTGGGACATCGTGCGGCAGTTGGGATTCAAGGGCGGGCGTGTGCTCGAGCCCGGCGCTGGCATTGGCCACTTCGCGGGATTGATGCCGCAGGACTTGGCGGACAAGAGCCAATTCATCATGGTCGAGCGGGACAAGATTTCTTCGGATATTCTGCGATTGCTCTATCCCGAGTCCGACGTGCGCGGCATGGCGATGGAGGATTTTCAGGCGAAACCTGGCTCTGTTGATCTGGTGGTCGGCAACGTCCCGTTTGCCAAAGACGGACACACGGCGGACGCCAAGCGGCGGTACGGCTTGAAACTGAGCCTCCACAACTATTTCATTGCCCGCTCGCTCGATGCCTTGCGGCCGGGTGGTATGGCCGTGGTGATTTCGTCTCACAACACGCTCGACACCAACCCGGACCAACGCGCGTTTCTGGCGACCCGTGGACATCTGATCGGCGCAATACGTTTGCCAAACACGGCGTTCAAGGACAACGCAAAAACGGAAGTCGTGACTGACATTCTGCTGTTCCGCAAACCCCTCGAAGGGGAAATGCCGACCGAATCGTTCACGAACACACGCACCTACAGCGAGCCGATCGATTACTCGACGCGCAAGCAGAAGAAAAAGAAGGACGACCCTGAAAACTTCTCCGCGCAGGTCAATGAATACTTTGATCGGCACCCGGAAATGATCCTGGGCAAGCAGGCGTTTACTGGTTCGCAGTACGGACCCGACGAGTACACGGTCGAACCAACTGGTGATTTCGACAAACAACTTAGCGAGGCGGTCAAAAAGCTCCCCTCGAATCTCTACAACGAACAGCGTGCCGAAGGCGAATTGGTCGAAGAGAAAAAAGCGATCGAGGGGAAGCTGCAACTTGTCAAAGGCAAGGTTTATATCGGGAGCCAAGGTAAGGTCGTGGAGTTGCAGGAGGGCAAGGAACTGCCGGGATACGCCAAAGCGCTGTTTACCAAGAAGGGAATCGCCCGCGCGAAAGACTATATCAATCTGCGTGACCAATACGCCAAGCTATGCGAACTGATGGTCGATCCGGCGACGACGGACGCCCAAGTGGCACAACAGCAGAAGGTGCTCAACAAGGTTCACGACGACTATATAACCAAGCACGGTTGGGCGCGGGAACGTGCGAGCAACATCTTCTACAGCGACCCGGACTACTTCAAGGTGCAGAGCCTCGAAGAAGTCAAAATCTCAGTTGATCCGCAGAATCCGAAAAAACGCGTGGTCAGCTTCGCCAAGGCACCCGTCTTTACGACGCGCACCCTGGGTCCACGGGTGGAGCCGACGAGCGCCGCCGATGTGCTCGACGGCCTGAAAATCTCCTTGGGCTGGCGTGGCAAGATTGACGTGGATTACATCGCGGAACTGACGGGGCAAACAAACAATCAGGTGGTCCGCGAACTGACCAGCAAGGGGCTGGCGTACCGCGACCCGCAAACGCAAGAGATTGTCAACAAAGAGCGATACCTGTCGGGTAACGTCAAGCAGAAACTTCGCGAAGCAACAATCGCTGCCGAAGCCGATCCCACCTACAATAACAACGTCGCCGCGTTGGAAAAAGTGCAGCCGGAGCCGGTAGGCTTGGCCAAGATTTCGATGCAGTTGGGGGCGAACTGGTTGCCGCCCGGCGCGGTGCAAGACTTTATTCGCCAGCGCCTGGGCGATCCTGGGGTTGTCGTGAACTACAATCCGACGCTCGACAAGTGGGAGGTCTCCGATTCATTTACGCAGCGCTCGACTAACGAGTACGGCGTCCGAGAAAAGAGTTATAACCCCAATGAGCAGGGAGACGATCCGTACACGGGACCGGCCAAACTGTATTACAAGGCGACCGAGTTGCTGGAGTACGCGCTGAACTTGCAGACCCCGCAAGCCTTCGATCACTGGAAATCCTATGATGCGTTCGGCAACGAAGTGAAGAACAAGAAGGAGAACGAGAAAGCCTCGACGGTGGCCAAGGGTCGAATCCAGCAAATGCAGGAGGATTTCGTCAGCTTCGTTAACCGCAGCAGCACATGGGGGCCAGAAGTTGAGCAAACGTACAACGACCGATTCAATTCGCACGTTGACCCGGTATATGACGGTTCGCACTTGGAACTGCCGGGAGCAAATAAAAACGTCGTGTTGCGGCCATACCAGAAGAACGCGATTTGGCGAATGATTCAGGACGGGTACGGGCTGCTGGCACACGCGGTCGGGGCGGGCAAGACGTACACGATGATTGGGGCCGCGATGGAGATGAAGCGGCTGGGTTTGGCCAAACTCCCGTTGCTGGTCGTGCAGAACGCCACGCTCGGGCAGTTCGCCACGTCGTTCCTCAAGATGTACCCGAATGCGCGGGTGCTGGTCGCCGACAAAGACGATCTGACGAAGGACAACCGCCAGTTGTTCCTCTCGCGGGTGACGAGCGGGAATTGGGACGCGGTGGTGATGGCCCAAAGCACGTTCACCAACCTCAAGAGCAAGCCGGAACTTGTGCAGGACTATGTGCGGGACGCATTGTCGCAACTCGAAGAACAGATCATTGCCGAAGGCGGGGAGAAGTCCAAAACCCCATCGGTCAAGGATCTGGTCCGGGCGCGGGAAGCGTTGCAGAAGAAACTCGACGATATGCTGGCCAAGATCAACAAGGACGGCGACCGGGTGTTCTTCGAGGATTTGGGCATCGACACGATGTTTTTGGACGAAGCCCATGCGTTCAAGAAACCGTTTTTCGTGACCAAACTGAATCGGCTGGTCGGGTTGAACAAGCAGGCCAGCGCGCAGGGGATCACGACGACGATCAAGGCGCGGGGGATTCAAAAGAAAAACAACGGCCGCGGCGTGTTTCTGGCTACGGGGACGCCGATCACCAACACGTTGGGCGAGGCGTGGCACATGACGTCACTGACGGCGCCCAAAGTCAACGAAGGGTTTGGTGTCGAGACATTTGATGGGTTTATTGGAAATTTTGCGCGCAAAGACACCGTTCGGGAAATGAACGCTGGTGGAGCGTGGGTACTCAAGGATGCGATCACGAAGTTCACCAACGGTCCAGAGTTGATGCACTACCTGCGGTCGGCGTGGGATATGGTGACGCCGGATGATCTGCGTCTCTATATGCAAGAGAACGACACGGCGCTACCAGAACTGCGCGGCGGAAAAGTCCAGGCGGTAACGGTCGAACGGACGCCGGGCGTAGCCCAATTCTCGGACTTCATGGAACAGGTGTACGCTGTTTACAAGGCGTTATCACCTGCTGGTCGTCAAATGTTCAAGCATATTCCAGCGGTGCTCTATGGAGCAGCTAAGGCCGCGGCGCTAGACATTCGACTGATCTTCCCCAAAGCCAAGGCCGAAGCGAACTCGAAGATTCAGGCGGCGGTGGACCGGGTGGCCGAGGAGTATGTCAACAGCCACGCGACCAAAGGCACTCAACTGATCTTCTCGGATATTTTTGGGCCGCGTGACATGCGCTCGATCATGCAGTTCATGCAGGGCGAGCAGGTTCATCTCGACATCGATATGAGCCAGGAGGCGGAAGAACTCGACGATAGCGACGAAGCACAGCGGGCCGCGGAGGCCAAGAGTTTCCTCTACAGCGAGATTCGCCGCAAACTGATCGCCAAGGGTATCCCGGCTGGGGAGATTGCGATTATCGCCGAAGCCAAGACCGACGCGCAGCGCGAAGCCCTATTTGATCGGGTGAAACGTGGTGAAGTGCGGGTAATGATCGGTTCCTCGTCCAAGATGGGCGTCGGCGTGAATGTGCAGGACAAGCTGGTGGCGTTGCATCATCTCGACGCACCGTGGTTGCCAGCAGACGTTGAGCAGCGGGAAGGCCGCATCTTGCGGTTTGGCAACGAGAACAAGGAGGTGACGATCTATCGTTACGCGATGGAGCAAACGCTTGACGCGGCGATTTTTGCCAAGACGGTGCGCAAGGGCAAATTCATCTGGCAGGTTCTCTCGGGCAAGATGGACGGTCGGGAGTTTGACGATCCCGCGAGCGAACTCACGATGTCGGTCGAGGAACAACTGGCCGCGATTCAAGGCGATGCGGAACTGTTCGAGAAGATGGAACTCGAGAACCGACGTCGGGAATTGGAACTGAGCAAGGAATCACACTCGGACGGGGTGGCGCGAGCGCGAATGTACATGAAGGACAAGCAGGAGGAAATCGACGGGTTGCAGGCCAAGAGCATCCCCGCGCAGGAGCAGATGGTCAAGGAAGCCCTGGACCGTGCGCAGGATAACCCGCCGATTACGATTGCCGGCAAGACGTACACCGATGTCAAGGAAGCCGCGCCAGTGTTCGAGAAGTACATCGCCGATCATCAGGCGAAAATCAAGGCGCAGGTCCAGAAGAAGGAGATTGAGGACGCGCAGATCAACAAGTACAACGCGATGGCGCATCCCTCGCATTTGTCCGAGCCGATCACGGTGGGCGAGATGAAGGTCTACGTCGCCAGCATGTTCTACAAGTACATTGACAAGGGGGAGATGGTCGAGCGAGACGGGTCGTTGTTGATTGTGACGAATCCCGACAGCAAGAAGAACCTTTACGGCGGCAGCGCATTGACCTTGCCCGGCATCATCAAGGCGATCGGGGAAATCCCAGCCGACTTGCAAGCCACGTTGCAGGGCATGAAAGACAAGGTGAATCTGCTCGAGCAGGAAATCGCCGAACTGGAAGAATTGAGCAACCGCGAATGGAACAAGCAGCCGGAACTCGATCAGATTAAAACCCGCCTAAAGGAAATCGAGGACATTCTGCTAGAGCGCGGAGCCGAAAAGCAGCGCAAGGCCGAGCAACGTCGTAAGGAGCGTGAGGACGAGCGAAAACGCCGGGATGGTGAACCAGGAGATGACGTGAACGCGTCGGTAGTTGGTAGCCGTCCCACGGAAGTCCGGGGCGTGAACAAGGCCCGGCTCACGGCGGGCTACCAAACCTTCGCCGACAAAATCCGCTCGAGCACCCAGACCAACAAGGACGAAGCGATTGCCGCGCGGGACATCCTCAAGACCTGGGAACGGATCTTCGACGTGCCGATGAAGGCCGAAGGGTTCCGCATGAAAGCCGACGCGATCTACAAGCGGTTGACTGAGATGATTCGGTTCAAGAACAGGCACTCGGCCAACCTCGCGGTGAAGATGCACGAAATCGGGCATCACATCGACAACGTGCATAATCTCACGGACAAGAGCAACAAGGCGCTGACCAAGAAAATGCGTGACGAGTTGCGGCAGATGGACTACGCACCCCAGAAGCACAGCAAACAGTTGCAAGTAGTTGAAGGGTTTGCGGAGTTCATGCGGCATTATGTGACCGAGCAGAATGCGCGAGACTTTGCCCCGAACTTCTACGACTGGTTTACCCAGACCTGGATGCCAGCGCACCCAACGTGGCAGAAGGCGATCAACGAAGCGAAGCAGCAGGCCGATAAATACGCGAACCAAGGAGTGTTCGAACGGATGCGGTCAGCGTTTGGGGTTGGTCCCGCGGTCGATCTGAACTACCTCGAACAACTCAAGGAGAGCTGGCAGGCCCGGTTGTCGGCCGACTATGACAACTGGGTAGACAACCTGCGTCCGTTGCAGTTGCTCGATCAGGCTGCGGCCGAGGGCGGAATCAACTTCGACGAGCGGGCCACGGCCTACGAAAAGGCGATGGTCTACAGCCGCTCCGCGCGCGCGCAGGCCGGTCGTGCGCTGGACGATGGGGTGCATCTGCTCTCGCGTGACGAGACAATCAGCCGCCCATTGTGGGAGGAAGCCCAGAAGAACCTTTTCAACGCGGTGGAATACGAAGAGGCGATGCAGTATGCCCTCGCGCGGCATCTGGATTGGTATTGGAAGAACGTCAACGAGAATTTTGAAGGACCGGCAGATCCACGCGACGTGCAAAAGACATTGGAGTATGTGCAGGCTGATCCTGACAAACTTAAACGATACGAGAAGGTGGCCGTCTCGATTGCCCGGTTCGGCAACGCGCTTTTGGATATGAAAGTGGATGCCGGCGCTTCGGCAATCGACGCGCAGCGGGCTAAAGATTTGTACGGGGATTACTACTTCCCGTTGTTGCGTGTGAAGGCTGATCAGAAAAAGGCTTACGCGAAACAAGGGACGCGGTTGGTTAATCTTTCCAAGACCGGGCTCAAGGGGCGAACCAAGAGCGGTACCGGCGATGCGGTCATGGACCCATTCGACGCGATGGTTGAAAAGACCATTGACGCGTACAGCTACGCCACGCGCAAGCGGGTGGAGTCGGCTATCGTTTCCGAGACTGATCCAAACCTTGGCGGGGCAAGGGGATTGGGTTGGCTGGTCGATGAAATTGACCCCAAGACATCGATCACCACGGGAACAATCGAGGAGATCCTGCGAGATTTGGTGAAGTCGGACACGATTGATTCCGCGCAAGCCAAAGCCATGACCATCGCGGCGAAGATCAAACGCGGAGAATCCCTCACCGAAGTTTACGACACTAATAACAACCTGATTGGTGGGGAACGGAAGTGGTTTGCGGACAAGCACGGAATTGCCGACCCGTTTGACGCGCAGGAGATGGAGGACGCGGCGAACGAAGAACCGGACGCCATGCACACGATCGCGCTTTATCGCAACGACTTCACGCCGAGTGCCGAAGATGCGACGGTGCTCGTCTACGATCGGGCAGGAACGCCGCGTCTGTACCAACTGGATCGCCGGTTGTATCAGGCGGTGCATGGGATGGAGCCTGCCCAACAACCGATCTTCCTGGGGTTCTTGTCGGCGATTCCCAAGACGCTCAAGGCGACGATCAAGCTAATGCGGACCGGAGCCGTGTCGGGTTCGACGATCTTCGGGGCCAAGCAGTTGTTCTCGGATTACTTTCAATCCCTGGGCAGGGCCGGGGACGCGACCAGTCCTCGGTACATCGGAAAGCTGATCGCGTACAAATGGCGGCAGGCCGAGTTCAAGGTTCCTTGGACGAACATCAAACTCAAGGACGCCAAGAATGGGGGGAACGCCCTAATCCGTCTATGGGAGACGGTTGGCGGAAAGCTGTTTACCGAACTGGGCAGCGATTTCGACACCCGGCAGCGGCAGCGGCAGCGCACGCTTGGCCTCAAGTCGCCGTCGCTGCGTGGGCGGGCGCGGGACTTTTTCTCTGCGGGACTGGAACGAGTTCAGGACTTTGTTTCTTGGACCGACGCCCCCCCACGGTTGGCGGCGATGGAAGCCAAGGCCCGAGAAATGGGTTACGAAGCTCGCGGGGAACACTGGTACAACCTCAACACCGGAGCACGGACGACGCTGCCCGAGGACGTGATCGTGAAAATGCTGTACGCCGCGGCTGAGGCGACGGTGAACTTCAAGCGGATTGGAAACTACATGGCCAAGGTCAATCCCTGGTCGCCGTTTCTCAACGCCTCACTCCAAGCGAACTACGCCGAAATTCAGCAGATCAGCGCTGCAGCACAAGCCGTGGGCACCAAGTCGATTGGTAAGCAGGTAGCCGGGAAACTTGCACAGAAAGCCGCAAAACGCATGGGTACGGCTTATGTGATCTACCTTGCCGCGTCGATGGCAGCGGGCGCCCTCGAGTGGTGGCTGCGTCACGATGACGAGGATTGGAAGGCGATGGAAGAGGACGAGAAGGAGAAGTATTTCACCTGGGGCTGGGATGGAAATACCTATCTGCATATCGCCAAGCCCCGAGATTTGGGCGGGATGTTGATGAACGCCACGTCGGCAGCGCTGGAAAACTTCTTCAACCCGGAAGAGGCAGCTGGCGTGAGCGACGTGATTTCGCGGCACGTTGGCGGGCGTCTGCTTCGTCCCACGGGGCCATTGATGACACTGGGCGAACTGGCCAGCGGGTACGACTTCTATCGGCAACGGCAGTTGACGCCGGAATATTTGAAGGACCAGATCAAGGAGAAGCAGCACACCAACTACACGACGCAATTCGCCAAGAGCGCTTCGCAAATGCTCGGCGGGGCAATGTCACCCATTGAAATCGATCATCTGATGAACGGGTTCACTGGGGGTGCATATCGGCGCCTGCACAATACGGGTGAATCAATCGAGCAGGGGACGTTAGGACTCAAAGACCTGCCGTTTGTTGGCGCGGTCGTGACGAATCGATTCCAACATGCGACCACAAATCGGTTCTACAACGAACTGCACGACGTTTCGGCAAAAATCGCGCGTGACGAATTGAATGGTGTCGAGCCAAACAAGGAATTGATTGCCAAGAAAGCGAAGCTCGACGAGTACGCCAAGCTCATCGGCAAGGTCCGCAAGGCCGGAACGGTCAACACGCTCGGCCGTCGCACCGACGAAACCGAGGCGTATATCCACGGTCTCGCGCGGGAAGCCCTGGGATTCGAGGAACTCGAACACTCAATCAGCCCTCTAAAGGCTGAGAATGTTCCTCCCGAGATTGAAAAAGCGGTCAAGAAGTTTGTCGCCAGCAAGGCGGAACGGGCGATCCTCTCGAGTGGCTACCCCGAGAAGGTTCACCAAGGCGACCCGGACTACGCGACCACCCTCGCCAACTGGAAGGACGAGTACGCCGCCGATCTGAAATGGCTCAAAGAGAATAAGGCCTTGTCGAAGGTCCAAACGGTGATCGACGACGTGTTAAACAGCGAGAGCTACCGCAACATCATGCGGGGCAAGGATCGGCGCCGGTACGACCTGGGGAACGACACCCGCGAGTCGTTTGAGCAGCGGGAGAACAAGTACCTGGAACGGATGGAAGCCGCCGAAAAGATTCGGGAAATCTTGGGTTCCAAGGAATAGGGTTGCAAGATCGTCCAGAATCGGGCAGATTGAACGCTGCGTCGAATGGAATTTGGCCTTCTACACGGAGATTTGTTTATGATGGTCGCGCTCGAATTTAACGACCTACCCCACGTCAACGCCCTCAACGGTCGCGTAACAGGGTTTTTTGACCTGCTCAAGCTGCTCCAGAACATCAATATTGACTGGAACACGGTTCAGCAGTTGATTGCGCTGGTGAAAACGGTCGGCAGCGCGGAGACGACGAAAGAACAAGTCGTCGCCGCTCTCGAAATCCTCAAGATCATTAGCGCCGCGACCCCCAACGCCACCGACGATAAGATCGTCGCCGCAATCACCCTGGTTCTCTCCGGCAAAACCCTCGACTTGCTGACCAGCTTGGTCGATGCGTGGTTGGGGAACCGAGCGGTAGCCCAAGCCACTTACGAGGCGGAAGTCGCCGCGGCTGGCATGGATTGGACCATGTTCCTCGAACTCGCCAAACTCGTCGCCGGAATCATCCGCGCGCGACGGGAAGCAAAACAATAGGTCTCTCCGGGCCTATCTAGGGGACGCGGCACCGCCCCGTGCCGCGTTCCTTTTTACACACTCTCTTGGTAAGGATACCACCATGAGCAATGGATTTGCTGCGTTGAACGAATCGCGCCTGCCTCCGATCATCCTCGGCTCGCAGGTTTATCTGGCTTCCGAGTTGCAAGACTTCGTGGATTGGGGGTTGAAGATCCACGGTCTGCCGGAGTTGCAAAAAGCAACTCAAGGCGAGGGGATCAAGGTCGCTATCCTCGACACGGGGACGCCGGACCACTTCGATTGCCCTCCTCCGCTGTTCTCGCACAACTTCACCCGCTTCCCGAGTGCCATTGACGGCAACGGTCATGCTACGCATTGTGCGGGCATCTTGGCCGGTCAAGCCAACGGCAAGGGAGTTCTTGGCGTGGCGCCTGCCGCGCAGGTCGGCTTTTGCAAGGTGCTGGGCGACGATGGTTCTGGTGACAACCAGGGGATCGTGCGCGGCATCGACAAAGCGATTGCCGAGGGAGTGGACATTATTTCAATGTCCCTTGGTGGCGGGTACGACCGGCAAATTGAAGCCGCGTGCATGCGCGCGGTGAAGGCCGGAATCTTCTTGATCTGCGCCGTCGGCAATCAGGGCGAGCGCGGCAGTTTCGACACAATCGGCTGGCCGGCGCGCTTGGACGATACGATTGGTGTCGCGTCGTACAACGAGGCCGGGGAGATTTCGGTATTCTCTTCCCGTGGGGAGGAGATTGACGTCACGTTCCCTGGCGAAGAAATCTTGAGTTGCTGGCCGGGCAACAAGTACCGACGGCTTTCAGGGACCAGCATGGCAACGCCGTTCTGTGCTGGTGTCGTGGCGCTGATGCTCAGTTATCAACGGAAATTGGCAGCGGCGGGAAAAGTTGTGACGCCCGTGGTCACTCCCCAAGATCTTCAACAGCGCTTTGCACAATACGCGGTGGACAAAGGGAAAAAGGGCAAGGACCGCGATTGGGGGTTGGGTGTCCCGGACGTGGACAAGTTTGTGCGTGGTGGCGTGTCTGATACTCCAGCGGGAGATGATGGTACCGATGTTATCAAACTTGGTCCGGTTTCAATTCGTTTTCCTGTTACTCTGGACGGCAAAACTGGCTTCTTCGGATGGACCGAATAACCCGGCACCGGCCAAGAAGTATTTGTGGCCAAGCGAAGCGGTCGCCTTGGCCTACCAGGACGTAATGACGCTCCCGGAAGCCGACCGGCCGCACACGCGCTACGTCTGGTTGCAAAATCCGACGCCGGAATCGCGGGCGGTTCTGCACTTCGCGGTGCAAACGGCGGTTTCTCAAGCATCCTCGTTGACGGTGCCGCAATTCTGTGCCAACGGCAACCTCTTACGCATCGACCTGCGGACGCTTGCACCACAACCCGACCAGTTCACGCGACTGGCGGCTGTGTGGGAGTCTCAGGTCGATCCGTACTTCTACATCATCAACAAGGTGACGCAGGATGCCCTGGTGGACGTCGCTCCCTATAAGGCATCCGACGGCAAGACCTACACCAAACAGCGTCAAAACAAAGTCGTCGAGGTCAAAGCCTGGGCGGTGCATACCGCGCACGGAAATGACGACGCGCCGGCCCGGCTGTCGGTCGAGACCAAAAGCGTGACGCCGATCGTGGCGATGAATCACTTCGTCAGCAAAGCCCTGTCGGTGGACAACGGGGGACTGTACTACAAGTTCATGGGGTTTGACGCCAAGAAGGATCAGAAGCAAACCGATCAGGACTTTATTCTATCCCTGTTTGGAGCCTCCGAAACGCAAGCGGGAAAGCTCCGTTCCGACGAGCGAACGGCACAATGGTACTCGGGGGTGACGGCCAAGCCGCGGCGGGTCGATTTTTTTTACGGCACGGGTGTCCGACCGAGCGCCGGTGTCCCGCTGATTACAATGACGCACGACCCGCAGGATGGCGACGTTGATCCGAAGCAGCACCCCATGAAATCGCTGCTCAATTTGCAGGATCGCGCGCGGGAAATGATTACCCAACGGTCCAACGGCACGCTGGCCTATGCGATCTTCGACGCGGCCGG
>JACCDR010381682.1_pt1 | contig 15578 bp, 14 predicted proteins | sample 7446431 | NCBI WGS metagenome assembly JACCDR01 (sample SAMN15323443, study PRJNA562643) | freshwater metagenome | isolation source: river surface water | place: USA:Blue River Watershed | collected 2017-08-17 | reverse complement strand
TCATCGTTCAATTTGGTTGATTGCCTGCTCGATTACTTGACGCACCGGAATACACGGCTCGCGCTTGCCTTGCTCGTAGTTTCGCCAAGCCTTGACTGTGACCACGAATGGAGACAGGTTGGCCGAAACAAGTTCCGATGCTCTTTCTTGCGTGAGATCATTGCGGTCGCGAAAGCTTTTAAGCAGTTCGTGGAATTTCATTGGTTAAAACTTCTTGCCGTTAGCTTTGATGCGCTCGGCGTGTGTGTGGTCTTTGCGCTCTGCGTTGTATTTCATCTTAGCCTCAAACGCGCCATGGATGTCGTAGCCATGGCCGCCGCAGTAATCGAGGATGCGAATGATAGCGTCGGCAAGCTCAACCTCTGCCATGCGACGATGCGGAAGATGATCGTCCATTAGGTCTTTACGCTCGCCTTCCAATGCCTCTGATATTTCAGAGTGGATAAGGGCAAGCAACTCTCCCTTGTTTCGTTGTATTGGTTGTCCAGTGGTTGGGTCTTGCCACCACTTGATGTTCGCTTGATGAACACGTTCCGCTAGTTGGTTTAGATTCATATTGTGGAGAGACAAATAACAGGAGTGACCCAATGGGTCAACAACTATTTTCAGAAAAAGAAACTCCCCTGCTACACACGTAGAGGGGAGATGAAACGACTTAGCCTTCTAGCCTGAAGGCGGGGCTAATGTAGCACCTAGTTTTTGCCAGACAAGGGAATTCGCAAACCAGTTGCGATTCGGCCCGCGGCTTCTCCGCGAGTAGTGGTTTCAAGGCCAGCTTCAGCAAAGATGTTAGCATTGACTTTAATGATCTTCTGCAAGCGCGCCTCAACGCCTCCACCCGCGCCTGCAAACAAACGATTATCCTCGAAATTGAATCCGCCTTCAACGTATCCATATGGAGCCACGGCGTCCCATAGCGGAGCACGAGCGATAATGCGGCCCGCACTTCGGTCAACCACAGAATGAGAGAAGTCAGACAGTTCTGCCCGTGCGCCAACACCGAACCCGCGAGTCAGGAAATAGTCTGCTCCAATTCCGGTTCCGACTTGGATTGCTTCCTTCGCCCTGGCATCCGTCTCAATTGCGCCAGTGCCGTAGAGCGAAAGGGAGAATTCCTTTGCGTTAAATGCCTGCGATTCCTCTGCGTGAACCTTCTTTGCCAAGAGCATTGCGAGTGCGAATCCGACCGTTCCTAGAATAGTGCGAATGAGTTTCATGATTGCTTGTCTGTTTCGTTTGTAGAATCCCCGGAGTCGTCGAAATCCGGAGATGGTTTGTTTTTCAGGTAACGGAGCACTTCGACGACCATCCCCGACAGGAAGATTGCCCCCGTTTGTTTGTAATCGAGCGGGGTCACTGCCACTCCCACCGATTGCGCCCCCGCCAGCCCGAAGGCTGCCAGAGCCGCTCCCGACCCGCCCGAAATCGCTGAGTCCCACAAGTGTTTTATCCATAGTAGAAATGTTTCCTTTACTCTTGGTGCCATGATTGAATCCCCTTGGTGTTACGTTTCACCGCCAAGGCATCCGGCGTCATGCAGTCTCGCATGATGTCCTTAGTTGTTCTTACCGGAAGCCTCTGACCGCCTCCATCCGTGAAAACAGGTTTCGGATTCACAGAAGATTCATAGCCCATCGCCGCGCACTTGGCCAACCATCGGATCTCAAACTCTTCCTGCGCCGCTTCGACGCTTGGTTTGTCAATGCAGACGCTTAGGCGCGGCCCACCAAAACAACGCTCATCTCTGACAGCGGCGAATTTCATCTTGGCATCCCCGGCTGTGGATCTGGTTTAACCATCATGAACTGAAACGGGTCACTTGGCCTGAAGGTGTGCATCACGACAAGTTCTTGCTGGTCGTTTATCTTGAACCATCGCCACTTCTCATCCCAAGTCGCCAAGTCTTGTGATAGCTCCACGGTTACAGGAAGCTTAACGCGCATCGTTGTCGTAATTGGCTTCAATTGCCCCGGCGTCACCGGCTTCGCAGGAGTGATAAATGGCACCGACGGATCGGATTCCCCCCACATATTGGAAGCGGTCACGCTCCATTCGTATTGACTCGGCACCACATTGGAGATCGTCACATGGTTGGCGTTCGTCACCACCGCAATCGTGTTCGTAGCCAGCCCCGCCCGCTGCTTAACGTAGAACACAAACCCTGTCGGATTCGAGTAATCCCACGCCGCCCTCACTGTCTGAAGCGGCGGCACCTCTGCGCGCAAACTCAGAACCCAAAACACCAAACCCAAAATTGTAGCCGAGCCTTTCATTTAATCTCCACCCTCCCCCCAAACGTCACGCCGCGTCCGCCAATCAACGCCTTGCCTGTCGTAGGACTTCCGCTTCCACCGCCTGCCCCACTAAACGCCAATGAACCCCGCGTCCACGTCCCGCTGGTATTAAAGTTCGTCCCAAGCATGTCAGCGGTGAACGGACTTCCAAGCGTCGCGCCTGCGATTGAATTGGTGAGCAACTGGAAATTCTTCGACGCGCTGTCCACGAATGGATCGCCTGAACTGTTGATAGCGTTGTCTCCGGTCACGCTTCGATTGATGTGCCAGTTGTAGCCGTGCTCGACGCCAGTGCCGTAGGTGAACGTAGTGGTGGACGAGTCGCCGCTCTTAAAATGGAAGATGTTGTTTGAGACGACACAGGCCGACAGCCGTGGATTGATTGACCAATTCGCAGGCCCGCCACCAGTTTGCCCGTTCAGACCATTCCAAAATGTGTTCTGGTGAACGGTCATGTTGGTGATGTAGCCGCTGCCAGACGTGAGCGTTGAAATCATGCCGTTGTCCAGCGTTCCAGCAAATGAAGTCGTCCAGTAGAAGATGTTCCCGTAAATTTTGTATCCGTCCAAAATTCCGGTGTTGTGGTGGCCTAGCAAATAGGTTCCAACGCAATCCTCTACGAAGTTGTAGCGAAAGATGTAGTTGAACCCGCTGCTGTCGTTTTCAATCAGGTCACCGTGTCGGGTGGCATCCTGAAAGTTCCTAGCCATCTTGCTATACTCAACGGTGAAGTTTGTGAGTCCACGAGTCTGCATCATGTCGCCTGGAACATCGTGCAAGTAGCAGTAGCCGATATACAGGTTGCTGCTCGATGATGGAGCGTAGAAGCCGGTCGAGTAAGGCGGGCCACTGGAAGCGTTGGCCGTGATTTCGCAATGCTCAAACCGGATGTTATGCACGCCGGCCACAATCCAGATTGGATCGGTTCCAGCAGAGACCGAGAACTTGAATCCGTGGCCTGACTCCCAAGATGTAGGGCCGCCACCGACTTGACCGTCGAATGTCCACCAGCCTCCGGAGGGAAAGTAGCATTGACCGATAACAGCTTGCCCGTCTCCGTAAGAATCCAGCCAGCCGGTAGTTGTTCCGTGGTCCGCTACTGTGGCCTTCTTCACTGTGATGACGGTTGCGCCACTGGCTGCCGTGTTGAAGGTCACGGCTGCATAGGTGCCGTCTGCAACGTAGATAGTATCGCCTCGGGCTGCGGCTGTTTCTGCGCTGCTCAACTCGTCATAGGCATCGGTCCAGTTTGCGCCGTTCGCTGCGCCTGAAGCGCCGTCGCGAACGTAGATGGTTGCGCCAGATACAGCCTGAACCAATAGCAGTAGTGCTAAGATGATTCTCATCGGGAAAAGATTCCAAGGTAGGTATCGAGATCCACATTGACCGATGTCGTCGCCGCCTGTTTCGCCGCGAAAACAAACGGACTCCATTCCGTCGTCGGGACGTTGCTGTTCAATGTTTGCGTCGAGCCGTTGTTCAGCTTGAAGCTAATTGTTCCCGCCGTAGTGCTCCAAATCCAGTTCGTGTGCCATCCGGTGGCGATTGAAACGCCTGAGCCTACAATTGAACTGGTGCCGCCACTGCGCGTCACAAACTCAAACGTGCCGTTGGTGGCGCTGTTGCACTTCAACCCAATGAACGCGCTTGGATCATTGGTGGACGCACTGAACGAGCCATGAACCGAACCAACCCAAAGCTGAAGGTCATTCGTTGCGCTCAACTTGAAGATCCAGATGTTTGTCCAACCAGCCACGCCGCTCAATGCTGGAAGCGGCATAGTGCTGGATGCGGTCGAATCGCCGATGGTCACGCCAATTCCGGCTCCTTGAGTCGTTCCAGTGGTGAGGCGATAGCATCCCCAATGTCCTGCATCTGGAGCGGTCAGAATCGTCGAAGACGCGCCGGAGCCGAGCGTGCTGATATACCAACCCAGTGCGCCATTGTTGCCTGAACCGATGCCTTTCAGGCCAGTCGCCCACGGCTCATACAGCACATCGTAACTGAGATTTGGAATCCATGCTCCTGCTGCCGTAGATGAGCTAACGGTTCCGTTTGTCCAGACAAGCTGCCCGCTGGTATTTGCGTGGACAACCAATGCCTGCCCAGCCGTCGCGCTTTGGGCGATTTGAATGTCGTTCGTGGTTCCGGTTCCGGCTGGCGCATTTGTGGCGCGAGTCAGGGCGAAGGAGTCGCCTTGGAAGGAGGAGAGTGAGACGATGGACGGGGCTGTAGCGCCGAGTCCGACAGTCAGCGAATTAGTAATAGTGCCCGAGCCTGCGGCGAAGGTGATCATGTTGGTGCTGCCGCTTCCAGCTGATGGCGTTTCCCACGTAATCGTTCCGCCCGTGTTGAACGTTGGCACTTGTCCGTTGCTTGGCGTGTCGCTGGTCAGAACGCCAATCAACGCGGTATTGGCCGTGCCGTCGTAATGCAACACTGCTCCGCGCCCGGAAGCCCACAGGTTGTTATCCGCCACCAGCGACCCGAAGCCGTCCGGGGAAGGCGATGCGCCATTCGGCAAATAGAAGATATTCGTGACGAACATCGAGTCCGTGTAAATCGACTGGTTGTTGTCGATGTCGTAACCGCGAATGGTTAAGTTGCCTCCGTCAATCAACACCGAGTTTCCGAACGATGCCGCTCCGGTGTTGGTGAAAGTGCCGACGTTATACAGCGCCGAAGACACATTGGTTCCAACGAGCGTGATGCCGCTGCCAAATCCCTTGAATGGAAACACACCCAGGCTGCCGATGATGCGCACCTTGCTCGGTGTCGCCGCCCGAATCAGGTTGGTGGACGCAAACCCTGTGTGGAACGTGACGTTTTCCAGAATCGTTTCCGCCGTAGTGCCATTGGTCAGAGTCAACGCATCCACGTTGGTCGGGCAAATGACAGTCATGTTCTTGAGCCACAGAGCGGTCAGTCCGTTGAACGGGGCGCCGGTGCCCGCGCTGTTGTCTTGCAGGAACGAGCGATCGCCGTTGGGCGGCATGATGACCACGCCGCCCTCAAAGATGCCGTTGGTAGTGGCACTGGTGGAGTAAATCGAGGCGCTGCGTTCCACGGTCAGCGTTCCATTGATGACCTTGGCCCGCCCGCCAATCTGCATGATACTGGCCTGATCGTCCGTGGCATTTCTGGCCCATGCTCGATTATATTGAATCTCCACGTCACCCCACTCAGGCGCATTGCCGCCCAGCTCGATGATGTCGCCCACGGATTCAATTTCATTGAAGAATGCGCGCACCCTGTTGGTCGCCGTCATCGTAAAGTAGGCGTTGTCATAGGACCACGTTGACGCCCTGCCAAAGGTTTTCCATTCCAGCGTGTTGTTGCCTACCGAGCTGCCGATGGTAAACGCCGAATCCGCATTGGTGGCGTAATAGTCCATGTGCTCGAAATAGACCTTCGAGCCGCTGTCCAAATACAGCAATCCGCCCGATGCTCCTGCGAGGTTGGTTTGGTAGAAGTTGCCGTAGCCAGTGACCCACACGTTGGTCACTTTGCCCGCCGTGTCGTCGAAAATCAGGCTGGCGTCGGCGTTGGTTGAACCCACGCGCACATTGGCCCCCGGCATGAAGTGGATGCGCCGGTTGTCCCTGCCGAAGGCTGGCGATGGCGACGGCAAGACATTGAAGTAATAATCGCCCGGACCCACGACGATCGTAGAATACTGCGGCGCAGACACCCACGCGTTGGTCAACAACACGCCGTTGGCTGCCTGGCTGGACCCGTTGGCATTCACATACACCGCATTGGTGAAGATGGACGGCACCAGTGTGCGGTTGGTGGCAAACTCAGAAACTCCCGTCACGGCAATGTTGCTGATTCCCGCATTCAAATACCAATTGGTCCCGCTCACCGTGAACGGACCGGGAAACCACACGCTGCCAGTAATTGATCCGCTAATCCCGCCGCCTCCACCTCCACCGCCCGGAGCAATCACGGCAGCGGAAGAGGAAAACGAGATGATTAGAAGGAGAAAAAGGCTACTTAACTTGGTCATAAATTACAGTGATTCCATCATTTGCCGTGGACACGTCGAACCAGAGATTCGACAAAACAAAGTTGGCTCTCCCTTCACCCAACACCAAAGTCCTAATCTCGCCCGGAGGAACTGCAACACCGAGAGCGCCGTCCGTGGAAATGCCATAGCCAACCCAAACAGTGGTTGCGTTGGTTGTTTGCGGACCCTTCATGCCGATCAGCGTAATACTCGTGGCGATGATTGGCGCGTTGGTTACTTGAGCTGGTGCAGTAGTGCTTGCGTTGGTGACATTGAATTGCTTCATCACGCTCAAGACGGCTCCAACTGTAACGATAACGGAGGAAAGCAACAGAAATGCTACGATCTTAAATTTCATAGAGTGATTTATCCTTTACTGTTAAACCTTTTGCAAGCTACTAATTTACCGAATTGGTTCAAGCCAATACTCCTGATAGTTGTGATTCTCAACTGATTTCTCGGTTCTGCGGAATACTCCCGGCGAGAGAGCTTCCTTAATCTGCCACATAATCAGATATTCCATCGCTGGTTTGACGGGGAACATATTGATAAGCGGCAAGTTATTCTCGACTGTTCGGAATAGTTCATAGCGGAAAGGCTCAACCTTATCCTCGCCCAAAGCAACGCGCTTGGCCGATCCAGTCAAATTGACGAGGTTTGCCATTTCGCCAAGCGTTGGACCTAGCGCCATCTCGGTTACGCCACGATACCGCTTGTCGTAGTCGCTTAGGAGCAAGTCTCCATAGATACCCATGCCGCCACCTTTAGACAATGCCTCAAGCCAGACCTTGCTGTTGATGGTTCCGTCGCTGTCAATCAGCCGCCTAGCCGTCCTGCCTCGCAAGTAGTCCTTTGCGGTCATCGACAGATACCCAAGAGCACCAGCCTGAGCCACAAGCGACAGCGCATGGAATGTTCCGCTGACACCGCCAAGCGTTCCGGCCTGACGACTCATTACCATCGCCGCCTTGATTGGGAATCCCTTGAAAACAAAGAACAGCTCTGCCAGCTCGCGACTCCACTCTCCGCGCTGAGTGCCGTTGAGCGTGCGGATCGAGCGAACGGAAGCGGTAGGGCTTGGAATAGCTTCGTGGACTGCATCCGAAATGTAGTAATCCAGTTTCGCCTCAATTAAGTCCTTTGCCCGCTTGATGGTCGCAGCAGTTGCTTTATCGTTTCCAAGATACTTCTTGATTGCTTCGTCTGGAATCTCTTGAACCTTGTCCGGGCTAATCATCTCAAGCCCGTCTTCCCACTTGTATTTAGTAGTCCGAATCAGATCCCACTCTTGCGGAGTGAATCCGTAGTATTCCATCACCTGACGGCGACGATCTGCGAGCTTCTCCCAAGGAAGATTCGAGTCCTTGGCCAGCTTCCAGCCAATGGCCGAACCCATAGCCGCTTGGTGCGAAGCGGTCCATTTGTTCATGCCCTGATACTTCATCGTGAAGTCAACTAGCTTCTGAGTGCCAGCAACCGCCGCGATGTCCTCAGACCATCGGCTTTGCAATGACCCAGCAAATGACTGGCTATACACGCCGAACTGAGCCGCCAGATCCGGGTTGTTCTGCAACGCGATTTCAAAGCGAGACTGAATCTGCTCCATCGCCGTCATGCCTTCCCATGCCATGCGGCTTTGAAGGAACGCCTTATCCGAGAAAGCGGAGATGATGATTGACGATCCTTTGCCTGCTAGAGTGACATTCTTTAGGAAGTCAACGGTATGGGACAGCCAAGGTCTAACCGAGACATTGGCCTTGCCTGTAAGCAGCGCCATTTGCCCATCAATGCGACGGCTGCGAATGTCGTTGGTTTCCTCTTGGGCATTCGTTCGCTTCTTTGCCTCGGTTAAGAGAGCGTCCTTAATCAGCTCCACATTGTCAGCGGGACGAGTCCCAAGGTTTTGCAGCATGGCGGTATTGCGCCCGCCGTTCTTCAGTGTGCTAAGAATCGTCTGCTGAACGTCAGCGATGCCCCATTGCTCGTTATACTTGAACGAGGATTCAGCGTCAGCAAACCAAAGGACGCGCTGTGCTGAAATTTTGTCGGCCAAACTTCCGCCAGGTTTCTTGAACTTGCGCAATTCCGACGCCTCTTCGATATGGTCTAGCGAATGGTTGCTGGAATAGATGGCATCATGGAATCCCTTAAGAAACGAATCCTTATCTTCGCCGTAAAGCGTCCTGCCCCAATCAATGTTCAGTTGGTCAATCGACGCCCGCCATGCTTTGTAAGACTCGTTGATGTCTTCCTTTGAAAACAGCTTACCACCCTTGCCCGAACGCCGCATCTTATCCGCTGAATGCGTCTGAAGCATGATGTAGCCGGGAACTTCCTCAAGGTTCGCGCCCCAACGATTGTTTGTCGCCTGAATGTCCATGCGCCTCTTGAAGAACACTTCAGCAATCGCCATCGCCTGCTTATTGCCAGTGAATCCAACCTTATGCTCCATGCCTAAGCGCTGATAGTTCAGTTGCTCAAGCTCCTGCATGATGGGCAGCCCAAGCTTCTTATCAAGCCAGTTGTCTAAGGCGTTACGCTCGCGAAGGTCTGTGAAGAATCCTGCAACATGACGAGCGCCGATGGCATTGCCCAAGTTCTCCACCTTCTGAAGAAACTTCTGGATGTTCTTGGCCATCGTGCCTTTGCCTGTGAAAGCAATCTGCTTGAGCCTGAGCCTTGCGCCCGCATCCATTGCTACCTGTCGCTTCTTGAGCGCAACTAGAAGCTTCTGCTCCTGCTTCATCTCCTTAGCCACAGACGCAGCAGCAGCCCATTCGGGGATCTTCTCAGCAGCAATCTTGGCCTTGGTTCGGTTGACTGCCTCATTCAGCATCGTCTCAGCTTGGCGCTCGCTCATGGTTTCACCCATGATCTTCACCATGTTTGCGATGCAAGGAATCTTAGGAAGGTCTGGCATTACAGTTTAGCCTTTGCTGTTACGCACGGAATCATTTCGTCAATCGCTTTTTCGCCCGACAATCCAACCTCATCAAGTTCGTTCAGGCCAGCTTTAATCTCAGCTTCCAACTCAAGCCTTTCTGCCTCGGTAGCTGCAATGCCTATCACATCCTCATTAAGTTGCGCAAAATCGTCTTCAACTGCCTTGATGTTGGCGTCGTCTGGAATGTTCTTGAACGTGTATCGCTTGACGGTTTCTGCGTTGGGCGCGGGATTAGATTGGCGAAGCTCATCAATCGCCCGCTTCGTCTCGACATCAATCATGCCCTTCAGCTTCGCCTCATGCTCTGCCTTAGCGTTCTCAAGGAAGGATTCGGTTGAGGCTTTGCGTTCGGCGGCAACCCTAGACTCAATGTCATCAATAGCTAAAGCGGTTCTGGTTATATCCTCTTCAATCTGCGCTTTCCTCTGCTCAAGCTTGGCGATGTTGGCTTCAATTTGAGATTTTACAGCCGGATCTGAAGACAGCAAAAGCGGCCTAGTTTTTTCAATCGTCGAAATGGTTTCGTATAAATCCCTACGGAAAGATTTCAGGCTAGCTTGCGGGTCGTATTTCTTGCCGACATACTCACCCATTGCCTGAATCAATTCAGGCCCGCGCTCTCCCACATCGTATCGCTGATTAAGCCTAGCGATGATGCCTTTATCTATGTCGCTAACCTGTTCAGCAAATTGCTCAGCTTTAAACGCGTCTACTATCTCGGTTGCGCTAGACCTAACCACGGGAGCCTCTTTTGCGTTTGATACAAGAGGGTTCTCCCGTCGAATCCTTTCCTCCACTTTCGCCCGAATCGCGGCCTCGTCCATTCCCGCAAACTCAGTCTGACGGGATTCTCCGGTGATGATAGAATGAAGCGTCTCGTTGAGCTTCGCCTCTTTAATGCGAGGGTCCATTTCCATCCACAGCTTGCCCGCCCGCTCAAGGGCCAATCCAAGCCCTTTGATTGCGCCAGAGAACGCGCCTCCCGCAGCGACGTTGAAAGCGAAGTCGGCAGCGGTGTAATCCGCTTGGTCCCGATACTTCTGGATAGCAATGGGAATCTCCATCGCCGCCTGATTCACTGTGCCGTCAATGACTGAAGCTGTGAGTCGATGAAGCGGAATCCTTCCCGCAAGCGATTCCTCGGCGATAACGCCACGAGCCAATGCCTGACGGAACGAGCCTCCACCAACCTTGGCGACTTGACCAGCAAGCTTCTCTGAGCCAATGAACGGAAGGAAAGACAACCCTAAGTCAACCGGATTAGACAGCCCTCCAATCATCGCCGCGCCGAAGCCTGCTGCCGCCTTCCCGCTAAACCAGCTATGGGAAGCAGACTCAAGGTAGGACGCAGTTGCCAACTCCTTGCGCTTGCGTTCGTGCATCAGTCTGGCCCGCTGAATCGACATCGGCTGCTCAAACTTCAAATGACCTTCAATGCCGTATGCTCGATTTAGAACTTCTGGCTTGGCTGGATTATTATCGTCGTAAATCGAGTCTTCTGTAAAGCGGCTAATCTGATTCCCGAGCGTATCAGTGTAGCCGCTGCCAAACTTCAGCCCTACCCACTCGTTAAGTGGGATGTCGAACTTAGTGACTCTGCCGATTTGGTTCGGCTCAACGGTTGTAAAGGAGAATCCAGGCATTAAGGCTTTGGCTCAAACGGGTTGATTCTCGGTTGAATCCGAATCTTTCGATTGATGTCGGCTTCACTTACGCCAAGCCTGCGCTGCGCCTCGATATAGTCTCGCTGCGTTTGCTCTTGTATCTGCTGCGTTGTCCCAACAGCGCGAACGCTAGAAGCAGAGCCTACAATCGCGGCGTAATCAAACCCGATGGTAAACGGCTTTCCGTTCTTGTTGCGGAGTTGAAATGGAAAATCATTCTCGCCTTCACCTTTAAGGTAGATAGTTGCGCTTTTTCCATCCGGCTCAACCACTACGGTTCCGGCAGATTTGACCAATCTGCGGAGGTATTCATTGGCCTCCGTCTGGTCTCCGGGAAGGTTTGGAGCAAGTGGAAACTGGCCTCTATCGGTTGCGATTGTTGTAACGTCAATTTTGCCGATTGACTCGTTGATGCCGTTACGGATTCGCTCAATCTCCGCATCATCGTAAACCATGCCACTAGACGGATAGCGATACACCGGAACGCTGCTTCCGTTGATGTCCATGATTCCGTAGTTATCGGTAATCACTCGCTTCAACGCCTTGTCAATCGCCGCGCTGGTCTTGATGCCTTCGGTCGCTGAGATGTGCATTGCGTAGCGCACGATGGATTCGCGGAACTCGACAAGCTCCTCGTTGCGCTGCCCGTTGGTGGACATGCCAGCGACAAACCTTGTGAATTCGTCTCGACCATCAATCTCCACGTCAAACGCAGACTTCTTGTCCTCAGTGCGAACGGCCTCCTTGCTGTTGATAGCCGTTAGGAAGTTGTTACGAACCTGCTCGTTCTGAATGGCTGTCGCAACGCGAATGCCCATGCGCAACTTGCCTTCACCGTCAGGAAGGTTCTGCATGTCATTCCATGCCATTGCTGCCAGCTTCGGATCGGCGAACTCCGCTTCAAAGTCAGCCACCATCTGAGTCAACTGATTCGGCGGGACGTTGTTGAACGTCTGAGCGCGAAGCTTGGCTTGGTCAAGTGTAAGAACGTTCTGCAATCCGGTAGGCAGATTAAGATAACGCTTGCGCTCCTCCGGTGTGGCTTCTGGTGGCGGCGGGCCTTGAAGCGAAACCATTCGGTTAAGTATTGCAGCCTTGGCTTGAGTCCTGAGCGCGGGAGCGACTGATTCAAGCTTGCGGTCAATGGACTGAAACTCGGGGTCATTCGCCATCTGCCAGCCAGCAGGATTAGTCGTCTGTTGGTCGCGTGACTTCTGAACTAGCTTCGCGACATTGGCCCTAACTTCGCGGGCAACAGGATCGCCCTCAACGGGAATCGAGCTAAGAGCGTTCTGCTGCTCAACCCAATTCCAAGACTTAACCTCTGCATATTTGGCTATGGTTCCGCCTGCGACACTATGGTCAAACTTGATGCGCTCTTGCTGGGCTGGCGTGAACAAACTTAGAACGCCAGGATCAAGCGGATTGAGCGGGGAAATGCCTTCCGATGCGTCTTCGATGTTCGCGTAAATCGCCTTCTGGAAATTGAACAGCGAGGTTTCATCGCGGTCTTTAGCTGCGCGCTCAATCTTGTTTAGCAGCACTTCCCTAGACCGCTCATCCAGCGGGTAGGAATTGAGAAGTTCCTTGGCATATTCCGGGTCTACCTCGGTAACACCAAGGATGACATTGGCAATCGCATCTGACTTCAGCTTATCGGTAAACTGCTTGGACTTTCCGCCGAACGCCGTTTCTGCCGACGCAATGATTGTGTTAATGTCGAACTGAACAAGTTCGCGGGCAAGCTGCGGGTCGTCTTGGTAGCGGCTTCGGAACGTTGCCGTTGCCGCTTCAGTTGCGCCTGAAATCGTCGTCTCGAAGTTAGCGAGCCGATTGCGTTCGCCAATTTGGAGCGCGGTCGAATACTCGCGGTCAACGATTGCCGTTGAGCGACGTTGGAAATCCTTTGCTGCATTGCCCGACTTAGCGTCTCTGGATAACTCTTGGATTCGCTTGTCTGCAAATGTTCGATAAGCTTCGCCAAAATCTTCACGGTCTTTGTTGTTTTGTTTCCAGTCGTCTAGCTCGCGACTGAACGTGGATTGAGTTTGAGTCGCCCAAGCAATATCGTTCTCCATCGCCCGCTGCTGTAGCACATCGGACGCAATGCCAAGCCCTCGCGCTACACTGCCAAGCGCGGCAGCGGGAGCGCCCATAGCGCCAGCATCAGGAGCGGCAATCATCGGGCCGGAACGAATGCGGCCTGAAGCGTTGAATTGGTCGAGTGGTCTAGCCATTAACTTGCTTTCTTAAATGATGGCATCTTGGAGATCGTAGTTGACGCGCCTCCAATGAGCGTTCCCGCGCCACTGACGTAACCCGCCCGCTTTGCCGCCTTGCCTTCCTTAATCGCCATTCGTCCCCTAGAGCGTTGGTAATTAGCCTCAGTCGCGCCTGAATACAGAACGCTCATTGCCTCAAGCTCGCCCTGAATCGAGTTGTCATAAGCCACATCAGACGCAGAGTCTTCAATCAGAACGCCAGACTTGGCTGTAGTTGCGCGATTCTTGCCAAGGCGCAAGAGGTTCTCGCGCCGAACTTGACCAGCTTCCAAGGCGGCTGCGTCTTGCGCTGCTTGAGCCTGCGCTTTCGCTGCTTCGTTCTGGTCTTTTGCCGCATCTTTCGCCGCCTCTCCCTGCGCAACTGCGGCATAAGTCGAAACGCCTGTTCCAACTGCTGCGAGCGCAACTGCCGCCCATGCTAATGCTGCTTGTGGCATAATTAACTCTCTAGTAAGTAGACCATTTCGTAAACTTCAAACCCATAAAACTTTAACGCAGACGAGATTCTAATCAACCGCTCATCAAGCAAAAGCGACACTCTCACTTCGGTTGCCCCGACAAGCCTTGCTTCCTGCGTAAACGCTTCAAGGATTGCCCCCGTTGCAAGCCCTTGCGGTTCATCGGTGACAAACCAGAACATGGTTGATACAGCAGGCTTTCCGGCGAAGCTTGGATGAACAACATAGCCCAATGCTTCCATTGGCTTTCCGTCAGATTCTCGAAGCAGTATTTTGCCGATTCCTGAGTCGATGATCTTGCCCCAATACTCGACGAAGTATTGCCCGCTGAATTGCCCCCGCGAGTTACGCTTATGGTAGAACTCCTCGGCGAGCTTCTCGCATTTGATGACATCTTCGGTTGTGGCATGGCGTATCATTCGTTGGTTTCAAGTCGCGTGACTACGAAGAGGATGTTAAGCGGATACGGTTCGGATTGTCGAATATAATACTTCGACTCAGGACCATAGCCAGACTTCGGGACAAGTTTATCAACAGTGTTCGTGATCCATTGGAAGCTTCCCGTGTAGAGATTGCGACTGGTCAGGCTACTGGTATCCGGCCCATAGCTAACGTTCGCCGTGTTGTAGACGCGAAGGCTAAGGTCCACGATCTTCTTCTGCATCCCTTGAGAGGTTCCGAATGCGCTTCCTCCCTCTGGCGGCAACGAACCAAGGTCAGCGTTGGCGTTCGGGCCAATGACAATTTCGTCGTAGGTATTGGATGTTAGCGTAATCGTTCCGCCAGATGTAACCGTGTAGGTTCCGGTCAATCGAACGCCGTCAGCCGTCACGGTTACAACGTCGCCAGCAAGCCAGTTAAGCCCGCTGATTGTGGTTCCGGTGAAGTAAGGGTCGCCAGACGGGATAACAATGTGCCCGTCTTGAAATGTCATTCCAGCGCGAGACGTTGACGATGTTGGATAGAAGTCAGATTCCAACACCTCAATCGTTCGGTAGGTTGAGCCGTTGACAGTGCGGGCGCAAATCATCCAAAGCTCATCTTCTGAGCCGTCAGCAGAGGGAATCGTTGCCAGCCATTCAACCGTAGCGCCGTCAATGGAATGATGGTGCCAGGCTACAACCTCCTGCTTCTTGTTGTAGGTCATCGCTGCCAGCGTCCCGTCAGAACACGCCACCCAATAGATGGAATGGGGCTTCTGTTGATAGGCTGCGCTTACCGCCCCTCCGTGGGAGCGAATGATATGCTCAGAGATTGGCGTCAGTTCATCGGAATCAATCGCGTCGAGTTCATAGCTATAGAACAGTTCGTGGACTTTCTCTGCTGAGCGGTCTACAAAAATCACTGAAGACCCAACCCGCGCAGGGCTGACGCGACTACGCGAGCCAAGGGAAGTGTGCTCCTTTGCGGTGATAGATGCTGGCGTGATTGGGTCATTGGTAGAGGATGCGGCACGAACTTGCCATTCGCCGCCCGCCGTTCCGACGCCTAGAGACGGGCCGCTTACCATCCATCGAATCGGATTCGCCTTTGCCGATGCCAGCGTATAAACAATCGCGTTGTCATCCAGAACAGTTGAATCCAATTCGGTTGGAAGCATGTTCTCAAAATCGCCCGAAGCACTGAACCAAAGCGTTTGAGGCTCCGTAGGGCTTCCGCCAAACACAAGCCGCTGTTCATGAAATACGATGGTTGATGGGTAGCCTGTGGTTTCCGACCATGCGCCCATGCGCCAGTCGTAGGTAATGCCTGTATTAAGCGAAGTGGTCGGAAGTGTTCCGTCTGCCTTCATCGCCTCTTGGTTGCCTGCAATGCGAGTCGCGTCGTTTGGATCGCGTGGCATGTCTTCGTAAAGCGTTACCGTCACCGCCGATGTTGACGTGTAGCCAGTGATGATTCCCCACGTCCATCGACCAGCAAACCCAAG
>JACCDR010742169.1_pt1 | contig 15579 bp, 19 predicted proteins | sample 7446431 | NCBI WGS metagenome assembly JACCDR01 (sample SAMN15323443, study PRJNA562643) | freshwater metagenome | isolation source: river surface water | place: USA:Blue River Watershed | collected 2017-08-17 | reverse complement strand
GTTGATCAATGGCCCAACCTTTGCCGATACCACCAAGATCAATTTGCCCAACTGATAATCGCCAGACGCCATCTCGGTATTCGAGGTCGGTGAGTGGATTACCGACTTCAACTACTCGTTCGAGTGCTTCAAGGCTATATTCACTATCATAACCACGGGCGATCAGTGCGTCGCCAATAAGAATGTTAAACAACCCTCTGGTTTCTCGATACATCATGCGTCCGTGTTGTATAAGTGTCGCAAGATCAGTATCAGTACATGAAAGCTGCCGTTCACGATTGAGGATACCGATTAGTGAATCCTTACGGAAGCGAGAGAAACGACTCTCGATAGACCACAAGAGCGCCGTGATGGACGATGTGAGTCCATCACGGCGCTCGTTAGTAACTTCATCAAAAATTTCAATCCACCACGTCGTGCCGAGGGCAGAAATGGTGATTGGTTCCATACTAATTAATTTTGCGCAGCGACTTTGACTTTGGCTACGGCATCGTTAAAGGCATTTGACGTCAGTGAAGCGCCTCCTACTCGTGAGAGCTTAATGCCATCAAGTTTTTTGCCAATTACTTGCGATTGGTAGGTATTCCCGAAGCGACTCTGATAGTTGCTTGATTGATCAACTTTGTCACCACCGTATACGATAGATGTGGCGGTCACTATATCGTTCTTGACAGTAAAGGTAACGGCCATGGTGTGGTTGGCGTTGCCGGGAGCCCGATAACCGGTGTTAACCGTGTATGAACCATCCTTGTAGGCAGTGGCTGGAGTGGTTGGTGTACTCGGTAAGGTCGGTGCAGAAGGTGTTGTGGGTGTTGTCGGTGCTCCAGCTACAGGGGTGGTGGGAGTCGGGGTGTCATTTTCCTCAGCTGGTACATTGCCGGTGGTCATAGCATCATCACCCGCTTCAGTAGGTACAGTACCACCGTCAATAGCTTCGGGTGTAGCTGGTAATTCAGTTATTTCAACTGGGGTTACGACTTCTTCAGGACGAAGAAAGTAACCACCAAGTCCAATAGCGACCGCTAATCCAATAATAATGAGCACTATAGGCATAGATTAATCTTAAAAACAATAACGTCACTAGTATACAAGGAAGTTAGTCAGACGGCTACCATGGGTAGTATACTAGTGGTATATGCAAAGTTTTGTCCAAATCGCTATCCAGTTACCTTTCAGATACCTTGATCGCACTCCCATGTATGGGGTTGTTGTACAAGTCCTCCTCGTCATCTACGCTGTAGCGCTCGGAGCCTCGTTCTTAGGTTATATTGGTTTTAAACCTCTTGAACTCATTATGAGTGCTGTGATCATCACCGTCACTGCGGTGGTGGTAAACACACTTTGTGCAATAGCAACGAGAGTACCACTTCAGCATCACTCATCGATTATTACCGCACTTATCTTGATACTATTGCTACTTCCATCAACTACCCCGACTGATCTTTTTGCTTCAGCGGTCATTACTGCCCTAGCGATAGCGAGTAAATATGTCTTTGTGTACAAGAAGCAACACCTCGTCAATCCGGTGGCAGCCGGACTCGTGCTTGGAGCCCTCTTTGGATTTGGTGGTGGAGCCTGGTGGGTAGCCTCGCCACTACTCTTTATACCGATTCTTATCGGTGGTCTTTTGGTGGCCGAAAAAGTGAAGCGTCTTGATATGGTAGCGGTATTTGTTGGTATTACATTCATCTTATACATGATCACCATGTGGCAAAGTCCTGCTACGATGAGTGAACTTCTCACTACCATTTTTGTCTCCTACCCATTTTTGTTTTTGGGATTTTTTATGCTCACAGAGCCGTTTACGATGCCGAGTCAGAGGAATATGCGGTACGTGTATGCAGCAGTAGTTGCGGGAGTAGCTTCCTTACCGCCGCTTGGTTCTTTTGTTATGTCTCCTGAACTCGCGCTCGTGATTGGTAACCTGACGCTTGCACCATTTGCGCAACGACAAAAATTGATCCTATCGCTGGCAGGTCTTCGCAAAGTCACATCATCAATTTACGAATTCTCATTCCCGAAGCCGGCTGGATTTCAGTTTAAAGCCGGACAGTACCTCGAGTGGATGGTGCCGCACAATAAGATTGATAGTCGTGGTACTCGTCGGTACTTCACTATTGCCTCAGCACCAGAAGAGACCGAGTTACGTCTTGCTTTTAAGCTGCCAGAGCACGCGAGTAGCTACAAAACCGCCATGATTAATCTTAAGGCTGGTGATGTGGTGATTGGGTCACAGCGATCGGGCGATTTTATTTTACCGAATAATAAAGACGAGAAACTTGGATTTATTGCCGGTGGTATTGGAGTGACGCCATTTGTGAGTCATGTAACATCGCTTGGTCACAGAAATGAACAGCGAGATATAGTAACACTCTACTGTGTCGCGACCACTGCTGATCTGGCGTATAGTGAGCAGCTAGCGAAGGCTGGCGAGCTCGTGCCTGTGGTAGCAAGTGGGGAAGTACCAGCCGGAGGAGAGAGTGGAATTTTATCTACGGATATCATGACACGCCGTGTACCTGACTATGCCTCACGTACGTGGTATATCTCCGGTCCTCCCAAGATGGTTGACGCGTCCTATCGCTCGCTTCGTACCCTTGGGGTACCGGCTCGTCGTATTCACCGAGACTTTTTCCCAGGTTTGGCGTAGGGGCAGATTCTTCCGTCCCGTATACTAGTGGTATATGTACTTTTCTCACAAAGCGAGCAAGGCAGTTCCGAGTAGCGCGGTTGAAATGCTCGGGGTTGAACTGACACCGTATCTAGCGTCGCTTCGTCGTACTGTCGAGCAGGGAGGCTACACGGCACCTGAAGCCTCACTCTCAGTCCCAGCCGATGAGTATATGCTGGCAGCGACAGAGTCTGTACTCGATAAGGTGTACACCAAGTCACTGCGGTTTGTGTTTGTGATTGGGATTGGTGGATCAAACCTTGGTACGAAGGCGATTTATGATGCTATGGCGAGCGCGCGTGATGTGGCACCACACCACCAGCCGCGACTTATCTTTATTGATACGACTGATAGTGCATTGCTCGCAATGGCACAAGCTTTGATCAAAAAAGCCGAACATGCAAACGAGGTGCTCTTTATCATCATTAGCAAATCCGGTACCACGACTGAGACTGTAGCGAATGCCGAAATCCTTCTCGCTTCATTTGCTGATCGCTTTGGTCGCAACGCGCGCCGGGTGATTGTCTTGAGTGAGACTGGCTCACCACTCCTTACCGCTGCGCGCGAACAGCAGATGCATACGATAGATCTACCGCCAACTGTTGGTGGACGGTACTCGGTCTTTACACCGGTCGGACTCCTCCCACTCGCGCTTATGGGTTTTGAGGTGCGACAAATGCGAACAGCTGCACAGAGACGAATTGAAAAATCGCTTCATCCCGATGTGGTGCTGAACGACGCCGCGCTCTCGGCCTTGACCCAGTATTACTTCTATCGCGACAACATCCGGCAACATGATACGTTTGTCTTTACCCCAGCGCTTGAATCAGTGGGGAAATGGTATCGACAACTCCTTGGGGAGAGTATTGGTAAATCAGTAGTCGGAGATGATACGAAGCGGATTGGTATCACACCAACTGTCACCGTGGGTTCAACTGATTTACACTCAGTCGGGCAACTCTATTTCGGTGGTACACGTGATCGGCTCACTACCTTTGTGAGTATCATTAACCGAAATGATGTGTCGATGCCTGCCGAGCGAGCTTGGCCAGACATCGTGCCGATGGTTAGTGGTAAAAGTGCGAATACCATCCTTGATGCCATCGAAGCGGGTACCAAAGCCGCCTACGATACAAATAACCTGCCGTATCTCGATGTAAAGCTTGATACGCTATCACCTGAAGTAGTAGCTGATTTTATGCAATTCAAGATGTGCGAGATGATGATGCTTGGACATTTACTGAAAGTATATCCGTTTGATCAGCCACATGTGGAGCAATACAAAACGGTCACTAAGCAGATCATAGAACAAAAATAATCGATACCTGTATGCACGAAACCAAACGCCGCAGTTTATTAAAAGGTCTGACCTGGCGTATTACCGCTTCGATTACGACTATGCTTATTGTGTTTGTGATGACAGGGAACCTGGCTCTCGTAGCGGGGGTAGGTCTCGCAGACGTAACCTTTAAGGTCTTGTTCTACTACCTCCATGAGCGAATATGGGGCAGGGTACATTGGGGAATACTCGGTCCGGAGCCAAAAACAACGAGTTCATCCACTCATTCAGCAGCTTCTTTGTTGTCTTCTTCGCAAAAACATTTACCGTAGCAATAAGTACGGCTCACATTTCTGCTCCTCGACGTTTCGAATCAGCAGAATTATTTGCGAACTCGGTGGTGCAATTGTAGCCCCAATTACACATGTCTTCGTTGCAAAACCTCGATTTTCTGGTATCATGCAGGCGCATAAGGTACTCCTTTGTGCGCTTTACTGTTCATGTCCTTGATCTCTACCGCTTACGCTGCCGAGAGTGCCCATGGTGGCATTCACGTTGCACTCGCACCCTACGTGGTGGGACATGTCTTTGGCGTACCAATTACCTCAACCCTGATTACCGCTTGGGTCGGGATGCTCATTTTGACCGTCGTGGCGGTGCTTATACGGCAACGTCTCGCTTTGGTACCAGGGAAGCTCCAGAGTGTTGCCGAGATGCTCGTGGGCGGCGTGTACGACTATATGGCGGATGTGCTGGAGAGTCGAGACCTCGCCCGGAAATACTTTCCCATTGTGATGACCATCTTCCTCTTTATCTTGACCCTCAACTGGTTTGGGCTCTTTCCGGGCGTCACTTCAATTGGACAATATGTCGAGTACAGTGGTGGAGAAAAGTTTATTCCGTACCTCTATCCAGCGGCGACGGATCTCAATATCACACTAGGATTTGCACTGGTAGCATTTTTGACGATTCAGTTTTCTGGTATTGCAGCTTTAGGTATTTTTAAGTATGCCGGGAAGTTTATCAATTTTTCGTCACCACTAGCGTTTGCTGTCGGCCTTATTGAACTCATCTCTGAGATTGTTCGCCTGATTTCGTTCTCGTTTCGGTTATTTGGTAATATTTTTGCGGGCAAAACGCTCATTGTGGTAATTATGTTTTTTACTCCATATATTGTACCGGTACCAATTATGGCGTTTGAAGTCTTTGTTGGATTTATTCAAGCGTTTGTTTTTGCTGTGCTTACGCTGTTCTTCATCAAGATTGCGACCGAGGAACCAGCACACTAGTGGGTAGTATCGAGTAGAGAATATGTTCTCTTCTCGCGTTGTCCATTAGTAACGAGTATTTACTCATATTCACACATAAAGTAATTAGTATGACAGAACTAGAATTAGCCCTCCAGGCTTCAGAAATGAGTGCCGAAGCTGTAAAATCTATTGCAATGGCAATCGCCATTAGTGTCGGTGTATTTGGTCCAGGTATCGGTATTGGTCTTCTCGTGTCAAAGGCACTTGAATCAATCGGACGCAACCCAGAAGCAGCCAAGCAGATTATGACGCCGATGTTCATCGGTATCGCGGCGGTAGAAGCGCTTGCGATTTTTGCTCTCCTGGTCGCATTCGTCATCAAGTTCGCATAAATCAAGCACTCTTAGGTCATCTGCTTTGTCGAAACTACAAACTATTCATTCACCGTACAACGAGTACGACTCACTCATAGTTTTTGTTTCTTCGCGCATCTGACCCAATATTGCTCGATTTGTATTCGCAGTAGAAGAAAATTATCAGCTCACACTCCTCACATGGAAGAAATCATCAAAGCTTTTGGTATCGACCTAAGACTCATCATCATCCAGATCGTCAACTTCGCTATCCTCATGAGTATCTTGGGGTATTTCCTGTATCGGCCAATCCTCAATCTCTTGCAGGAGCGTGAAGAGAAGATTGTCAAAGGCATCAAAGATGCTGAAGCTGCTGCCAAGGCTAAGGCCGAAGCCGATATCGAAAAACAAGCGGTCTTGACCGCTGCTCACGATGAAGCTCGTGATATCAACACTCGTGCCAAAGTGGCTGCCGATGAAAAAGCGGCCGGCATTGTTGATAGTGCGGAAGAAAAGGCGAACGCCATTGTGAAGAATGCTGAGCTGCGTGCAGCCGAAGCGGCTGAACACATCAAGAAAGAAGCTGAGGGCGAAATCGCAAAGACTGCCGTTCTTGCGGTTGAAAAGCTCCTCCGCACCGAAGCTTCAAAATAATCATTATGATTACTAACTACGTCCTCGCCCTCAAAGATGCCCTCGCCTCCGGCCAAAAACCAGAGACGGTTTTCCTAAATCTCGAAGCGGTACTCAATAAGCGGGGACATAGTCAGCTCATGCCTCGTATCTTACGTACTCTCGAGCGTGAGCTCGGACGTGGTGTCGATAGGTCAGAAGCAACCCTGACCGTAGCCAGGGAAAAAGACGCCAAGTCACCACTCGTAGACCAGCTCGCCAAAGAACTTGGTGTCGAATCAACACCACGTATAGTGATTGACGAGACGGTGATTGGTGGCGCTAAGCTCCGTGCCAATCATGCTGAGATCGACGCTACCTACAAAACCGCCCTTATTAACCTCTATCACACTATTACAAAATAAATCTTATTCGTATGAGTACTCCAATCATTGAACGTATCAAAAAAGAAATTGCTGGTCTTGAAATCAAGGCTTTACCAGCTTCTGTCGGCACCGTAGTGTCTGTCGGTGACGGTATTGCCGAAATAGAAGGACTAGCCTCGGCTCAGATGATGGAAATGGTCGTCTTTGCGACCGCTGAAGGACAGAGTCTTGAAGCCGCAATTGGTAGTGATGGGGCGCTCTATGGTCTTGTGCTCAACCTCGAAGAAGATAGTGTGAAAGTGGTAATCCTCGGCGACAGTGGTCTCGTACGTGAAGGGATGACCGTATATCGTACAGAAAAGCTCCTCTCGGTACCGGTTGGTGAAGGGATTGTGGGTCGAGTAGTAGATGCGCTTGGTACCCCAATTGACGGCAAGGGTGCCATCAAAACTGATCGTGATATGCCGATCGAGCGGGTAGCCTACGGTGTTATGGATCGTTCGAGTGTGAACGAACCGATCCATACCGGTATTAAGGCAATTGACTCAATGATCCCCATTGGACGTGGACAACGCGAACTCATCATTGGCGACCGTGGGACTGGTAAGACGACTATTGCGATCGATACCATCATCAACCAGAAGTACGAACCAAAAGAAAAGCGCCCAATCTGTATCTATGTCGCGATTGGTCAGAAGCGCTCAAAGACCGCAACCATCATGGCCGAACTCGAGAAGGCTGGTGCGATGGAATACACCACTATCATCGCGACTTCGGCTTCAGAAGCGTCACCGATGCTCTTCTTAGCGCCATTTACCGGGGCGGCGATTGGTGAGTACTTTATGGAGCAGGGACGTGATGTGCTGGTGGTTTTTGATGACCTCAGTAAGCACGCGGTCGCATACCGTCAGATGTCTCTCTTGCTCCGCAGACCACCAGGACGTGAAGCGTATCCGGGTGATATCTTTTACCTCCATTCACGACTCCTTGAACGTTCAGCCAAGCTCTCAAAAGAACTCGGTGGTGGTTCGATTACCGCGCTCCCAATTATTGAAACGCAGGAAGGTGACGTATCTGCGTACATTCCAACCAACGTGATTTCAATCACTGACGGACAGATCTTCCTCGAAGGTGATCTCTTTAATAAGGGTATTCGTCCGGCTCTCAACGTCGGTATCTCAGTATCACGTGTAGGTTCTTCTGCTCAGACTAAGGCGATGAAGGCCGTAGCCGGCAAGATTCGTCTTGAGCTCGCCCAGTTCCGAGAACTCGAGGCCTTTATGCAGTTTGCGAGTGATCTTGATGAAGACACCAAAAAGCGTATCGACAGTGGTCGCAAGTACGTGGAACTTCTGAAGCAAACCCAGAGTAACCCAATGCCATTCTACAAGCAGGTGATTTCTATCTACGGTGCGAACACCGGCCTCCTTGATGGTGCCGCGGCTACTGCCGTACAGACTATCGAGCGCGAGTTCCATGACTTCATCGAACGCGACCGCAAGGATATTTTGTCGACTATCGAATCAGAGCGAGCCCTCAGTGACGAAACCAAGGCCAAGCTTGATGCCGCAATTGTTGACTTCAAGGGTGCCAATGCGTCGCTTTATAGTGCATAGGTAAATAGTAGAAAAGTCGATTGAATCATTTTTAACTTTTCAATTTTCACTTTTCAATTTTCGTATGGCCCTAAAACAAATTAAAAACAAAATAGTATCGACCAAAAAGACTGGCAAAGTGACCAAGGCCATGGAGTCTGTCTCGGCGGTGAAGATGCGGAAGAGTCAGGAACGTGCTTTTGCGAGTCGTCCGTACGTGCATGCAGCGATGCGTATTCTCGCTCGTGTCTCGGGGAGTGACGAGGCGATGCAGCATCCGCTCGCACAAAAGCGCACAGCGGCGAAGCGTCTCGTGGTAATGGTGACGAGTGACAAAGGCCTCGCAGGTAGTGTGAATAGTGCGGTCTTGAAACAAGCCGATACTCTCCGCAAAAGTGGTGTCGAGTTTGACATGATTGCGATTGGTCGTAAGGCGGTTGAGTACGCTGAGCGCGAAGGGATTACGATTGTAGCCAAGTACACCAATGTCGCGGATGATGTCACAATCGCTGACGTGTATGCGATGGCAGAGGTGGCCATGAACGCCTTTACGTCTGATGCGACTTATGGTGAAGTTAACGTCATCTACCAAAACTTCATCTCGACCTTTGAACAGTCACCAACCCTTCGTCAGGTATTACCGCTTGATCCGGCCGAGATTCACTACATCATGCAGGGGATCAAGCCCAAGCATGGGAAATTCAGTGATGAGGTGGTGGCAGGGGATAGAGTGGTCAATTACACGATTGAACCAAACGCAACTGCTGTCCTCGACGCCCTTATCCCGCAACTCGTACAGATCCTTCTCTACCATGCCCTTCTTGAGAGTAAGGCGTCCGAGCACAGTGCTCGTATGGTCGCGATGAAAAACGCCACCGATAAGAGTAAGGAGGTGGTGAAGGCACTCACGATCAAGTTCAACAAAGCCCGTCAGGCCAAAATTACGGCAGAAATTTCAGAGATTACCGCTGGTGTGGCGGCGATGGGATAATCTAGATATGAAAAAAAGTACCCTTTTCAAAATAAATATTGTTATCTGGAGTTTAGTTGCACTGCAATACCTGTTGTACGCTCTAGGTTTATCTTCGGAATATGCCGAATGGAATTTTCTGGGTCAATTTGGTGCAATAGGATTTCTTCTTTCCCTCGCACTTATTCCGTCAGCAATCATTTTTGGAATCTGGGGAATTATAGCTTTTTTGCAGAGTGCCAGTAAAGAAGTAAATACTACTAATGATAACTCAAAGAAGGGTGTAATTCGGAAGTCATTAATCTATAAAATTTTGCTATATGCCTTTTTGATATATTTAACAACCACTGTTATGGTTTTAATTCTTTCATTTTTTTGACCCATGACATTCTAGTCAGAAAAGACGTTAAAATCACCTAAATTATGTTAATCTTCAACAAAGCCCGCCAGGCAAAGATCACCGCTGAGATTTCAGAGATAACCGCTGGTGTGGCGGCGATGGAATAAATTGTATGAAATTTTCAAAGCAACATCCAACTATATTTGGTATTGAAGTCGGACTAACAATTGTGTATTTCGTACTTGGATATTTTTGGTTAATTGAAAAAGCACGAAAAAATTCTGAGTTAGAAAGCTATTTTGATTCACCTGATATGAAAGGTCTGATACCCTTAGAAATGACTGTTAGACTTTTTGAAAATCCTTTATTAGCCATCTTTCCTTTTTTATTTCCATTTCTCCCATTTATTTTCTTCTTTATTGTAAACCAAATTATTTTAACATTTACTGCAAAAGATAAAATATAAACTTGTCAGACAAGACGTTAAAATCGCTTTCTAGTATTGAGAAGAAAGAATAGAAACCTTCTATTTTTTCTTCTCGGTAGTACCGAGTTTCAAACACAAACTTTATAAAAACTTACTATCATATATGATAGTAAATAATTACAACATTATTATGAGTACAGGCACAATTACCCAAATTATCGGTCCGGTGGTCGACGTTCATTTCAAAGACGGCGTACCAGCGCTTCTTAATGCTCTTACTGTTACTAAGGCTGATGGCGAAACCATTACACTAGAGGTGGCACAGCATGTGGGTCTCGATCGTGTACGCGCGATTGCGATGCAGGACACTCAGGGTCTCACTCGTGGCATGGCTGTGGCAGACACTGGTGCGGCTATCTCTGTACCGACTGGCGAACCGTCACTTGGTCGTCTCTTCAACGTGCTTGGCCAGACGCTTGATGGTAAGGGTGAGGTAAAGGGCGGTACGCTCCGCGCCATTCACCAGGAAGCGCCAGCCTTTGTCGAGCAGTCTACCAAGACTGAAGTGTTTGAGACGGGTATCAAGTCGGTTGACCTCCTCGCACCGTTTATCAAAGGTGGTAAGGTAGGGCTCTTTGGTGGAGCGGGCGTAGGGAAGACGGTGCTCATCCAGGAGCTCATCCACAACGTTGCCTCTGCTCACGGTGGTTACTCAGTATTTGCTGGTGTTGGTGAACGGGTACGTGAAGGAAACGATCTCTATCACGAAATGAAAGACTCAGGCGTGCTCGATAAAACGGCGCTCGTGTTCGGACAGATGAACGAGGTGCCCGGTGCTCGTGCGCGTGTGGGGCTCACTGGTCTTACTATGGCCGAAGCACTCCGTGATCAAGGTGGGAAGGACGTACTCTTCTTTATGGACAACGTGTTCCGCTTTACCCAAGCTGGTCAGGAAGTATCATCTCTCCTTGGTCGTGTGTCTTCGGCGGTAGGGTATCAGCCAACCTTGGCTGAGGAAATGGGTCGTATGCAGGAACGTATTACCTCAACGAAGAACGGTTCTATTACCTCCGTACAGGCCGTATACGTGCCAGCGGACGACCTCACTGACCCAGCGCCAGCGACCACCTTCTCACACCTCGACTCGACCGTGGTGCTCTCTCGTCAGCTAGCGTCTCTCGGTATCTACCCAGCGATTGACCCACTTGAAAGTAACTCATCAGCCCTTAACCCAGCGATTGTGGGTGAAGAACACTACCGTGTCGCGCAGGGGGTAAAGATGGTACTCCAGCGCTACAAGGACCTTCAGGATATCATTGCGATTCTTGGTATCGAAGAACTCTCCGAAGAAGACAAGCAGACCGTATACCGCGCGCGCAAGATTCAGCGCTTTATGTCTCAACCATTCTCAGTAGCGGAAGTCTTTACCGGTGCACCTGGCAAGTACGTATCGCTCGCCGATACTGTCCGTGGTTTTGGTGAGATCCTTGATGGTAAGCATGATGAGAAGAATGAGTCGGCATTCTACATGAAGGGTGGTATTGATGAAGTTGCTGCTTAATGTATGTCCAACTTTTTATTCAAAATTGCACTAGCTATACCTACGGTATTTGTATTATGTTTTTTTGGATTTTGGATACTGGCAAGTGATTTGGCATTGGGTATTGGATTAGTATCTGGTATTTTAACGATATTAATTTCACCCCTCTACATATATAGCTTTTATTGCAGAGTGACTAACAAGAAAAGCTATAATTTACTTGAAAGTACCGGAATCAGTGTTTCCTTAGTTGCTATTCTTTTGATGATAGTATCTATCCTGGGGTTCATAAATATGGGTGAAGGTATGAGTAATATCCACTAGTAACATTAAGTTAATTCAAGATATGGCAACCAAATTCCTCAAACTAACAATCGCGCGCGTCGACGGCCCAGTCTTTGATGGGGAGGTCGTTTCGGTGACTCTCCCAGGGACAGAAGGTGAAATGACCATCATGGCTGACCACGAACCACTTGTCTCAGCGCTTAAGGCCGGCACCGTGACGGTTCGTCCCGCCACCGGCGACACCGCCTCATACGAACTCACAAATGGCACAGTCGAAGTCCGCAATAACCACGCCACTGTCCTTATCTAGCTAGATTGATAATACACATTGACTAATAAATCCAACTATTTCAGTTAACTGGAATAGTTGAATTTAAAAGATAGAATGGCTCTAAAAAGACGAGGTCTTGCCTCGACTTGCAAAAACCTAATTTAGCCAATTGTGCATAACTACCAAAGTTCGAGGCAAGACCTCGTCTTTGTGTGTTAGCGCTGACACCCCGGGCAATAATGAGTACCACGACTGGCGCAGCGGATTTTTTTGATGCTGGTGCCACAGCGGGGGCAGGGGGTACCTTGTTTTCCGAAGACCTGTAGGTAATCAGTGTAGTTACCATTGTCACCACCAGTGTCGACAAAATGTTGAAAGGTGGTGCCGCCGACGGAAATAGATTGGTTCATGATATCACCGGCAGCTTTAGCGAGTGTGAGCGCCTCAGCTTTCGTTACTCGGTCAGCGCGCCTGGTCGGGCGGACTTTCGCGACAAAGAGAGCTTCGTCAACATAGATATTACCAAGACCTGCGACAAAGGACTGATCAAGGAGGGTGGCTTTGATCGTTGTCTTGCGGCGTTTGAGTCCTTTTACAAAGTACTCGGTATCAAAACTTTCATGAATTGGCTCCGGGCCAAACTTACTCCGTGCCTGCTCCACCTCAGCCGCATGAGCTACCTTCACATAGCCAAACAACCGCATGTCATTAAAGAATAGCTGGGTACCGTTATCGAGGGTGAAGCTAATCCGAGTATGGCGATTTGGGAGATGAGTGTCGGTGGGTGAAAGCGAGTGTCCGCCACCACCGACATTGCCGGCCGGATCAAGGAAGAGAAATTGCCCCGTCATCTTGAGGTGGGCAAGAAGAAACAAGTCGTCTTCGTTAACAAAACTAAAAATCATCAGTTTACCGATGCGGTCGATACGATCTATTGTTTTACCGTGAACTATTGTTACAAATCGAGCATTACGATCAACAGATTTCTCGTGGTGTACGGTCACAGAAGTGATCGTCCGTCCTTTAAGACGGTGGAGGAGTTGGAGGCGGACCGTTTCGACTTCAGGTAACTCGGGCATATGGTGCAGTATACCCGGTTTTCTCCTTCTGTCATGTATACTATTTTATATGCATACACTACGACGTGGTCGCTTTTGGGTCGCTGTTTTTGGAGTAGGAATACTTGGCGGTCTAGTGGGTGTGCTGTTCCATACGGTTTTATCTTTTCTCCTCTATAGTCTCTATGATGGAAATGTACTCGAGAGTCTTGCGAACATGCCTTGGTGGGTAGTCGTCTTGTTACCAGCTGTTGGTGGGCTCTGTGCTGGTGCTCTCATACAGGTAACGAAAACACCAGAGGTGTATGGTGAAGGAGTGCCAGCGATTCATCGTGCTCTTGAAGATCATGCTAGTCACATCCGGTACCGAGTATTTTTTGTAAAGTTTTTTGCCACCGTTGCTACTATTTTGAGTGGCGGTTCGGCTGGTCGAGAGGGTCCAGTGATTCACATGGGTGGGGCCCTCGGTTCTGGTTTGGCGCAAATAACCAAACAATCGCCGTTTGATCGCGAAACATTACTGCTAGCCGGGACAGCTTCTGCCATGACCGCCACCTTTGGTACACCGGCAGCTGCTATCGTGTTTGTGGCTGAGGTGTTGCGTCGCACTATGACATTTGGTCGTAGCCTAGCCATTATTCTGGCAGTGATTATAGCCAGTGTCGTTTCGGTAAGTGTTTTTGACTACCATGGTTTGGTACTCAGTGGCGCGGTAGTAGAAACATTTTCCGTTAGCCTATTTTTAGTCAGTTTGGTGGTTGGAGTGGTCGCTGGAGTGGTCGCTGTTGTATTTGGGGTAACGCTTCGGGGTGTGCGAACGGGCTTCGCACGGTTACCGATACCAGTTTGGACACGACCAGCGTGTGGGGGATTGTTGGTAGGGGTGTTACTTGTTTTTCTTCCCCAACTGCACGAAGCGGCTTTTTATCAACTCAGCCTTGATGCCTTTGTGGGACTTGAGCTGTCATGGTTATTCATATTAGTACTGTTAGTGGCAAAAATTATTGCGACGAGTGCTACGGTTGGTTCTGGTGGATCGGGTGGTATTTTTGCGCCGTCACTTTTCATTGGTTTACTTGTTGGTATGTTTGCAAATAGTATATTGACTCTGTTCGGTGCTGCTTACACAACAGCTTTGCTTGTGGTTGGTATGACAGCTGTGTTTGCTGCTGCGGCACACGCGCCGTTTACTGCCGTCTTTTTACTCTACGAAATGACTGAGTCGGTCACGATACTCCCATATCTGGGAGCAGGTGCAATGACCGGTTACCTCTCTGCTCGTGCGCTTTCGCAGTTACACATGTACTCTCGAGATAACCTATAGAAAAACCGGCGCAGGGTGCCGGTTTTTCTCATGAGAGGGGAGATTATTTAGAGGGCAATACTGTCACTACCAGACTTCTCGAGACCTTCTTCTTTTGGTGTTGATACCTTACATGAGTCTTTAGCGGTCTTTCTGAATGTATCCCAAGCTGCTTTGCGGTCAGCTTTTAGTTTGGCGCCGGCGGTCTGACGATCTTTCTTCCAGTCAGACCAGGCTTTCTTGATGGCTTCGCGACTACCTTCGGCACTGGCATTCCAGGCTGCCGAGAGTGACGTAGATCGTTTATCAAGACCCGTAGTGATACTGGTAGAGAATGTACCCCAAGCAGTCTTAATAGCAGCTTCACGAGTAGCTACTGCTGTGGCCATACAAGTACGGTCAACAGTTGAGCTGGCGCGTCGTTCTTTGGTTGAGCTGGCGTGTTTGCTACCTCGCTCTTTTATCTCACGCATCTGAGTAGTATTGTTTGATCCTGATTCGGCGTGAGCAAAAGCTGGTGCCACAAAAGCAATAGCAAGTGCACCAGTAATAAGCATTTTATGGGAAAGGGTAATGGTCATATGATTTTTTATTTTGTAATGAATATAGTATAGCAAAACACGGCGCCAACGGCGCCGTGTTTTGAACAAATTTCTAATTAAATGCCAGCAGGTAGACTCTGACAGGCAATGCCATCACCATCGCGATCAAGTCCGTGGCGGTCTGGGTTTTCAGTTGTCCGACACGTATCATAGACTTCTTGTGCTTCGGGTTGAGTTTTGAAATCGCTACAATTATAGACATTCTGTTCGCACGTAGCACCGTAGAGGGCTTTGCCGTTTTCGTCACGCTGAATCATTGATTCAGAGAGTGAGCCAGTCTCGACGAGCTTGCCGAGGTCTACGTCAGTATTGGTAGCCTCAAGTCCAAGCGCGATAAGAAGCACTGCGCCGATACCAAGCATCCACATCCGTGTCTTCTCAAAGAAGAAGGCGATAACACCAACGATAATGAGGAGTCCAATAATAATGATGAGGCGAGATTTTTTATTTTGTCGCCAATCAGCTACGTCTTTCATATATGTTGATTATTTTTTATAGGAATAGTATACGCTTGTTTGTAGTGGTTGGTCTAGAGACAAAAAACGGCGCGACCTATGGTCGCGCCGGGGCGTTACGCTTGATAAAGAGTGCGATACTGTTGAGTTCGTGCCCGAGCTCGGTTGCTTTCCGCTGGTGG